>Ga0164294_10001738_pt1 | contig 19958 bp, 10 predicted proteins | sample GEODES005metaG_FD_111479 | JGI IMG/M metagenome (GOLD analysis project Ga0164294, IMG submission 111479) | Oligotrophic lake water microbial communities from Sparkling Lake, Wisconsin, USA - GEODES005 metaG | ecosystem: Environmental > Aquatic > Freshwater > Lake | place: USA: Sparkling Lake...
ATCTATGATTTACTCGACCCAGTTGTTCTCCGTAGAGTTACAGCATTAAAAGCAAAACAATTAAAAAATGCAATGGTTACTCAACAAAATATCCAAAATTGGATGGGAATGCCAGGAACCCAAACAGTTGAAATAACTTTAAGAGGTGGTGCTTCATTAGACCCAAATGTTCCCCTTGAAATGAGAGGACGTGGAAGAGTATTATTTGGAGCAGGTGGATATTTCGGCTTATGGCAACCCCTTGATGATGAAGGAAAAATGTCTGAACAATTCCAAGATGCACTCGACAGAGCAACTGCAAGATTAGGTACTAAATTAGCACCTGCAACTGTAACTGCATTAAATCGAGAGATTGCAGCCTTAAAAAATTTAGAAGATAGCGCAAAGGTTAGAAGCGATCAATTAAAATCAGTTGTATCTGGATTCGCAAATGGTAAAATAGATTCTAATACTCAAATTCAAAATGGTCGAGATTTAAAAAATATCGCAGATACCTACAATGCCACACTCGCCCAAATCAATTCCAAGACTAACAAGATAACAAAGGCATTAACATTAATCATCAACCAATCATAAATTCCTTTAAAAAAATTGATTTATCATTATTTTACATTCTAATATAATATTATTATATTAAAATGACTTCACTATCTATCCAATTTCAAGAACCATCTCTCGCCGACGTCTATAAGGAAAAATCAAATCATTCCACAGACAGTGGTTATGATTTGTATTGCCCTGATACAATTGTAATTCCTCCTCAATCAGTAGGAACAGTAGACCTTAAAATCAGATGCTCTCCTAATTTTCCATCCGTATCTGGCTACTATCTTTACCCAAGATCTAGTATTTCTAAGACTCCTTTAATAATGGCAAACTCTGTTGGAATTATTGATTATGGATACCGTGGTAACATCATGGCAAAAGTATTTAACACTTCTACTGAACCCTACACTATTAATAAACACGAGAGACTATTTCAACTGTGCATGCCAACTCTCCAACCATTTGGTGTAAATTTTGTTGAAACTCTTGATGAAACTGAACGTGGAACTGGTGGGTTTGGATCAACTGGTAAATAAACTAACTATCGAATGCCAATCCAGCAACTCCGTTAATAATACGTAAAACATTATAACTTAATGCATATACGCGAGCAGTTGCTGTATTTTGGTAACTAATTGATTTATCAACTGTTAAAACAATCGTAATATCATCTATACGTGAAAAATTACATGATCCACTAGGTTGAAATTCTTGAGGATTAATTGAGAAAGAATATGCGTTAATACCTTCACTGGCAGCATTTTGAAAATTCTGATAATTTTGAATCCATGAATAATATTGTGATTCTCTTGGTGTTATTCTATCTTTACCATTTAATAAGAACTGAACATTTGTAACGATATTTGTTCCAATTTTTTTATCATAACTGTTTGTATAATTAAACATATCTATTAAATTTGAATTAAGGATATAATCAAATTGTGTTACAAAGAATAATGCCTTCGTGGGATGATTATATAATATTTTTATTTTATTGTTGTTATTGATAAGAGACTTATCATTATCAAACTGTAATTGTTCTATCAAGTATTCGTGATTTGATCTGGCAAATTTTAATCTTTCATTATTGTCTAAATATATATAATCAACATACAAAAATGTACTTCCCAATGTTATACTATCAGTGTTAAATACATTGTTTATTTTATTTAAATAATTAAATTCTGTTCCATTTGGCATTACAGTATATTTTGTGTTTGTTCCAACAATTGCTGTCCCAGCTACAAATGACATTGTTGATATAAGTTTTATATAATATAATCTATTTGTTAATTCATCATACGTTATAAACTTTGCATATGTTGTAACATTATTAATAGTTTGGGATAACATTTCATTTGCTGAAAAATTAACCATGTCCTCATTTATTATAATGTAATTTGTCGGTCCAATTATTAACACATCAGTTAAATTATTAAATTCTACATTTATTTTAACATCACTATATTCTAAAGCAATTAATGGTAATGCTAATCCCTTATATTTACAAAAATAAAATGGTATTGGTATATGTAATAATTGTGACCCTCTACCATTCATATAATCTGTTAATGCTGGTAAATTACCAATCATTTGGTTTAATGCTGGCTTATTATTCTTTTGAGATATTTCATACCATATATTTAACCAATCACCATATAATGAATCTATAATTTTTCCACCAACTTCAAATTCAATTGATTTAATTAATCCAAAACCAATTTTTTCCATCCATGCCGTAATAACTATATTTTTTAAATTAGTGTCTTGATTAATAAAACTTGTATCAATTATTCTAGGTAAATTTGGTAATGTTACACATAAAAATATTTCACCTATTAAATCACCGTTTTTCGCAATATTACATGTATATCTTCCTCCAAAATTTGGTGTATTTTGAAAATTTTGAGGAATACTCTCAGACGAAAAATTCGTGTGTCTTTTATAAACCATTTTAAAATAGGTTATTGTTGGATTATGTGTTAAATACATATCTTGTAATCCATATCCCGCGAGTTGAACTAAACCACCTCCCATTTATTACTTAATATAATATTATATAATATTATATTGAATACAACTAAATTATATCAAAACCAAGACCACCATATCCACTCATTATACGTAATATGTTATACGATACTGTCATAGTCTTAATATTTAAATCTTGAGAAACTGATGGATTAATATTTACTAATAAATTGATATCATTTAAAAAACTAAAATTTATAGATCCTGAAGGTTGTGCAGTCATTGGATATAAATCAAAATTATATACATTTATTCCATTTAAATATGAATTATTGAAAAATGTATATGGTCTTATTTTTTGTGTTTCATCAGAGGATGTCTTAAATCGTGTATGTCCATTTACTTTTAATTCAGAACTACTTATAATTGGTATTTGAGATGGTATAACAGCATTTATTAAATCATTTTGTATATTTTTGTCATAATTTTCAAATGGCATACATAACACTTGTTTTTCTGTTATATTAGCATTGACAAAATGATCTAATATATATGGATATTTCGTTTTAATTAAATCAAAATATTTATTAGATGTTTCATCTAATGATGTATATTTATTAATATCAATATAGTAGTCATCTAATGTATAATTATAATATTGCTTTTTATTAACTTTATCTTGTAATCTTGCAATCCACATCATCAATTTAGTTGGATTTTTAAAGTTAAATTTAATTTTATTAATAGATGATGTATTAGTTGTAAAAATAGAATATTGCACTTGTTCTATTATATATTCATGTTTTGATTCAGCAAATTTCTTTCGTTCAGTATAATCAAGTAATATATAATCTACTAGAAGAGACATCTTCATTTTACCTCCTTTTTTAATAGTTGTATATGGTAATTTAACTAATAAGTCATCAAGAGATTTAACCTTAAATTTTAAATTTAATTTACTATACAAAAGAGCAATTATTGGTACTGATAGTGAATGAATTTTCTTATATCTATTAAAAAAGAATGGTAAATCAATATATAATGTATATTTTCCTAAAGATTGTTTTTTAATTATTAAACGTGAATCTTGTCCAATCATCTTTTTAAGACCACGAAATTGACCAGGTTCAACACATAATTCAAAAAGACAATTAATAAAATCATCTTCAAGACGTTCAATTATTTCTCCACCAATATAAAATTCATAATAATCGGCAAAGAATACACCAAGTTTTTCTATCCATGATACAATAGCATTTGCTGGTCTCATATTAATTTGATCAACTAAAGTATTAACAGTAAAATAATTAGTAATATCATTATTGGTTTGATCTATTTTTGATATTACATTCTCATATAATCTTAGTTTCTCATCTTCTAAATTATCTTTTTGATTGTTTATATCAATAACACTATTTAATACTAATACATTTGAATCTCCACCTTGTTGATAGGTGTATATATTATATGATGCTAATTTAATATCAGCAGTATTTGGTATAACAGGAACTGTTGTATTTCCAATATATGTATTACTTATTGTAACTTCATCATATGCAATACTACCATTAATAGATGCACTAAATACTAAATCAATAAATTGATTAAATGTGTATAATCTATTATATGTGTTAACTTGTATTGAATCTGTTTTTTCAATTAAATGTGGTAACTTATTAAAAAATATATTAGCATTATTATTTATATTTGCACCATGATTCATTAATGTATATCTAATATAATTTGTATCAAATTGTAATGGATCACTAATAAATCCAAGGGAATCTTTGATAGAGTATTCTAATTTATATTTTTCTAATGCTGATATATAGTTGGTATATTGGGTAACAGTCTCTGGAGCAATTAATATGTTTCCATTTAATACATTAAAATTACTAGTTGTAAGTGTTAAATTATATTCAAAATTATAATCAACAATCAATGTTTTTAAATCATTTATAAAACTACTAAAATACATATATTTTGAATATTGAGTGATATCAATATTACTTGTTACAATATATGTATTATCCAAATATAAATTCTTATACTGAATAAACAAATTATCATATATATTTGAAAAATTATTATCATAAAAATGGTTTAATTTAATACTTAAATTCCCACGCTTCGCTTCATAATTTCCAAGCTTTACGTCATAATCATATAATTTTGGAAGATAATCAAAATCAAATTTATAATATGTTCCTGAATATCCTTGAATATTAAGAGTATTGTCATTTAAATTGATGTTCACATTTGAAAATACATGTCCATTATATGTTGTAATATTGCTAATTTGTATTGTTTGAATATTCGTATTTGATGCAACATCATAATGTATAGTATTTGTGATAACATTTGAATTTTTTATTTCATTTATAAAATATTCTATTATGTTCTGTTTCACTGTCTTCAATTTATTAAATGTAAGATTCACATTTGCATATCCTGTTGGAATACTAGTATTAATATACCATATATTCGCATATAAATTTGCGCCGTATATTATAAGATTACTTGAATATATTGCATCATAATCTAATGTAGTAACTAATAAATTACTGTGGGTTGTATTTGCTAAATCACCTATATTACCTAAAAATGTAATATTACTATTGTTGATATTTGCCAAGTATAATTGTTTTAGAAGAGTAATATTTGAGATTGTTGGTGAATTTAAGTAATAAAATTGACTATATTTGTTATTATAATTTGTCAAATCAATTAAGTGTTCAAAATTTTTATCATTTATTGCATTCTTAATTGAAAAAACAGTCATGAAATTTTCAGAATAATAATGATTATTTTGTATTTCTAGAATTTTATAATCATCTGATACATCAAATAAATCATAACGATTATAATCAAATAAACTGTTTAAATACCATTCATTTAATATATCATAGAGTTTTGTAGTTTGAACGATATTATAAATATCTGAATATTTAACTGTTGATATAGTTGATTCCAACATGACTTGTTTACCACGTAATATTAAGTAAAAATATTCTGATACTAATGTTCTGTATATACTTACATAATTTTGTTGATTATATAATGTACCTTCATATGGAAATTGTAGTATATCAATATTAGTAAGATTTTCAGGATCATATGAAATTATATCACTATATTTTAATCTCATTTTTCCATCTAATAGATATAAATCAAATAATAAATATAAAATATTCCATTGATAGAAAATATATGTAGATAACTCTCCCTCAGCCGAAGCCATCGGCGACTCAGCAGAATCGGGAATGAAAATAGAACTATCTACATATCTATTAATTATTGGAATTATAGGTAATGCGGTTGATATAAATCTAGAATGATTCGTAAAAATACTAATCTCACTTATATTAGAAATACTATAAGGATTTATATTATCAATAACTATATTCCTATCTATATATCTATTATAACCTGAATATACAACATTATCTGTAAGATATGAAATGATTGTATTAATATTTGCAAGTGACATGTATGATTTATATTGTTCATATCCTAATTGAAGATCCTTGCGATAATACCACGATGCATTTACACCGTCTAAATATACACTTATATCAACTTTATATCTGTATGGGTATCCTTCAATATCATTCTCAATCTCAGATATCGTACCTATGTTTTTTTCGCTACGTGGGCCAAGAGAACCATCCTCACTGCCTATTGGAGATAGTGTCACTTTCCAATTAACTTGAAAATATAAGTTTGGATCATTCTGATAATAATAATCAAATTGATTTAAAGTATTATTGGTTAAAGCATAATCAAGTATTTTTAATGTTTCAATATAATACATACTATTATTTGTTATTCTATTAACATTATAATCTAATTGATTAAAATTATTATCTAATCTTGGTAAGGTTGTAATATTACTTACTACATACGATGGAATATCACTATTATATAATTTATCTATTTGCATTATAAAAACTGGATTATAATTGTTTGTATCATAATTTTCTAATGCATAATATGGTTTTAAATAATTTAAATCACTATCGTTCAGTATATGAACATTATTGAAGAAATATGATTGAATACGTTTTAATTGATATTCATATGTTTTATAGTAATTATCATATACGTATGAATTTAAATATGGTACTGTATATGTATCTACATTTGCAAGATTACTTTGTGTTGTAAACAAATATGTTAAACTTGCGGTAGTATCATAGATAATATCACTATTTGAACTAACATTATAACCAAATAGTTTTCTATTATAAACACCAAACTGATCCATAGTTGAGAGTGTTGGAATATATTGATTTGAACTCAAGTTTATACTCTTAATACTATTGTTGATTGTATTTAATTCAATATCATCTTTTAAACTTAATACATAACTATTATTTACATATTCATTATAATAATTTGTAAATATATTACTTTGTTCTATTAAATAAATTTGAACTTTATCATGATCATCAATATATACATTTCCATACAATTCTCTTGTATTTGAAATTGTATAAATATCTACATCTGGAAATAATGTTGATGTTTTATCTAATATATCTTTTAATGATGAACCAATTTTTATAGTATCACTAATACTAATTAAATAATCATAATAATTTTTAGAATCGTTATCAAACCCAGTTAATACATCATTATATATATAAGTTGTTCTATAATTATTTAATGATAAATATACATCATTCGAAATATAATATTCTAATTTATAATCATTAATACCTAAAGTATCAAGATTACTATATGATGTTATTTGTAATTTTGTTGATAATGCGGTACTTGTAATAGTTGTATCATTTAATAATATGTATCTAATATATTGTAAATTATCTAAATAATCATTAAAATACATTACAAGATTTTTAACATCCTGAACATATATTTGCGCATTAGCAATTAACTCATTACTTACATATAGAGGATCAGAGACACTAGTTGTTGCAACTCTAGTACCCGACCACTGTACTAAATCAGAATTAAATAGCTTCCATTCAGGAACAGTTGGCTGAGTGTTCGATTCATATGCTAATATATTATTTTTAATTGTTGAATATCCTGCAATATTTGAATAAAAAGAAACATCTGTTGATAATACAACTTTTTCTGGATCCAATCCATTAATCATCCAACGTCTCTGGGAGTCCGCATCATAACCGAGACCTTCATAAAATTTTAATACATTTGTTACTACATTATCAATATCAGAATATTTAAAATCGTGATAATTTTTAATTTGTAAATCAATATTACCAAATGTTGATAATGATAATAAGTTTTCAATATATCCCATATTTAAATATGAATAGTATAAATGAGGATTCATATTATATTGATAATATTTGTAATTAAAATAAGTTGGATTGATGTTACTTGATAAATAAGTTGATACATTACTTGAATCATATATATTTACATTGGTTCCAGTTTTTAATATATTACCAAGAGTTAAAATATTTCCATAACTAAAATCATTATATCGTATTGATCCAATATTTGAAAAATTTATTTTATCTAATTGTGATCCATATAAATAATACAAATATCCATTAAATAATTGTCCTTCAGGTTTTTCAGAAAATGAATCAGTATTAGTAATGTTTGCCATAAATTTTGTAAACGATGTGTGACTTGATACAATGTTTGGATTTAATATATTAATATTTACAAATGAATTTGCAGAATAATAACCATCAATCATACCGGTATCATAAAAACTAGAAATAAGATCATCATATAGATAGTGATTTAAATTAATCGCATCAGTTACATATTCAAAATCTGATAAGAATGTAATATACGATCCACCACTTGTGATAATATCACTTATCAAATAATTAATTCTTCCATCAACATCATTAAACAAAAAATGATTATTATACGAGGAATATTTATATAATATTTTAATATCCATAATTTGTAAAATGTCTATTGTAGATGTATATTTTTTAGATGTTAAATATTTTTTATATGTTACATTCATGTAACTATATAAATTTATTATATAATCTTCTAATATATAATTACCACAAATAGTTGAACCATCATTATATAAAAAATCTTGACTTATAAAAGTATTAACATCTTCAGTATATGTAGTATCTGCATAAGTAATACTTGTTATATTTGCACCATTTGTATCTGTACTTAATGTATAACTATTTTTTAATAAAAATATATTACTTATATTACTACCAAAATCAGATAAATATAAATTCATATTAAAAACAAAAGTACCTGAACGAACAAAATTATTAGCATTAACATAAAATGTTGCAACTTCGGCTCCATTATTATATGCAATTACAGGAGTAATATTAGGACTTATAAATAAATTTGCATCGAGTTGAACCTTAACGTATAATTTTTTATTTTGTAAATAATTAATTTTTTTATTCATATTAATCATATAACTTGAATTTTGAATAGTATTATTAATTGTATTCCAATTTGATTGATATTCTGAACTATATGTATTTATAAGATCTATTATAATTGATAAATAATTATTATTTGTAATTGTTAAATTTTGAAAATTAGTATTTAATACTTTTTGTAAATATGTAGACATTATATTATCACCTAAAAAATCTTGTTCAGTAAATGTAGAAGTACCAATTCCTGATAAAGTTAATCCACCTTTTGCATCATTTGTTAATAATGTTTGATAATATAGATTTTTGGCATATTCATATATTGATACAAAATTAGATGGTTGTTTAAATTGAGTTAATAAGATATTATATAAAATTGCATAATTATCAGATACATTTTGTAAAATATATGAATTAACATTTGTTTTAAATAAACTTTTTTGTGAAAGTTCTGTTGTGATTGTATTATTTAAATTAAAATTTGTATTTGATGAACTTAAAATATAATTTTGATATAAATTAATTGAATCTAAATTAACATTAGATATATCTACTTTTTTTACATCATTATCATCACTATTTATTGTATTTGTTTGTAATAAAATATTATTATCAATTACATATAATAAGTCTGTTGTAAAATTTGTTCCAGCATAATTTATACCTTTAGCATATATGTATATATTATTTTCTTGAATATAATAATTACTAATTTTAAAAATACAAAATGGTACTTGAAGGTAGTCTAAACTAAAATTATAATAAAAATAAATATATCTATTCGTTAGATTTACATTATATAATGCTGAACCAATAGACAAGTTAAGTATAATTTTATATTCACCATTTAATTGTAAAGTAATACTATTTATTGAAAATAATTCACTAAAATCATTTAATGTAGTAATTATTGCATCAGATATAGGTGTTATTTGGATACTTATTAAATTAATATATGTAAATAATTCTGTATAGTTAAATAAAGGATATGATATAATTTGTGCCTCTTTATATGTTTCATTCAATCTTGCAAAATCAATATAATCAAATTTTAATATATTATATAATCCATACGTACTTCCATTATATTTGACCATATTATCGGTTATATCATTTGTTAATACATATATTACACGTGAATCATATGAATTTAATATGGTATCAACAATTGTTGCGTTAATTAAAACATTCTTAAGAGTTCTAGTATTATAATAAGTTAAATTATACTCTGGAAATCCTAGTAGATCTGGATCCCCACCATTTAATATATTAGTAACAGATGTTTCATCATATAATGTAATTGGACGAACAAAACGTATTGAATCAATATATCTCAATAATGAATCAATTGCTGCAACTTCATTATTTTTAAATATGTAATCCTTAATATTCTTTAAAAATATATTTTTAATATTATCAGATGTTAATAAAGTAGTTGTATCATTTTTTTGAAACAAATCTGCAATAATATTAAATGTTGCTGATAATTTATTATTTCTATTTGAATAAAGTAATATTTTATTAGAAAATTCAGTTAAGTCTGTTTCAACAATAGGTACTGCTATATTTGGATATTCAAATGAAACATTTGCATTACCAAATATTAATGGATCAGGAGTAATTTCAAAATAATATGGTGATGTTGAATTTTCAATAAATTGATTTAAATCAATTTTTGGTATTACAACTTTATAAGATTCTGTATTTAAAACAGAATCATACTGAAATAATTGAAAATTTGTTGGTACTTCAGTATAATTCAATTGATATGACATGATATCTTTGAATGTATTTAAATTGTATAAGTTATAATTATATATATTTTGGTTTATTGATTTATAAGAATATTGATTTTTTATACGCGTAATTTCAACATTTGAACTATTATTATATGAAATATTAATTTGAGGTAACTCTATTTTTAATTGTACACCTCTTAATAGATCTCCATTTTTTGGTATTTCTAATTGTACAAGACCATCAAAATCACATTGAGAAGTTACAGGTATTTCATAATTAAAAATAGAGAAACTTGAATGTTTCATATATACTTTCTTAAAGTGATTCATTTCAGGTTTAGATGTAAGTATTTTATCTTCGGCGCCACTTGCCAATAATTGTATTATTCCAGAAGGCATATACTCTAATATATAATGATCTTTTAAATAAAAATTATTTTAAATAATTTTTATTTTCAACATAAATAAACTTTCTCTGTACTATTAAAACCATTAAAATTGGTTGAAGATACAGTAGTATACGCTCCCATATTTTTAATTTCAAAATAATCACCAATTTCTAATTCAGGTAATTTTAATTCCTGAATTTTATCTCCAGAATCACATGTTCTTCCAAAAATTACAGAATCATACTCCTTTCCTGTTTTTCTTGCTTGATTAACAATTTCAAATGTAGGATTTGCCATATCATATTTAATATTAGAAAATGAAGAATATACACTTTCATCAATGATATAAAATGTCTTATTATTTGTTTTTCTTTTTGCTATTATTGGAACATATAATGTATGAGTTTTAGTCATATAAAAACGACCAGGCTCAGATATAAATGTAATATCCTTATATGGATGAAATCTATTCTTAAACATATCAACTGCCTCATTAATCTTTTTTGCTTGATCTAAAAACTTTTCATCACAATCTCCAGCAAATCCACCACCAATATCTATTATTTTATATTCATGATTTAAATAATTTGATTTTATCATTATATCAGATACCATTTTAACAGCATCATAATATTGATTTGAATTAAAACATCCACTCCCAACATGAAATGAAAATCCAGATATATTCATTTTGTATTCTTTTGCTCTTTTTAATATATCCATACTTTCCTCAAAACTCGCACCAAACTTCGAACTAAATGGCATTAATGAATCTTTGTCATTAACTTTCACTCTAACCATTGTTTCTATTTTTTTATTTCTTAATTTATCCAATTCTTCTAATGAATCCACAACTGTTATGGGTACCTTTTCTTTAACAGCATAATCCAAATCATTTATATTCTTATACGGATTTGCATAGATAATTTTTGTACTACTAATACTACTATTTAGAATTTGTTGTATTTCACCTCCACTGGCACAATCAAAATTTACATTATGTTCTTTTAATATATTTATTAAATATGGATCGTTATTACATTTTACAGCATAATGTGGTTGTATCATTTGAATTTTATTTTTCCATAAATTGATTTGTTCAACTAGAGGTTTTCTACAAATTGTGAAGAATGGTTTTTGTAAGTTAACGAGTTCAGTGAGTTTTTTCAGTATGATAATAATAATACTGGAAAATAAAAATGAAGAATTTAACAAATCAATTTTTTTAGAGAATAATTTTTTTATTTGATTTTTATTTATATATTAAAAACAAGACCAGCCATTCCATTTTTAAAACTAAGAATATTATATCCCAATGCATATGTTTTTATCATAAATGCATCTGAATTAGTAGTTACACAATCTATAAATTTTTGATTAAATTGATATACAAAAGATTTGTACTTATATGAACTTAAATTAACTGCTCCACTTGGTTGATATTCTTCTGGATTTAAACAAAATGAATATATATTTATACCATCAGAAGGTGTTTTAGTATGGTATGTATATGGTTGAACATAATTTGTAAAATTCGAATCATAATTTTGGAATCTTTCATATTGTTCAAAATTATATGATGATGTTTCTATTGGATTTTTATCATTAAATGTTGTAACATTTGTATATAATTTATCTAACATAACATATGAATCTGTTTCTGTAACATAAAATTTAGAATAAATTGTTATAGATGTTAAGTCAAGTGCTTTTATCACGTAAGTTCCATTATAAAATTGTGAATTAGTAATCTTAATTGTATCACCAATATTAAATACATGTTTCCCAATTAATAATTGTACTTTTTGTTCTAATGTTGTTGTCGGTACGTTGTTGATACTTGAGATATTATAAATAACTCCTAAATCATATGTATCATAAAATTTATTTGCTAAATTTTTATTACTTTGAGCTACCCAAAAGAGTTCTTTAACAGAATTAACAAAAGATGATTCAATAGTTATTTGATTAGATGTTAACATTGGATAATTATAATTTTGAACTACTTCAATTAAATATTCTTGTGGTGATTGAGAAAACTTTGTTCTTTCATCAACATCCAAATATATATAATCAACTAATAAACTAATATCAGTTAATTGAATCATAGTTTCAAAATCTGTATCAACTGGCGCATCGGTATATATTAATTTTTCTACATTATTTAATTCAAGTTGAATTCTAACTTCATTATATCTTAAAAATATCAATGGTAAAGACGCAGATATATATTTATTAAACCAAAAATTTAAAGGAATATACATTGTATATCCAGTTTTTATATCATATGAATATTTTGTCAATGCATCAATATTTCCTATCATTTTATCATATACTGATTGTAATTCACTATTCAATGATAATTCATTCCAAATATTATACCAATCATTATTATGTTGATCTATTTTTTGTCCTCCAATTTCAACAAATAAATTGTTAATAATTTGATGACCTAATTTTTTAACCCAACTAAATTTATAATTTGCATAGTTTTTATGTAAATTTGAATAATCAGATATATTTTGAAATAAATATTCATCCATTTGATTTGATAGATTTTTAAAAATTGTTAAATCGGCGTTTATCTTTGTAATTAGTGCTGCTGAATTTGAAAAACTGGCGATCGAGTAATTTGTTATATTTTTAACAATATCAATATCTGTTATTCTACTATTGTTTAATGATGAATCACCATATAAATAATTACCATTTGAATCATAGAAATTTGCTACAAAAAAGTTATTTATTAGGATTTTTATATTAAAAAGAGCATTATATTTTGACTTTAAATTTGAATATTCAGTAGATGTAAAATATAAACTAACAATTTGTTGTATTTTACTAAAAAGTATTGTTAAACTAATTGTTTGATTAATTGTCTTTAAATATGATGTAAGTTCACGATAACATCTGTATAAAAAATTCATTATAGTTTTAAAATTTGTGTATTGTATTTGTAAATTATTTATATCATTTTGATCATTTGAATTAAATGTTGATACAAAGTTTGGATTTGGAATAGTAACAGATGGAATTATAACTTTTAAATACATTCTACTAACTAAATCTCCTACTCTATCTAATGTACATGATATTGTATTATTAAAATTTTTAGTTCCACTAAAGGTTTGTTCAATATTTTCTATCGCAAAATTTGTATATCTTCTGTATACAATTTTAAAAAATGTTATTTGAGGCATGCCAGTTAAAAATACATCGGCTGCCCCATAGGCTACAATTTGTATTAAACCTCCGGTCATTATAATATAATAATATAATATTATTATTATATATATTAAATCGACGGGATGAACTCCCAGTTTAAATGATTACATATTTTTTTCCAAATTACATCCATGTCCTTTATTTTTTGGTCTGATTTTAATAAATGGATAAATTGTAAGATATAATCTAATTCAATTAATTCACATAGTTTATAAATAATATATGAATAACTAATTAAATTTTTTCTTACATTTGGTTTGTAAATCTTAAACGGCTCTTGAACTTCTCTAAACATTTGACGCAATTTTTCTTCTTTATCTCTTGCAATTTGTGGTGGTTCTTTTCCAGTTGTTTTAAATATAATATATGGTATATCATCATAGTATTTATTTAATGATAATTTACGTAATATTTCGCGCATATAATAAGGTGTTATATTTTTAGTATCATTTTTTAAATCATATTTATTAATCTCTTTTTTAATTTTTTCACATATTTCTTCAGATAATTCAATTACTTCTTTTCCTTGAATTTTATTTAACCATTCATTAAAATGATTCATTGTCTTATATGCAACATATGTTTTTGTATCATTACATTCTTCTTTATAGTTAGGTATATCGCTTTCTACAAGAATCATTTCACTTGCTCCACAAATTTTACACACCATCAAACCATTATGTAAATCTAATATCATTTCATCATTACATGCTTCACATTTTTTATAAACATTATCAAATTTATTTTTCTTTTTATTTGACTTAATAACTGTATCTTTGTCAACTTTTGATAAATATTGATTCAATAAATTAAATTTATCATTTGCGTCATCTTCATAATCCATCAATATATCAAATACTTCATGATAATAATCATATTCATCATATAACGATAATTGTTGAATTTGAGACTTAAGTTCTTGACTCTTTAGATTAATTAAATTTTTTTCAGAAACATTTGTAATAGTTTTTAATTGATCATCTAATTGAGTGATTTCTTTTTGTATTTCTTCTATTTTTACTTTATTATTATTTAAATCACTTGTAATTTCTTCGTGTCTGGTAGCAAGGTTTGACTTAACTGGTTGTTTTTTAATTGATTGCAAGATTGAGTGATACTTTGAATTCTTATTTTTAAACATATATATATAAATAAAAGAGGCTCTATATAAAATAGTATAGTTTTTTAATTCGAATTAATTCTTTTATTGAATATTTTTTTTCTTTATAATTATTATATATATATTCAAATGGGTGGCGGTTTAATGCAATTAGTAGCTTACGGCGCACAAGATGTTTACCTCACAGGTAATCCCCAAATCACATTCTTCAAGGTTGTCTATCGCAGACACACCAACTTTGCCATGGAATCCATCGAACAAACATTCAACGGAACAGGAGCCTTTGGTAACAAAGTACAATGCCCCGTTGTCCGCAACGGTGACTTAATCACAAAGATGTACCTCAGAACAACTGTCTCTGCAGGAAACTCCAATGGATTAGCATCATCATCAACATACTACAACGTCAAATGGGCATGGGTTAAGATGCTCGGACACGCACTCATCTCATCAGTCGAACTCGAAATCGGTGGAACCCGTATCGACAAACACTATGGTGAATGGTTAACCATCTGGAATGAACTCAGCAGAAAGATCGGACAAGACCGCGGATACGACCAAATGATCGGAAACGTCGAATCATTAACAGTCCTCGACGTCCAACACCCTGCATTCACAATGTGGGTTCCCCTCAAGTTCTTCTTCTGCAGATTCGATGGATTAGCTCTCCCCTTAATCGCTCTCCAATACCACGAAGTCCGTATCAACTTCGAATTCCTCCCCGTTGAACAACTCTTATCATTTGAAGCCGCAACAAGTGCAACAGGAAAGGGATTCGCCACAGCACTCGGACTCACACTCTCCGACTGCTCTCTCTATGTAGACTACATCTACCTCGATTCTGAAGAACGCAAACGCTTCGCCCAAGCCTCCCACGAATACCTCATCGAAGCCCTCCAATTCCCCGGATCAGAATCAATCACAGGTGTAAACTCTAAATTCAGATTAAACTTAAACCACCCTTGCAAATTCTTAATCTGGACTGCCAAGTTAGGACGTTACACCAATGGTAACACAGTCTTAGCTTACCACCCAACTGATACATATGCCACACAACTCGCAGCAACAAAACGCTTCGTTCTCAAATATGGATTAGCCGCAGCTGCACCCCTCGCAGCCACCCACGTCAAAGTAAATGCATACGGTCAACTCGACCCAGGAACCAACACTGGAAATCCAGCAGTATTCGCCAAAATCAACCCTGTTGCAATCTCTCAAAATGCTGGAACTGCAGTTGCTGATGTAGACAACATCACAATCCTTGGAGAACTCTTACCCCTCGACTTCATCTCCAACACAGTCACAGCCATCAAGGCCTATGCCGGATCAAATATAAATTTTCCCTCCGGTGCAGTCGCATGGACTGGTACAACAGGTAACATCCAAATCGGAGATGGTGCAGACATCAAAGATATTGTCCTCTACCAATGGGACAACTTCGGTAACCAACTTAACGGAACTGAAAACTCCACCAACCAAGCCTTACTCCAACTCAACGGACAAGACCGTTTCTCCCAACGCGAAGGAATGTACTTCAACTATTGCCAACCTTGGCAACACTTCAGCAACACCCCCCAAGACGGTGTTAACGTATACTCATTCGCCCTCAACCCAGAAGAACACCAACCTTCCGGAACATGCAACTTCTCCCGTATCGACAATGCAACACTCTCCATCACATTCGGACGTGTCAGCGCACTCACAGGAGCAACTGAAGGAAGCTACCTCACTAACTACCTCAACTCTGGATCATCAACATCCAACTTCAACGTCTGGGCAGTTAACTACAACGTCTTACGTGTCATGAGTGGCATGGCTGGACTTGCCTACAGTAACTAAACATTTATCAAGATTTTATATTTATTATTTACTCAAATAATAAAAATTGAATTTTACTCAATATAACAAGACAATGGGCAACAACAGAAAGTAAAAGTAAAACGATTAGAGAAAAATTTGATTTATTAATCGAAAAATACAATGAATTGGAAAAATAATATTTAGATAATAAAAAAACTTTTTTATTATTTATATTATATATATAAATGAAAAGATTAGATAATTATGTTAATATGTTAATGGGGGGTGCTTTTAGTGTAACGGATAAGGTAAAAATGTTTATAAAAAATGGACCAAAATATGTACTTGATGATAAAGTGTTCACTATAGAATTTAAAAATACTGATGATGAAGGTAATACAACATATTTTATAAAAAGTAATGATAGTTATTACTATAATGTAGATGATGCATTTATAATTAAAGAATCAGATGCCTTAAAACCACTTTCGATTGGAGTAAAAAATAATTTTCTCAATAGGACCCCACCTCTAAATAAACCAATCTCAGCAACAAAAGAGCAATATGAAATAGAAAAGAGCAAGGTTAGAAATACTGAGGATTTAGGACCACTTTTGGCAAATGCAAAAGAAAGCGCAAGAAATAAAGCAGAACAAGAAGTAGACGCTTCCGAGGTTGCAAAAAATAAAAGAAGAAACAGTACTGCTGCTAATCAAGCAAAAAGAACAGCAGAAGCAGCAGAAGCAGCAGCATCAGCAGACCCATTAAATAATGATAAAAAAGCAGCAGCAGATGCAGCCAGAGCAGAAGCAGACAAAGCAGAAGCAGCCAGAGCAGTAGCAGAAGCATCATACAATGCCGAAAAAGACATTAAAGTAAAAGCAGCAGAAGCAGCAGCAGAAGCATTAGTAAAATCAAACGCAGCAGCAAGAGCAGCAGCAGTACCAGCACCAGCACCAGCACCAGAACAAAGAGCAGAAGAAGCAGCAGCACAAAGAACAGTAGAAGCACCAAGAGTAGAAGCAGAAAGATTGGCAATAGCAAGAGCAGCAAGAGAAGCAAGAGAAGCAGAACAACTTAGAGCAGAAACCGCAAGAGTAACAGCAGAAAGAGAAGCAGCAGAAAGAGAAGCAGAACAACTTAGAGCAGAAACCGCAAGAGTAACAGCAGAAAGAGAAGCAGCAGAAAGAGATAGATTAGCAGCAGCAGCAAAAGTAGCCGCAGAAAGAGATAGATTAGCAGCAGCAGCAAAAGTAGCCGCAGAAAGAGATAGATTAGCACTAGCACCAACAACAAAACCAGTACCAGTAGCCAAATCCACCCAATTATCATCCCAAATAATGTCATTCTACGACAGTGGCCCTGCCGAACCAACATATTTCAGAGTAACTGTTTACAAGACAATGAATGGAAAAGATGTATATGTCAACTCTGGACCTGCCTATCCACAAGACACTGTTAAAAAGATATTAGATGCATTCAAAGTATCTGGTAAAATCTGTGTTGTTTCATCAGGTAAACAATTTGTTAAGTCATTAAATGGTGAAAAAGATTTATATACAACACTCGGACAATTACACTTAAAGTATGAATCCGTAGAATTGTATGTTTTATAAATAATATTTTAAATTAGTTTAAATAATAATTTAAAGATATATTTAGATTGTATAATATGTCCGATACCGTTGATTACTTAGATGAAGATCCTACAATATCTACTCAAAAATACTGTGTAGTCAGTGTTTTAACCCCCAAAAACTTTAAAGATGTTGATAATAAAAGTACCATGTCTACATTCAAAGTTAGAGGTTCTTATGAAACAGTTGAAGAAGCTCAAGCAAGAATTAAATTTTTAAATTCTCTTGATCCAAATGTTAATATCTATTTAGCAGAAGTTGGTAAATGGTGTCCATTTGATGATGATCCTGAAAAAGCCAAGGATGCAGTTTATCAAAATGAAGAATTAAATAGATTGATGAAAGGTTACAAGGAAAATCAAGAAAAGGCAAAGGAACATTTTGAACAAAGAAAGGCAGAAATGGTCTCAAATGCATTAAAAGATACAAAGGAAAAGAAAGAAAAATTAAAGGCAGAAGAATCAAACAAAAAAGAAGAAGCATTACGCATGGAAGATGCAATCAAAGAAAAAGAAAAAGAAGTTACAGAAAAAGAAGAGAAGGTTGTTGAGAGTAAGAAGGTTGTAGAAAAGAAGAAGGAAGAAATCCAAACAAAAGAAGAAAAAGTAAGAAAGTTAAATGATGATTTAGCTGCTGCACAAAAGAAGTTTGAAATGTTAAAGAAAGCAACAAAGGAAAAAGTTAATGGATCAAGTTAATGGATCAAATTAAAAATAATTTAAAATATAAATATATATTTTAAAATATGGACGTTGGAACTATTTCTAATATACTTTTAGTTATTGCAATTGTATTTATTGCCATTGGAATAACACGTGCTGAACAATTATCAAAACCTCAAAAAGAAACAATTAGATACATACCAAGAACTCTTGAAGAAGAACAAAAAGAACCAGTTAAAGTTGAAAAATTATTTAAAACAATGTTTGAACAACAAACTCCATGGATTGGTTCATTTAATAATTCAAATATTGTTGACAGACGTAAATTAGATAAGGGAAGAGGTATGCTTAAACCATAGAAAATTATAATTTTATCGTGTTACTTTAACAACAACATTTGATTTTCTTCTCATCATATAATCATTTATATCAAATATATTCATCTTCTTACTATGTAATGGGTCGTAATTATTACTATGAAATTCTGTAAAACGATTA
>Ga0164294_10001740_pt1 | contig 19950 bp, 15 predicted proteins | sample GEODES005metaG_FD_111479 | JGI IMG/M metagenome (GOLD analysis project Ga0164294, IMG submission 111479) | Oligotrophic lake water microbial communities from Sparkling Lake, Wisconsin, USA - GEODES005 metaG | ecosystem: Environmental > Aquatic > Freshwater > Lake | place: USA: Sparkling Lake...
GGTCTCGTCAGCGTCAGATCACGAATCTCCGCGCCCTTGGCATTCTCGATCTCGATGATGGGCTGGTCCTGATTTTGTTGAAGGATACGCCCTGGGCCAAAAAGCCCGCTGCGTTCGCCACGGATGCGAATCTTCTCCGTGATCGGATAGTCACCCGCCGGAACAAAGAGCATCCGATTCGGATTCGCATCCAAGGCTGCTTGAATGGATGCGTATGACGTGACGGACAGCTCCGCCGCCGAGGCGTGGGCGATCAGGAAAAGGGCAATGAGGTGGCGCATGAGCTTGCGAGCCTAGAGCGGGATGGATTCAAAGAAGCACGGGCTGCGAAGCCCATGCCACGTTCACTTCTTCGGTGCGCCTGCTTTGTATTTCTCCATCAGCGGCTGAAGTTGCTTTTGCAGCTCGCGATACTCGGGGCTCTTGCGGTCGAGCTTCGCACGCTCAGCCGCGAGCGCTTTGATCTGATCCGCCAGTGCGCGACGTTCGGCCGTGGCTTGTCGCGCGCTGGTATCGACTTTGATCTCCACGTCATCCCAATCATCGGTGCGGAACACGGAGGCGGGCAGGCCGTCGCTGTTGATCAGGTTCGCGCCTTCAGGATTGGCGGCCCAGGCGTAGCGCACGGCCACGGGTTGCGTCACTTGTGGGCTGCTGACGATGACGCTGTCTGTGCCGTCGATCTTTGCCTCGGCCCACTTCCACACCTTGTCGGCCCCCGCGATTTCGAAGCGCTTCAACGCCCCGCCGTCGCGTGACTTCAGGCCAGTGCCGCTTTGATCAAAGGTCACTCGGATAGCGCCGTCCTTGACCTCGCTCGATTTGAACAGCGGGCCGGAGTAAACCAGTTCCTTGCCATAGTCCTTCGCAAGTGCCCAGCGGGCGAGACGCTCGCCGGGGTCCTTTTTGTTCTTCGGATGAATGTCATTCGCCTCGCCGACATCGTTGGTGATCGCCATGCCCGTCTTCGGAGTCGTTTCGAGCACCCGCCTCATGCGATCCTGCAATAGCGCCCATGGGTCCGGCATGCCGGGCGCGGTGGACGGCGCGTGGTAGCTCGCGAGCTGCACGTAGTAAAAGCTGAATTCATCCGCCCAACGCTTGCGCCAGTCATTGATCATGAGCGGCAGCGTCTGGTCATAAGGCACCGCGCCGGGCTTTGCATTGCCCTCGCCCTGATACCAAATGGCACCTCGCATGGTGTAGCCGACGAACGGATGGATCATTGCGGCATAAAGCACGCCCGGCTTGCCCTCGGTGAGCAGCGGACGCTTCGGTGCGTCCGGCTTCTTCGGCAGGCGCTTGCGCTCCTCCGCTGACTTGCCCTTCGCCGCCGTCATCGTGGCCTTCCATTGCTCCAGCTTGATCGTGTAAGCTGCTTCCGCCTTGGCTTGATCGTAGCTAGCTTGTTCTTTCAGCATTGCATCCACGAGAGCCTTGGTGCCCGGCAGCGTATTCAGTGCCTCGCGGCTGGTGAAGGTCTCCACCGGCTTGCCGCCCCAGGCGGACTTGATCACGCCGACGGGGATGCCAAGCTCGAGATGCAGCTTCCGCGCAAAGAAGAACGCTACGGCGGAAAAGCCAGGCACCGTCTCCGGCGTGGAAGCCTGCCACGAGCCTTCGATGTCCTCCTGATCTTCCGCAGCCGTGACCAGCGGCGCATTGAACATCCGCAGCGCTGGGTGCTTCGACTCCGCGATGAGCCCCGTGTATTCCGGCGAGCGGTTCATGGTGTAAAACATGTTCGACTGACCGGACGCGAACCATACCTCGCCCACAAGCACATCTTTGATTTCCAGCTTGTCCGCACCCGCTGAGACTGTGAGCATCGCTCCTGCTGAGTCGGCTGCGCCCGTGTCGATATAGGCCCGCCACTTGCCATTGGCATCGGCTTTGGTTGTTGCTGACTTGCCTTTGAAGATAACCGTCACGTCCGCGCCTGCATCCGCTTTGCCCCAGATGGATGCCGCCCGCTCGCGCTGGAGCACCATGTGGTCGCTGAAGAAATGCGGCACGCTCAGCTCAGCGAAGAGCAAACTGGGAGCGAGGAAAAGAGTGAGGATGAGTTTCATGCGGTGATTGAGCTATTTGACAGTGATCCACAACGGCGACGACCAGGCCATGTTGCCGTCCGTTTGTTCGATGCGGAGATAGTAGCGATTTTCGCCCTTGATTGGCGAGCTGTCAGTCCAGGTGTCGGTGACAGTCGGAGTGTTCGGTTCCATGACGTGATGGTCCTGCTCATTGCGCACCAATGTCAGGCGCTTGATGGCTGCCGTGCCTGCGATGTGGAAGGTGAGCGTGGGCTTGGTCGTCGTCTCAAACACCTCGCCCATGAGGTTGCCGCCGCTGCTGAGTTCGACGAAAATCTTGTCCGTGGCCGCGCAGGTGCGACGGGCCTTGAACCCGGCGATGATACCCTCGCGCGAAAAGTCCTCGACATACACGCCACCAAACGACGTGTGCGTGGCGATATGGTCGCTGGAGGCAAAGACGCTGAGCTTGTGGCCGACTTCGAGCGCCTTCTGATACACGCCATTGTTGTAGCCGGGCTTCTTGGCGAACCCGGCATCGAAGTCGGTGATGACACCGGGCGGCTTCGGATGCTCGTTACCCGCCAGCTTGTGTGGCGTGTAGTTCTCCGTCTCGCGCAGGCCGACCGTGGGCTGTGGCAAGCCCAGTCCCTCGTAGCTGACGCGTGCGCCCTGGAAGATCTCGACCGTGTTCTCATACGTGTTGTCGATGCCGCTCTCATATTTCGTCCAGTCGGTGCCCATGTTGGTCGCACCGGTGTGGCTGATGATGGCCACGGATTGGTTGTAGCGCTTCAGGATGTCCCATAGCTCGGTGGGTTGGATGGGCTGAATGCCGGGCGCGACTAGCAAGGCTTCTTGCCACCGCGACTGGCGATAGTAAGCGCGGTTGATGTAAACCAGCGGACCTCCGCGCTTGGCGAAGACGATGTTGCGATGGCCCCAAGGGAAGGGCTGTTCGCGCTCATAGGCATAGAGCGAAGCGAAGTGCCCAGGTGCATGAAAGGCATCCACTTGCCGCTGCGTGTGCCACCATTCATAGGGCGAGTAGATCTTGCCGACATCGGTGTGATCCGAGGTGCCGAGGAAGTCGAGCCCTGCCAAGTCATAGGCGTAGCGATACGCTTCCTGGATGCAGCCGTCGAAGCCCGTGCGGCAGTTGGAGATGTCGGTGTGCCGGTGCAAGTCGCCCCACACCAGACGATAGGTCTTGCCACCGACCTTCCAGGTGTGGTGCTCGGTCAGCGCACGTGGCGCAGTGGGTGCATTGAGATACGGTTCGGGTGTCGTTGCCTGCGTGATGGATGCCGCAGGCTCTTCCGGCATCAGCGGCCATTCAGCATCGGTCTTGATCTGCGCGGCATGAATCTCTGCAACACCGCTGAGCTTGCTGGTGCGTTTGTCCGTGGGCCAGGTCATCAAAAGCCCGCCTTTGGGGCCGATGGTGAGCTCTTGATGACGGTCCTGCCCCATCGTGCTGTCCGGTAGCGCTGCCGGTTCCGCCCAGCGCTGGGTTGCAGGATCGTAGCGCGTGATCGCGACCCGCCAGAAGCTGTTGGCAAAGTAGCGATAGCTCAGCCACAGCGCGCCTTCACGCACAGCGACCGAGGGCACGTTCACAGCGAAGCCAGGACTGGGGTCGGGCGATGGCGTTGGGCGACCATTGTGAGGCACCGGGACTTCCGTAAACTGACCGCTCGCAATGTCATAGCAACCCAGCAGGAGACGCTTCTGCGCATTAAAGCCCATATCGTTCTCATGACCTCGCGCATCCAGGCCCCACTGTTTCCTGCCACGCTCAGCGGCGATCCAGAGGCCGTCCTTGCCGTCGAAGGCGATGCTGGCCCGCGCTTCGTAGTCGGGGGTTTGCACTAGCAACTTGTCCTCGACCGTGCCGTCGAGCCTCACCCGCGCGAGGCGCAGATTGAACTCACTGCCTGCGGATGAATCATAGACGATCCAAGCGCTATCCTTGTTGGTGAAGGCAAGTCGAGGCTCCCAGTTGCCGCCTTCTTTCAGCGTGGAGACTTGGATGGGGTTCGACCAAGTAGCTTGAGTCGAATGCCAATGCCGCGCCCAGATTTGCGAGGCTCCGGGCCTCACTTCCTGCCAGGTCACCCACACCCGCCCCGCAGTGTCGGTGCCTGCATCGACGAAGGTGCTGCCGGCTTCTGGCCGCGCGGCGAGCTCGATCTCGGCATCGAGTTTGCCCTTGGCAAAACGACGCGCGCGCAAGGTCATGACGTCCTGTGCATTGACCTGCCCCCACACGCACCAGACACCGCCAGTGCCGTCATTGGCGATGGCGGGCTGATGAATGACACCGGGCTGTGACATCGCTGCTACGGAGTTGAAGCTACGGCCCTGGCGCTTCGCCAAACGCAGTGTGTCAGCCTTGCCATCGTGCTCAATGTAAGTCGCCCACATCGTTGTGTCGGCGCCGATACACAGGTCAGGAAAGTCACGATGCAATGTGGCATCCGACGAAGTTAAATGCTGGCCCAGTGGCGCAAGGAACTGTGGCTGACGAGCGGTGAGTGCTTTGGCCTTTCCCTTCGCCTTGGCTTTGGGAGCGGGTGTTTGAGCAGGCAGTGCAGTGCTGGCTGCCAGCAGAAGGCAAACAAGGAGTCGGAGCATCGCGTGAGAACGCGGCACTGGTGGCGGATGTTTCGTCCTTCCAATGACTCGGTTACTCACCGCTTCGGAATCCGATTCAGCGTGTAGTAAGCGTCGTTGAAAACGAGCGGCTTACCGCTGGCGGACTTTACGCCTTTGGCATGCAATTCGTGCACATACAACTCGCGCAGGCCTTCGATCTTGAGTCGCACGTGCAGCTTGTCGTTGCTGACCGTGGCTTGGGTGATCTTCAATTCCTGTGCGTCGATCTCATCGCTGCCGTAGGCGCTCGAATACAGATACGTGTAGCTGCTCATGGCATACGATTTCACATCGCCTGCGCTCGCGGCATCCACGGGTTCGGTGAAGACCAACTCAAAGCCATCGGGCTTGGCCTTCATCTCCTTCATCGCAAAGTCAGTCTGCCCATTCCAATGCACGCGCTGCAAGCCGTAGGCGCGGGTGCCGAGCGAGGACCAGCCACGGCTCGTCATGCCGACAAAGAGGTCGCCCTGCTTGCTGAAGGAAAGACGCACAATGCCGGAGGCAAAGCCGCTGAGGAAGGGGAAGACTGCGCCTTGGTATTCGCCCTCTACCTTCTCCAGATAGGCGCGGTTGATCTTGGCATCGGTAAATTCGGCCACGAGCAATTGTCCATCGAAGGGGCCGAACTTACCGCGCTGGTCGGAGACTACGAGGTCGGTGCCGCTGCGACCGGCCTTATTGTAAGGCAGCCACACCGCCGGCGGCACCATGCCTGGCACTGACCGCACGGCTTCGGGGTAGGGGACTTTGTTGGGAATCGGAACGGTGATGCTCAATGGCGAGTCTGGCAGCTTCTGCGAGCCAAGCCCTTCCGGGTTGAGCGCGAACATGCCCTTGCGCAGATGGAAGACCGGAGTCGCGGGCACCCAGGTTCCTTGCTGATCGACACAGAACATGTCGCCGTCGCGGTTCGCACCCAGACCGCATGGACTGCGGAAGCCAGCGCTCATAGGAGCAATTCGGCCATCCGCTTGCTTGATCACCGCCCAGCCGCGCCAGCCGATGTCGTTGTTGCTGTGATCGCCCATGTCCAGGTTCAGCGCCATCCAGTCATTGCCTTGTCCATCTTTCTTGGGGCCGTAAGCATAGCCGTGATACGCGCCGGAGACGTTCCAGCCGTGGGCCTCCGTCAGGTATTCATCCGCTTCACCGTCGCCATCGCTATCGCGAAGACGCGTCAATTCAGAGCGCTGCATGACTAGCAGGCTGTCGCCGTCCACGCGTAGCCCCAGGGGTTCATGCAAGCCGGACGCAAAGAGCTTGAAAGTCACGTCCGCGACCTTGGCGGCGTGAGGATTGCTAATGATCCACACCTCCCCTTTGCGAATCGCGACCGCGAGCCGTCCATCTGTCAGCCAGTCCATGCCGCTGACTTCCAGCGTGATGCCCTGGCCGGGCTTCCATTCGGTGCTGCGAGAAGCCGTTGGCGCATTGGCCGTCAGGATGTCCGTGATGGTGTAAGCCGTGTCCGCAGCCTGAGCAGTGGCGGCAATGAGAGCCGTTAGGAAGACGAGGGTTTTCATTTCCACGAGTAGATGAAGGTGCGTTTGCCAGCGGTGCTGTCCTTGGCCTCGGTCATGATGACGCCATCGGGATGTGAGATGGGCACATCGGGCAATGCGGTGGCATCCCACACCACGGTGCGCTGCATGGTGCCATCTTTGGCTTCCAAGCGTTCCTGCACCCGAACCTTGCCGACATCGTAGAGGAAGGTCGGCACATGCGCGGCATCCAGCTTGTAGCCACGGAACTGCACATCCTCGGCGGCGGCATCGCTTGGGGTAGCCCACTTGGCGACAGGTTTACCCAATGGCTTTTCAAAGGGTGCCGCGCGCGTGAACCAAGTGTTGTAGGCATCGAAGAACGCGCCCTTCCAAAGCAGGGCTGGACGTGCTTTCAGCGCGTCATAAGCAACATGCACTCCGCCTGGAAAGCCGACGAGAATGGCATGAGTGCCCACGCCTTCCATAAAGGTGCGCTGAATGATGGGTCGGTCCTTGGGGATCAGTTCAAACTCGCCTGCGACCATCGCAGGGTAGCCTTCCGGCTCAACGTTGCCCGCCTTGGCGAAGTTATACAAAGAAGCTATCTGGAGATCGGTCTTGCCGTCGAGGATCGTCTGATTCGCCGCTACGCCACCAGGCCAGAAAGAGGGCATCAAGGTGCCTGCACGATGCGCGGCGGGGTTGATCAAGTAGTCGTGAAACCAGCCCGGTTGCAACCGCTGGCCAATGGTGCTGAGGTCCAGTGCCTGAATGCCAAGCGAGGGGCGCTTTTCCCATTTGTGGCATGTGATGCAGCCAATGCCGCCGAGCACGCCGAAGAGCTTTTTACCAGCAGCGAGATCACCCTTCGCAAGCGGTGTTTCAGGTTTGCCATCCACCTTGGCGAACAGCGCCGGGAGGTCATCCGTAGCCTTGCCGAACACGGGCATCTTGGTGTTCAGGTAGGGGCGCACGCGTGCTTTGCCGGAGAGCACATTCTTCAGCCATTCGGGCTGAAACTTGCGTCCGGCTTCGGTGAGCGGCGGTGGATAGAGGCCTGTGTCGCCCAGGTTATGATCGCCAGTAAAGTAGGCTTTCCGTGCCGTGTCTGGACCGCCGATGCCTGTGCGGTCATGACAGGCCATGCAGTTCAGGGCTTGCAAGGTCAGTTCTAATGTCTGGGCAGGCTTGCTAGGCTGATCACGGGTTGCCAGATACGCCTTCAAGGCAGTGTGCTGCGCTTCGCTCAGGTCGTAGTGTGGAATGCCGGGCTTCGTGGCAGAGGATAGGCAACCCGCCTCGGATGCTTTTAGCGCGACATGTGTCGCGGCCACATCCTTGGGTAGCTCATGGCAGGAAGCGCAGCGCTGGGCGGTGATGATGGCTTTGCCCTTGGCTGCGAGGGCTTTGTCGGCCTTGAAGGGCACGATGCCTTGAGCGCCGGTGCCATCGCTGTGCTGATAATCCATCAGGTGCGCGGCGAGATCGCTGATGTCGCTCTCGTGCATGTCCGTGCGCGGCATCCGCCCATCGGGCCGCGTTTTGAGCGGGTCAGATAGGAAGGCGGTAAGCGAGGCGAGGCTATACTTTTTCGTCAGCTCGGGGAAGGCGATGGAGGCATGGGTGAAATCGCTGTCCTTGGGCTTGCCCGCAGGCGGTTGGAAGTCCTTGCCCGGCGCATGGCAGGTCACGCAGCCCATCGTATGAAACACATCGCTGCCACGCTCGGCGTTCAGATATTTCGCGTTCTTCGGCTTGAACGGTGTCTTGGCGTTTTGGGTGCCCAGGTAGTGCAGCACCGCTTCAACGCTCTCCCGATCTTGCTCGGCGAAGAGGTGCGGCATGGAAGTGCCAGACTTCGCCTTGGACGGTGCGGCCAGGAAGCTGCGAATCCAGTCGGCCTGTATGCGCTGCGTGATACCGGTCAGCACGGGACCGCGGCGTGGCGGCAATCCGGTGTCGCCGCCGTGGCAGTTCACGCAGCCCAGTTCATTGTAGAGCAGCCGCCCTGATTCAGATGTGGGCTTCGCGGCATGAAAACGATCAAAGCCAGTGACCAATGGTTCCGCGTGAAGGCCAGTGGCGGTCAGCAGCAGCAAGGCAAGAGTGCGGTGCATGGGGCAGGGGAAGGGATGAATTCTCAGCCAGCCTTGGCCAGCGCACTCGATAGCGCGGCATAGCACTTCTTGGCAGCGGCGATGGGTTCATAGCCCGGCTTGTTGAAGATCTGCCCACTGACTTCCACGCACACAGGGCCGGTGTAGCCGTGCTGCTTGAGCGCGGTGAAATACTTCACGTAATCGGTGCGGCCTTCGCCCGGCAGCAGGAACTGGAACTTGCCGACTTCACCGACCGAATCTTTGACGTGGATGAACTTCGTGCGCGGCAGCAGCAGCTTCATGCTCTCCTCCATGTCGATGCCTTGCAGCTCAAAATGGCTGTAGTCATAGGCGACTTGAATCGCGGGTGACTTCACCTGTTCGAGCAACCACAGCAAGCGCTCGGGTGAGTTCACCGCGCTGCCGACATGCGCCTTGATGGTGATCTCGGTCTTCGCCTTCTCCGCTGCTGCGGCCCAGTCCTGCAATCGAGCAGCCATGCCAGCCTTCTGTTGTTCCCAGGTGGCAGGCTTGCCGCCCAGCACGGTCTCGATGATGGCCGGATTTGTCGGATTCAAATCACGGGCCAGTTGCGCGGCATCGGCGATGGATTGCAGGGCAGCCGCATGGGCCTTGTCATCGGCCGTCAGGCTGATGTTGAGCATCAGGCAGGGCAAGTCGAGCTTCAAGGTCTTGAGCTGTGTGGACGTGGCTTGTCGCGCTTCCGTCGTGAAGACCTTGGGCTCGCTGGGATAGCCTGCATTCAGGGCTAGCTCGACATGTGAGTAGCCGATCTCAGCGCATGTCTTCAGCGCCACCTCCAGCGGCAGCGTCTTCATGCCATAGAGACTGAAGCCCAGGCTGATGCCGCTCGGAGAGGCAGCAGCAGAGGCAAGACGAGGCAGCGCGGCAAGGCCGAGCGCGGTGTGCAGGAAGTGGCGACGTGAGTGCATGGCGTGCGAGGCAAAGATCAAGCGTTGCGCTGCGCGTCCATGGCCTTGATCCAAGGGCCAACGAAGTGACCGCTGTCATGGTAGGTGCGACCGCTGAACATGTGCTGGTCGATCACGCAGGGCTCATTCACGTAGATGCCGCCGCAGATTTCCAGGTCGAACTTGCACTTGGCCACCGTGGCCATGCGCAGGCCTTGCACGATGCCAGCACGCGCAGGGATTTCGACGCCGTGGCAGACGCTGGCGCAGGGAATCTTGTTTTCCCAGAACCAGCGCGTGATGCGCAGCAGATCCTCATCTTCGCGAATGTATTCCGGTGCCCGACCCCCGCTGAAGAAGATGCCTGCATATTCCTCGGGCTTGATCTCGGCAAAGGTCACGTCGGCCATGATGCTGTAGCCTTCCCACTCCTTGGTGATGGTCCAGCCGGGCTTGATCTCATGCAGCACCATCTGGTAGCGGCGCTTCTCTGGCGCTGCGATCACAGGTTCATAGCCGCCTTCGATCAGACGGTAGTAGGGATACAGCGTGTCCACAGTTTCAGTGGCGTCGCCGATGATGAGAAGGACTTTTGGCTTGGACATAAAGCGGGGAAGGGGTTTGTGGTTAGGCCTGCTATCAAACGCATTTGCCAGAGGCTTGTAACTGCGGGTATGCTGCATCAAAACTCAGGTTTTCCGTCATATGCAAAAGAAGTCCCGTCGCATCCCACGAGTCGCTCTGCTGGTGGAGACCACTCGCACCTACACCCGCGAACTGCTGGGCGGTGTGCGCCGCTACATTGCCGAGCACGGTCCGTGGTCCACCTTCATCGAACTGCGGGCGCTAGACTCCTCGCCGCCGCCGTGGCTGAAGCACTGGGATGGCGATGGCATCATTAGCCGCACCTTCACGCAGGAGACCGCAGACATCATCGCCGCCAGTGGCGTTCCCGCCGTCGAAATCCGGTCGAGCAAGCTGTGTCAGAACCTGCCTTTTGTGGGTATGGATAACCGTCTGATCGGGTGCACCGTGGCTGAGCATTTCTTCAATCGCGGCTACAGGAATTTCGCCGCCTACAGCCTGGAGACGGAGACCTTTTTCGAGCAGCGTGTGCAGAACTTCGTCAGCACGGTCAAGGCCGAAGGTTGCCTCTGCACCGTGCTGCCGGAGACCGAGCCCGAGTCCGTGGCTGACTGGGAGCAAGCGCAGGCCAAGCTCATCGACTGGCTGTCTCATCTGCCCAAGCCCGTAGGCATCTTCGCAGCCAATGATGCGCTCGGGGTTCGCTTGCTCGACGCCTGTCAGCGCGCAGGCATCGCCGTGCCGGAAGAAGTCGCGGTCGTGGGCGCAGAAAATGAAGAAATGCTGTGCGAGTTCGCCACACCACCGCTGTCCAGCCTGCGCTACGATGGGGCGAGCGTGGGCTACTTGGCGGCGCAGACGCTGGATCGTCTGATGAGCGGCAAGAAGCCCAAGCACCGCGAAACGCTGGTGCCGCCACGCGGCATCCTGGTGCGCGCTTCTTCCGACGACTTGGTGATTCACGATCAACTGGTGGCCCGCGCCGCACGATTGATGCGTGAAGGCGCGGCCTCTGGTATCACTGTTGACGAAGTTTGCCGCAAATTGAATGCCTCCCGCAGCACCCTGGAACGTCGCATGACAGCCGCCTTGAAGCGCACGCCCAAAGAGGAAATCCAGCGCCTGCGCTTTCGCCAGGTGGAGCGCTTGCTGCAAGACACGAACTTAACCATCGACACCATCGCCCAGCAGACCGGCTTCACCCACAGCCACTACTTGCAGGCCGCCTTCAAAGAGCGGCACGGGATGACACCGGGGGAGTTTCGGAAGGCGGGTCGTCCACATTAACGAACGGCACGCGCTTGGGTCGAACCACCTGACAATTGATGCTGAAATGTGGGATGGATCACTTGGATTTTTTCTTGTTGCGCGGCTGTTGAACTCCAAGTGCTGGGCCATTGTCCAGCGGCAGCGATTGATGCCAAGACAGCAATGCCTGGGTCATGCGGGCAACAATGTCAGCGTGCTTGAGCGCGACATTGGTGGTCTCGCTGCGATCGTTGGCGAGGTCATAGAGTTGAGGTTGGCTGCCGTCGTAGTCGCACAGGAACTTCCAGTGCCCTCCGCGCATGGCCAGGTCGGGCAGGCGTTCGGGAAGCTTGTCCCCAGCGGTCTTGCGATCCGGTGGGCGACGCCAGAAGATAGGGGCGATGCGGGAAACATCGTTTTGGCCGAGCAGTGCGGGTGAGATATCTTCGCCGTCGAAGGCGATGTCTTTGGCTTCGATCTTGGCAATGGAGAGCAGCGATGGTGCGAGGTCAAAGGCGGCGAAGACGGAGGTCTTGTTCACAATGCCTGTGTTCGCCTTGCTAATCAAGCCGGGCCCCCACACGATGAGCGGAGAGCGTGTGCCGCCTTCGTAGAGCGTGGTTTTGCTGCCGCGAAAGGGTCCCGCGCTACCTGCCCCTGGCTCAGGGCCGTTGTCGGAGCAGATGAGCAGGAGTGTGTTGTCGCGCAGTTCGGGGTTGGTTCGCAGGTGATCGAAGAGCTTGCCGAACTGGCGATCCATCTCCTCGAGCACGGCGAGATACCTGCCGCGCTTGTCGTCGGCCCACTTGTGGGTCGGTGGCCACCAGGGACCATGCACATCATCGGGCCAGAGGTTGACGAAGAATGGCTTCTTCGCAGCATCTGCCTTGTCGATGAAGGGAAGCGCGGCGTCGATGAAGCCCGTGGTGATGGTGGAACGCTGCATCCAGGTCACGGGCTTGCCGAGGCGCTCGGCGTCTGCCCAGATCTTGCCGGGTTCGGTGTCGCCCGGCTTCATCGTCAGCGGCAACAGCTTCGGCCCCATGCCCTCGAAGTTGGTGAGCGATTTATCGAAGCCATAGGCCGTGATGGGCGGTGCATCATCGACATCGCGCTGGCCGCCGAGGTGCCACTTGCCGAAGTGTCCGGTGGTATAGCCATTTTGCTGGAGCACACGAGCTAGCGTCGGCGCTTTCAGATCAAGCCATTGTGCGCAGCCACGGCGTTCATTGTCGGCGCGATTGTTGAGGAAGGAGTGGATGCGCCAGCGCTGCGGATACTGGCCCGTGGTCAGCGCACAGCGCGAGGGCGAGCAGATGGGCGAGTTCACATAGAACTGCTCGAAGCGAATGCCCTCCGCGGCCATGCGGTCGATGTTGGGTGTCTGGGCAGCTTTGTTACCAAAACAGGAGAAGTCGCCCCAGCCCATGTCGTCGATGAAGACCATGACGAGGTTCGGCCTCGGTGCGGCAACGGCTGAGCTACAGAGCAATAGAAACAGGAAGATGAAACGGCTCATGAGACGGGTGAGGTTACTTGGTGCTTGCCTTGGCCTTCTTTGCGGGCCTGCTGATGAGCTTGAATTCATCGGTGAGCAGCAAGGGTTCGCCTGCGACCCTTTGAGAATCGTTGGTGCTCTTCATCCAGGCATCGAGGCCTTGACGCAGTTCGGCAAGTGCAGTGGCCTGGGCGGGGTCAGCGACAAGATTCTTCAACTCGAAGGGATCGGCCTCCAGGTCGTATAGCTCTTCGGCTGGCCGCTCACGATACCGTTTCACGATGAAGGCTGCTTGCGGGTCGGTGCGGGCGGCGCGTTCCCAGGACTCGATGTAGGCTAGGCTGTCCTCATTCGCCGCGCGGTCGATATGCGTGCTGAAGCGGAACTCGGGGTGGAGATTGCGAATGTATTTCCACCGTGCGGTGCGCATTGAGCGGCTGGGATAGACGTTCATATTGTTGTCGCCCGTGTGCGTGGTGAAGATGGCTTCGCGATGCGTGCTGGTCTTGCCCATCAGCACTGGCAGCAGTGACTTGCCGTCAAGGTCAGTGGGACATGTGCCGCCGCCGACTTCGATCAGTGTCGGCAGAATATCGATCCATTGGGCCATGGCCATCGTGCGTGTTCCGGCGGCCACCTTGTCCTGCCAGTGAACGATGAGCGGCACGCGGGTGCCTTCGTCGTAGAGGTTCCATTTGCCAAAGGGTAGTTGTGCCCCGTGGTCACTGGTCTGAAGAAAGAAGGTGTTCTCCGTGCCGAGCACTTGCTTTGCAGCCGCATACACGGCCCCAATCTCCGCATCCATCTTCATGACGGCATTGATGTAACGTGCGCGGTAGTGGCGGAATTCGGGCGTGTCGATGTGCATCGGCTGCACGCGCACCTTTGCGGGATCAACGCCCTCGGGTGCTGGCAGCGGCACGTGGGGCCAGTTGGTGCCGAAGAAGAGCGCGAGCGGCTTGTCACTCTTGCGTTGCTTCAGGAAGTCGATGCTCGCCTGCACGCCAGCGTGGTCGTGATAGCCGAAGTTCTCCGCGCGGTCGAAGCCCTGATCGGTGACATGCGCGTAGTGGCTCGTTTTGCCGAAGCTCACCACGTCATAACCCAGCTCCTTCAGATACGCAGGCAGACGTTTCAGCTCGGGCCGTGGCTTGGCATGATTTGGCTCTGCGCCGTTCTTGGCCGGATACAAGCCGGTGAAAAGCGCGGCACGGCTCGGCGCGCAGCTTGGCGAATTGACGAACGCACGCTCAAACACCAAGCCCGCCGCAGCCATGCGGTCGAGATGCGGCGTGGGAATGTCCTGCGCGCCATACACACTCATGTCCGCCGCACTGTGATCATCGGCGAGCAGCACGACGATGTTTGGCTTGGCCGCGAAGAGCGAAGAGCAGACGGCGGAAAGAAGGAATATGAGGCGGCGCATGGCGATTCATTAACGCGGGGACCGCACCCGCATTGCAGCCGCATCGCACCTCGACCTATTCGGGATGCACGGATAGCCGAAAGCCGAGCCCTTCGCTGACGTTCAATGGGCTCGCCACGCCATGAAACATCTCCTGCTTCTGCTTCCTCTGATTGCCTTCACCTCCGTCATTGCCGCCGAAGAGCGCGGCGAGTTGATCTTCGAGGATCACTTTGAGCGCTCTGAATCCCAGGAGACCAAGGATGAGCCCGGCAATGGCTGGGGCACCAACAGCAAGAGCCGTGCGAAGGACAATAAGCAGGTGGATTTGAAGGACGGCGCGATGCGCATCTTCATCCATGCAGAGGCTAATCATGCCGTGTCGGTGACTCATCCCGCCGAGTTCACCGATGGCACGGTGGGCCTGCGCTTCATGCTGGAGGATGCCGAGGACAGCCTGGGACTGAACTTCGCCGATCTGGAATTCAAGGAGGTCCATGCGGGCCATCTGTTCGTCGCCAAAGTCAGCCCCAAGTCCATGCAGCTTCAGGATTTGAAGACGGGCAACATGCGTCTCGACATCCGCGAGACGAGGCAGGCGAAGAAGCCGCTGACAGCCGAGCAGCAGCAGGCGATCAAGGGCAAGGACAAAACTTTCCCTCATGCGGTGGAGAACGGGAAATGGCACGACCTTGTCGTGAACATCACGGGCGACACCCTTTCGGCCAGCATCGACGGTCAACTCGTCGGCACCTTCAGCTCGCCCGGCATCGCGCATCCCACCAAGCGAACGCTGCGCCTCGCAGTAGCACGCAATGCCGTGGTGGATGACGTGAAAATCTGGCGGCAAAAGTAAGGGGGAAATCCTTGGCCTGGCCCGTCTGCGTTTAGTCCATCTTCACGCTCATCACCCACGCGGGGCCCTTGCCGCAGTCATAGCTTTTGAGCGGGGCGAGCGCGCCCGTCTCGGCATCGCGACGGAAGACGATGAGCAGATGCGAGCCCTCCCCGGCGGAAACGATGAATTGATCGCCGGGCACCAGGCAGAACGAGCGCGGCGTCTTCTCGGTAGGTGTCTGGCCATGGGGCGTCAGTTCTCCCGTGTGCGCATTCACGGAGAATACGGCGAGGCTGTCGTGGCCGCGATTCGAGGCATAGACGAAGCGCCCGTCAGCACTGACATGAATGTCGGCGCAGGAGCCTTTCGTTCGCCACTCCTCGGGCACCGTCGGCACACTTTGGCGGGCTTTCAGAGTGCCGCTGGTCGCATCGTAGTCGCAGAGCGTGACGCTTTTGCCCTGCTCGTTCACGAAGTAAACCCACTTGCCGTTCGGGTGAAACTGCATGTGGCGCGGCCCCTCGCCCACGCCACCGGCGAGGTGCGACGGCGTGTTGCGCGTGAGCATGCCAGTCTGGGCGTCGAAGCGGAGTTGCTCCACCTTGTTCAGCTCGCCCACATGCGGAACGAAGGCGAATTGGTTCGCCGGATCGACCTGGATGCAGTGCGCCTTCTTGCCCGTTTCGAGCGTGACCACCGGCAGTCCTGTCACACGCCCGGCCTTGATCGCCGACACCCCAATCACGCCCTCGCTGTAGGAGGCCGCGAGCAACCAGCGGCCCGTTCGGTCGGGGAAGACATAGGCCGCATTGAAGCCCGCGTCCGCGAGGGTCGGGTTCGACAGCGCCCCGGTCTTCGGATCGACATCCAGCGTGGCCAACTGCTTCGTCGAGCGCACCGACGCATACAACCGCCGACGATCGGGGCTGAAAGCCAGACTCCCCGGTGCACCCGGCAGGGGGGCTTCTCCCACCCGTGTCAGCTCGCCCGATTCTTCATTCAAAGACCAGACCGCAATGCTCTTCTCGCCACTTTCCGAGACATAAACCAAGGTCGGCCCGGCAAAGGCAGACGTGACGAAGCAGAGCAGAGCGAGGATGGCTTTCATGGTGTTGGGATTGTCCCTCAAACGACGCGCTGAGGGGAGAGTCTTCACCGCTCCTCAGCGGGCAGGCCGGCTTTCTGAGGGTCGTCGAGTTGGCTATCATCGGCCAGGATTGGACATAATTGGACTGAATTGGACGGGGATTGGACGGGGATTGGACGGGGATTGGCCTTCTGAAGCACACCTTGATTGCCGACGTCACTGAGGCATTGGCAATCTGCAACAGGCTGTTGCAGAAGTTGGCAACAACTTGTCGCCAAATTGAACGCCATTAAGCTCGGTCACAGATGTTGGTCACTCCAACTCCATGTCTTCCTGCGACAAGACTTCGTCGATGACGGCATCTTTGGGAAACTCATGCCCAGCTTGCTCAACACGGCGCTGGAGTTGGAACGTGCGACTGTGAGCCCGCTCCAAAAAGGTGTTGTAAGCAAAGGGGATGATCTGGATGCGGTTGCCGTGGGTCAATGGCTCAAGGCCCGGTTCAAGCTTGGCTCCGAGGACATATGCTACTATTTCCGTTTCAGGTCCTACTTCGCCGCCCTTTGTCAGCTCCTTGGCGTAGTCGCGAGCTTGATCGACCTCCTTCTGTGTTAGTTCGAAGCCTCCTTTCTTGGCAAAGCAAAAAGCTCCATGCCGACCTTTGCCACTGCGTCCGAACACCATCCGTTTTTCGCCACTAATTCTGTTGGGGTTGTCCGCGAAGCGTCCCTGTGATTCCTGACGATTGTAGCTGAGCGTCTTCCAGCGAACATCGAATTCATCTTTGGTCATGCCGGAACCGTTGTCAGTGATAGAAAAGGAGCCGCCGGTCTCATGAGGCCACTCAATCTTAACTTCCGTTGCTCCTGCATCGTATGCATTTGCAATCAACTCAATAACAGCAACACGGGGTTCACGAATGATGCTCCCTGCGTGGTCTTCAAGAAAGCCCTCGCCGAAAAAGAGTTCTTGCTGTGTTTGAGACGTTTCAGCCATGAGGAGGGAGGGCTATGCCTATACGGGACTCCACACCTTCTCAAACCCAAAGCCCGCAAAGTGCTTGTCGTTGGCCGTGGCGAAGTGGGTAACGCCGTGATGACGCAGGGTAAGGGCGAGGCGGGCGTCGATGATGTGGCGGAAGCCGGTGGTGGTCTTGGCGGCCCAGTTCCAGAGCGGCTTGGCAACTTCGGGTTCGTAGTCGCCGAACTCCCAGGCAGGGTTGGCGCGGAGGGCATCGCAGAAGGCTGTCGCTTCCTTGGCGGTCTTGGGCTTCTTGAACACCGCTGGATTGCGGAGCTGCATGTAAAGCTCCACGAGCACGAGACCGCAGAGCAGGAAGCGCTGCTTGCCCGACGCCTCCTCCTCAAAGAACCGCTGAGCGGCCTCGTGGTGCGGCGATTCGGGGTTCGCGGCGTAGAGGAAGAGGTTCGTGTCAGCCGAGAGGATCATGAGCCGGAGCGCCGGAGAATGGCATCGGCCTCAGGGCGGAGGCTGGCCGGATCGGTAAGGAAATCGCCGCCGCAGTCGAGGGTGGGAAATCGCCAGACGGCCTTGGGCTTTGGGTCCTCGGGGAAGCGGCTGATGAAGTGCTCCGCAGCCTTGCGCATGACTTCCGACAACGACCAATCCTGCCGCTCGGCGATCTCTTTGAGCCGCTGATACAAGGGATCAGGAAACTGGATTTGAGTGCGTGTCATGATGCGCTTTATACATCATCTCGGGTGTGCCGTCAATAAGGCGGCTTTCGCTGAGATGACGCAATTGCAGCCGACTCACAAGTGGATGTCAGTCACCCTCTGGTGCGCGGTGGATTAAGTGGGATGTGTGGCTGCCGATGGTGATGCTTTGGGCATCGGAGATGAAGCGCCCGCAGTATCGCGGGGGACAGCTTAGCAGGTCGATGGCGCAGGGAAAAGTATCCCAAGCTCAAACAGACGCTTCATCGTGTTAGGCCATTTGCACTCACCGTTGTCAACTCGGCGGCAAATTTGCCCATCTCGGTCCATCAATTTTGCCAGCCTTTCCCCACAGCGCCGACGTAGAACTCACCCGGTGACATCGGAGTTGGCTGCGTGAGTGGCCCGCCATCTGCTGCAACAATCTGTCAGTTGCCGTCGTTTCCCAGACCCCCCAAAAAAACTTGCCCCTATGATGAATCGTCGCCACTTCCTTCTCAGTTCTCTCGGCACCACACTTGCGCTGCCGGGGATGTCCTCGCTCATGGCCAAGACCGTGGGCGGCAGCTCAGCGGTCCAGGCGGCGAAGGGCGCGGGTGTCGGTGCACGGCGGTTCGTGGCGATTGGCAATCTGCTGGGCTTCCAGACGAAGCAACTTTTCCCAACGACCCAGGGCCGCAACTATGAGAAGACCACGCTGCTGGAGCCGCTGTGGGACACCCGAGGCCAGATGACGGTCCTTCGCGGGCTGGACCATGGCGTGAAGGGCGGCCATTTCGCAGTGCATTCCTTCCTCTCGGGCGTGCTGAACTCGGAAGCGCAGAATCGCCCGGATGGGAATGTGACGATTGACCAGTATCTGGCGGACGAGGTGGGCTTTGAAACGCGGTTCCCCTCGCTCACGGTGGGTTCGGAAGGCGGCATTCATGGTGGCTGTCAGATCGCGTGGACGAAATCAGGCGTGCGGGTGCCGCCGATCACGAATCCGGCTGAGCTGTTCGAGAAGCTGTTCGTGAGCGACTCGCAGGAGCGCCAGGCACGCCGCGTGCAGGAAAATCACGTGCAGGCGTCCATCCTGGATTCCGTGCTGGTGGAGGCGAATCGCCTTTCCAAGCAAGTGAACAAGGAAGACAAGGACAAGCTGGACGAATACCTGACTTCCGTGCGCGATGTGGAGAAGCGCTTGGAACTGCGTCAGCGCTGGACCAGCCATCCGAAGCCCCATGCGCCCTTTGAAAAGCCGTCCAACCGCAATGCGGTGGAAGATCTGCCGCTGCTGTATGAGATGATCGCGCTCGCCCTGCAAACGGACAGCACGCGCATCGCCACGCTGGAGATCGGCGGCGACTTCATGCCACAGCATCTCGGCATCAAGAAGGACTACCACGGTCTGTCGCATCATGGCAATGACCCCGAGGCTATCGCCAACCTGATCGCTCTGGAAAAATATCAGATCGAGCACTTCGGCAAGTTCGTTGCTCGTCTCTCGAAGATGAATGACGGAGAGCGCACCTTGCTAGACTCCACCACAGTCGTTTTCGGCAGCGGCATGGGCGATGGCAACTCGCACAAGAACTCGGATCTGCCCATCATCCTCGCCGGTGGCGGCTACAAGCACGGCGAATTCCGCGAGGTGCCACGCGAAGGCATCAACAAGGTGCCGCTGTGCAATCTGTTCGTGGACATCGCCCAAAAGATGGGCGTGGAGACCGATACCTTCGGCAGCAGCACCGGGCGGTTTGCTTGATGCCGAGTGGCTTTGATCTCGCGTCAGTGAAGTAGCCATCTTGCTCCGCAAGATGAGCGCCATGCTATCCCTAACCCCTGCAGCTTCCCCCCTTTGAAAGCGTCCTATTGTTTCCAAGCCCACCGCTCCTCTCGCGGAACTAAGGGGCTGCTGTGTATCGCGTTTGCGGTCCTAACTGGCACCTTGTCGCAAGCTGCTGATCAGGCACCCCAGCTTGTGCAAAAGTTCCTCGGCCAATACTGCCTGGAGTGCCATGACTCGGCGGTGAAGAAGGGCGACCGCGAGTATGAGACCTTTGAGCTGCCGTTGAAGTCGGAGACTGAACTCATTGAGGCGAAGGACATCATCGACCAGCTCACGCTGAAGGAGATGCCGCCAAAGAAGGCGGATCAGCCGAGTGATGACGAGCGTCTGGCGATGATTCGTGCGCTGCGCGATGGCACGCTGGCCGCCCGAGGCAAGTTCCAAAGCTCTGGCAGTCGCACCGTGATGCGCCGCCTCTCCAGCCGCGAGTATGAAAACACCCTGGCCACACTGTTTGGCCGTCGCGTGGACACGCTGGGCCTGACGGCGGATTTCCCGAAGGAGAAGACCAGTCATCACATCGACACGATTGGCAAGGCATTGGTGACCTCCGGCTTCCTCGTGGATCAATAC
>Ga0164294_10001741_pt1 | contig 19947 bp, 14 predicted proteins | sample GEODES005metaG_FD_111479 | JGI IMG/M metagenome (GOLD analysis project Ga0164294, IMG submission 111479) | Oligotrophic lake water microbial communities from Sparkling Lake, Wisconsin, USA - GEODES005 metaG | ecosystem: Environmental > Aquatic > Freshwater > Lake | place: USA: Sparkling Lake...
CCTTCCTCGCCGACTGCTTCGACCCCGTCGGAGAGTGCACCTATGTGCAGTCGGGCGCGAATGTGGACCTGACCTGGTCCAATGGCGCCAGCGTGCAGACCGAAGCCGGCCTGACGACCACGACCACGCTGACCGCGTCGAACGGCACCGTGTGCGCCGTCGGCACCACCGAGGTCATGCAGGGCGACTGCTTCGCGCTCACCACCTACGAGCGGCCCGATGGCGCCACCCAGTCCTGGTGCTTCTACCAGGACGGCTCCTTCGACGTCCGCTGCGACGACGGCACCGAGATCGCGGTGGCGGCGGGAGACGCGGCGGGCGCGCAGTCCTGCGCCTATGGCAACAGCGAGCCGTGCGCGCCGGCGCCCTGACGACCGCTCACCGCGCCCGGCGCCACACCAAGCGCACCCCATCGCGTCCGTACCGGCGACAGGTGACCAGCGAGAAGGCACCCGCGCTCGGACCGTGATCGCCGAACCATCCGGGTCCGGCGCCGACCACGGTGGGCGCGAGGGTGAGCACGATCTCGTCCAGGGCATCGGCTGCGAGCAGCTGACCGGCGACATCTCCCCCGCCGCACACCCACACCCGGCGCAGGCCGGCCGCGGTGAGCTGTGCCCGCAGGCCGTCGAGCGGGCCCGACACCGGATGCGCGCCGACGGGCAGGGTGGCCACCAGCGCCGGATCGTGGGTCACCACCCAGGTGGGCAGGTCGGCGTGCGGCCAGCCGTGCCCCCCGCGCTGCAGCCAGCGCCAGGTCTCGGCGCCCACCACCACGCCGTCGATCCCTCTCAAAAACGCAGGGAAGTCGTCGGCCTCTTCGGGCGGGGCACCCAAGGTGTCGAGGAAATCCAGGCGGTGGTCCGCGGTCGCGAGCTTGCCGTCCATCGACGCCGCCGTGTACCAGACGAGCTCCATCCAACCTCCCCGCCGTCCCTACTGTCCCATCCACGCGCTGTCCATGGCCCGTCGGCGGGCGACCGGTGCGCGGATCGCTCGCGGGTGGAACGCCCTGCCGCTGCCCTCGCTTTCGGCGTAGCATCTCCCCGGAAGCGCCCACCATGAGCCCCATTCGCCCCAGCCCCACCTGGACCTCCCCCGAGGGGGATCCGCCGCCCGGCGGGCCCGACACCTGGGTGACCGCGCCGCCGCCCAGCGCCGACGCCCCCGTCGGGGGCAATCCTCAGACCGAACGCGGCGTGCGCTACACCCCAGGCCCCCTCCTCGGCGCAGGCGGGATGGGCGAGGTGCGGGTGGCCCACGACCGCCAGCTGCGCCGCGACATCGCGATCAAGACCCTCCGCATCGACGTGCCGGCCGCCCGCGACCGCTTCGTCGCGGAGGCCCAGGTGACCGCCCAGCTGGAGCACCCCAACATCGTGCCCGTGCACGACCTCGGCATGGGGCCAGACGGGCGCCCCTTCCTCGCGATGAAGCAGGTGCGCGGCCGGTCCCTGCGCGAGCTGCTCGGCGCGGGCGCGACGCTCGGTCGCGAGGCGCGCCTCGACACCTTCCGCAAGGTGTGCGACGCCGTCGCCTTCGCGCACGCCAAGGGCATCCTGCACCGCGACATCAAGTGCGACAACATCATGGTGGGGGCCTTCGGCGAGGTGCTCCTGATGGACTGGGGCCTCGCCCGTCCCTTCGGCGCGGACGCGGGTGACGGGGGACGCGGCGCCCAGGTCAACGGGCTCGACCTCGCCGCCGACGGGCCGCTGACCGGGGACACCGCGGTGACCCGCGTCTTCGACGACCCCACGCCGGTGAAGCCCGCGTCCGAGCGCGCGACCCGGGCGACGTCGGCGGGTGAAGGCGCGCTCCGCGTGGACCGCTTCGAAGGCGCCGCCTGGCGGACCCGCGAGGGGCAGATCGCGGGCACGCCGTCGTCCATGGCGCCCGAACAGGCCGACGGGCAGCTGGGCGCGCTCGACGCACGCACCGACGTCTACAGCCTCGGCGTGGTCCTCTACGAGCTGATCACCGACCGGCCCCCGTTCGCCGGAGCCGTCGACGACGTGCTGCGGGCCGTGCGGGCGGGCCAGTTCGCCCGCCCCGCGCAGGTGGCGCGGGTCCCTCGCGAGCTCGACGCGGTGGTCTGCAAGGCCATGGCCCTTCGCCCCGCCGATCGCTATCCCACGGCCGAGGCCCTGCGCGCGGACGTCGACGCCTACCTCGCCCATCGACCCCTGGTCTGGGTGCAGAGCACCCCCACCGAGCGGGTGGCAAAGTGGCTGGTGCGACACCGCGACGTGGTCCGGACGGCGGCGAGCGTGGCCGGGATCGCCGCCATCGCCCTCGCCGGAGGGGCCTGGCGCTACCTCGCCGACGTTGGAGAGGCGCGCGACCGCGCAGTCAACCAGGCCGAACGCGCCGCCGAAGCCGAGCGTGACGCGCGACGACAGGTCGTCGAGGCGCAGCTGGCGCTCGCCGACAGCCACACGGAGCAGGGAGCGGTGACCGCCGCGGGGGCGGCGTTGCGCGCCGCCGACGCCGTCGCACAGACCCTCGCGATGGACCGCAGACCCCTCGACTGGGCCCTCTCGGCCCATGCCGCGGTGAGCCCCGCGCCGATCGCGCGGTGCCGTCCCGGGCACGGTGCGCCGATCCGCGCGCTCGCGGTCCATCCCAACGGCGCGCAGGTCGCGACCCTCGACGCCACCGGCGCGTGGATCCAATGGTCCGTCGCGGGCTGCGACCCGGTGCAACGCGGCCGTGCGCTGGCGGAGGCCCCCGCCGCCGACGCGCCCCCCCTGCGCGCCGAGCTGGCCCTCGACGATCAGGGACTGCGGGGGCTGTTGAGCCAGGGCAACCGCGCCACGCCGCTGTGGGCGGGCCAGGCAGGCACCTCCATCGACCTCCCGGACGCCCGTGCCGTCGTGCGAACCACCCTCGGCCGAGACGACGCCACCGTCTCGCTCGACGACGGGAGCAGCTGGCAGATCTCTCTGCGCGGGGGCAGCGCGGCGCCCCTCGGCGTGGCGCGCCCCGACGGCGCCGCCTGGTGGCCGAGCGGCGATCTCACCCTCGCCGTGAGCCTGCCGAGCGGCGGCGAGCTCGGCGGCGCGTGGCAGCCCGACGGAACACCCGTCGAAGCCGCAGGCGGCATCACCGACATCCACGCGACGCCCGACGGCCGCTGGATCGCCATCGCGACCGCCTTCGGCCACGAGGTCCTGGATCGCACCGGACAAGCACCTCCCTCGCCGACGAAGGCGCTCTGTGACGCCACCCCCCGCGATGGCCCACCGTCTGCCACCCCCGCGCGACGCATCTGGTGTCGGAGTGACCGGGCCACCGTGCGGGTCAGCCTGTCCGAGGACGGCCAGCGCCTGATCGCCACCCGCTACGACGGGAGCGTGGACGTCGACCGCATCACCGACGGGCTCGCGCTCGCCCGCCTGGAAGGCGACCCCTCGGGCCGGGTCCGCCCCGCTGGCGCGAGCGGCGACGGACGGGTGATCGCCATCGCCGCCCCCGACGGGGAGGTCCTCGTCTACGGGGTCGGCGCTCAGCCGCCCCCGCGCCTGCCGATCCGCCTCGAGAATGTCGCGCACGCGGTCGCCTACGCCCACGACGCCCGGCTGTTCGCCATCGGCGACGACGCCGGGGATGTGCGCCTGATCGACCACGCGACCCGCCGGGTGCTCGCCACCCACCACCTGGGCCTGCCCGGCGTTCGACACCTCGCCTTCTCCGACGACGATCGCCTGCTGCTGGTCTCGCTGCGCCGGGGCGCGGTCGCCACCCTCGACCTGACGTCCGGTGCGCTGCGCGCGTTCGAGGTCGGCGGCCGTGCCCCCGCGGTCGGCTGGATCGGCCCGCGCCGCATCGGCGCGCTCGCCACCGACGGGGTGCCCTGGCGGATCGACCTCGCCGACGGCACGGCGACCCCCTTCCCCTCCGTGCTGCCCTGCTCCAACTGGGGCGGCGCGGTGGTGCCGGGTCATCCCTGGCTCGCAGTGGCCGCCCACGCCCAATCGGGCACCTGCGCGAATGTGGTCGTCGATCTGACCGACGGCTCGGTCGTCGCCCGGGGACCGCCCGGACTGTCTCGCTACCACGTGGCCGCGTCGCCCGACGGAGCGCTGCTGGTGTCGGGCACTCAGGACGGTCACCTCGAAGTCTGGGAGGCCGCCACCGGCGCCGTGCGCGCGCGCCTGCCGGCCGACGCCGGTCCGACCCTCGGCGTCGCGTGGTCGCCCGACGGGTCCCTGCTCGCGTCGACCGGCTTCGACGGCGCCATCGACCTCTGGGACACCGCGCATTGGACCTTGCTCCGCAGCGTGTCCGCGCACGAGGGTCCCGGGACGTCGATGGCCTTTTCGCCCGACGGCAGCGAGCTGCTCACCACCGGGGGCCTGAACATCACCGTCTTTCCGCTCGACACCCACCGGCGCCAGGCCGAAGCCGTCGCCGCCCTCGAGGGACCGCTCCCCGGCCGTGCCGCTGCGCGCGGCGCGCTCGGGCTGTGGTGGCAGGTGGAGCCCGCCATCGACCGCGCCACCGCCACCGGCGCACCGGATGACCCCGCGCTGAGGGCGCGCGCCCGGCTCGTCGCTGGGGGACCCGCGACCGCACCCGCCGGTCTCGACCCGACAGGCGCGTGGGAGGCGCTCGTCCGCGCGGCGCTGGCGGAAGCGCCGCCACCGGCCCCCTGAGCCGTCCCCGCGGTCTTAGCCCGGGGGGGCCTCGACCTGGCGGACCACCACCGCCGGATTTCCCATCGCGATCGACATCGGCGGGATGTCGCGGGTGACTACGCTGTTGGCCGAGATCACGCTGCCGCGACCGATCCGCACCCCGGGGAGCACCACCACGCCCGTGCCCAGCCACACCGCGTCTTCGATCACCACGGGCCGCGCACCTCCGCGGGTGTGGATGCGGCGGTCCACATCATCGAAGGACAGGTCGTGCCCGTTGCCGTCGATGATCTGGCAGTTCGCGGCGATCAGGCAGTTGGCGCCGATGGTGATCCGCTCGAAGGCGTGCACACACGACCCGTGCAGGCGGGTGCGCGGGCCGATCTCGATGACCGCGCCGGGGCGATCGGCCATCAGCTTGCACGGGGCGTACAGGTTGACGTGGTAGTCGTCGTTGTCCGAGTTGATCGTCACATCGTCGCCGATCACGAGGCGCGCGTCGGGGTGGACCGCGATCCGCGGCGTGCCCTTGAACAGCACCCGGGCCCCGAACTGGATGTTCGGGCCGGCGAGGCGGCGGCGGAGCCACGCCGACGGGAGCGACCAGCGCCACCACGCGCGCAGCCGAGACGCGATCGCGGGCGCAACCGACGGGCGCATGGCACCTCCAACCCCTCCTTAGGGTCCGCGGTGCGCCGGCGCAACCCGGCCCACGCGTCGTCGTCTCCGTCGGGCCGCCAGCCGCGCAGACGTACCATTCGCCGCCGCATATCGGCGCCTACTGGCGACCCGACCGCCCGGGTGCTTCCCGGGATGCCCCTGGTCAAGCCCGCCGAAGTGCGCGAACATGCGACCGTCCTGGGAGCGTCCACCCCGATGCAGGCACCCGCGCGAACCGACCGAGCCCTCGTGCAGCTCGCCCTGCCGAAGGGGCGGATGCAGACCGGCGTCTTTCAGCTCCTCGCCGACGCCGGCCTCCCGGTCCGCGTGAGCGAGCGGGGCTACCGGCCCGCCTTTCCGTTGGCCGGCGTCGAGACGAAGATCCTCAAGCCGCAGGACATCGTGGGGATGCTCCACCGCGGCAGCCGGGACGTCGGCTTCGCCGGCCATGACTGGGTGGTCGAGAAGGAGGCCGAGCTGGTCGAGGTGCTCGACACCGGGCTCGACCCCGTGCGCATCGTCGCCGCGGCCCCCCGGGAGGGGGTGCGCGACGGCCGGGTCACCAAGTCGCCGTTCGTGGTGGCGTCCGAGTACGAGCGCTTGACACGGGCCTGGCTCGCCCACGAGCGCTACGACGCCACCTTCGTCCGCTGCTACGGCGCCACCGAGGTCTTCCCACCCGAAGACGCCGATTGCATCGTCGACAACACGGCGACGGGGAGCACCCTGCGGGCCAACGGCCTCGAGATCGTCGGCACGCTGGTGTCTTCGTCGACCCGCTTGTTTGCCAGCCGCGCGGCCTGGGCAGACCCGGCCCGGCGGGAGCGGATCGAGGTGCTGGCGATGCTGGTGCGGTCGGTCCTCGAGGCGCGGCAGCGCGTGATGGTGGAGGTCAACTGCGGCCCGACCGACCTTGAGGCGGTCATCGGCGTGCTGCCCTGCATGCGCGAGCCGACCGTCGCACGCCTGCACCACGACGCCGGCTACGCCATCAAGGCCGCCGTTCCCCGCGGCCAGCTGCCCGAGCTCATCCCGGTGCTGAAGGCCCGCGGGGCTACCGACATCGTGGTCAGCGCCCTCGCGCAAATCGTGCCCTGAGCCATGCCCCTGCCGCCCCCCACGCCCGCCGTCGCCGGCCTCGACGCCTACCGCGTACCGCGCCACCCGGCTCCGCTCGACCTGTTCCTCGACGGGATCGGCGGCCTGCCCACGCCGCCCGACATCTTCCGCCCGCTTGCGACGGCGGACGTCGCGTCGCTGGTCCGCGCCTACCCCTCGACCGCTGGGCTGACCGAGGCCCTCGCGCGACGGCACGGACTGGAGGCCGAGCGCGTCCTCGTGACCGCCGGCGCGGACGACGCGCTCGACCGCGCCTGCCGGGCCTTGCTGGCCCCCGGGCGCAACCTGGTGCTCCCCGAGCCCACCTTCGAGATGATCCGCCGCTACGCCCGCTGGACGGGCAGCGAGGTCCGGTCCGTCCCCTGGCCGGGGGGCGGCTATCCGCTGGAGGCGGTGTTGGCCGCGGTGGACGAGACGACCACGGCGATCGCGGTGGTCTCGCCCAACAACCCGACCGGCGCGACCGCGACCGTGGCCCAGCTCCGCGCCTTGTCCGCGGCCGCCCCCCACGCGGTCCTGCTGGTCGATCTGGCGTATGTGGAGTTCGCCGAAGTCGATCCCACCGAGGTGGTCACCGCCCTGCCCAACGCCATCGCCATCCGCACGATGAGCAAGGCGTACGGGCTCGCCGGCCTGCGGGTCGGCTATGCGCTGGGTCCGGCCGAGGTGATCGGCTGGATGCGCGCCGCGGGGAACCCGTACACCGTCACCGGGCCGTCGGCCGCCATCGCCGAGGCGCGCCTGGCGCAGGGAGCGCCCGAGGTCGCGGCCTATGTCGCCGCGGTCCGTCGCCAGCGCGGCGCGCTCGCCGAGACGCTCACCACCCTGGGCGCCGCGGCCCAGCCGTCCGAGGCGAACTTCGTCTTCGCGCGCCACCCCCACGCCGCATGGCTGCGCGACGCCCTCGCCGGTCTCGGCATCGCCGTGCGGACGTGGCCCGACCACCCGGCGCTCGGCGACGCGGTGCGCATCAATGTGCCCGGAGATGCGCACGTGGCCCAGCGGCTGACCGACGGGCTGCACGCCGCCCTCGCCCCCGACGCGGTGCTGTTCGACCTCGACGGCGTGCTCGCCGACGTCTCCCACAGCTACCGCGCGGCGATCGCCCAGACGGCAGCCGCCTTTGGCGCACCGGTGACCCCCGCCGAGATCCGCGCCGAAAAAGCGAAAGGGAACGCAAACAACGATTGGATTCTCACCCATCGGCTGATCGCGGCGCGGGGACGGACCGTCCCCCTCGATGCGGTGATCGCCGACTTCGAGGCCCGGTACCAAGGAACAGAAGGCATCCCCGGCTTGAAAGAGACCGAGCGCCTGATCTGGCCGGCCGACGCCCTCGCGCGGCTCGCTGCTCGACGCCCCCTCGCCGTCGTGACCGGCCGACCCCGCGCCGACGCGCAGGCCTTCTTGCACCAGCACGGTCTCCTCCCGTACTTCCGCGCGGTGGTCGTCATGGAGGACGGCCCCGCCAAGCCCGACCCCTTCCCGGTGCGCGAGGCGCTGCGCCGCCTGGGCGCCCGCACCGCCTGGATGATCGGCGACACCCCTGACGACCTGCGGGCCGCACGGGCCGCCGGGGTGGTCCCGCTGGGGGTGGTCGCCCCCGGGGAAGACCCCGACACCGCGCGCGCGACCCTGACCGCAGCGGGCGCCGCGCGCGTCCTCACCGATCCCCTGGCGCTGGAGGAGCTGCTGCCATGACCTCGCCCGCCCCCCGCACGGCGACCCTGCACCGAACCACCCGCGAGACCGATGTGCGCTGCACCATCGACCTCGACGGGACCGGGGTGGCCGAGGTCGCGACCGGCATCGGCTTCCTCGACCACATGCTGACCGCGCTCGCCCGCCACGCCCGGTTTGACCTGCAGCTGAGCTGCACCGGCGACCTCCAGATCGACGACCACCACACGGCCGAAGACTGCGCCTTGGTCCTCGGAGAGGCCCTGCGCCGCGCCATGGGCGACCGGCGCGGGGTCCACCGGTTTGGATCGGCCTACGCCCCGCTCGACGAGGCGTTGTGCCGCGCGGTGGTCGACCTCTCGGGCCGGCCCTTTGCCGCCATCGACATCGGGTGGAGCCGCCCCACGCTCGGCGCCATCGCCACGGAGAACCTGACCCACGTGCTGGTGTCGCTGGCGACCGCCGCCGGGATCACCCTCCACGTCGACTTGCTGAAGGGAAGCAACGACCACCACAAGGCCGAGGCGGCCTTCAAGGCCACAGCGCTGGCCCTCCGGCAGGCCCTCGCGCGCGACGGGGGCGCCGACATCCCGTCGACCAAGGGGATGCTGGCATGAAGGTGACCGTCGTGGCGACCGGCGTCTGCAACCTCGCGAGCGTGCAGGCCGGTCTGACGCGCGCTGGGGCCGAGGTGGAGGTGACCGACGACCCCCGCCGGGTGCGGGACGCCCCCGCCGCCTTTCTTCCGGGCGTCGGGGCCTATGGCGCCGGCATGGCGGCGCTGGCCGCCTCGGGTTGCGGGGACGCGGTGGTCGCGCGGGTGCGGGCCGGTCACCCGACCCTGGCGATCTGCCTCGGCCTCCAGCTGCTGGCCCGGTCGAGCGAGGAGACCCCCGGCGTCGACGGGCTCGGGGTGATCGACGCAGCGGTCACCCGCTACCGCGGCGACATCCGCGTGCCCCACTTCGGCTGGAACCGCGTCCACCCCACCGACGACGCCCGCCTCCTGCGCCCTGGGTACGCCTACTTCGCCAACAGCTACAAGATCGACGCGCTGCCGCCCGGCTGGGCCGGCGCCACCGCCGCGCACGGCGCGTCCTTTGTCGCGGCGATCGAGCGCGGGTCGGTCTTGGCCTGCCAATTCCACCCCGAGCTCTCGGGTGGGTGGGGAAACACCTTGCTCCAAGCGTGGCTGCAGGCCGCTCGGAAGGCCCTATGCTGACCAGGCGCGTGATCCCCTGCCTCGACGTGCGCGACGGCCGGGTGGTGAAGGGCGTGCGGTTCCAGCACCTGCGGGATGCCGGCGATCCGGCCGCTCAGGCCGCCCGCTACGAGGAGACCGGCGCCGACGAGCTGGTGCTGCTCGACGTGAGCGCGACCCCCGAGGGGCGCGCGAACGCGACCCACACCGTGGCGGCGGTGCGTCGTGTGCTCGGCATCCCGCTGACCGTCGGCGGGGGCATCCGCACCACCGACGACGCGGCCCGGCTGCTCGACGCCGGCGCCGACAAGGTGAGCGTGAACACCGCCGCCGTGGACGATCCCAGCCTGCTCAGCCGCCTCGCCGACCGCTACGGGGCGCAGTGCACGGTGATCGCCATCGACGCGGCCCGCCGCCCAGCGGGGGACGGGTGGGAGATCCTCGTCCGATCTGGCTCCGACCGACCCCGCCGCGACGCCGTCGCCTGGGCGGTCGACGCCGTGGCGCGGGGGGCCGGCGAGGTGCTGCTGACCTCGTGGGACCGGGACGGAACGCGCAGCGGCTACGATCTGCCGCTGCTCGAGGCGGTGAGCCGCGCGGTGCCGGTGCCGGTGATCGCGTCGGGCGGCGCGGCCCACGCCGACCACCTGGCCGACGCCCTGCGGGCCGGCGCCGACGCCGTGCTCGCCGCGTCCATCTTCCACGACGGGGAGCTCACCCCCGACGACGTCAAGCGGGCCCTGCGCGCACAGGGCATCGAGGTGCGGCTGTGATCGTCCCGTCCATCGACCTCCAAGGCGGCCAGGTCGTGCAGCTCATCGGCGGGCGCGAGCGCGCCCTGGAGGCCGGGCCACCGCGCCCGCTCGCCGAACGCTTCGCGCGGGTGGGCGAGGTGGCGGTCATCGACCTCGACGCCGCGATGGGCACCGGGTCGAACGCCGACCTCATCGCGCCGTTGTGCGCCGACTTCCCCTGCCGGGTGGGCGGCGGCATCCGCGACGAGGCCACCGCCCGCCGCTGGCTCGACGCCGGAGCCGAGAAGATCATCCTGGGGACCGCCGCCCACCCCGCGCTTCTCTCCAAGCTCCCCCGCGAGCGGGTGATCGCCGCCCTGGACGCGGTCGACGGCGAAGTGGTGGTGGACGGCTGGCAGACCCGCACCGGCGCGTCGATCGCCGATCGCATGGCCGAGCTGCGCGACTGGGTCGGCGGCTTCCTGATCACCTTCGTCGAGCGCGAGGGCCGCCTCGGCGGGACGGCCATGGACCGCGTCGATCCCCTGCTCGCGGCGGCGGGGCGGGCGCGGGTGACCATCGCCGGCGGCGTCACGACCGCCGAGGAGATCGCCGAGCTCGACCGCCGCGGCGCCGACGCCCAGGTCGGGATGGCGCTGTACACCGGCCGGATCGGACTCGCCGACGCCTTTCTGGCGCCGCTCCGCTCCGACCGACCAGACGGGCTGTATCCGACCGTGGTCACCGATCCGCACGGGCGGGCGCTCGGCCTGGTGTACTCGTCTCGGGAGAGCGTCACCGCCGCCATCGAGGAGGGACGGGGCGTCTATTGGAGTCGGTCCCGCGGGGCCCTGTGGCGGAAGGGGGACGACAGCGGCGCGCGCCAAACGCTGGTTCGACTGACCGCCGACTGCGACCGCGACGCGCTGCGCGCCGTGGTCCGTCAAGACGGCCCCGGCTTCTGCCACACGGGCACGTGGACCTGCTGGGGCGAGGCCGAGGGCCTCGCGGCGCTGGCCCGCACCCTGGCCAGCCGGCGCGTCGACGCCCCCGTCGGCTCCTACACCCGGCGACTGCTCGACGAGCCGGCCCTATTGGCCGCCAAACTCCGCGAAGAAGCAGACGAGCTGGCCCGCGCGCAGACCCCGGACGAGGTGGCCCACGAAGCGGCCGATGTGCTCTACTTCACGCTGACCCGCCTCGCCGCCGCGGGGGTGCCGTTCGAGGCCGTCGAGCGGGTGCTCGACCGCCGGGCCCGTCAGACCACCCGCCGCCCCGGCGACGCCAAGCCGTCCCGTCCCCCGGAGACGCCATGATCCTCCGCCGACTGTCGCCCGAGGCCCTCCCCAGCGCGCGCCGCGACCCGGTCGAGCACGACGCCATGGTCGCCGCCGCAGGGCTGATCGCCGACGTGCGCGCCGAGGGCGAGGCGGCGCTGCTCCGGCACGCCGCGCGGCTGGGCGACTGGACGCCGGGACAGCCGTGGATCTACGAGGCCGCCGACCTCGCCGCCGCCCGGGATCGCCTGTCGCGCGCCGATCGGGACCTGCTCGAGCGGACGGCCGATCGCATCCGCAGCTTCGCCCAAGCACAGCGGGCGGCGGTGTCGTCGCTCGACCAAGCGGTGTGCGGCGGGCGCGCCGGGCACACCGTGGCGCCGGTCACCCGCGCCGGCTGCTATGCGCCGGGGGGGCGCTTTCCGCTCCCGTCCTCCGTCTTGATGACCGCCGTGACCGCCCGGGTGGCGGGCGTTCGGGAGGTCCTGGTCGCGTCCCCGCGGCCCGCGCCGGTGACCCTCGCTGCGGCCGCCGTCGCCGGCGCCGATCAGCTGCTGGCGGTCGGTGGCGCCCACGCCATCGCCGCGCTGGCCTACGGGGCCGGTCCCCTCGCCCCCGTGGACGTGATCGTCGGCCCCGGCAACCGCTACGTGACCGCCGCCAAACAGCTGGTCTCCGGCCGCGTCGGCATCGACATGCTGGCCGGGCCGTCGGAGCTGGTCGTCCTGGCCGACGCGGCGGCGGATCCAGAGGTGATCGCCGCCGATCTGCTCGCACAGGCCGAGCACGACGCGGACGCCCGACCGATCCTGGTCACCTGGGCGCCGCACCTCGCCGACGCCGTCGACGCTGCGCTCGCGCGCCAGCTCCACGACCTTCCGACCGCCGCCACCGCGCGCGCCGCGCTGGCGGAGGGCTTCGCCGTCCTGTGCCCGTCGCGCGACGTCGCCCTCGAGACCTGCGACCGGCTCGCGCCCGAGCACCTGGAGCTGCTCACCGACGACGCCGACGCGCTGGCGCCTCGCCTGCAACACTACGGCGGCCTGTTCATCGGCGCCGCGGCCGCCGAGGTCCTCGGGGACTATGGGGTCGGACCCAACCATGTGCTGCCCACCGGGAGCACGGCCCGCTTCACGGGTGGCCTGTCGGTGCTGCACTTCCTGCGCGTCCGCACCTGGCTGCGCATGTCCGACGGTCCCGAGGCGCGGGCCATGGCCGCCGACGCGGCCGCCCTGGCGCGCCTCGAGGGGCTCGAGGCCCACGCCCGCAGCGCCGACCTGCGCGCGCGTCCTCCCCAGAACCGCACCGGCGCACCGTGATCGGTCTGCTCCTCCTCGCGGCCTTCTGTGCGGGCCTGGTCGACGCCATCGCCGGCGGCGGCGGGCTGCTGACCGTCCCCGCCCTCCTGGCGACGGGCCTGCCCCCGCACCTCGCGCTGGGAACCAACAAGGGCCAGGCCGTCTTCGGCAGCGGCGCCGCCTTCGCGAGCTTCTGGCGACAGGGCTGGATCGATCGCCGCGCCGCCCCCGGTCGGTTCGCCGCGGGAGCCGCCGGTTCCCTGGCCGGGGCCGCCGCCGTCTCGGCCGTCTCACCGACCGTCTTGAAGCCGCTCGTCTTGGCGCTGCTGGTCGGCGTCGGCGCCTTTCTCGCGCTGCGCCCCCCGCTCCAGCCGAGCGAGACGCCCCGCGCGCCCCGCGCCGGCGTGCCGCTGGCGCTGGCGATCGGCGCCTACGACGGCTTCTTCGGCCCCGGCACCGGCACCCTGCTGATCGTCGGCTACGCGGTGCTGCTCGGGCACGCGCTCACCCGCGCCTCCGCCGAGGCCAAGGTCGTCAACTTCGCGTCGAACCTCGCCGCCCTCGCCGTCTTCGCCAGCCAGGGCCATGTGGTCTGGGCGACCGCGCTGCCGATGGCGGCGGCCCAGTTCGTCGGCGGCTGGACGGGGAGCCACCTCGCGCTGCGCGGCGGGGACCGGCTGGTGCGCTGGGTGGTGCTGGCGGTGGTGGGGGCGCTGTGCCTGAAGATCGGGTGGGATCTGCGGTGAGGGTGGTCTCGATCGGGTGAGCGTTCCTGATTCGGCGTGCCTCCGCGACGCCCGCCGCGCACAGGGGCCCCGCACACCGCTGCAGGCGCTCCGGCTCGAACCACACCTCCGTCAGCGGACGGCCCACGAGGGCCTCGGCGAGCCGATCGGCCTGGGCGTGGTCCCGCGCTCGCTCGCCCTCGCCTGGGCCGCTGCGAGGACGCCGCCACGTCCGCCATGCGTTGCGTGTGTCCATCGAGGTATGCTCTCCGCGATGCGGAACTGGCTCCCCGTGCTCACGCTCGGTCTCGTTGCGGCGGACGCGCCGACCGAGCGCGGGCTCATACCCGTCGAGACGACCCAAGCCCCAGCGGACGCCCCGCGGCGCCTGTGGGCGGTCGTGGTCGGCGTATCCGAGTACGCACACGCGAATCAGGGCATCCCTCCACTTCAATATGCAGACGTAGACGCACGCGCCGTCGCTGGGCAGCTCCAAAGCGACGCCTTCGGCGGCGGCATTCCCAGCGAGCAGCTGCTCCTGCTCACCGACCAGGACGCCACGCTCGCGGGGGTCCGACGCGGTCTGTTCGAGTTCCTGGCACAGGCAGGAAGGGACGACCTGGTCATCGTGTACTTCGCGGGCCACGGCCTTCCAGACCCCCTCCGGCCCCAAGACACCTACCTCCTCGTGCACGACACCCACCCCGAGCATCTGGTCACCACGGGCTTGGCGATGGACGAGGTGCGACGATCGTTTGAACGCATCGCCGCCGAACGGGTCGTCCTGTTCGCCGACGCGTGTCACAGCGCCGCGCTCGCCCTGCCCGGCGTCACCACGCGGGCAGTGGCCGACAACCGCGTCCACACCTTCCTGACCGAGCTGGCACGCACCGGACGCAACCGCGTCGTCGTCACGTCGAGTGATGCCGATGAGGTCTCCTTCGAAGGCGCGCAATGGGGACACGGCGTCTTCACCTGGGCCCTGCTGGATGCATTGCGGAATGGCGACGTCGACCAGGACGGCATGGTCCGCCTGGGCGAGGCGATTGACCACGTCCGAGACCGGGTGGAGCGTGAGACGCAATTCCGGCAGCACCCCATCGTCTCTGGCGAGTACGACGCGCGACTGCCGTTGGCGATCCAGCGCGAGAGCAGGTCGGCTCCCCCGCAGGAGCGCTCACGAGCCCCGGTCACCCCCCCCCGCGACAAGCCTCGACGAAGCCATCGCCCACCTGGTGAACACCCTGCCGGACAGTGGGCCGCGCACCGTTGGCTTTGTGGAGCTGGCGCCCATCTACGCTCCCGAAGCTGAGGCGGCGGCGCTCGGGTTCCACCTCCGGTCGTCGCTCGAGGCGCACGGGCTCGCCGTCGCGCCGCTCGGAACCTTCTCATGGGACGACAAGGGGCGGAGCAAGGTCCTCCAGAAGGCGACCGACGAGCATGCCTGGGTGTTCCGCGGCGCGCTCGGCAGTCTCGGCAACCAGCGCAGCCTCAACCTGGAGCTGTCACCGACGACGGGAGACGCGCGGGAGACGCAGCGTGTGTATGAGCTCGCCCCCAACCTCGACGTCCTGGTGTCGCGCGTGGACGAGATGTTGCTGACGCTGCTGACCGACGCCGCGGAGCAGACCGAAGCAGAACGGCTGGCGCAACGCTCTCGGATTGAAGAGATCGCCCACCGACACACGGGCCAGATGAAGAGCTGTTACGAATCGGCGCTCAAGGGCAATCCCGATTTGGCGGGTTCGGTCAAACTCACATGGACCCTGGAGCAAGGGGTTACAACCGCGGTGCGGATCGACAGCAACGACACGGGAGACACGGCATTTGGGGAGTGCTTGCGTTCCAACGCTGCAACCTGGATGTTCCCAGTCGACGTTGTGCGCTTCACGCAAACTTATCGATTCCAACCTTAGGCCGCGTCCGACGGCGCGATCCGAGCCACCACCACCCAGGGCCCGGGCGCGCCACCGTGAACGGTCTGCCGCGCGAGGGCAGCCCAGCGCCGAAACGCCGTCGCCGCTCGGAAGCGATTCGGGCGCGCACCCGATGAGCAGGGCAACGCCGAAGGGTTGCAGGCAGAACGTCCTCGGAGGGGCCTCGGCGACCCACGCCGAGGGCACAGGCTGCGCGCCCGGACCGCAACCGACCCCGCGTCCCCCGTCACTCGGCGACCGCAGTGGCCTCGAGATCGGACTTCGGCGACGGCGACGGCGGAGCGGCACAGATGCGCTTCTTCGTGACCGTGCAGGCCCCGAGCTCTGCCGACTCGCTGGACACGAACACCCCAAGGTCGTCGCAACCCGGGTTGCAAAAGGGCGGAGCGGACACCAGGCTCTTGGCTGCGTCACACATCGCGTCCGTCGTCACATTGAACGGTACGTACCCGCCGGGGCAGGTCCCATCCACGAGCGGTCGAACATAGATGGGCAAGTTCGGGTTGACGGTGTTCAACTTGCAGACCGCTGCGCCATCGGCCACCCGGAAGCTGGCCGTCGTGTCCTGGCAGACCTTGTTCCAGAGCGGGTCAATCGCCTCCAGGACCGCATCGAAGTCGCCCGCGGTGCTGAGGGTGCCGCGCGCGGCCCAGGCGTCGCCGTCCGCGAGCGCTGCGTCGTACACCGGCTCGTCCAGGGCCTCATCGGCGAACCCGTCGCGCTCCTCCACCAGCGCACCCTGCTCCTCGGCCAGGGTGCGGGCGATCGCCTCCGCTTCCCACGCGGCCAGCTCCTCGGGGGAGACCGGGTCGCAGGCACCGAGGACGAACAACGAGGCGAAGACGAAGAGGCGGGTCATGGAAGCTCCCTGCGGTGGGGCCGACCCAGGGTGGCCGGCACACCCACAAGCTAGCCCTGGGCCGCGCGGCGCGATGGTGCTCCTCCGGTGCAGATCCGGTGCAAGCCCGCGCACCCGGCGCACCGGGGACACCGCCTTCACCTCGCGCAACACCGCAACAACCGTCAGGGAGGTGGAGCACTGGCAGTACTCTCCGCATCCAACGCGCTACACTCTTGGCATGGGAGTCGCGCATGCAGACCGTTGCCCTCATGCTCCTCGCCTGCCGGACCCCGGCGGTCGACGACGACGGCCGCACCGGCGGCGGCGACCCCGTCACCACCGCGACGACCACCCCGCCGGGGACCGAACCCGACGCGCCGCGGCCGCCCACCACCCCGTGGGAGCGCGACACCGAAGACTCGCCCGGAACCCTGGTCTTCACCGAGATCCACTACCACCCGACCGACGACGCGCTCGAGTGGGTGGAGCTCCACAACCCGATGGCCTTCGACCTCGATGTCTCCGGGTGGTCGCTCACCGACGGCGTCGACTGGACCTTTCCGGAGGGGAGCTGGATCTCGGCGGGCGGCTATGTCGTCGTGGCGGCCGATCCGGCGGCGCTGGCCGACGCCGGGGTGGACGACGCCTTCGGGCCCTACGCGGGCGCGCTCGACAACGCGGGGGAGCGGCTCGCGCTGACCTCGAACGGCGGCCGGCGGATCGACGCCGTGCGCTACGACGACGAGGCGCCCTGGCCCGAGGGGCCGGACGGCTCCGGGGCCAGCCTGGCCAAGGTGCGCGCCGTCGCGGCCAGCGACCACGCCGAGCACTGGCGGCCCAGCCTGGAGGTCGGCGGGACGCCGGGGCGGGCCAACGGGCTCGACCCTCTCGCGCCGCCGGTCCGCGAGACCTGGATCGCCGCCGACGCCACCTGGACCTACGACGCCAGCGGTGCGCCCCCGGCCGGCTGGACGTCCGTCGGCTTCGACGACAGCGCCTGGCCCGCCGGTCCGGCCACCTTCTGGGGGGGGCCGCTGGGTCCGGTCGACGCCACCCTGTTCGTCACGGCCGACAACTACTACGCCGCCTACCTGGGCGACGCGCTGGCCACCGACCTCCGCTTGGTCGCGTCCGACCCCGACGGCGACTGGACGACGGTCGAGGCCTTCCCCATCGAGGTGACGGCGACCGACCACCTCTACCTCGCGGCGTGGGAGGCCCCGGTCGACTTCGGGGGCCCGCAGATGGTCATCGCCGAGGTCGACTTCGGCGATGCGTCCTTCGGGACGCACGCGGACACGGTCCACTGGATGCTGGGTCCTCCCCAGGGGAGCCCCGATCCCGCGCCCGCCGCGCCCCCGCCCGACGAGGCCACGCTGGCCGACGCGATCGCGTTCGGCGCCTGGAGCGCGCCCGTCGTGGACCTGCCGCGCACGGCGAGCCCGTGGGGTCCCGCCATCCAAGCGCAGTTCTCCGACGCGGCCTCCTACGTGTGGCCCGACACCTTCGACGATCCATCGATCACCAACCTCGACAACACCTACGCCCTGATTCAGTCGGTCGCCCCCATCCGGTCGCCGAGCGGCAGCGCGCTGGGGGAGGTCCCGACGACCACGGTGTTTCGCACCGCCTTCGCCGTCGACGCCGACCCGGCGACCGTTCAGCTGACGCTGTCCTGCGCGATCGACGACGGGGCGGTCTTCTCTCTGAACGGCGTCGAGGCGCTCCGCCACAACCTGCCCCCGGGGCCCATCGGCCCGCAGACCCTCGCCGTGGCCCCCGTGGCCGACGCCGCCTTCGCCGCGCCGCTGCCGAGCACGGGCTTGGTCCGCGGCGACAATGTGCTCGCGGTCGAGGTCCACCAGGCCGAGCCGGTAGACGCCGACCTCCAGTTCGGCTGCGCCCTGTTCGCCACCCTCGTGGCCCCACCGGCCCCGCAGGTCCGCATCGACGAGATCCCCGCGGCGGAGAGCCCCTTCTGGGCCGAGCTGTACGCCGAGGAGGCGGTCGACCTGAGCGGCCTCGTGCTCGCGTCGCCGGCCGGGCTCAACCCGCTGTCCGGGAGCTTGGCCGCCGGCGAGCGGCGGGCGGTGCCGCTGGCCAACGTCCCCGCCGCGGGAGACCTCCTCGCGCTCGGGACCCTGGACGGCGCCCAGGTGTTCGACGCCGTCCGCGCCCTCGACCGCCCCCGCGGACGCACCGACGCGGGCGCCTGGGCCTGGCCGACGACGCCGACGCCCGGCGCACCCAACGCCATCGCGGTCGACGACGCCGTGGTCCTCCACGAGATCCTCTACCACCCGGCCCCGATCGCGGTCGACGGCGCGCCGGTGGTCGACCGAACCGACGAGTGGATCGAACTGTACAACCGGGGCGACCAGCCCGTGGACCTCAGCGGTTGGACGCTGACCGACGCCGTGACCTTCACCGTGCCAGCGGGGACCGTCCTCGCGCCCGGCGCCTTCCTCGTCGTCGCCAACGACGCCGCCGCCTTCGCCGCGGCCTACCCCGGGGTCGCGGTCCTCGGGGACTTCGGCGGTCGCCTCGACAACGACACCGACCACGTGGTCCTGCGCGACGCCGCCGGCAACACCGCCGACGCGGTGCGCTACTTCGACGACGGCCGGTGGCCCGCGGCCGCCGACGGCGGCGGGTCCAGCCTCGAGCGGCGCGACCCGGACGCCGATCCCGCGGTCGGCGAGACCTGGGCCGCGAGCGACAGCGGCGCCCAGTCGGCCTGGGTCTCCGTCCAATACGACGCGGTCGTGGGGTCGAGCCCGGTAGGGCCGGACGGCCAGTGGGAGGAGCTCGTCCTCGGGCTGCTCGACGCCGGCGAGGTGCTGATCGACGACCTCAGCGTGGTCCGCGATCCCGGCGGGGCCGCGGTCGAGCTGCTCGAGAACGGCCGCTTCGACACCGCCGACCGGTGGCGCATCATCGGCAACCACCGGCACAGCGAGGTCATCGCCGATCCGCAGGGGACCGGGTCGGTGCTGCGCCTCGTCGCGACCGGCCCCACCGAGCATATGCACAACCACGCCGAGACCACCCTGCGCGCCGACATTCAGCCGGGCACCTACCGGATCTCGTACCGCGCCCGCTGGATCTCCGGCAGCAACCAGCTCCACACCCGGCTGTACTTCAACCGGGGCGCCCGCACCACGCTGCTGCCCGTGCCCGACGCGATCGGCACCCCCGGCGCCCCGAACAGCCGCTGGGAAGACAACCTCGGCCCCAGCTTCCGCCAGGTGGGCCAGGATCTGGCGGTGCCGACGCCCGGCCAGCCCGTCCAGGTGACGGCCGCGGTCGGCGACCCCGACGGCGTGTCCGCCGTGACCCTCTGGACGTCGGTCGACGGCGGGGACTGGGTCGACCAGGCGATGGCCCTCGACGGCGACGCGTGGCGCGGGACCGTGGCGGGGCAGCCCGCCGGCAGCCTGGTCCAGTTCTACCTGGAGGCCTGGGACGGCACCGGCGTTCCCGCGATGTTTCCAGCCGCGGGGCCCGACTCCCGCGCGCTGATCTCCTTCGACGACCGCCCGCCGGACGGCAACGGCCTGCACAACCTCCGCCTGCTCGTCACAGCCGCCGACACCGACTGGCTGCTCGACCCGCCGAACCTGATGAGCAACGACGCGATCGGCGCGACCGTGATCTCCGACGAGTCCGAGGTCTTCTACGACGTCGGGGTCCGCACGAAGGGCAGCCAGCGCGGGCGCCCCGAGACCGTGCGCCTCGGCTTCGGGCTGTACTTCGCGACCGAGCAGCGCTTTCGCGGCTCGCACGGCAGCGTGCTGCTCGACCGCTCCGAGGGCGTCGGCTACGGCCAGCGCGA
>Ga0164294_10001742_pt1 | contig 19942 bp, 20 predicted proteins | sample GEODES005metaG_FD_111479 | JGI IMG/M metagenome (GOLD analysis project Ga0164294, IMG submission 111479) | Oligotrophic lake water microbial communities from Sparkling Lake, Wisconsin, USA - GEODES005 metaG | ecosystem: Environmental > Aquatic > Freshwater > Lake | place: USA: Sparkling Lake...
CAACTTGCCGATGCATCCTTAGCCGCTATTGTGTACGCGCCTGAAGTCACCCTTCCGCTATGTGAAAATGCCCGCAGGCTTGAGCTTGATGGCCTTATGCCTTATTTTTTAAGCGAACTTAAACGTACCGGTGTTACCAGGCTATTACTCTGGGAAGAATACCGTAAAGAATCTTTAGATCCGTTTCGTTATACCCAGTTCTGCATTTTGTTAAAACAAGCCGGTAAGGTAACCAATGCCACGATGCACCTGGTGCATACACCTGCGGCGATGGTGATGGTTGATTTTGCTGGTGATAAGATGAGTTATGTTGACCGTTCTACCGGCGAGGTCATTTTATGCCCTGTATTTATTGCTGTATTGCCTTTTAGTAAATACACATTTGCCATACCACTTAGAGATGCCAGCATTCCACAGGTAATAAAAGCACTCAATGCCTGCATGGCCTATTTTGACGGTGTCCCACTCAGTTTGAAGACGGACAACATGAAGCAGATAGTAACTAAGTCCAATCGTTATGAACCCATATTTAGCGAAGCCCTTAAGCAATGGGCCCTGCACTACAATATCACGCTGCTGGCCACTAGGGTAGCCAAGCCTAAAGACAAGGGAGCGGTAGAGAATGAAGTAAAGATTGCCTACCAACGTATCTATGCACCCCTTCGGGACGAGGTATTTTATCATCTTGATCAACTAAGTCTGGCTGTTATAAAACAACTGGATATGCACAACGAAAAACTATTCCAACTGAAGGATTTTAGTCGCCTGCAACAATTTATAAACGAAGAGCAATCATTGTTGCAACCCCTGCCGGCAGAGTCATTTGTTATTAGGCACCAGATATTGGCCAAGGTGCAGAAGAATTATCATGTTACACTAGGCGAAGATTACCACCATTACAGTGTCCCCTATCAATTTATTGGTAAACAGGTAAGCGCTGTTTATGATACCGATATAGTGGAAATTTACTATCAGCACAAACGCATCTCCCTGCATAGACGCAGTTATAAAAAACATGACTTTACTACCATTGGCGACCACATGCCCCATGGGCACCAGCATTTTTTTGAACAACAGGGATGGACACCTGTTTATTTTCTGGATCAGGCTATACTAATTGGCCCTGCTGTACAACGTTATATAGATGAGGTATTAAAAGCCCGAGTGTACACTGAACAAACATACAATGCCTGCCGGGGTATTTTAAGGCTCAATAAAGAGTACGGCTCAATACGGTTGCAGGCAGCCTGCACCAGGGCACTTACTGGCAATATATACAACTATAGAACAATCCAAAATATTCTTGTCAGCAACCAGGATCTTTTACCCGATAGCCTCCAGATCGATGAGTTCAGCCTTCCAGACCACCCCAATCTTCGTGGCCCCCAAACCTATCAGTAATCATCTTATTTATTCATTACAATAAAAACAACAACATGAACCAACAAAGCACATTGGAACAATTACAGCAACTTAAGTTATCAGGAATGGCCAAACGTTATGAAGCCATCCTTAAACAACCTGTACACCAACACCCCGAACCTCATGAGCTGATTGCCTCGCTGGCTGAAGCTGAAGCAGGTTACAGGTTGTATCAAAGAACGCAACTTTATTTACGGCTCTCCAAACTTCGGTACCATGCAACGCCAGAACAAATTAATTGTACACCAGGACGGGGCATTACCAAAGAAATACTAGCCATGTTAACGGACGGAAGTTTTATTGAGAAATCGGAAAATCTGTTGATTACCGGCTCTACCGGATGTGGTAAAAGTTACCTTGCATGTGCAATGGGAAGAAACGCATGTTTACTTGGCCACCGGACATTGTACTATTCTATGAACCGCTTTATTGAAGCCTTGGCAGCTGCCCGCTTAGATGGCACCTACATCCGCTGGATTAACATGATTGCAAAAACCCCCTTACTAATAATAGATGATTTTGGTTTGCAACCCCTCACTCACGATATGCGTTTAACATTGCTGCAAATACTGGAAGACCGGTTTGCAAAAGGAGCTACAATTGTAACATCACAGTTACCGGTAAATAAATGGTACGAATACATCAATGAACCAACGCTCGCCGATGCAATATGCGACAGACTGACAGCCAATTCAAACAAAATAGAATTAAAAGGAGATTCACTCAGACAAAAGAAAAATAACTAAATTACATCAGCTATAACAGATCATAAATGAGTGGTAAACTTTGCAGTGAAATGGTGGTAAACTTTGACCGTAATATCCATAAAAAAATAGTTTACCCTTTTCTTTAATTTTCTTCCACATTTATTTTATTATAAAAAATGCTAATAATCAATAAAATTACAAATACAACATCTACAATAAGCCATATATCCCTTCCCAAGGCAATTTTTAAAAAGGGATTAATCAAAATTGCAGAGCTTGCCCATACAATAAACCAAAGCTGATTTTTGTTATGGTTGTTATATGCTAATATTACAAAACCAATCATAACAAAGAATCTTATTAATTGGTAGTAACCATAAGGCATGTTCAGTAATAAGAAAAAAAATAAAAATATAAGAACCATTTTAATTTTTTTCATATTAAAACCCTTTATTGCGAAGTTTTTTGTTTATCAAAAAGTCATTAATTAGGATCAACGAATTTACCTGTTTTGGTGTCAAGTATACGAACAACTTCTTGTTCTTCTCCTTCCCCACTACTAAATAATCCACCACCTTTACTACCAGTTCTATGTTTAACTTTAATTTCTTTATACCTACCAATTTCATTCGGTTCAATGATTGTTTGAGGAATATTTGTATCTGAGGGGGAAATGAGCATTATTAGTATTATTGTTAATTGTATTAATACAATAATCTTAAAGATTAAATCAAAGTTTATTTTTTTCATTTTGAATAGGTTTTAAATAGTGCTTTTTTATTGATAAGTTTAGAATTTATAAATTTAATGAAAAGATGCTACAAAATGGGACGATTGTTAAAATTTTACTTTTCAACAAAAAATAAAATAAACCGCCAACATTCTGAATGTTTTAATTGCTTAACTTGTTTTCTTTACCAAAATTTGAGGCCCCATTTAAGAAACCAATTCAGGAATTAAGTAGAAATAAAAATCCGTTGTGGCCAAACACTTAAAATTTTAATCACAATACCAGCATAACAAACTTAATAATGGAAGAAAATATTTTACTAATCAGAGAAAAGGATGAATTAATTGCGGAAAAGAAAGAAGAAATTGAAGCACTAAAAGAATTAATTTCGGATCCTACCTCTGATGCAACTGAAGAAGAATTAGAAGAGTGGAAAAGATATATTGAAAGAATAGAAAACGAAATTGATTTCATTGATGATGACAGGGTATTTCTAGTTAATAAATTTGATAACTCTAAAATAGTAGTAGATTTTTGGCAAGAATATGAAAGTAATGATATTCATGAAATTAATAAAAATGGTTTTCATTTAATTGAAATACCTAGAGATCATCCAGAGGAAGGTGAGTCTTGTACATTATTAGATTTTAATGGGTATATAGAAGTAGAATATTACTTAGAATATGGATTTGTTGGTCAAGAAATAAAGGTACTTCAAACAGGTAGTATGCTTGATTTACCTTATAACAGAGATGTGGAATTTTGGTCAATAGTTGGTTCAGATGTGATTTCGTTTGCACAATCAATTGAATATATTGAGGAGCATTTTATTTATCTAGTGAATGAAACTAGATGCTACAATAACTACTTAGAATACATAGGTGAGAAAATAGAATCAAAATATTTGTCTGATGAGTATTTAATTTTTATTGCTGAAAATAAAAAATTAGGAGTTTTACTTAAAGGTGAAATATTAATAGAACCAGAATACTCTTTAATTACACCAGATACAGATTTTGATGAATTTGACATTTTTATTACAAAAAAAAAGGGGCTAGTAGGTATTTATGTATATTTTGATAACAAGCTATTTTATCAAAAAGAGTTTGAAGGCAAAAAATTAGAATTATTTGATGTAATTGATAACAGAACATTCTTAATTTTGATAAAAAGTGAGGAAATATTAAATGTAATTATTTACAATAAATATTCAAATGAAGAAAATCAATTTGCAGTTGATGAATTTTTCCAAGTTGATGCGCCTTTTATTAGTGATGTAACTATTTTTTGTGGCATTAATTATATTGAAAATAATACAATGCTTTTTTTAAGCCGTTTTCGTAGTTCCGAAATATTTCCCTTTGGTATAAATTATTTTACTTTTGCTGGAAAAGATTTTAAAAAGATTATACCCGAATTTTTAAATTCACTATACACATTCAGGAGTATTAAATAAATGATTATTTTAAATCTTGGTCGTGATTTTAGAAATTATAAGGAATGTCTTAATAATATCTACTAGTCAAAATTAAAACACACAAAAAAGTTACAATATAATTAGACATATGCTAACAATTAAAATGAATATGTCCTATTTCCATTAACCTCAATCATTAAAAAATCCAATCATCCAAAGTAATCAAAGTGCCTTTTTGGTAAAGACCATCATTACATTTAAAAATAGCACATTCATGAATGTCTTTTACTTTTCCTTCTTCTTGTTCAATTAGTAAGTCAATATGAGAATCAGTGAAATTACCAACGAAAGAATATCCATTACATAAATAATTGCAATTTTTACCGTTACATCTCCCTTCTTTAGATAAAAGATGCGTATTTCCCTCATCCTTTAATTTATTAAATGCAACATCTAATAATCTTAAAAACTTATCTTTTGACATGTTTTCATAGGAATAGTTACAATCCAAGATATCTGACAGCATTTCTGTATCCATTTGTTGTATAAAATAAATAACTGCATCTGCTTGTGTATTAATTGGTTGCCTTTGGGTAGTGTCCAATTTTTTAATGTTTAAAATCATAGTTTTTTTTTATAAAAATGGTAATGCGTAAAATATTTCTTCAGATTTATTTTGAAATTCACTATTTCTAAAACCTTGCTTACTTTCTATAAAATCTTTATCAATATCAAAAACATTTGGAATAGAAACATATTTACACGATTTCCCCATGCATATTCTACAAGGTTTAAAATCTAGTTGTTCTAAAATATTATTATTAAAATCTAAATCTGGATTTAGTTTAACGATCCAATAATCAATCAAATAATCAATTAAAGGCTTTTTTATTTTTGTATAAAATTCCATCAAGATTGATCGTACTTCTTTGTCAGAATATCCCGTATTATTGATTGATATTGGCTCTTCTTTATATTTATTAGATGTAATAAAATAAGTCATCTTCGAAAAGTTATGCTCAACAAGTATTGTGCGATTGGCTTTTGATTGGTTATAAAATTCACTTGCCATTCTTATTAAAGAATCAATCTTTTCTTCTAATTGAGCTTCATTTAAATTTGTTATTTTTTTTGTGCCAATATTTTCAAACTCAACAAGTCTTGGTATATTCTTTAATTGGAATCTAATTTCCAACTTAATTAAGAATTTTTTCTGATCTGTTTTGTACAAATCGGTAATCTCTGGTTGCTTAAACCATTCCCTAAATTCTTCAATTCTTTTAATATCTAATGAAGAAGAACCTTCTTTGTATTTTATTTCTACTGGTATCTCAACATCTTTATATACTGAATTTAAACCGCTACAATTTTCATCTTGATGATATTTTGCATGGCGAGATTCTTCATTTACGAATGAATATGAGTCTTCAATAAATCCAGTGCCTTGGAATTTAATCAAATCATCTTTGGCATGAGTTAAGAATTCTTTAATTGATAAAATTCTATTTTCTTCTAATTTATTCAAAAAGTATATTCTCTTTTTGTATACCATATTATTGATATTGTCAAAATTAAAATTGTACTTCCTTGTTATTCTGATAAAATTTGACTTTGAAATAAAGTAATGCATAAAAAACAGTTTTATACCTACTTATAAACAAAAGCATTTGAGGTAACCAGGATTAGTTAAATAATTCCCCAATTTTTTTTTAATTATGCTACATCCCTATAAAACTTACAAATGGTTAAAAAGAGTTTGATATCAAATTTTTAATTTTATTAGATGATCCATTTATTATTGGATTATTTATTTTTTTTGCACCTGAAGCCCAAAGCCATTTTTTCCATAAATAGCAAAGCTTTTCAGCTTCTAATAAATCTTTATTAGAAGCTTTTGGCTGTATTCCACATACTTGCCAAGTTGCTTCAATAGTGAATTTAACAGGAATTAATCCAATTTTATCCCTTTCTGCAACTTCTTTCCAATTGGGGTTAATCATCTGCTTTAATAGCGGACTTGTTGTTGTTGACATTTTTTGATTTGAAAGGCCGTGTTTTTTATCTTCAAAATCAAAATAGCCATCTGTTATGATAAGTACCTTATTATTATAATTCGGCTCAAGATCACTATTTATCTGCTCATTAAAGTATTGCCAAATATCAACACCTGCATAGTCGCTATTTTTATTTCCTAAAATGGCTTGCTGGTAAAGAAGCGTTAATTGTTTGGGGAAATCAATCTTGAACTGAGTTAGATATTTGTTTTTCTCAGCTGCATTAAACTTATCCATATCAATGGAAAGATTATTCTCAAATGAATTGGCAGGTAAAGAACTCATAGCCTGAGGAATGATCCTTACAGAAAACTTATCTTTTGACTTAACTACCAGATTTTTTTTAATCGAATTTTCAAATTGAGCAAATATTGATGAGATTGCACTGATATCAATGTTGACTTGATCTTGGTTTTGAATAATTCTGTCACTTAAATCCAAAACTACTACATAATTATCTGGCTTGATGTTAAGTGGAGTTTTATTGTCACTTGATTCGCATGAAATTAATATTAGTGATGCAAATGAATATATAATAAACTGCTTCATTTAATTGTGTTTTAATAATTACTTATTCGTTTCAGATAATGATTCTTGGATTTTTTTATAGACAAGTTCACAGGATGTCTTATTCATATTATTTTCACTTATGCCATTCAGAAAGCCTAGCCAGCCAGCATAGAAATTTTCCATATTTCTTCTTAATTCTTCTGGCTTTAGATATGCCTTTTCCATAAGTTCTCTAAGATTTTTTATTTCAATTGTCAATGCATCAATTTGCTTTTGCAAATCCTTTATTTTTTCTTTGAGTGATAATATTTCATTTTCAATTTCCCGAATTTTTACCTTAAGTCCTTTAATTTCAATTTCAGCCTTTACGTTTACATTCTTTTTTTCATATTCAGATAATGCTGCTTCATAAAGAAAGCCCCACAACATATATGTGCCAAAACCAAATGCAATAACTAAGTAGAAATTTATGCTTTTAAACCATACCCAATCGGCATCTGGTAATCCCATCATTAGTTTTAACTCATGTATTCCACTATCAATTTTATAAGCCAGTAATGCATCTACAATAAGACAGATAATGATGGAAAGTGTAACTTTAATTGTTTTATATTTTGAATTTTCTGTTAAAAAGATATGGGGTAAAATTCCAAACCCAAAAAAAATGAATGCCCCTAGATAGGTAAATATGAGTTGAGGACTTAACTGGAAAATCCCCTTTACGTCAAAAATGGAATTAAGCATTAATGTAACATCGTCATTGCTGCCACTATTTACCATTTGCTGCATGCTTCTAAAAAATGATGCATAAATAGCTGATGCATAAAAAAATATCAAATAAAAGGTAATCAACACAGACAACGTAGCATATAACCAAAACCTTGCACCATTAAAAGTACTTGCAACTCTTCCCTCAGCTATTTCAATTTTTTTCGATTCAATATCTTTATTTAGAATAGAAATCAATTTGTCTTTATCAGGAATTATTACATCCGAAACATGTTGTTTATCCTTCTCAATGTTAATTTGAGACTTCTCTTTATTTGAAATATCCTCCGATACTTTAGTGCTTCTTTTTATTTGTTCATCAGCATTATAGGTCTCATCAACAATATGCCCTTGTTGGATCCATCTAAGGTGACTTTCTAATGCGATAGAATCTCCACGATTTAGGCCAGCTTCCTCAAATCCCCATTCACGCAATGGTTTACGAGTTATGATTTTTGATTCTGTAAACTCTTTTTTTGATGAATCTATAGCATTCACTTTTTCGTCTAGTGATTGATTAAATATTCCCATATTTTATATTTTATTACTTATAAAATAATTTCGTTGAGGTAACCATTTTTTTTGATGTTTATAGCCTGGATATTTTATTTGGCGGAGATTATTAATAAAATATCATAGATCATTTAAATTGGGAATTGATAAACCATGTACTTATTACTTAACATTTATTAAAAAAAACTGCCTAACGTTGTAACGCTAGGCCGTAAAATTTAAAAATCAGATATTGATCAATAGAATTTTATTTTAACTGGTTTACTCACAATTATAGTTGTGTTATATGAACTTGGAGTTGAATAATAATTAGAAAAATCAGGGAAACTATTTGTACTAGATCTTTCTATGATAACATCTCGACTGGAGGTTGAATATTTAGAATAACTAGAAATAGGCGATGAGTAATAATCTGAAATGCTGTTGTATGAAGTTGAATTATTACTACCACCTGGTTTTGTACCCTCCATTCCAGTATAGGGATTAGTATTCCCCACTGTTGACCAATTGTCATTTCTCGTATTATTAGGTAAAGTTCTATAATGGCCTTCAACATAAGTACCATTACTTTTGGTGTAACCATGTACATAAGTTTGACCTTGTCCGAAAGATACTACACTTACAAAAAGAATTGAGATAGATGCGATTAACTTTTTCATGTTTTAATTTTTTATTGTTTTCGTTATATCTATCTATAAACAAACACTACTGAGGTAACCAAAAAAGTAAAAATATTTTGTATAAATTTCTAAGTAATTCAAATTCAATTACTTAGAAAAGTGTTATAGTTGTTATCCATTTTTAAATTGTGTAATGGTATATAATGTTCAATTGAAGGCATCTCTCAAAAGCTGGAAGTCGGAAAATGAATTTGGCTGATATATGTAATTTCTTTCCTTCAAATATTGAGAAAATAGTTTTGGTAATTATGACTTTTAAAATATTCAATTTTTTGATAAAAAATCGAAAGTGCTGATTATTGAGGAGGATATTTGTAAAACAGCAAATCGACTAAATTTTGTGTGAAATGTAATTTAAATTAATGCTATATTACCCAATGTATTCTCAATTTTAGGGTATAATGTATTGGTAATGAAGTCCATTTGAATTAATTTCGACATTGTAGAATTAAAACAGATTAAATGGAAACTTTAGTAAGATATATTGGAATTACAAATGATTACACATTCAATCAAAACATTGAAGAAAATTCAATTGGTTGTGTTCAAAAATTGATTAAACCAAATGGAGATGTATTTTGTGAAGTTGAATTTGAAAATGGAATCATAACCACTATTGATATTGACGATTTGGAATTAGAATCTAAAAAGGGATAATTTCGAAAGTGTCTTTTAACGGTTAATAGTCTTTTTATTCATTTAAACTTAGTGGTTGGAGTAAAGCATGGGGGTATTGAAATTTTGAATTTCTCTTTATTAATTTATTAGTTCGGCATATTTTTTTAAAAATTTGGGTCTAATACTAAGCTTACATTGATGTATCCAATACAATATATTTATATTTTTAAGGAGAAGAAATCATTATTAAAATAAGTTATCATGAAAACAATAAAAATTATATATGAAAGTGTCGAATATAAATTAACTCTGAAATATATTGAAGCATTTCCAAATGGTTATTTTCAGGTTCATTGGGATGATTGTAACTTAATAAGTTTATTTAATCAACCAATATATATAGTGTGTAAAAATCATAATAGTCTTCATTTACCATATTTTTCAACACTCGATGAAGCTTCATTTCATATGAAAATAGCAAATGCAATTTTTGAAGATCAATTTATTCATTATTGTAATTAGTGATTTAGAAATTTTTCAGTACAATTTTACCAAACATGAAAGTCATTTGTGCATCAAGTTATCTTGAAATAAAAGAAATTATAGATTTTTACAACTTCATAGATGATAACCAAATTCTTTTTCGTGGTTCTTCAAGTCTATTAGTCCCTTCTATAATAGAAAAATGCAGTTTTAATACATATGCAGATATCGTAGCCAAAGAATATCTTTTACTTAGTGATTTTATAAATTATTCAAATATTAGTTATGATTTTGACAACATTGTAGCAAAAGACTGGGAAATAAGAATTTCTGCTCGGGAACATGGTTTAGCTAGCAGTTTAATGGACTGGACAAATTCCATAGACATTGCACTAGAATTTGCAATAAATGATTTTGAAAGAAAAAAAATAAATTATACAAGTTTATGGGTGTTAAAAAAATCAGCAATACATCAAGTTAGTATTAGTTCCATAATGGATAAAAAAGAATCATTTAAGGAATTAGCAGGCTCATCAATAATACAATTTCCACAATATAAAATAAAAGATTATTTAAGGAGAAAGTTTATACAAGGCGGCTATTTTCTTTTTCAATCACCTCTTAATTTAGCAAATCCAGTAAATTTAAATCATGAACTTTCAGAACATTTGATTCATATTATTATTCCAAAAACTGTTGTTCCAAACATATGGAAACATATTGCATATAAAGTGAATTTGAGTATGAATGTTTGTGCAAGTTTTAATGATTCAAGTAGAGCACTAGATGAAATTTGCAAGGATTTGAATAAAAAATATGCCTGATTTGATAATTTACTATTCTAATAATTTAAATGCCGCCCAATAATAAGGTGGATATTTTTTACTCATTTCCAATTGAGCACTTCTTAATGCATCTGAAACGGACAAACCTTTAAAGCATTTCTGATAAAACGACTTCATTAATTCTTTTGTTTGTGCATCAGGCACTTTCCATAAACTCATAATAATATTTTGGGCACCGGCTAGCTTGAACGCTCTTTGTAATCCAAATACTCCCTCACTTCCTTTTATATCTCCAAGTCCGGTCTCACAAGCACTCATAACAACAAGTTTAGCTTCACTTAAATCAAGATTGGATATTTCATAAGCAGTTAAAATCCCATCATCTGTGCTATCACTTTGATATTTAGGATTCATCCATGTTTTGTTAGCTCCTGAAAATATCAATCCAGATCTAAATAATGGATTATCTGCCATTTTTAAAACATTCTGCTTGCTATTAAATTGAAGGAGTGTTGAGTCTTCTGGCATTTTCTTAATATCAGGGAAAAAATATCCATGTGTGGCAATGTGAATAATATATGGCTTGGATTCACCTGATATATTTTTAAAGGCAGTTTTCGAGGCCGTTCTACCATAAATAAATCTTGTATTTAATTTATTTTTTTGGCAAAGAGAATCTATTGATGATGCTTCGTACAAAGTATTTAATAAGTAATTCCATTTTTCATTTCCCGCCCTTGATTGTTGTTTTTTGGAAAGTGTATAAATGAATTTATTGTCTGATTTAATTTTAGGTTGTGTAAACATAGTTTGATCATAATCAATTCCTCCAAAAATCCATCCTTTTTGAAGCGTAGAATCGGTTAAGAATTGTTCTTTCTTTGTCATGATATCACCTGTTGATCCCACGATGCGAAGTTTATATTGTTCTCCGACACGAATGCTATTATTCAAAGGTAGTGCTGATAGATTAAAGTTATTTAACAAGCCTGATGGCGAAGCATATACTCTATTAACTCCATTAAGTAAGCTGTCTAGCGGCTTCCAAATGAGCTCATAAAGTCTTTTACCCTTATCTCCATATTGATACAATTGATTTAAATATGATGAATCTGCATTGTTTGATTGTTTTTGAATTATTGATTCTAATTGCTTTTGCTCAAATAAGTAAACAAATTTAGGTTCTTTATATCCTGGTCTTAAAACTAAGGCTCCATATAAAACACTATCTGTCCATTTATTATTATAATAATTATAATTTAAAAATTCTATAGCTGCTTCATTTTCCTTTAATGCACTTTGCAGGGTTTCCCAATGAATATTACTTTTTTTATTTAAGTTTTGGTATTCTAAAGAATTTTGAACCAATTTCATTTCTAATCTTTCTAAATCATTTTCTAGTTGTGTAATTGTTTCAAAATTTCTATTGTTTATCTCTGAATAAATTTGCGATAGTCTGTTTTTAATATATTGAACACTATCTAGAGTATTTAATAAAATTGAATCTCCACTTTTTATTATTGAATTTTGTATATATCTAAAGCTATTTAGTATTAAAAATTTGTTTTGTAACTCATTATTATAAATAAAATTCACAACATCATAATCTTTATTTAGTAATGAGGATAAAATAAAATATCGATCATTCCAATTGGATTGAAATTGTTCTAATCTATTTGATGAAAAACTTAAAGAGTAAACTTGTAAATTTTTATTAATAATATTATTTGCTTGTATATAATATTTTTTTGCTCCTTTTCTATCATTCATTTTTTCGCAATTCATAGCAAAATTAAATAACGTAATAGCTTTTGAAAGATGAAAACTTGGCAATATATCATTTTGTATTCTTAATGCTTCAGTATATAATGCATTTGCCTTTAATGGGATATCCTCAGAAGAATATAAATCAGCTAAATTCAAAATAGAATAGGATTTCTTAAGATCATCATTATTCAAAACTTTATGAAGATTAACAGATTCAATTAATAACTTTTCTGCTAATTGGTAACGTTTCATTTTCTTGTATAAACTACCTAAATTGTTTAAACATGTTATATAATCTAGGTTGCTCATAAATGAGTTTTTTGACAATTCTAAAGCTTGTTTATAATAAGATTCAGCTTTTTCGTATTCACCCACTCTTTCATAAAATATTCCCAAAGATGATAAAAAAGGAATAATTTGTGGATGTTCCATTCCATTTATATCTTTCTGAATATTAAAAGCCTCTAGTAAGTATTTTTCTCCATTTTTATAATTTCCAGTTTCTATTTCAACATTAGCTAATGATGCTAATATCGTCGAATATGATAAGCTCTTAAAACTGGAAATATTTTTTAGTATTTCTAAACTTTTTTTTAAATAAGTTTCTGCATTTTTATAATCTGCTAACCTGTAATAAAAAAATCCTATATCATACAAAATTGTTGAAAAATATGGATGATCTTCACCAGCACTTATTTTTAATAAATCTAATGCTTTAAAATAAAGTGATTCAGATTCGTTAATTTCTCCTTTTTTAGATAATACTTTTGCAAGTTTGGCAATCAATATGGCATAATCAGTTTCACTTACTTCCTTATTTTTTTCAAATACTATGCGGGCTTTATCATAATAATACTCAGATGAATCAATATTATTCATTATGTAATATATATCAGCAATATTAATTAGGGAAGTTTTATATGTAGAGTGTGTAATAGTCGCATTTGGATTTATCGTTAATAACCCTTCTTTAGCATATTTTAAAGATTTCTCATAATTACCAGTTAATATATAGTGTATAGAAATGTTACTTAAGTAAATAGATAGATCTTTTGAGTTTTCACGAAAATATTTTTTTTGTAAGGAAATTAAAGAATTAAAAATTGAATCTGCGAGCACATAATTATTTAGTCTATCATATGTCGTTGCAAGCTCATTTAAACATTTAATATAGAATTTATTATTTTCTCCAAAAGAAGCTAAAACTTCACTGGTAATATTTTGCAATAAATCAACTGAGTTTTTTAATTTATTATTTCTTGTAAACAATAGTGCCAACTCATTTTTCATGGCATAATAATTCATGCTTTTACCATCAGTATTCTCTATTAAATTTATTGCAGCTGAATAAACTCTTTCTGCCTCATCAAAATCTTTTTTGTCTTGTTTATTTTTCCCCATATGATTGAAAAATGCAGACAACATTCCAATATTTCCTATTTTATTTTCCATAGCTATTCCAAAAGCTATATTATATACAGAGTCCGCTTCATCATACTTTTTTTGTAAATTCATTATCACACCCTTATTAACTAAAGCTGTGAAATAATCAATTTTCTGATTGTCATATTTTTGTTTTATTAATTCAATTTCTTCATCATTTACTTTTTGTGCTCTTTTAAAATCATTTTTTCGAATACTTACTGTGACAATAGAGCCCAATGATTTTAAATAAAAAATATGATTAAAGAAACTATTTTTCGCAATTGAATAGTTTTCATTTGCTAAATTTTCTGCAATTGAAATTTTATCAAGTCCTAACTCAATTTGTATTAAATAAAAGTTGCAAATAAAGTTTATAGAATCATTTGTTGATTTTTTTAAAAAAAGATTGTCTTTTATATTGTTGAATTTTATTTCAGCAACTTCATAATTTTTTTGGTTATAAATCTTTATTGCTTCATTCAGTTCATATGAATTTTGTGAATGGACTAATTGATTAATTAGAATTAAAGAAAAAAAAAGAACTATAAAGTACTTATTTAATATATATATTTTAATAAATGATGTTTCTATATTCATTTTACCCTTTGATATTCGTTTTCTAATAACTTACGTTTGGAGAATTTTAATGATCTTTAATTTTATAAATACTCTTATTATTTTTTTTAAATGTAATAAGTACTTTTTCTTGATTTTTTAATTCATTCAGTTGGCAATAAATATTGTTTGTATCATCTGCCAGATTGAAATATCTAAAAAAATGAAGTTTCTCTTTTTTTGTTATTATTTCATAATCACTAAATTCATATGAATAATTGCAATTTATTGTATGGATTAAATCTCCAATTATATCTGTTTTCAACTTTTCAGATTTACTTATGTTTTTATTTTTTTCTATTTGAAAGAGCATGTTTTGTATTGAAGAGCTATCAATCAGTTTGTAATTAAGCCAATGATTCTTAAACTTCTCCGCATTAATTAAATTCTCATTTCCAAGTAAAAACATTTTGTAATTGTAATTTACTGTATCTGTATATAATTTTTGAATTTCTAAAAAGGAATTATTGGCATCTTCGATTCTGTTTTGATGTACAAATGCTATTGCTCTAATCTCTATTGCACTTTTATATTCTAGATCTCCTTGATTTATTTTTTTCGAATATCCCAATGCTAAATCGTAATTTTCTAATAGTTCGTGCACGCAAGCAAGATTTATATAAACTTTTTTATATTTATTGTCTATTTGTTTTGCCTTTTCAAAATTTTCAAGTGCTTTTGATAAAAGTTCTTGAAAATTTTGATTATTTTCACTACCTCTATTTGAATTTAGACTTATGTTCAATCTTGATTGTGGATCTATTTCAATTGGATAAATATATTCAATTGATGCTGCAGGCTTAATTTCTAAAGCCCAAAGTAGCTGTGCTGTCCCACAATTATTAAAAACTTCACGAGATGGGAATTTTTTAGAGAGAAAGTTAAAACAATCAATTGCCTCTTGATATTTGCCAATGTAAGTAAGAATTGTGCCAACATCAAAAACAGATAGCCATTTCAAAGCATCAAACTTCGCGTCATTGTTGATTTCTTTTCTTTGTGCTTTTGTAGGATAACCAATTAGATTTTCTTGTAGTTTATATTTTTCATAAATGACATCGATTAATTCATTAAATACTACAAATGGAGAATATCCGGCTATAGCTGCATGTAGCAAACCTTCTTTATCTGCAATAGCTTCTTTTTCATTAGATTTTGAAGCTATTTTCATTGCTTTTGCAAATGCTAAATTGGTTTTTGATTTCAATCCAGCATAGTCCAAGCACCAATTGTCGTCTCTATAATAATGACTTAGCTCATGTGATAAAATGAAAGCTAATGTATTTATTGAATCTTTGCCCAAAGAAAAACAAATATTGATTAATTTTTGATCAATTTTTATTTTGGGGTTTCCTTCCTTAGTAGTATGGTACTCTGCAATTACTTGTATCTCATTTAATGGTACAATCTCCAATTCGGGAGAACCTTTTCCATTTGCATATGCTTGCACCAAATTATTAAAAACAGTTTTTGTGGCTTCTATTTTTGAAACAGACTGTGATCTCCCCACAGAGGGTATTGAAAATAATATGATGAATAACCATTTTTTCATAGTCTACTCGTTTAAGAATTCTATCTTTTTCAATTCTTCAATTTGATTTTCATCAGTAACCCGATTTAATTTTACTAATGTTAAGGTAGTCTTTATCAAATAATATTTGCCTTCTAAGTTTATATAGAATTGAGATAAGTTATTAGGATCAATGGAAATGATGTTCTTTACTTTTGTCACTTGGGGTACATTTAAAACAACCTTTTTGTTTTTATTGTCATACGAATAAGAGTTGAGGATTGCTAAAAGTGAATCTAATTGCTTTGACATTTGACTATAAATAGGGCCATATCCATTTGTACTATCAGGGATCTTTTTTTCAAGAATAGATCTTAAGGTATCTATTTGTTTGGAAAGTCCATTTGTTTTGATGTGTATAGAGTCCTTAATCTTTATACTTCCTGCAAGTCCACTTCCATTTAAATCTGTAACAATTGAATTGATATTTTCTTTACTCTCAATTAGATTAGGAATTTCATTATTTGCTAAAAGTGGTAAATTATTAATTGTCGTATCATTTTGTGCTAAAAAACTATTATTATCTACTTTATTTTTAAAAAATCCTATGTATGCCCCACCAATAATAACTCCAATTAAAGCAGCAGCAAAGGCAAACCTGGTTATTAGCTTATATACTTTATTCTTCTCTTCAGTTTTATCCAATTCTTTAAATTGCTTCCTCAGCTTTTCCCTTTCCACTCCTGTAATAGCTGTTTGCATTTCAGAATCAGTCAATTCAAACTCATCTTCTTCATCCAGTTTTTGAAATTGCTTTTTCATTTCATCCCTATGTAAAGATTTGAGAGCAATACTCATATCCTTTTCGAATGTATCATTATCTGATAATTCAATTAATAACTTTTTAAAGGTTACATTATTAGATGCAATTAATTTTTCAATATCAGAGTTGTTGATACCTTCTAATGAACTTTCGGCTAAGGATATAAAATATTCACTCTTCAGTGAAAGTAAATCATCATTGAATTCATCAAAGTCTGAGTTCGTTTTACTATTAAAATTTCCCGAATTGATTGGGAGAATAACATTTGAGGATTCTGTAAAACCTATTGAATTTAAAATTTTGTCGATGCTGTCGTCGTTTATAAATCCGTTTTCAATAATAATGATACAATTCAATAATTCTGATACGCAGGTTTGACGAATATGATTTCTAGTTCCTTCGTCCAATGTAAGGAAATACGTTCTTATTATTTTGAGGTCTTCTTTAGTTATTTTGCCCACAACATTACTCTTTTATATACTTCTGTTTTAAATTGTTTTTGACATTTTGCCTTTTGACTTTTTGCGCTATCTGAGTGGGCAAATTGCATGTTCGTAGCTATGTAATCCATTGTTTGGTTTTTATACCAAAATCGCATGAGCATTTCATAGCACTTACTCGAAGTTTCTTTCATTTCTTCAAATACCTTTTTCATCGCCTTAATGCGTTCGTTGTTTACATCATCAAATTCTTCTAGAGTATCTGTAATTGACTTTAAAATTGAGTCATTTTCTTCAGCTTCATTTATTTTATATCTATTTGAATGATTTATCCTTTTATAGATTTGATTTCTACATACTGTATTTAGAAAGGTTTGGATGCTACAAGTCAATTCGAAATCGGATTTATTGATTTTTTCATACAGCACTATTACAGCATCATGATATATATCTTTGATTTCTTCATGGTCATTATACATACTTTTCATAAAATTTATACAATAACTCTTGTGTCGTTTATACAACAAATGTAAATTGTCACCATTCTCTTTTAAAGTGTTAATCAATTCCATATCCGTATAAACAATTTCGTTATCGTCTCTTACAACTTTCATTACTAATAATAATTTATATAAAAGGTAACCAAAATATAGATGAAATATAAATGGTAAGTTGGATTATTATAATCAACTCAAAGATAATTCTGAATGATTAACCCAGAAAAAACTTTTGTTTTAAATATATCGGGATCGTAATCAAAATTGTTTTTCGAAATTTTAATACCCTAGTGAAAATAATCTATTTATTTATTGATGACAAGAAGTAGTAAATTAATAAGAGAAATAAAATCATCTATCAGAAATCTTGTTATTTTTAAAATTGTACTTGTTATTCCGTTTTTATCTATTGTCCAAAAATCTGATTTTTAAAAAACTATAAACCAAACAATCGTCCAATTATTTGCAGCCGTATAACAGGGGAGGTTAAGCTATAAAAAAACAGCTGCCATTATTTGGGGGACTATTATTTGAGGTAGCTTGCAATGGGATTAAAATTACCCTTGCCCGAGTCAGCTAATTTCTTTTTATTGGCCTCCCGCAAAATGTATCCGCTTTTAGGTCGTCTTTTTGAATCTTTTGATCCGATTGGCCTTCCCAATGTAGTGCCTTGCATTTTTGTACGGGCAAGTCCTTCTTTTGTTCTTTCTGAGATTAACGATCTTTCAAACTCTGCAAATGCTGCAAGTATTTGAAAATGCAAACGTCCGGCAGATGTGCTAAAGTCAATATTATCAGAAATTGAAACAAATCGTACTCCCTTATCAATCAGTTCTTGGATTTCCAAGATTAACTCTCTTGAAGACCTTGCCCAACGATCTAGCTTATAAATAATAACTTCTTTATATTCTCGTTGACGAAGTTTGTGTAAAAGTTCCTGTTTTATTGGTCTGGTTTTACGTGTCGATTCTATTTCTTCAAAAAGGTCATATTTTAAATTATTGTCAATGCCAAATTGTAATAATCTTACTTTTTGGTTTTCAGTAGTCTGTTTAGATGTAGATACACGGCAGTATAATGCTGATTTATTAGAGGTGATAGGGTTAACGTTAGATTGCATAAATTAAAGTATTAAAATTATTTAATGCATCTGTTGAAAGTTTAGATGCTTTTCCAAGAAGCTAAAAACATATTGTAGTACCTCGGCTGAAAATCAAGTATTTTAGTAATTGATATTTATTCAAAGCATCAATTAAATTATCTGTTCATCAATTATTTATTTTCATTAATCTTATTTGAATTGTGCAGATAATAAAATAAACCTACAAATATTAATGCTGTAATTAATATTGACGTTAATCCTGATAATCGAGATGTATTATTATCTGGAACTAACTTATTAAATGGTGTCTGTGTTTGCATTATCATAAAAAGTTATTTAAATGAGTTGATAATAACTATATAAACATCCTCAATGCAATTTATTTTTTGGTTAACTATTTCATTATTTGAATTTTTATATTTAACTGTTTTTCCTCTATGATTATTAAACAATGCTTTTAATTCATTTGATTCATAGAAATTAATTTTATTATTTAATAATTCTAATTCAAATACTTTTTCAGTGATGATTTCATCAAAATCCAGTAATAACATTTCTGTGTAATTACTTAAGGTTAATCCTTTATCACTAGCCCCATCAGCAAGTTTCAGTTTTAATTCAGGACTGCATTTAAATCCTAGAGTTACTTTATTTGTAATCCCTTTTAATATTTCAAGGTTCAACGCCTTCGGATTATTATATACCCTTGTTTTAATCATATTATAAAACTACATTAACCTATTTGATGCCTTCATACTTAATGATCGTTAATAATCAATAAGGTTATGTAAAGTAAAATATTAATTGCAAATCAGGGTTGTCCAAGTTCGTTGTAAATAATTTCTATTTGTTTAGGGGTTAACGTGCGTTGATTTGCATATAATTTTAATTCAGGAACGTTCTTCAACCATTTAATAAAAGTGTTGTAAGAAACCATATATTTTTTAGAAAGTTCTTTTTTCGTTAATGGCTTATACATTTCAAAAGTAGTTTATTGAATATTTAAGAGAATTATTAATTCGATATTTTAATTATTATAATAAATAATTAAAAATCAAATCAATTTTTTTAATTTA
>Ga0164294_10001743_pt1 | contig 19936 bp, 15 predicted proteins | sample GEODES005metaG_FD_111479 | JGI IMG/M metagenome (GOLD analysis project Ga0164294, IMG submission 111479) | Oligotrophic lake water microbial communities from Sparkling Lake, Wisconsin, USA - GEODES005 metaG | ecosystem: Environmental > Aquatic > Freshwater > Lake | place: USA: Sparkling Lake...
CCGTCCACCAGACTCATCTGGTTATCCATCCCCGCCTGCGACGTCCCCGCACCGACGAACAACGCCGACAACGCGGTAACCAATGCCACCAGAACACGACCGACTGCCTTCATGGTCTCCCTAGATTTCGGCGGTGATCCCCAAAGTCTCACCAGCGTGGGCAGCCGTCAGCGCCCGTTCATACGGTTGTGACGGCTGCGTATCAGTGTCCCCAGGAAGATATCGGTACTGCACCGAGTCAGCAACGCGAACAGATCGACCCGATCGGCCACCTGGACCGATCGGGATTGGCTGATCGCCGATCGATCGGTCCCCGCGATGCCAGCCGGGCGGCGGGAAACACCTCAGAGGTTTAGGTGGACCCTGGTAAGCGCCGGGCCTAACCCAGTGGATGAGAAGCCTGAAAACGCATCAAACATTGTGTGGCGGAACGTTATCCCGCAACCAGCGGTCACGCTCACTGTCCTCGACGCTGGCTTCGGGATCGCGTTCGTCGGACGACGATCGCGGGAGCTCGGCACCGAATATCTTGTCCACCGCAGCCTTATCAGGGCGCGGGACACTCACCGGCCACTCCCTGGGATGTGACGGAGATCACAGTGTCTTCGTTTCTGCTTGTCACGGCCCTGGAACATAGTGCTAACGGATCAGATCTCGAGGTTGGAGAGTTGATCAATCACGTGCGTCGCCAAGGGACCCAGGGTCGCCATACCGTCCCTGACCGCTGCACGGGAATCGGCGAGGTTGACCACCAGCGTGCTGCCCGAGATCCCGGCAAGACCACGCGACAGACCGGCCTCCGTACTGCCGGCCGCAACGCCGGAGGCGCGCAAAGCCTCAGCGATGCCGGGTAACTCCCGGTCGAGGAGTGCCCTGGTGGCCTCCGGGGTCACATCGCGCGGAGTAACCCCGGTACCGCCGACCGAGATCACCAGGTCGACCCCGCCGATCACCGCAGTGTTGAGCGCGTTTCGGATTTCGACCTCGTCGGCCGAAACCACCACCACACCGTCAACTAAGAACCCCGCCTCGGCGAGTAGTTCGGTGACCAGGGGACCGCTGCTGTCCCGTTCGACACCACGAGCTCGACGGTCATCAACGACAACGACGAGGGCGCGGCCGGCCAACCCTTCAGGCTGTTCCATGGGTGACACCGTATCGCTGTCCGACGATGACCGCGAGGAGTCCCGGACCGCTGCTATCCGGGGCCGCTCAATCATGACTCGTGCGGGCGCCCCGAACGCCCGCCGTTGCCGCAACGACCGCCCAGACCGACAGCGCAGATCATTGGTCGGCCTTACCGAGCGTCACCTGAACTGTCTGGTTAGCACCCGCGGCGTCGACGTAGGTCAGCGTCAGCTTGTCCCCCGGCGGTCGCGACCGAACAGCGGCCACCAAAGCGTTGGCGCTGGCGATGACTCGGCCGTCGACCTTGGTGACCACGACACCGCCGGGCAGGCCGGCCAGTGATGCGGGGCCGCCTTTGACCACCTCGACGATCTTGGCGCCATGGGACGTCACGTCGTTACTGACCTGCACGCCCAGCGAGGCGTGCGATGCGGTTCCGGTGCTGATCAGCTCATCGGCAATGCGCTTGGCTTGATCGACAGGAATGGCGAAGCCCAGCCCGATTGAGCCACTCTGGGCATCCGGAGAGTCGCCACCCAGTGTCGCGATGGCCGAGTTCACGCCCACCAATTCGCCGCTCATGTTCACCAGAGCACCACCGGAGTTGCCCGGGTTGATCGCCGCATCAGTCTGGATTGCGTCCAGCACAGTGTTCTGGTTGTTGGCGTCACCGCCGGCCGCGACCGGCCGGTTCAACGCACTGATGATGCCGGTCGTGACAGTTCCCTCCAGCCCCAGCGGGGATCCGATTGCCACCACGTCCTGACCGACGCGCAAGTTAGCAGATGAGCCCAGACTGATCGGCGTGAGCCCGGAGACTCCCTGTGCCCGCACCACCGCGATATCGCTGGCCGGATCGGCACCTACAACGGTGAAGGGAACGGTGCGACCGTCAGCGAAGGTCACCACGGAAGTCATTGCGGCGCCGGGGTTTCCGCCGGGTCCACCCTGACCGCCGGGCCCACCGGGATTACCAGGAAGTCCCGGTGCACCCGGGGCACCCGGAGCGCCCGGCGCACCGGGCCGGCCGGCCGCGGCATCCTTGACCGCCGCGACAACATGGTTGTTGGTCAAGATCAAGCCGTCCTCAGACAGGACGATGCCTGAACCTTCCTCCGATGCGCGGCCCAGCTTCGTTTCCAGCTTGACCACGCTGGGCACGACCTTGGCCGCAACCTCCTCGACCGAACCGATCGGAACATTGGCGGTAGGAACGCTGCGTCCGTCCGGCACCGCGGTGGCAATCGTTGTGGCCGGTCGGCTCTCAGTCCGTGCCGTCACCGCGACCATCCCGCCCACGCCCGCAGACACAGCGGAGATCGCCAATGCCCCCGCTGTCAATGCAATGGCCCGGGACCGTTTGCGGGCCGGGGCAGGAGACTGCATCACACCGCCCGGTCGTGAAGCGTGATACGGATCATGCGCCTGCCCGTAGTGCGCCTGGGTATTCGCGTAGCGCCAGTCGTATTGCTGGGAGTACCCGGACGGGTTATAGCCAGGTGTCACTTGCTGATTCGGCACTCGTTGGCCGGACTGCTGCGGCGACGAATAGCGCGGGTCCTCTGTCATGATCGCTTGATTGCTCTTTCTCGATAGAGATGCACGAACACGGTGTCGTGTTGACTCACCGTCGTATTTACTTCAGTTTGCCGGGTACTACTAAGAATCCACTGAGATGACACTCGAGAAGGGTGATGTGCTGCCTTCTCCAACGCCGAACTGGCTGATTCGTGGCACGATTTCGCTGTGGGCAGACTCCGGCCGGTACATCGAGACGGTCGGCTGCCCGGGCAACAGAACATAGAACGTCGTTCCCGGGGGCTGTCCGCCGGGGACGGTCTCACCAATTCGGATCATGCCGCCGTGTTTGACCACAACCTGTTTGACGATCGCCAGACCCAGCCCTGAACCGGGCATCGCTCGCGCCGACGTCGACCGGTAGAAGCGCTCGAACACCAGCCCTCGCTCATCAGGCGAGATACCCGGACCCTCATCAGAAACCACGAGTTCAGCGTGCGACGTATCGACCTGGCTCAGGTGCAATCCAACCGTGCCGCCAGTCGGACTCCACTTTGCGGCATTGTCGAGGAGGTTGAGCACCGCGCGGGATAGACCCGCAGCATCACCGTGCACCTGCCAACCGATGGCGTCAACCTCGAAGTGAATATCGCTGCGACGACGACGAACTCGCTCAAGGCTGCGTTCGATGATCTCAGTCATCTCGACGTCCTCGAGTACCGCACCGTGTGCGTTGTCCTCACGTGTGAGGTCAACCAGATCCCCTACCAGAGTGGACAATTCCTCGATCTGACCGATCACATCGGAGCGTAACTCGGCCAGTTCACTCTCCGGGATCGGCGCCGCACCCGGCGTGCTGGAGGCCATCAACAACTCGACGTTGGTACGCAGTGACGTCAGTGGCGTCTTGAGCTCGTGGCCTGCATCCGCCACCAGACGGGCCTGCCGGTCGCGCGATTCGGCAAGCCCCCGCAGCATTGCGTTGAAGGCCTCGGTCAGCCTGGCCAGCTCATCACTACCGACCACAGGAATGGGTCGCAGGTCATCGGTGCGGGCCACACGTTCAGCGGCCTCGGTGAGTCGTCCCACGGGCCTTAGGCCGGTTCGAGCCACCGTGCCGCCGGCCACTGCGGCAATAACAACCCCGATGCCTCCGACCGCAAGTAGCACCCATTTAAGCTTGTTCATCACGACGTTGGTGGGTTGCAGACTCTTGGAGATCAGCAGCGAGCTGCCGTTGGGAAGGTGGATCGCTAACACCCGTTGATTAGTGACCGTGCGCCGGGACATGAACAATTCGCCACGGATCACTGCCTTCTCCGGCTGACCGACCGGAAGCGTCTGACCCTGCTGATTGGCGGTGTAGATGGACCTGCCCGGGTTCACCAGCATTGCGTTGACGTCGGAGTAGGCGGTCCCCTCGATAGCCTTCGCTGGATCGGCGGCCAGCGATCCGCTCGCGATGAGCAACTGGGCGCGGCTCTGCAACTGATTGTCGATGTCGGTGTAGAGCGCGGCTGAGACCACCGCGTACACCGCGACGGCCATGAGAACGACGACCATCGCCACCATCGACATCGCGAGCAGCATTACCCGCCATCGCAGTGACAGCGATGTGGTTGCCTTTCCCGGCACCCCCATCGCCTTCGCGCGTCGTTTCAGTCGGGACATTAGGGTGGTGTCTCACGCAGCACATAACCCACACCACGAACGGTGTGGATCAGCCGCGGTTCTCCTTCTGCCTCGGTCTTGCGCCGCAAGTAACCGACGTACACCTCGAGCGCATTGCCTGAGGTCGGAAAGTCGAAACCCCACACCTCTTCGAGGATTCGGCTCCGGGTAAGAACCCGGCGTGGGTTGGCGATGAGCATCTCCAGCAGTGAAAACTCGGTACGGGTCAGACTGATTGAACGATTGCCGCGGTGCACTTCGCGGGTCGACGGGTCCAGCATCAGGTCGGCGAACGTCATGATCGCGCCCTCCGAGGCATCCTCCGGACCGGTGCGGCGCAGCAGCGCTCGCAGTCTGGCCAGAAGCTCCTCGAGGGCAAATGGCTTGGGGAGGTAGTCGTCGGCCCCGGCGTCCAGACCCGACACCCGCTCGGATACCGAGTCGCGGGCGGTGAGCACGAGGATCGGTAGATCGTCTCCGGTGCTGCGCAACTGGCGGCACACCTCAAGGCCGTCCAATCGAGGCATCATCACATCGAGCACAAGTGCGTCGGGCCGCTCATTGTTGATCGCCTCCAGCGCCTCTACGCCATCCTCGGCAAGGTCGACGGTGTAGCCGTTGAAGGACAGGGAACGCCGCAGCGACTCCCGCACTGCCCGGTCGTCATCGACCACAAGTATGCGCACGGTGACCAGTGTCAACCAATCTACTTAGATTCGTCTGAGAGACGCGCCGCAGGAGCAGGCAATTCGCTCCCGGCCAAACGGATCAGCGCTTGTCGAGGTCGATCAGACCGAGGCGAGCGGCCTTGAGCAGCCGGCGTGGAACCTTGTGCTGACGGCCGCCGACGGTCACGGTCACGAGACCGACCGCGGTGGCCTTCCACTGCGACCGCCGACTGCGGGTGTTCGAGCGCGACATCCGGCGCTTGGGCACAGCCATGATGCAGATCTCCTTGTGCGTTCTGCCGCGCAGACCTGCGGGCAAGTTGGATTCAGGATAGCCGCTGACCGCCGCCTTCTCCAAAGCGGGCCGGGCGTTGACACGGGGCCGGACGCTGCGGATAACCTACCGGTTGGTCGGCCTGGTCATCGGCCCGCCCAATCGTGGGAGGGAGTCACAGCATGGGTGCTGTCCCCGAATCGGTGCAGCGCCCCGCGCGGATCGGCAACTGCTCAGGCTTCTACGGCGACCGGATCGCCGCGATGCAGGAAATGCTCACCGGCGGTGATCTGGACTACCTCACCGGCGACTACCTGGCCGAACTCACCATGCTCATCCTGGGTCGGGACCGGCTGAAAAGCCCTGAACGCGGCTATGCCAAGACCTTCCTCACCCAGCTGGAGCAGTGCCTGGGTACCGCCCGGGACCGCGGGGTACGGATCGTCGTCAACGCAGGCGGCCTCAACCCGGCCGGCCTGGCGACGGCGGTCCGGGCACTGGCCGACAGGCTGGGTATCCCGGTTAACGTGGCCCACGTCGAGGGTGACGACCTGCTGCCCAGGGCCGCCGAGCTCGATCTGGGCGCCCCGTTGACCGCGAATGCCTACCTGGGTGCCTGGGGCATCGTCGAGTGCCTGCGCTCCGGGGCCGACATCGTGGTCACCGGCCGCGTCACCGACGCCTCGGTAGTGGTCGGCTCGGCGGCCGCGCACTTCGGGTGGGGACGACAGGACTACGACCGGCTGGCGGGCGCGGTGGTAGCCGGGCACGTGATCGAATGCGGCACCCAAACCACCGGCGGAAACTATGCCTTCTTCACCGAGGTCCCAGACCTCGGTCACGCCGGCTTCCCGCTGGCCGAAATCCACGATGACGGCTCATCGGTGATCACCAAGCATCCCGGAACGGGCGGGCAGGTCAGCCGAGGCACCGTGACCGCCCAACTGCTCTACGAGATCACCGGGGCCCGCTACGCGAATCCGGACGCGACCGCCCGTTTCGACACCGTGACGCTCAGCGATGACGGTCCTGATCGGGTGCGCATCAGCGGGGTGCGGGGCGAGCCGCCACCGGCTGTTCTGAAGGTCTCACTGAACAGTATCGGTGGATTTCGCAACTCCGCGACGTTCGTCCTGACCGGTCTGGATATCGACGCCAAGGCCGCGTTGATTCGGCGTCAGCTCGAGGGCGGGCTCACCGTCAAACCGGCTGAACTGCAATGGGATCTGGCACGGACCGACCGTGCCGATGCGGACACCGAACAGACTGCCAGCGCACTGCTGACCTGTACGGTTCGCGATCCGGACCCGGATGCCGTCGGGCGTCGATTCTCCTCTGCCGCAGTCGAACTCGCCCTGGACAGCTATCCTGGATTCCACACCACCGCCCCACCGTCCGAGGGTGCGGTCTACGGGGTGTTCACCGCCGAATACGTGCCGGCCACTGAGGTTCGCCATGTCGCCGTGCACGCCGACGGCACCCGGGTGGCAATTCCTCCGGCCACCGAGACACTGAACCTCGCCGACGTCGAAGCCCCGCCGGTGCACGGGTGGTCACCCGATGGTCCAACGCGGCGAGTGCCACTGGGCACCGTCGCCGGTGCACGCAGCGGCGACAAAGGCGGCAGCGCAAACATCGGCGTCTGGGTCCGCAGCGATCCGCAATGGCGCTGGCTGGCCACTACCCTCACCATCGAACTGATGCGAGAACTCCTGCCCGAGGCGCGGGATCTGCCGATCTCGCGCCACCTGCTACCGAACCTTCGCGCCGTCAACTTCGTCATCGACGGCATCCTCGGTCGGGGTGTGGCGTATCAGGCTAGGTTCGATCCGCAGGCCAAGGGCCTTGGTGAATGGCTGCGCAGCCGTCACGTCGATATCCCCGAGGAGCTTCTCCCGTGAGCTATAGCGCCGCCCAAGCCGTTCTGGCCGCCAAGTCACTGGGATCCCAGCCATGACGGCACTGCGCACTGCTGTCGATCCGTCCTCTGCGACCTATTTCGAGGCCGCGCGGGCGATGACCACAAAGCTCGCAGAGCTCGATACGGAACTCGCCAAGGCCCTTGGCGGCGGCGGGCCGAAATACCTTGAGCGCCATCATGCCCGCGGCAAAATGACGGCGCGCGAACGCATCGAGTTGCTGGTAGATGAGGACTCGCCATTCCTGGAACTGTGTGCGCTGGCCGCCTACGGCACCGACTTCCACGTCGGTGCCAGCGTGGTGACCGGGATCGGCGTGGTCGAGGGCACCGAGTGCATGTTGGTTGCCCATGACCCGACCGTCAAAGGCGGAACCTCCAATCCCTGGACGCTGAAAAAGGTGCTGCGCGCCAACCAGATCGCGCGGGAGAACCGGCTTCCGGTGATCTCGCTGGTGGAGTCCGGCGGGGCCGACCTGCCCACCCAGAAAGAGATCTTCATACCGGGCGGGCAGATGTTCCGTGACCTCACCCGACTGTCGGCTGCCGGCATTCCGACCATTGCCCTGGTGTTCGGCAACTCCACCGCCGGTGGCGCCTATATCCCCGGCATGTCGGACTACGTGGTGATGATCAAGGAACGCTCGAAGGTGTTCCTGGCCGGTCCGCCACTGGTGAAGATGGCCACCGGTGAGGAGTCCGACGACGAGTCGCTGGGCGGGGCCGAAATGCACGCCCGCACTTCGGGTTTAGCCGACTATTTCGCCGTCGATGAACTCGATGCCATCCGCGTCGGCCGGCGCATCGTGTCCCGGCTGAACTGGATCAAGAAAGGACCCTCACCGAGTCCGGCTGTCGAACCGATAGCCGATCCGGAAGAGATGCTCGGAATCGTTCCGTCGGACTTGCGTTTCCCATTCGACCCCAGGGAGGTAATAGGCCGTGTCGTTGACGGCTCCGACTTCGATGAGTTCAAACCGCTCTACGGCGCTTCGCTGGTAACCGGGTGGGCACGTCTGCACGGTTACCCGCTGGGCATTCTGGCCAACGCCCGCGGCGTGCTGTTCAGCGAGGAGTCACAAAAGGCGACCCAGTTCATCCAACTCGCCAACCAGTCGAACACCCCACTGTTGTTCCTGCACAACACCACCGGCTACATGGTCGGTAAGGCCTATGAGGAAGGCGGCATGATCAAGCACGGCGCAATGATGATCAACGCCGTGTCCAACTCAACCGTTCCGCACATCTCGCTACTAATCGGCGCTTCCTACGGTGCGGGCCACTACGGAATGTGCGGACGCGCCTACGACCCGCGGTTTCTGTTCGCCTGGCCCAGTGCGAAGTCGGCGGTGATGGGCGGGGCGCAGCTGGCCGGGGTGCTGTCGATCGTCAATCGGGCCGCCACCGAGGCGCGTGGGCAGCAGGTGGACGAGGCCGCCGATACCGCGCTGCGTGCCGCCGTCGAGGCGCAGATCGAGGCGGAGTCGCTGCCGATGTTCCTCTCCGGCCGGCTCTACGACGACGGGGTAATCGACCCCCGAGATACCCGGACCGTACTCGGAATGTGCCTGTCCGCCATCGCAAATGGCCAGATTGAGGGGACGCCGAAGTTCGGCGTCTTCCGGATGTAGCGATGAGTAGGAGGTAGGGCCGCGTGTCCATTACCCGTGTCCTGGTGGCCAACCGCGGCGAGATCGCCCGCCGGGTGTTCGCCACCTGCCGTCGGCTGGGCATCGGCACCGTCGCCGTCTACACCGACCCCGATGCGCATTCCCCGCATGCGGCCGAGGCCGATGCCCGCGTTCGCATCGACAGCTATCTCGATGCGGCCGAACTCGTCGAAGCGGCCCGCACGGCCGGTGCTGACACCGTGCACCCCGGCTACGGATTCCTCTCGGAGAACGCAGGGTTCGCGACGGCGGTAATCGACGCGGGACTTATCTGGGTTGGACCGCCGGTCGCGGCGGTCACCGCAATGGGCTCCAAAATCGAGGCCAAGAAGATCATGGCGGCCGCGGGCGTGCCGGTGCTCGCCGAACTCGACCCGGAGTCGGTCGCCCAATCCGAGTTGCCGGTGCTGGTCAAGGCCTCCGCGGGCGGTGGTGGACGCGGGATGAGGGTGGTCAAGAACCTCGCTGACCTGCCCGCACAAATTCAGGCCGCCCGGCGTGAGGCCACATCGGCGTTCGGCGATCCGACCGTCTTCTGTGAGCGCTACCTGCCGATGGGGCATCACGTCGAGGTTCAGGTGATGGCCGACCAGCACGGCACCGTGTGGGCGGTGGGCGAGCGAGAGTGCTCCATCCAACGTCGCCACCAGAAGATCATCGAAGAAGCGCCCTCACCGCTCGTCGAACGCATCCCGGGTATGCGAGAGCGGCTGTTCGAGGCAGCCCGGCTTGCTGCCACCGCGATCGGTTACACGGGGGCAGGCACCGTGGAGTTCCTCGCCGACGGTGCCGGCGACTTCTTCTTCCTGGAGATGAACACCCGATTACAGGTCGAGCATCCGGTTACCGAACTGACCACCGGACTCGACCTGGTGGAGTTGCAACTGGCCGTTGCCGACGGAGAGCGACTACCCACCGATCCACCCGATGCCGCCGGGCACGCCATCGAAGCCCGGCTCTACGCCGAAGACCCGGCCGCCGGGTGGCAGCCACAGGCTGGAACCGTCCACCACTTCGACGTGCCCGATGCCGCAACACAATTCGGGCTCCTTGCCCGGATCGGAATCCGGCTGGATTCCGGAATCATCGACGGATCGGTGGTGTCCGTCCACTACGACCCGATGCTGGCCAAGGTCATCTCGTTCGCGCCGACGCGAACCCGCGCTGCAGCGGTTCTCGCCGACTCGTTGGCACGCACCCGGCTGCACGGTCTGCGCACCAATCGCGACCTGCTGGTCAACGTCCTTCGCCACCCGGCGTTCCTGGCCGGCACAACCGACACTGCGTTCTTCGACACCCACGGTTTGGCCGATTTGGCACGACCGTTGGCCGACGACCACGTGGTGCGCCTCGCGGCGGTGGCTGCCGCCTTGGCTGACGCGGCACTCAACCGCCACGCCGCCCGCGTGCTGGCCGGCCTTCCAACCGGCTGGCGCAATGTGATCTCGGGCCACCAGCACAAGACCTTCCGCGATCCCAACGGCACGGAACATCGAGTGTGCTACCGGTTCACTCGCGCCGGGTTGGACCTTCCCGACGATCGTGAAGTCAGCCTGATCTCGGCGACCCCCGATGAAGTCGTCCTCAACGACTCCGGTGTGTCCACTGCATTCGCGGTGGCCCGCTACGGCAACCAGATCAACATCGACTCAACGTTGGGCACTGTCGCGTTCATCACGGTGCCCCGGTTCCCTGAGCCCGGCGTGGTGATGGAGCAGGGATCACTGCTGGCGCCGATGCCCGGATTGGTGATCCGACTGGGTGCCGAGATGGGCGACACCGTCGCTGCCGACCAGCCGCTGGTATGGCTAGAGGCGATGAAGATGGAGCACATCATCACCGCCCCTGCCGACGGTGTACTCACTCAACTCAACGTCGCCGTCGGCCAGCAGGTCGAAGTGGGAGCGGTCTTAGCCCGAGTAGAGACGCCAGAATGAGATCATCAATCGCCCGCAATTCACTGGGCCTACCGAGGTCGTACTGACATGACTGAATCCCTGGTTCGTTTCGCGTTCGACGGTGCGGTCGCCCGACTGACATTGGACTCACCGCACAACCGCAACGCGCTGTCGTCGGCTCTGGTGTTGCAATTGCGGTCCGGTCTGACCCGCGCGGCGGACGATCCGGCGGTGCGGGCGGTAGTACTGGACCACACCGGCGGAACCTTCTGCGCCGGCGCCGACCTCTCCGAAGCGACCGCCGGTGACCCGGAGCAGGCCGCCACCGAGCGTGCGCGCGCACTGGCGGCTCTGCTGCGAGCGATCGTTGAGTGCCCCGTACCGGTGATCGCCGCGGTCGACGGCCACGTGCGGGCCGGAGGCATGGGTCTGGTCGGAGCGTGTGATATCGCGATCGCCGGCCCGGGGAGCACCTTCGCACTGACCGAGGCGCGACTCGGAGTGGCACCGGCCATCATCTCGCTGACCCTGCTCCCAAAACTGACTCCGCGAGCGGCCGCCCGGTACTACCTGACGGGTGAGACCTTCGGTGCACAACGCGCTGCCGAGATCGGCCTGGTGACTGCGGCGGCCGAGGATGTCGCCAGTGGAGTCGATACGGTGACCGCCGAGCTGGCCAAAGCCTCACCGCAGGGGTTGGCCGCATCCAAGGCGCTGACGACAGCGGCCCTACTGGCCGGTTTCGACCGCGATGCGCAACGCCTGGCCGAGGATTCGGCGCGGCTATTCGTCTCCGAGGAGGCGCGCGAGGGAATGCTCGCGTTCCTGGAAAAGCGGCCTCCGCGCTGGGCGACCCCGTTGTGACGGTTCGGTGAACGGACTTTCGCGCGGGTGTTGACGGGTCGTACGCTCAGGGAGTTATGAGCAACCCGACGCCGCGCGATACCTCGCCGCGGGCTTCCGACGATGACCGGATTCAGGTCGCCCAGTTGCTCTCCGAGGCCGCCTCGCATGGCCGGCTGACCCTCGACGAGTACGAGGGGCGGCTGGCAAAGGCCTACGGCGCCGCCAGCTATGACGAACTCGAACGGCTCACCGACGACCTGCCCGAGACGATGGAGTATCGACGTCGGAAGAGTCGCCCGGCGCCGTCGACCATGCTGATGGCGATCCTCAGTGGATTTGAGCGCCGCGGCCGCTGGAATGTCCCCGGCCGGATGACGACGTTCACTCTCTTCGGCGGCGGTGTGGTGGACCTGCGTTACGCCGACTTCACCTCCCCCGACGTCGAGATCCACGCCTATTCCATCCTGGGCGGGCAGACCATACTGCTGCCACCGGAAGTCAACGTGGAAGTGCATGGAGTCGGCGTGATGGGCGGCTTCGGCCACAAGGTGGACGGCGGGGGTATCCCGGGTGCGCCGACGATCACCATCCGCGGCTTCTCGCTATGGGGCGGGGTTGGCATCAAGCGCCGCAAGCGCAATTCGTCTGAAACAGGCTGACAAATAACAACTTCGGCCCCCTCCAGGTTGGGAGGGGGCCGAAGTTGTTCTGCGTGTCGCTACTACCTGCCGCCGGTGCTCACACCCGCGTCAGCCGCGGCCTTCGCGCCGCCGAGGGCGGACGTGATCTTCTTGGCCACCCGCTGCGCTGCGGAGCGGACCGGCCGCTTGCCGACCTTGGCCGCCGCAGCCCCAGCCAGCTTGGTGGCAACCGGGGTGGAATCAGCTGTGCTGTATAACACCATGTCCGACGGGCTGTCGACCGTCACCGTGGTCTCGGTCGGGGTCTCGGTCGGGGTCTCGTCCGGCGTGGTCTCCGAAACCGGATCGATCGAGGTGCCCTCGTCGGATCCGGAGGACACCGGGGTCACGTCCTCACCCGTTTCGCCCGGTGTGGTGTCGCCCGCCTCGGGCGCCTCAACCTCAGCATTGACCGCGTCAGGAGTGTCCGAACCGGAGTCGGCGATTGTTGACGCGACGGCCTCCACCGTGCTGGCAACCGAGGCGGTGGCCTTGGGTGCGACGGCCCGCGAGGCCGCGGCGGCGGCTGCCGAAGCGGACGTGGGGAACGGCTCCACCCCGGTGGCTATGTTGCCCCAGTACTGGAGGATCCCGGACAGGCCCTCCTGGTAGGGCACCGCGCCGGGAGTCAGCAGCTGGCCGAGGTAGGCGTAGATGCTGTTCGCCGCGAACGGGCCCACCAGTGGAAGCGCGACCACCGCACCGGCGATGGCATCCAAGGCAGTCCGATAAACGATGGTGAGGAGGTAAGGACCGTAGAAGAACGCTGAAATCACCGGTTGCAGCGCCGGGAAGGCCTGACCGATGGTGGCCTGCAGAAGATACTGGGTTGAGGCGCTGAAACCGGCCAGGGTGTCCTCAATCGCGTAAATCGAGCCGCTGCCCAACGCGACTGAATACTGCGGCTCGAAGAGATAGTTGATGTAGGTGCCCTGTGCCCAGGTGTTGTAACCGCCGGTGCAATTGTCAGTGCATCCATCAGGACTCGGCGTCCAGCCGGTGCCGTTGCCGTTGAACAGCGCATCCAACGCCAGGTAGACCACACCGGAAATCCCGCCGACGGTGCAGATGCCGTCGCCGGTGGTGCTGTCGGTGCAGGAACTGGCGTAAGGCTCAATGGGGAGCGGGTTGCTGGTGTTTACAGCGCCGCCCCACGGATTTTGGCCGAACAGAACGTCAGACCACTCATAGCCGGGGATCGACATAACGTCGGAGATCGTGGTCAGTTCCACCTGCGCCATGGACAGCGCGGCTGTTGTGCGGGTGAGGTTCGGCGCCAGCGCCGGAGAGGCGACGACGATTGCGGCCGCACTCGCGAGTGCCGCTCCGGTCATCAAGATCGGTCGAGTCTGAGTCGCCATGATGCTGGTTCCCCTTTATCTGTCGGGTCCGCGCCGGTCGCAGCGAACTCGTTGGTTTGCTGACACCCATCTTGGGTGAACGCCACAATGCTACGGGCAAGTTTGCCATCCGGCAAACGGAACCGAGAAATCCGATCTGGGCGGATGGGTCATTCCGTGCTCTGCCAGCTAGTCAATACGCACCAACCTGCATCTGCGGAGTAGCCAGCGATGGCCTGCCAGCTGAAGTTAATCTATTCCTCAGTTTGCTCTCAGGGTTGAGCAGTCCCAAGAATGTTTGCCAGAGATGGAAAAGGTGCTCTCAGCCCTGCACGAAGTGCGATCGCTGATCATTAGCCCTCAGCAAACATGGGTCCCGTCCTCAACCTACCGTGAGCAGGCCATAACGTTCAGGTAACGGCCATTGGGCAACCAGTCGACGGCTCCGGTCATCTGTCCCACTGACTGACCACGACCACGTGCCACCCACGCCACGCACGATCGGCCGTCATAGCTCCAGGATTAGCCGCAGCGCCGGGCCCACCCCGGGCCGGTCGTTGCTCGCCCCGGCCCGTCACCGCCGCCGGCGCCGTGAGCGCAGGTAATCGCCGACGACCGCGGCACCCAGTCCGTCGAGGTCGGGCACCACCACCCGGCCCTCCACCCGCCGAGCTATCTGGTCGATGAACCGCGCCAGGCCGGGATCGTCGCCGAGTCGGAAGATCGTCACCTGCGCACCCAGTCGGGCCACCTCGTCGAAGCCGCGCACGGTGTGCCCGATGGTCCGCGGATGCGGCGGGTAGTCGAAGAACACCGACGAGCCCTGGCCGTCGTAGTCCTCGAGATGCGCGGTCGGCTCACCATCGGTGACTACCAGGACAACCGGTTGAGCATTGGGATGCCTGCGGAGGTGACGGCTTGCCAGTGCGAGTGCGTGATGCAGGTTCGTTCCCTGCTCGTAGACACCCTCCATCCCGGTCAGTTCGGCAGCGCTCACCGTGCGGGCGTGCCGGCCGAAGGCGATGATCTCCAATGCATCGGAGCGGAACCGGGTACTCACCAGGTGACTGACCGCCAGCGCGGTCCGCTTCATCGGCAACCACCGGTTCTCCATCACCATCGAGAATGAGGTGTCGACCAGGAGCGCGACGACTGCCTGGCTGCGGGTCTCGGTCTCCGATACCTCGACGTCATCGACGGCGATCCGAACCGGGCCGTCGCGTTGATCGGTTCCCGCGCGACGCAGGACCGCGTTGGTAATAGTCCGGGTGACGTTCCACGGCTCGGTATCACCGAACTCCCACGGCCGCGTCGCACCCGTGAGCTCGCCGGCAGCCCCGGCCCGACGGGTTTCCCGTTCGCCGTGCCGACCCGAAAGCTTTTGGGCCACATCGCGCAGCGCAGCCTGCCCGAGTTGACGCATCGCCTTCGGGGAAAGCCGCCACTGCCCATCGGAACCGCGATCCAGGAAGCCCTGATTCATCAGCGCGCGTTCCAACTCGGCCAGCGTGCGGGCGTCGACGGCGGCCTCGTCGCCGAGTTGACGGGCCAGTGCATCGAGGTCGACATCATCCATGGTGGCCCCGGAGTAGCTCTGGGAAAGCTGTTCGGCCAACTGCTCAAGTTCGCCGATATCGGCCAGCGCCTGCGCACCCTGGCCCATGCCGAGCGGGTTGTCGCCGGAGAACTCCGAACTACCGTTCCAGTCCTCCCCCGGCCGGGCCGCCTGCAGATGGCCGTCAAGCCGGCTCAGCGCGTTCATCAACTGCGGCGAGCCGAAAGCCTGCTGCGCCAACGCATCAAGTTCGGCGCGCTGCTCGGACGTCAGACTGTTGCGGAACCTCTGCGCGGCCGCCGCCCGCTTGGCCAGCGAGTCCAGTAGCTCATCGACATTGCGCGGATTCTCCGGAAAGTACTGGCCGTGCTTGGCCATGAAGTTGTCGAAATCTTCACTCGTGTCTTCGCCGCCGGCATGCTTGTCCAGCAGATCGTTGAGGTCATCGAGCATCTCGTTGACCGCCTGGCGGTCTTCGTCACTGGCGTTCTCCAGCGCCTGCTTCATCCCGGCGAAGCGCTGATCCAGCATCTCCCGGCCGAGCAGATCCTTGATCTGTTCGTACTTCTGCTTCGCCTCGTCGCTGCGCCACTGATATTCCGACAGCTCCTGCACCGCTTTGGCCGGCGACGGCGGAAGTGACTCGATCTGCATCTCCTGGAAACGGGCGTCATCGTCCAGTGCCCGGGCCAATTCCTTGCGCTCGGCGAGCACCGCCTCGTCAAGCAGCTTCTTGATCTCCTGCAGCGTGCCGTCGAGATTGTTGCGCGACAACAGCTCCCGCCGTTTACGGTTGACCTCGGCGGCCAACCGGTCGGCGCCCTTCATATTCTTGTTACCGCGACGCAGTAACTCCGCCAATGCCCGGCGCGGAGAGGTGCCCTCCATCACGTCCTGGCCGATCTGTTCGAGCGCCTCACGCAGATCCACCGGGGGCGCGAGCGGATCAGGACCGCCGGTGTACCCCGAATATCGCAAGTCGTGGGCGTTCGGGTGTTTAGCCATAAACGGTCTCGCCCTCGCCGGTGGTCTTGTCGAGCTTCTTGGCCAGATACAGCGCTTCGAGCGCCAGCTCCAGCGCGGCGGCGCGCTCGCCGTCATTGCCGGCATTCAGCCGTTCGGCGATCGCGTCGATCACCGGCAGGCCGGGAAGGGCTGCCAGGACATCCTTGGCCGGCACCTGTTCGCCCGTCGTCACCGCCGAGCCAGCCTCGACGGCGGCCAGCAGCGGCCCAACGTCAATACCGCCGAGTGCTTTTTGCGCTGTGTCAGCGGTGGCGCGACGCAGCAGGTGTTCGAGCACCGCCAATTCGCGGCCCTCCTCACCGGACTCGAATTCCAGCTTCCCGCGCAGCACCTCGATCACCGTGCTCAGATCGACAACCCGGGCTACCGGCTCGTCTTCGCCCAGCAGCGCACCGCGGTGGCGGGCTGACGCTGCCACCGTCTCGGCCGCGGCGATGGCGAAGCGCGCCGACACCCCGGAGCGCTGATCCACCGAATTGGACTCACGCAGATAGCGGGCGAAGCGGGCGACGATCTGCAGCAGGTAGTCCGGCACCTTCGCGGTGAGGTGCGCCTCCTGGCTGATGACACCCACCTCGGCATCGAGTTCGCGCGGATAGTGCGTGCGGATCTCGGCGCCGAAGCGGTCCTTGAGCGGGGTGATGATGCGGCCGCGGTTGGTGTAGTCCTCCGGGTTGGCGCTGGCGACAACGAGCACATCCAGTGGCAGCCGCAGCGTGTAGCCACGCACCTGGATATCGCGCTCCTCCATGACGTTGAGCATCGACACCTGAATGCGCTCGGCCAGATCGGGCAGCTCGTTGACCGCGACAATGCCTCGGTGCGCACGGGGAATGAGCCCATAGGCGATGGTCTCCGGATCGCCGAGGCTGCGGCCTTCGGCCACCTTGATCGGGTCGATGTCGCCGACGAGATCAGCCACGCTGGTATCAGGGGTGGCCAGCTTCTCGGTGTAGCGCTCGCTGCGGTGCCGCCACGCCACCGGCAGGTCGTCCCCCAATTCAGCGGCCCGCTGGATCGACCCGGGGGTAATCGGTGTGTACGGATGCTCGCCGAGCTCGGCGCCGGCGATCACCGGGGTCCACTCGTCGAGCAGGTTGGCCAGCGAGCGCAGCAGCCGAGTCTTGCCCTGGCCACGTTCGCCGAGCAGCACGAAGTCGTGCCCGGCGATCAGCGCCCGCTCGAGTTGGGGCAGCACGGTGTCCTCGAACCCGAAGATCCCGGGCCAGATATCCCGACCCTCGGCCAGCGCCGTCAGCAGGTTCTCCCGGATCTCCGCCTTGACCGTGCACTCACGGTGGCCGGAGGCCCGCAGCTCGCCGAGGGTGCGGGGAAGGTCTTCGGAGCCGGTGCGGGGTGCAGTCATGGACACCACGCTACGACGGCGGCTCAACAACTCATCCGCGAGTCCCGCTGACCGGTGCTGCGTCAGTGCGCGAAGTGGCGCTCCCCGGTCAGATACAGCGTGATGCCGGCTGCGGCGGCGGTGGCGGTGACCTCGTCATCGCGCATCGAACCACCGGGGTGCACGACGGCCTTCACCCCCGCTGCGGTCAGGGTCTGCAAGCCGTCGGGGAACGGGAAGAACGCATCCGAGGCGGCTACCGCGCCGCGAACCCGATCGCCGCCCCGTTCGACCGCCAGCCCGGCCGCGTCGACCCGGTTCACCTGCCCCATCCCCACGCCCACCGTGGCGCCATCGGAGGCGATGACGATCGCATTGGACTTCACCGCACGGCAGGTGCGCCAGGCGAAGCTCAAATCGGCCAGGGTGGCGTCATCGGCTGCTGGACCGGCCGCCAGCGTCCAGTTCGCCGGGTCGTCGCCCGGCGCATCGACGGCGTCACGTTCCTGCATCAGCAGACCGCCGCCGATCTGGCGGATCTCCACCCCGCCGATGGTCGGCTCGCCGGCAACAAGGACCCGGATGTTCTTCTTGGCGGCCAGAATCGCCACCGCACCCTCTTGGTAGGCGGGCGCGATGATGACCTCTGTGAAGATCTCCGAAACCTGCTGTGCCATCTCAACAGTCACCTCGGTGTTGGCCGCGATGACGCCACCGAATGCGCTCAGCGGATCACACTCGTGCGCCTTGCGGTGAGCATCGGCCACTGAAACCGATGAGATCGCGATACCGCACGGGTTGGCATGCTTGATGATCGCCACACAGATCTGCTGATGGTCGAATGCCGCGCGCCATGCCGCATCGGCATCGGTGAAGTTGTTGTAGCTCATCTCTTTTCCGTGCAGCTGCTCAGCCTGGGCAAGGCCTGGCCAGCCGATGTCGTCGCTGTAGAGCGCCGCCTGCTGGTGCGGATTCTCGCCATAACGCAGCACCGAGGTGCGCCGCCAGCTTCGGCCAAACCACGGCGGTAGAAATGCCGGGGCGCTACCGTCCTCCGGCGCCAGGGTCGAGCCCATCCAGCTTGCCACCGCGACGTCGTATTCGGCGGTATGCCGGAAAGCCAAGGCCGCCAGCTTCTTCCGCTCCTGAAGCGTGAAACCGCCGCCGCGCACCGCTGCAAGCACACCGTCATAACCCAGCGGTTCAACCACCACCGCCACACTGGCATGGTTCTTGGCGGCAGCGCGCACCATCGACGGGCCACCGATGTCGATCTGCTCGACACACTCGTCGACCTCGGCGCCGGAGTCCACCGTCTCGCTGAACGGGTACAGATTGACGATGACGAGATCAAAAGGTTCGATGCTCAGCTTCGCCAGTGCCGTCACGTGCTCGGGATTGCGAGTGTCAGCCAAAAGCCCCGCGTGAATATGTGGGTGCAATGTTTTCACCCGGCCATCGAGCACTTCCGGGAAGCCGGTGACGAACTCGACCGGCGTGACCGGAATACCCTTATCGGCAATGGTTTTGGCAGTCGATCCGGTGGAGACGATGTCTACCCCGGCCTCATGTAAACCCTTGGCGAGCGGGATCAGGCCGCTCTTGTCGTACACGCTGATCAGAGCCCGCCGGATCGGCCTACGGCCGATCAAAGTCTGCGCCGTCATGCCTTCACCATTCCCAGGGTCGCCTTTCGTCCGGTCCAGTCCACACCGCGCGTCGCCAGCGCAGCCAGTACGTCCACCAGGAGTCGTCGCTCGACGACCTTGATGCGTTCGTGCAGTGTTTGTTCGTCATCGTCGTCGAGGACCTCGACAGCCTGCTGGGCCAAGATTGGTCCGGTGTCGACTCCGGCGTCAACCAGGTGGACGGTGCAGCCCGTGACCCTGACCCCGTAATCGAGCGCCTCCGGCACGGCATGCGCACCGGGAAAGGCCGGCAGTAACGCCGGGTGCGTGTTGACCACGCGGCCGAGGAACTGCGAAAGGAAGACCGGTCCAAGGATTTTCATGAAACCCGCCGACACTATTAGATCGGGTGCGTGCTGCGCAGTGGCAGCAGCGATCGCGGCGTCCCAGGCCGACCGATCCGGATAGTCACCGAGGCGTACACGATACGACGGGACCCGCGCCTCGGCGGCGATGCGCTCGGCCGGACAGTCTCGGTCCACTCCGACCGCTACCACTCGCGCCGGATAATGCCCGACAGCCGCGTCGAGCAGCGACTGCAGCAACGACCCCGTTCCCGAGGCCAGCACCACCAGCCGTGCCGGCGCACTGGGGGGCACCCGGATCGGTTCTGACACGGCCATGAGACTAGCGGCTGGGTGGTTGGTCGCTGGGCGGTTGATCGCCGTCGGTGTCGATCACGTCTGTGCCGATCACGTCGGTGTCGATCAC
>Ga0164294_10001744_pt1 | contig 19933 bp, 19 predicted proteins | sample GEODES005metaG_FD_111479 | JGI IMG/M metagenome (GOLD analysis project Ga0164294, IMG submission 111479) | Oligotrophic lake water microbial communities from Sparkling Lake, Wisconsin, USA - GEODES005 metaG | ecosystem: Environmental > Aquatic > Freshwater > Lake | place: USA: Sparkling Lake...
ATCAGGCTATCCCCTCAAACCTCACTGGGAGTAGTGCAAGTAATATTGGGCAAGCTTCAGATCTCATTCGGCTATATCAAGAGGCCGCTTTTAGCGACCCCATATTGAATGCCGCCCGCTTTAACTATCAAGCTAGTAAAGAATTGTATTGGCAAGGCCTTTCATTACTGCTGCCTCAAGCGAGTGCAACCCCAATTGGGACTAGGTACTATCAGCATGCTACCAATGGGTCTGCACTTACTAGCTATACGGGAAATTCTCGTGTTTTCGATCAAAAGGGTTATACAGTAACGCTAACTCAACCCGTTTTTAACATGGCAGCATTTGAGGCTTCCAAGCAAGGCGATCTTAATACCAAGCTTGCGGATATGCGTTTTTATTTAGCACAGCAAGATTTAATTATTCGCGTTTCACAAGCTTATTTTGATGCGCTTACAAGCCAAGACAATGTGGAACTCTTTCGCAATAAAAAAAATCTAATTAAGCAGCAGCTCGAAATTGCGCAAGCCAAGTTTGATGCCGGCCTTGCCACTATTGTTGATGTAAATACTGCTCAAGCGGCATTAGATCTTGCCAACTCTCAGGAAATTGGCGCTCAAGCTGATCTCGTGGTGAAGCGAGGCATTTTAGAACAATTAGTTGGCCGGCCTGTTGGCACCTTAAAGCCGCTAACCAAAGAGGCCAAGATTGATGGGGTTCTTATGGACCCTCGCTCCAAAACTAAAGACAGTAAGAGTATTCCGATTGCCGATAGCGTCAAACCACAATTGCCAAAAGGACAAACTCTAGAGGACTGGATAAACCAAGCAGAGACAGCGAACTTCAATGTACTCGCCGGTCAACTATCCGTCAGTCTTGCTGAAAGCACTTACCGAGGTTCCCAGGCACTAAATTATCCCTCTGTGAGTTTCGTAGGAACAGCCGGCTACAACACTGCAAATGGTAGTGCCAATAGTTACACTCCTTCAAATACCAATATCTATAACAACACTGTTGCCCTTCAAATGACTATCCCATTGGTATCTGGAGGATTTAATAGCTCCGTCATTCGTCAGAACGCAGCTCTTCTTGATGCTGCAAAGGCGGATTATGATAACGCGCGTCGTACCGCAGCTCAAAATACACGCACAGCATTTACCGGTTTCTACGGTGGTCTAGCAAGCGTCAAAGCCTATGAGGCTGCAGAGCGCTCATCTAGCTCTGCACTAGAATCCAGTAAGCTAGGATTTCAGGTGGGAACTTTAATCAATATTGATGTTTTAATTGCCTTGGATACGGTGATTACAACCCGCTCCCAATTACAGCAAGCACGTTACAACACGATTCTCAATGCAATTAAGTTAAAAGCCCATGCTGCTACATTGTCAGATGAAGATCTGATTTCCATCAACACTTTGCTGCGCTAGGAACTAGAGAAGTGCATAGTTAAGCTTGCTTTAAAAGCTTTAAAGATACGCCCAAAACCTCTTGAACGTTTGGTGGATTTTGTATATCGCCCATATTAGCAATTCGATTAGACCAATAACCTTCAGTTTTCCAGCGTGGTGAGTCGCAATAGATTTCTACTGTAGGTTTATCGAGCACTGCCGCAAGATGGGTTAAGCCAGTATCCACACCTACCGTTAAGGCAGCACCCGAAATTACGGAGAATGCATCCTCAATAGAAAATGCAGGCGGAACAAAAGCGTTAGCTATCTGCGCAGCAAGAAATTCACTGATATTTTTTTCTGAGGCATTACCCCATGGAAAAACAACTTGGTATCCAAGAGCAGAAAGTGCATTGCCAAATTCAATCCAATGACTATTGGACCAACGCTTAGATTCTCTAGCAGTTGAATGAAAGCATAAGATATAAGAATTCCTAAAGCCTAGGATGACATTCTTTGGAATACCTGCAATATATTCTGAGGGATAAAACTGAGGCGCATTACCTCGCTCTATCAAAAGCCAATCCAAGGCAGAGCACGTGACCCAACGTGAACGATCTACTGCATGACAGTGTATTGGCACTTGAACTGACTCGCTATAGAATACTCTTGCAAGTGGCTCGTAACCTGAAAACTCAGTAGCATTAGCAATGCCGGCAACTACTGCTACTGGACTCTTCATAGCCAAGGCACAAACGATGGCAGATTTTAGTAATCCCTGAGTTTCGATCAATACGTCATAGATGGTGGATTGGAGTATTTTTCTGAATACAAAAAATTCTTTCCAGGAAGACGGTTTGAACAGACTCTTTTTCCAGCGACGAAGCCCAAAAGGAATGATGTTATCAATTCCTTTAAAACCATCGCGAGATAAAAGCGGGGTGAGTAGGTGAACATACCCCTCTTCTACCACCCAATCAATTTGAGCATTAGGTAGATGCGAACGCAGATCCCATACAATCGGCAGATTGTGTAAAACATCCCCAAGAGAGGATAGTTTTACTAGTAGGATTTTAGGGGAAGCGCTCATGCGGGCATTATCTTATCTTTTGAAAAAGCCCCTAAATGTAATTAGAACTTGGGAGCAGCATCCCACAATAAGCCAGCTGAATCTTTGGTATTCATATTAGGGGCTACACCCTGAGGTAGTGGCCACTGGATACCAACACCAGGATCATTCCAGGCTAAACATGCCTCGCTTTGAGGGTGATAGTAGTCGGTTGTTTTGTATAAAAACTCAGCAGTTTCTGATAAAACCAAGAAACCATGAGCTAAGCCAGGTGGGATCCACATTTGCTTGTAGTTTTGAGCGCTTAACTCAATGCCCACCCACTTACCGTAGTTTGGCGAATCTTTTCGGATATCAACAGCAGCATCAAACACACTACCAGCTACAACACGTACCAACTTACCTTGCGTCTGCTCTAATTGGTAATGCAAACCACGCAAAGTCCATTGACGAGAGAAGGAGTGATTATCTTGTACAAAATCTACGTTCAAAGCTGTGGCCATCGAGAAGTCTTGGGCATTAAAAGATTCAGTGAACCAGCCGCGTTCATCACCGAATACTTTAGGCTCAATAATCAGCACATCATGAATAGCTGTCGGCGTAATTAATAGCTTTGAAGTTTCACTCATCCAATCATCTTCTTGTGAGTTAAAGCAACGGACTGGGCAGAGGTATTGAGCTCTTTCACAATCTTACTCAAGTATTGACCATAGCTATTCTTGCTCAGTTGAGTAGCAACTTTAAGAACATCTTCGACGCTAATCCAACCTTGGCGATAAGCAATCTCTTCAGGACATGCCACCATAAGGCCTTGGCGCTTTTGTAGTGTGGCAATAAAACCAGCAGCATCCAATAATGAATCATGCGTTCCGGTATCTAGCCATGCAAAACCACGGCCCATGATTTCTACACTGAGTTCATTGTCCTCTAAGTAGGCGCGATTGATGTCCGTTATCTCTAGCTCACCCCGAGCACTAGGCTTAATTGAAGCGGCTATGTCGCATACTTGATTATCGTAAAAATAGAGCCCCGTTACTGCGTAACTACTTCTCGGCTTTAATGGCTTCTCTTCAATAGAGAGCGCCTTGTAATCTTTGTCAAACTCCACCACACCATAACGCTCTGGATCTGTGACGTGATAGGCAAATACAGTGGCGCCATCATTACGTGCATTAGCGCTATCAAGCTGATCAACCAGCTCATGACCATAAAAAATATTGTCGCCAAGCACTAAAGCACTTGGGTTATTACCAACAAAGCTTTTGCCTAAGGTAAATGCTTGCGCCAAACCATCAGGGGAGGGTTGCACGCAATACTCAATATTTAAACCCCATTGCGAGCCATCACCAAGCAACTCTGCAAATCGCGGAGTATCGTGAGGTGTAGAGATTAATAAAATATCTCGGATACCTGCAAGCATCAGCGTGGTTAATGGGTAATACACCATCGGCTTGTCATATACAGGCATTAACTGTTTAGAGACCGCTTGAGTTACTGGATACAAACGAGTGCCAGAACCTCCTGCCAAAATAATGCCTTTGCGATTCATCTGATTTACTGCCATAGCACTCTCTTTAAATAGATCCATCTTTAGCCAAATGGTGGACATAAGAACGAACGGCTCCATCCCAGGGCTGATTTAATAGTTCCAATTTTGACATATCGCCCTGACCCTCTAAGACCTTCCGGAGCTTATCTGTCGACATTCGTGAATTCATGGGTCGGGGGGCTGGCAAAGGGTAATCCACCGCAGGAATTGGCTTGATAGCCTGGGGAAGCGCCCTCAGGGGCACCCCGGCATCTAAAGCAGCTTGTACGGCCCAGTAGGCCAAACCATGCCAGCTTGTCTCACCAGCTGGAACGGCATGATAAATACCTGATGGAAATGAACTCAAGCGTCCTTTTGCATCTATTGCCAAACCCAAACTCACTTGCGCAAGCCACTGAGCACTGGTGGGAACACCATATTGGTCTTCAATCACCTTCAGCTCATCTCGGTCTTTTGCCAAACGCAAAATCGTACGAATGAAATTACCGCCGTCCCCATACACCCAGCTCGTTCTAAAAATTGCATATTGACCCGCAATGCCTGAGGAGTTGGTTGCAAATGCTTGGGCAATGGCTTCTTCGCCAGCCGCCTTACTCTTGCCATAAACACCGAGAGGATTACGCATGTCATCCTCTAGATAAAAACCATACTTCTCACCATCAAAAACATAATCTGTGGAGTAATGTAAAAAAGTAGCTCCATATTGCGCCGCGTATTGAGCCATCAACTCAGGAGCTGTTGCATTCACTGCAAATGCCAATTCCGGCTCAATCTCTGCCTTATCAACAGCGGTATACGCTGAGGCATTAATAATCAGCTGAGGATGAAATTCATTTAAGAGATAATTTAATTTAGCAACATCAGATAAATTACATTCAGAACGGCCAACATATTGAATGTTAGTCTTCTCCGCCAAAGTGGGTAGTAGCGAATCCAATAAAACTTGAAACGCTTTACCTAACTGTCCATCTTTACCAAATATGAGGATATTCATTGGAGACTTGTGCAGTTCAGCTGTACTGCTTCTGTAACCAGTCGCGATAGCTGCCACTAACAACACCCTCTACCCAGGCTGGATTATCCAAATACCACTGCACTGTCTTACGAATCCCAGTATCAAATGTCTCCGCAGGTCGCCAGCCTAACTCGCGCTCAACCTTGCCAGCATCAATCGCATAGCGGCGATCATGACCAGGGCGATCTGTAACAAAAGTAATTTGCTCTGCATAGGTCTTGTTATCAGAACGTGGCTTTAGTTCATCCAAAATCATACAGATCTTTTTTACGACATCGATATTGGCCTTTTCATTCCAGCCCCCAATGTTGTAGGTCTCACCCAATACACCCTGAGCCAAAACCTCACGAATGGCGGAGCAATGATCTCCAACATAAAGCCAATCGCGAATCTGCTGACCATCACCGTAGATTGGTAATGGCTTGCTATTTAATGCATTGAGAATTACCAGCGGAATCAACTTCTCTGGGAAGTGATACGGGCCATAGTTATTGGAGCAATTAGTAGTAACAACCGGAAAACCATAGGTATGGAACCAAGCGCGCACTAAATGATCTGATGCTGCCTTAGATGCAGAATAAGGACTATTGGGCTCGTAAGCATTCTTTTCGGTAAAAGCAGGATCAGTAGAAGATAAAGACCCATAGACTTCATCTGTAGAAACATGGTGAAAGCGAAATGCTTTCTTAGCAGGCTCATCCAAGCCACTCCAATATGCTCTTGTACACTCCAGTAAGTTGAAGGTACCCAGAATATTGGTTTGCACAAACTCAGCAGGACCATGAATAGATCGATCCACATGACTCTCAGCAGCAAAATTGACAATGGCACGGGGCTGATGCTCTTTTAATAACCTAGCCACCAACTCTTTATCGCCAATATCTCCATGAACAAAAATATGGCGGGAATCATCCTTCAGAGTCGCTAAATTGGCGAGGTTGCCTGCATAGGTAAGCTTATCAAGATTAATCACACCTTCAGCCTTAGAATTGGCAAGCCAATCAAGGGCGAAATTGCTTCCAATAAAGCCGGCGCCACCTGTTATTAAAATCATGATTTACCAATAAATGAAGTACTAAATGTAATACGATAAGGATAAGTAGTGGTCTTCTTCAATTAAAGCTTAACCCATAAAATCTAGAACCATTACTTATAAACGCATTTTAACAAAACATTGCCCCATTTAAATCGTGAATCCCAATAAATACAGCCTGACATTTGCCTGCTATAACTCGGTTGAATACACCAAAATATGCATTGATAGCATGGTAAAGCATGGCACCCCCTTAGATCGGCTCGTAGTGGTGGACAACTATTCGACTGATGGGACACGCGACTATCTTTCGACATTACCTCTAGGCGGAAGAATCTTCAATTCCACTAACTTAGGATGCGGAACTGCTTGGAATCAAGGGGCGCTTGCACTACAAAGTGAATGGAGCATCATTATGAACAATGATGTTCTCGTCTCACCCCTGTGGATTGAGAACCTCATTCATGCTGCAGAATCCAATAATCTCAAAGTCATTAGCCCAGCACTAATTGAGGGGCCGCTAGACTACGACTTTGAAGCATTCAATCTTCAAGCTTGTTCAGAAATGAAGGATGTGCATCGCTTTGGCAGCAAGCATGCGGTGTGCCTTGCTATTCATAACTCAGTATGGACGGATGTGGGTTATTTTCAGCCAATTCCTAAACTCCTCGGCTATGAAGATACCTTGTTCTTCAATGAACTCAAGAAGTCAAATATTCAAACTGCGATTACTGGTGCATCTTGGTTGCATCACTTTGGCTCGATCACCCAAACTGCTATGAAGCAAGAAAGAGGGCTCGCTGAAAAAGATGGGCTGGCTAATCGCTATAACTACAAACTACTGAATCAGAGCTGGATGCAAAGAAAGCTAGCCAAGATTCAAACTAAAAAACACCAGACAGAAGCGAGCAGAAGTGAAGTCAAAGAGCATGGCATGTCCATACACGGACTCAGAAAAAATAATGCTTTTGAATGGATTTAATTAAGCTTTTTCAAACAAGCTAATAAGGCTTTTGGTATTGGTATTAAGCGAGAATTTCTCAACAACCATTTGGCTTCCTGCTTTTGCCATCTGCTTTGCAAGCCCCTCATTAGATAGCATCCAAATGATGGCATTAGCCCACTGCTCAACATTGCCAGGCTCAATCATAAGACCAGTCTCCTGATCTAGCATCGTTTCTGGAATGCCGCCCACTCTGCTGGCAATTGTCGGCACCTCTAAGTATTGCGCCTCAATTTGAAACATCCCAAGAGGCTCAACCAAGGAAGGCAATACCGCGAGATCGCTCTTTCTAAGCAATGGTGCAATTTTTTTTAATATCCCCGTTAACAGCACGCTCTCACCAAGACCAAGCGCTGCAATCTCAGCCTCAAGCAGTGGCTTTTCCTGACCTTCTCCAGCGATTAAATAGCGGACGTTGGGGATCACTTTTTTAACCTCAATGAGAGCCTTCAAAATAGTACTGTGCCCTTTTTCACCCCTCAGAATTGCACCGTGCGATATCACTGGGCCAGGATGCGAAGCAAGCCAATTCAAGACATGATCTGGCAGCTGCTCTGATCCACTATCGAGCGCTGAAAAGTCAATTCCTGGAAAAACTACCCTAAGTTTATTGGGGTTAATGGCAGGGTTTACTAAAAAACGTGAGCGTAGATAGTTGCTAGGAATGACCGTTCCTGAAAACAGATAGTTATACGCAAAAGAAAGGGGGTAACCATGCTGAAAGGTTTTCACACGAAAAACAGGGATACGCTTTCGGCCAAGAAGCACTTGCAACATTCCAACCAACACACAAATCAGAGCATCATGACTGCCATGACAAAACATGGCAACTGGAGTATTTACTTTAACCAAGTCAAATAACTTTATCAGACTCGGTATATGAAAAGCGTTTCGGAAAGGAATTTCCTGAACCGCGATACCATCGCTCCTAGCACGAACAGAAATTGCGCTCTTAGGCTTGCAAAGCAAAATTGTTTTGTACCCGAGACTATTGAGTGAGCTCATTTGCTGCAAAGCTTGCAACTCTTGACCACCAATATTAATAGATGAGTCAGAAAATAGAATGATTTTTGCATCAGCCATAGATCACAGCTATGTTAATTTATGCGCCCTGCTGATGGCTTATGCAGTACCTGCGCCAACAGCACAGCAATCATCAGACCATAAAAAGTGCAAAGATACTTAAGGGATAACTGCTCATTAGATAGCCCAGCAATAAATATGCCGGTAATATAAAAAAGACCAATTCTGGCAGCCTGCTTTACATTCAAATCCAGTGCGTTGCGATACTTCCAGAAAATAAAAAATGGTACGAGCAAGAGGCTTAAATAAGCGCCCAATCCAAAGAGGCCTGCCGACAGGAGCTTACTCAGAATATCGCTGTGGGGGCCAGTAAAGGCCATTGTTCCAATAGCGAGCTTGTTTTCTGGGATATTAAGGGCGCTATTTTGCAATGATTGAAGCATATTCTTTTCCTCACCATATCCAAAGAGCAGACTCTCGTTAGCAAACTGAATACCAAACTTCCACATGCTTAGCCTGATTCCAGCAGAGCCCTCTAAATTTACGCCGGTGAACCAGTTTCGAACCTCAAAATAGCCATTAATTATTCGCGTAGACAACTTATCTGAAAAATAAAAACTGATGGCCACAATGCCAAGAATTACAACGACAGAGCCCATAGATTGGAGAAGCATTCTTCGTTTTCTGCCCTTACTAGCATTAGCTATATCGCCAAACTGAAATATCAGCAGCAAGAGAAAGATGAATGGCATGACAAGCCAGGCACCGCGAGATTGAGATCCAATCGAAAGATAAAGTCCTGCCGACCCACCCACCAACTGCAGAAAAATCAATGCTAGCGCTTTATTACCATTCAACCCAATCATCAATAGAGACAATATTCCAAGAATAAAAGCCTGAGATCCCAATGTATTTGGATCAACAAAATAGGTGGCATATCGCCCATCCCAATACGCTCCTGGGTTTAATTGCACGCTGAGAAATACGCATATCAATCCGACTGGGATAGCAATACTCAAAATTTTGACATTTGGAATACTAAGACGCTTCAGCAACAAGAATACTACCCCTGCGAACAAGATTCGGGATGGGCCATCAAATGCGGCAAAGTGTATGGCGCCCCGGAATACCTGAGAAAGTAAAACTGATAAAAATAAGCCTCCAAACATCAGGAGAACCAAGGGATCGAGCAGATAATTCAACTCAATCTTTGGCGTCTTACCACTCCAGAAGTGATATGCAGCTAAAAGCATAAGTGCGAATAAAGAAACATGAACGCCATGTCGGACAGTTAAAAATGTCACTGGGAACATAAAAACACAAAAAACTACAAGCCAGTCTAGCTTTGCATAGGAGTGAATTAAGTTATGTTTCATGAGTATTTTGGCGATTTACTGCAATCATCGGCTTCAGGGGATTATTATTTATGGAAATAATGCCTAATTAATGTATTTTCGACTCCCTAGGGACAATCCTTAGAGAGAATACCATTAGGAACCTAGCATCCCTTTACTTTTAATATCAAGAGAAACATGAAGACAATTTTGGTTACTGGTGGGGCGGGATATATAGGCTCACATACTGCAGTAACCCTTCAAGAAAGTGGTTACAAAGTCGTCATACTGGACAACCTTTGCAATAGCAAAGCTATCACCCTTAACAATATTCAAAAAATTAGCTCTCAAGCCCCTATTTTTTATCAAGGCGACATTAGAAACCGCGCCTTGTTAAGCGATATCTTTGCAAATCACACCATTACCGGCGTCATTCATTTTGCAGGATTAAAAGCAGTTGGCGAGTCCCAAAGTGAGCCACTGAAGTATTACGACAACAATGTGACTGGCAGCATCACACTCCTAGAAGAAATGATTAAGGCCAAAGTGGATACCTTTGTATTTTCTTCTTCTGCAACAATATATGGAGAGCCAGGAACTACGCAATACGAAGAGGACATGTCTACAGCCCCTATTAATGTGTATGGCCGCACAAAACTCATGGTCGAGGAAATCCTCAGGGATAGTGCAAAAGCCAATCCCGGCCTTAAAGTCGCCTGCTTACGCTTCTTCAATCCTGTGGGAGCGCATTTGTCAGGCTTGATTGGTGAGAACCCTGTTGGGACCCCTAATAACTTAATGCCCTATATTGGTCAGATTGCCTTAGGCATCCTCCCAAAATTGAAAGTCTTTGGAAGTGATTACCCAACACCAGATGGTACCGGCCTCAGAGACTACATCCACGTAGATGATCTGGCCCAAGGTCATTTACTTGCCTTGCAATATCTAGAGGATCATCCTGGCGCCCTTACAGTCAATTTGGGAACTGGAAAACCCTACAGCGTTCTTGAAATGATTGCTACCTTTGAAAAAGTCAGTGGTAAGAAAATTCCATACGATTTGGTGGAGCGAAGATCTGGAGATTTGGCGGAATATTATGCAAATTCTGACCTAGCTAAAACAGTCTTAGGCTGGGAAGCAAAACATGGAATTGAGCGAATGTGCGAGGATACTTGGCGCTTCTATAAACAATTAGGTTCAGCACAGTCTTAAATATCACTTACTGAGATTCAAATACTTTTAGATGCATAACTACAAAAAGATATTGGTGGTTTGCCCAGCTGGTGCAGTTACTGGCGGCCCCGAAGCGCTGCACCAACTAACAGCGCATATGAATAGCCTAGGTTTACCGGCCTACATGTGCTATCTCCCTTTCTCAGAATCCGCAAAACCGCCAACACCATATGAGCGCTACCAAACTCAATCAGTGCCATATGAAGATGCGCCAGGCAATCTAATCATCTTCCCTGAAGTAGATCCAATGCTCGCACTTAAGGTTAAGCATGCGAAAGCAGCACTTTGGTGGCTATCTTTGGAAAACTTCCTAGAGCGCCGACACATCTGGCCACTTCATGACCGTGTGCGCTACCTCAAAAGAGTCCTGCAAAGGCGTAGACCGTGGGGTGGCGCAAAGAACCTCAAGAGTCTTCTGCACTTTTCGCAGACCGAGCACTCCACTCAATATCTTAAATCCTGCGGCATTAATCCCATTCCATTGATTGACTCCATCAATGAAGATTTCCTCACAGATAAATATCTAGATAAAATTGATCACAAGCAAAATATTATTTTTTACAACCCAACCAAGGGCTGGAAAGTTACAGAACAACTGATTGCGCGCTACCCTCAATGGAAATTCCTACCCCTCAAGGGCTTAAACCGGGACCAGCTCTCAGAAAAACTCTGCAGTGCGAAGTTATATATTGATTTTGGACATCATCCCGGTAGAGATCGTATGCCACGTGAAGCAGCAATGCATGGATGCTGCTTGATCACAGGAAAGCTGGGTTCAGCTGGAAACACAATTGATCTGCCAATCCCACTGCAATACAAATTTGATAGCAGCGCCCCAAACTTTGTGGAAGCCTTTGGTGAACTCGCTAATGATGTGATGGAAAACTTTCCAAAACACTATACAGATTTTGGTGCTTACCGAAAGTGGCTGCAAGATGAACCGAGAATATTCAAGCAACAAATTGCAGACTACTTTTTAAATAATTAGGTATTACTTTTCCCAAAAATCTGCCGAACTTTGGCGATTTGCTGACGCCAATAAAATCGAAGCTTAATTGGCGCTATAGAGGGGATATAGAGCTTTAAGGCAGGCTTTTGAGCGTGCCCAAGCGTTAAATTAGAGCCTCCAAGAGAACCAATAATCTCCAAATATTCTTCGCACTGGGCCTGCACAGAAAAGTGGTTAGAAATATATTGACTTGCATATTTCCATTGGGCCTGTAGGTCCGCTGATGCTGATAAGTCTCGAAGCTGCCTCAAGATTCTCAGAAGACTTTCTGGAGAATCAAATAGATAGTTTTCTAACCCCGACTTTTTAAGTAATGCGTAGTAATTTGGAGTATTACTACAAATCGGAATCATGCCGCCCATAATTGAAGAGCAAGCTTTGTTTGGGCTTTTAATAAATGTATTTAAGTGCAAATCTAACGGTATATGACTAAGAATCGTGAAGGTAAATGATCGCAACTTCTCAGCGAATGTATTCGTCTCGTATCTAATAAAAGTAAATTCAGGGGGCAATTGCCCCTCCAGTGAATCGCCAGAAATAACTGAAAAGGAGTTGATAGACTCATCCTGTAAAGCACTAATAATGGCTACTTCTAATGCAACCATGCTTTTTTGATAACTCTCCGGGAAACCAAACCAGACAAGATCAACACTCTTTTTATTCAAATTCACCGAGTGAGTGCTCTCTAGAATCGGATCAACGGCCTCCCTGAGGCAATAAACTGGTAAATCATAGACGCACCGTAGAACTTGCTGATGCATTTCACTTGGGGAAACAAATGCATCAGCCACCTGATAAGCATCAGCATAATCAGCATAAGAATCTATATCAGAGCAGAATGCAAGAGAGAGAAAATTTCTCTCTGCTATCTTTTTCATTGACTGGATTGCATCCCTGTCTTTATAGAAAAAATTGATGAAAGCTGGTCTATTTTCAGAGATATGATTAGATAAATCCTCATCCGGCGAAACTAGCTTTATAGAAAATCCGCGATAAATTAGCTGGGCGCATAGAGTATCAAAATAGAATCGATGTAGCGGATCATCATGATCGCGCCTACCCAAAAAAATAATATCGACCTTAATATCCATAAGTTATTATAAGTTCATGCTGGTATACATAAACCTCGGTCAATAATCACCATATGAAACAAATATCCAAATGGAAAGCCTCCTATAGACTATTAAAGTATGGTCTATATGCTCCAAAAGTAAAGCCTGAGGGTCTGTACCAATCTTACGGCGCCGAAAGACTGGGGCTGATTGACTCAAATACATTAGATTTGGGATGTGGCAGTACCCCAAGAAATCCTTTTGGGGCTAATAATTTTTATGGCGTCGATCTGTTTGAGCAGAATGACGAAAAAATTAAAGTTGCTGATTTGGCGGTCAATCCCATTCCTTTTGAAAACGATACATTTGACTTCATTACTGCATATGATTTCATAGAGCACATCCCTAGGGTGATCTATTCACCATCTAGAAGTTTTCCATTTATCAATTTAATGAATGAAATATTCAGAAGTCTAAAGCCCGGTGGATACTTTCTTTCACATACACCAGCATACCCTTATTCCCCTTTATTCAGAGACCCCACTCACGTCAATTACATCACAGAAGAGACGTTCAGCATTTACTTTGACGAGATAAACAACTACGCAAAAATATATGGATTTAATGGTGGTTTTGAAATAACAGAACAGGGATGGAATGGATTTACGCTTCTCACGCTGATGAGAAAGCCTGCTATCAACGCTTAAATTGATTCAATAATAAATCATAAGCCGAGCCAACCTCTGGCTTAGTCCGCCAATTATTATGCCAGTGGTTAACGATGTATTTTTTTGCGAAAAGCTCATCAACCATTTGCTGAGACTGCATAGATTTAGTAAAGAACTTCATCGCATCTCCAGAAAGCAAAGACCCTAGATCCCACATCGCATCAAATTGATTCTTAGGATAAATTCTCAAGTTTAATTTTTTACAAATGGCATTTGAAAAAAGATACCAAGGCCTGAAACACTCTATAGAATTTCCTTCCGCAAGAATGTTTTTTGCAACTTCTGTATTGGGAGAATATAGAATTGCCGAGTTTGCAAAATCATAGCCTTCCCATTCATACACAAATCCTTGATCGTGGCAAATTTCATTTAAATTACTTAAAAAACAAACATCTAAATCAGAATAAAGTGATGCGCCACTGTAATGAGCTACCGGGATGATGCATCGAGCTAAATCACCCCTATAAACCAAATCTTTTTTATAGGTAAACAGCGGGGAAGAATGTTTGTAATTGATCTTAAAAAGTGGGGCATAGTAAGACTTAATATTGATATAGCGCAATATCTTTTTACTATGAATAAACCGCAAAACATCATATTTTTTTGAGTCCGCATTCTTGGTTAGAGGCTTGACATATTGCTCAACTAACTTTGATAGCGAGAAAGTACGGATACGAATCTGTTTGCAATCTTTAATCCACTCTAATTCTGGAGGGATGGTGCATCCAACATCTTCATCAAGCCATAAATCGTATTGGGAGTTTGGATGAAAATGAATAAAGCTTTTAAAGTGAAGATCCGTGACAGCAGGTAAAGATCCACCCCAATATCCAAAAAATTGTGTCATGAAACTTACTCTCTTATTGATTTACAACGATTAAATTAAGCGGTGTCCACTTTGGCCTAGATTAATTCCCCGCAACAATCGACATCACCGCCATCCGCACCGCAATACCAAAGGTCACTTGATTCAAGATGACGGATTGCGGGCCATCTGCAACTGATGAATCTATCTCTACGCCACGATTCATTGGGCCCGGATGCATCACAATGGCATCCGGTTTGGCTAAGGCTAGGCGTATGGGGGTTAAGCCATACTGCTTGAAGAAAGCATCGCCCTTAGGCACCTGACCAGCTTCCATACGCTCTTTCTGAATACGTAGAGTCATCACTACATCAACCCCCTTAAGGCCCTCTTCCATGCTATGGAAGACCTTAACCCCAAGCATGTCCAAGTCACTTGGTAGCAGGCTCTCAGGGCCAATAGCTCTGATATCAGTACAGCCCAAAGTTCTCAAAGCACAGATATTGGATTTTGCTACACGGCTATGTACGATATCACCCACGATAGCGACCTTCAAACTACTAAAGTCTTTCTTAAAGTGGCGCATCGTGTACATATCCAGCAAGCCCTGAGTAGGATGCTGATGGCTGCCGTCACCAGCATTCACTACGTGCACGTGCGCAGGGACATGTTGTGCAATTTCAATAGGCGCCCTAGAAACGCTATGACGCACTACAAAAATATCTGCCTGCATAGCTACTAAGTTATCAATCGTATCTAAAAGGCTCTCACCCTTTGCCGTTGATGAGGTGGAGATATCTAAGTTAATGACATCTGCTGATAAACGTTTAGCAGCAATCTCAAAAGTAGTGCGAGTACGAGTGGAGTTTTCAAAGAACAGATTGAAGACACTCTTGCCACGAAGTAGTGGAACTTTTTTTACTTCTCGCGCAGGATCCGTCACACTGACAAATTGTTGTGCAGTATCGAGAATATGGAGGATTTGCTCTTTTGGTAAACCTTCTAAGGTCAGTAAATGGGTTAGCTCGCCAGCAGCATTAAATTGGTTGACTGGGTCATTTTCTGAGTTATTCACCGAATTACTCACTTCACTCATTCCGCACGCTCTTCTAACTGGAAGCTGAACTTGCCAGCGCTATCTTTTTCTAAAACCAATATTTGATTGCCTGGAATATCCACTTGCTCCCCCACAAAATCAGCAGAGATTGGTAACTCACGATTCTCACGATCAGCCAATACCATCAACTGCACTTGTGCCGGCCGACCAAAATCAAATAGCTCATTAAGGGCTGCTCGAACTGTACGGCCAGTCAATAAAACATCATCTATCAAGATAATGTTTGCACCATTTACTTCAAAGGGAAGATTGGTAGACATGGTACTTGCAGTACTAAGCGCAGTCATCCCCTTCTCCGCATAATCATCCCGATGAAAAGCCACATTAATCACACCGTAGTGAGGCAAATTGAGATCGGCAGCCAAACGCTCTGTAATCCAGGCGCCACCCATCGCAAGACCAGCCAACTCAAAGATCTCATTTGCATCTTTACGATGCTTGATTGCCTCTAATAGTTTCCGATACGACTGCTCTGCGTTCATCTCAACCAATCCAATTCTTCTCAAGAAAATACTGCTCCAAAATCAAGGCCGCAGACTGCGCATCCAAATTGTCTCGCATATCAGGATCACCCTCTAAAACGGCAGAGGTATAGCGCTCATCTACCCAATCCACGGGCAACTGAAAGCGTCCGTGCAACTGATTGCCAAAGCGGCGAGCCTTGGCGCTCATTTCATGCTCTGTACCGTCAGGATGACATGGCAGCCCCACCACCAACTGATTTGGCTGCCACTCTTTGATCAAGGTCTGAATAGCTCTAAATCGCACATCCTCAGATGGCTCCGCAATAATCTTCAAGGGCTGGCCAGCTTTGATCAGAGTATTGCCAATGGCAACACCAATCCGTCGTGTCCCAAGGTCAAAAGCCATGACCGTCAACTCTGTGCCCTTCTTGATGCCCTCAAGCATGCCCTGCCTCGCCTGATAAATGAGAGGGGTCAAATCCCAGAAGACCCATGGTCCGTTCATAGCGTTGGCTAGAGGGGGTATTGAAAATAATCTCAATCATTTGCTTCTGGGACAGGGGCACGTTTATCCAGCCATTGAGGGTAATCTCTTCCTCAAGTTGCCCAGCACTCCAACCCGCATAACCCAAGGTCATTAAGAATTTACTGGGTCCAGAACCTGTTGCAACGGCCTCAAGTACATCCTTAGATGTCGTCATGGTTAAGCCACCTGGAACGGCCAAGGAAGAGCTGTAAGCTATCTCTGTAGAGGGCTCATGCAAGACAAATCCACGTTCAATTTGCACTGGCCCACCAAAATAGACTAGTTGATCTGATACTGGCTCAGCTCCCAGCTTGACCTCAATTTTTTCAAATAAGGCGCCCATATCGAGTTCGGTCGGGCGATTGATCACCAAGCCCATTGCGCCTCGCTCGGTATGCTCAAAAAGATAGATGACTGAACCTGCAAAATTGGGATCGACCATCCCGGGCATGGCAATCAGGAATTGGTTTGCTAGATGATCAGCAGAATAAGCAATCGAGGACCCAGCAGCAGAAGCTTGGGAAGTCTGGGTGGGTGCTGCAGCTTGACCCACAGGGGCTTTTTTAGCCATGTTCATGTGGGTTTATTTTACCGAATTCCCCCGCCTGAGTTAGATCTTTCCAGTAATCCAGTATGCTAAAAGCCCAACCCCTTCATGCATCACCTTATTCCAGTTTTGCACACCATCCTCCAGGTCAAACTTACCCCAGCGAAGCTGCTTACTGGTTTGGTAGTCCACGGGAACCGGAATCACCTCAATCCCCTGTTTTTGAAAAATCCTCTGCGACCGATACATATGGCTTGCTGAGGTAATCAAAAGCCAAGGTTTCGGGGCGTCATTGACACCCTTAGACCCCAACTCCAAGATCATAGGCTTCATCAATATGACATTCTCATAAGTATTACGGGATTGGTTTTCATAATGAGCATTTTTGTCTGGCAAGCCCTGCTCAGCAACCAATTGCTTAAAGGCATCAGCCTCTGACATGCCGACCGGTGATAAGCGCCCTGAGAAGCCACTAAAAATAAAGGGGAGATCGGGATACTTGCGAATGAGCTCAAAGGCTTTGGTGACTCGCTCAGCCGACGAATAAATTGATATCTCACCACGATCTACCGCAATCTCGCCGCCCTCAATGGCGCCGCCCAAAATAATGATCCCACCAAAGTCCGTATCTGACATCTGTGCAATTTGAACCTCGGGAACGCTATCATCGAGAGTTCTTAAAAAAACTTCAGAAGTAGGCAACCATCCAACAAGCAATAAGTCTGACAAAGCAAACAGCAAGAATCGTTTACACATATGGGGTTTTCTAAGACTCAAAAATAATAGGCTGAGCGCTACAAAAACGATCACCCAATTGAGAGGCTCAATGCAAAACTGCACTAGTTTTGAAAAAACGAAAAATAAAGTATCCATTAGCCATCAGTCTATTTAATAAGCAGGATATTACTCGCAGGCCAAGCGGATCAGTCTAATTAGCCCTAATATAGGGGCTATGAAAAAAGCTCTCGTCTGGCTCCGCCGTGATTTACGTCTGTATGACAATGCCGCGCTACACCATGCCCTTACTAATAACGCTCAGGTCTGGATGGCCTTCATCTTCGATACTGAAATTCTAGATCCACTGAAGGTCGATGGTCAGGCGGGTGGCGGTTTAACGCATGATCGACGGGTCGATTTCATTTGGCAGGGCCTGCAACAAATAGATGCGCAATTACGCAAACAAGGTGGCGGACTCATTGTTCAATTCGGCAAACCCACTAACTGTATTCCAAAGATTGCGGAGGCTTTGGGTGTTAATACCGTTTACACCAATCATGACTATGAACCATCAGCCATTGCCCGCGATGACTCTGTAAGACGGTCACTAGAAAAATTGGGTATTGAATTTGAATCTTTTAAAGACCAAGTGATTTTTGAGAAGAAAGAAGTTCTGACTAACTCAAACACAGTGTTCTCAATCTTTACGCCCTATAAGAACAATTGGCTTAAGACACTACAAGAAAAAGATATCGCAGCATATGACTGCACGCCTAAAAAACGGCAATTTGCAGCCATCCCAAATACTTTGGAATCCCCTATTCCATCTCTAGAATCTATGGGCTTTAGCCTAACCGGAATTGAAACTTATCTCCCGTCAGGATCTGAAGGTGGCCAGAGTTTCTTGGAAGACTTCCTCCACCGCATTGATCAATACCAAATCGGTCGAGACTTCCCTGCAATCAAAGGTGTGAGCTATCTATCAACGCATCTCCGCTTTGGCATGCTCTCCATTCGCGGCTTAGTGCGTGAAGCACATCGTCGTATGCTGGCTGGCAGTATGGGTGCGACGATCTGGTTAAGCGAGCTGATCTGGCGTGATTTTTATTTCATGATTCTGGCCAATCACCCGCGCCTTGCTGAGGGTGCCGCTTTTAAACCAGACTATGACAATATCGAATGGGAAAGTGGCGCCACTGCCAAGAAATTATTTAAAGCTTGGTGTGATGGCAAAACGGGTTATCCATTAGTGGATGCAGCCATGTGTCAGCTCAACCAAAGTGGGTATATGCATAACCGCCTACGCATGGTGGTTGCTAGCTTTCTTACTAAGGATTTAGGCATAGATTGGCGCTGGGGGGAGATGTATTTTGCAAAACACCTCAATGACTTTGAACTTTCTTCCAATAATGGTGGATGGCAGTGGGCCTCTTCATCAGGATGCGATGCGCAACCTTACTTCCGCATCTTCAATCCGATTACCCAGTCCCAAAAGTTCGATCCCGAAGGCAAGTTCATTCGTCGCTATTTGCCTCAACTAGAAAAACTTTCCAAGAAATCAATTCATGCGCCTTGGGAAGTTGGTCACATTGAACTAGAGGCTGCCGGCCTTCTTTTGGGACGTGACTATCCCCTGCCGGTTGTAAATCATGATGAGGCACGCAAAAAGACCTTAGTGCGCTATAGCGTCGTCAAAAAGGTCAGCCCAGAAACTGCATCTGATTAACTTGTTCAAGGCTCTGACACTTTCCGATTTAAGATAGGGCATGAGCAAGATCTATGCCGTAGGTGATATTCAAGGGTGTGCAACCTCTTTGAAGGCGCTCGTTAAAAAACTACCCGCCCAATCTAAGATGATTTTTTTAGGTGACCTCATAAACAGAGGCCCTGACTCATTAGGCACCCTACGCTACCTCAAGAAATTACAAGAAGAGAAACGCATTGAGTGCATCCTCGGAAATCATGATCTCCATTTGCTTGCGGTAGATGCCGGCATCCGAAAAACTAAAGGGCTTGATACCGTACAACCGATTCTAGATACACCTGATAGAGCCGAGTTAATGGATTGGCTACGCCATAGGCCAATGGCTCTGAGTAATGGAAAAGTACTTACTGTTCATGCCGGGGTTCTGCCTCAATGGGATCTTCAGCAAACGATTGAATGCGCACAAGAAGTAGAAAAAGAACTTCGCAAAAAAAACTATAAAGATTTTTTAGCGAATATGTATGGCAATACTCCAAATAAGTGGAGTAACTCGCTGAAGGGCTATGAGCGTTTACGCGTCATCACCAATGCATTAACTCGCATTCGTTTTTGCACGCCAGCTGGCACGATGGAGTTC
>Ga0164294_10001745_pt1 | contig 19933 bp, 11 predicted proteins | sample GEODES005metaG_FD_111479 | JGI IMG/M metagenome (GOLD analysis project Ga0164294, IMG submission 111479) | Oligotrophic lake water microbial communities from Sparkling Lake, Wisconsin, USA - GEODES005 metaG | ecosystem: Environmental > Aquatic > Freshwater > Lake | place: USA: Sparkling Lake...
CGACCTCCGTAGGCAAGTCATTTAGTCCCTCGATACCATAGGTATCTACTAAACAATCAATGGTATGAACGAACAAATCGATAACGTCATGACCCTCGTTTAATTGAGCGAAAAGAATTTGGATAGATTTCATAATGTTTATTGTTTAAATTGTTTTTTTTGTTCCACGTGGAACATCCCACGCTTGTAGCTAAGGAGGGAATCGAACCCTCCCATGTACCATTACTAGCTAGTTTACTTTTTTATATTTGCTATTCTGCATATTTTAATAAACATCTCTTTAGTATACTCATCTACCTTTACGTCGCTTATCCACAGATGGGGACAACAATTCGGGTCAGCCTCGTATTCTAATACTAGTTCAATCGCTTGTTTTAATTTACTTTTTTTCATGATAATGATTTTTTAGGTTTCACGTGGAACATCCCACGCTTGAGACTATGTGAGGATTCGAACCCCATACGCCTAACCGCATAGCCTATTACTCGTAATTTCTTTGTTATCATTTAGCGATTCGCTTCGGCTATCCTAAGCTATTTACCCTAGCTACATTGTTCCACGTGGAACATATAGAAATAATTTACTGCGATGCATAACCCTTGCATGGTGGGAATTTTTTAACCCGCTTTTTTGCGGTTGTATTCTGTCACTATACTGCCAATATTTCAAAGACCATTTTAAGCATACTATCACTCCTTAATCCTATCGTTATCGGTAACCTAGATAGCTAGGTGGGAATACTTACCCTTACTCCCGATATTCATAAAAAAGTTATCCTTTGCACCTGATTAGGTCAGGCATCCTATTTTGTTGCTTTCAACATTACAAAGGTACACAAGCATTTTGTTTATGCAATACCATGTCAACCCTCAAATATGAAATAGGGTAAGAATGTCGACGAAATGGCAAATGTGTCGACGAAATGGCGAAATGTGTCGACGAAATAATATATCATATAGAATTACCTATGAGCCTATACTGCAACCGAGCGCGTACACGCATGACACGTGTACACACACGCGTAGGCGCACACATACACGCGCATCACACACGCGCGCGCGATAGCATTTTTTTTAACTCCAAAATAGGTCGATTTTGCTTGTAATGCATTTTCTTGACTAGGGTGAATAGATTGGACATTTGAGGTACTAAAGTCGCTTAGAATCAAGATTTGACCCCTTAAAATCGATGCAAGGAATAATACAATTTCCCTCTTTGAATAATACTATTTGTAGGATAGGTGGGTTTTGGGAGTTCTAGGTATGTCGGAGGGGATAATCCTCCTAGCATAGTATAGCACAGTAGAATGTCCCTTGTAGCACAGTATAGCACAGTTTTCTCTTTTGGTTGAGTAATATATATAACATAGTAGTATGTTTGGTCAGGTACTTGGTAATACATAGTAGTGAAATTTCAAGTTAGCATAGCACAGCATAGCACAGTTGAATTTTGGAATTTGGTTTTGCTAAGTTGACCCCACCCCATTCGAAATTTGCGTTTCATCATTGGAGTTGCGACGTCCCGTATAATATATATAACCCTCAGCAAACAAGCCTACACTACTTTTAAACAAACATAAGGGTAATCCTATAGATGAAATAATAATGGCTTAGAGGTCAAGTAAACTATGAAATTTGGGGTGTATTATATATCTTTGGATTTACAAACCAAACGATAATATATCATGTTAAATTACAAAATCAAGCAATCGCCTGTAAACACGGTTATTGTAGAGGTAGAAGAGGCATTAGATTCTACTTATAAACATGGGAGTTTAGAGGTACACATAGACCCATTATTCAATCCTACACACTATGCTCGGATATACGGTAGAGTAATTGCTGTACCCCAAGGAAAATGCTACAATGACGAAGGAGTTGAGGTAGAACAAGAGGTGCAGGTTGGAGACAAAATTTACTTTCATTACTTAACTACAAACAATGAAGAGAATTGCCTTTATGGGAATTATTATAGAGTCCCTTATTGTTGGATTTTTTGTCGTGTTGTTGACAATAGGATTTTACCTGTTGGCGGTTGGACTTTATGTAGCGAGGTGGTTCTTGAAGAAGATGAATTTGAGACAATTGAGGTCAATGGCAAAAAAATAAATGGAATTATGAGTCAAAGTGGGTTGGTAACTTCGGTATATAAGAAGCCTTCTACTAAGTATGCAACCCTTGAATACATTGGAAAACCTATCAAAGATTTTGGGGAGTTGGGAATAAATTCGGGAGACCGAGTAGTGTTAGCAAATAACTCAAATTTTAAAAACAAAATTGAAGGTTTTGATTATTTTACAGTCAGGCAGTCCGATATTTTAGGAAAAAAGTGCGTTTAAAGCGTCTGGGGTTAGAAGTGGATTTTCCACAAATGGATTTTCCACAAATGGATTTTCCACAAATGGATTTTCCACAAATGGATTTTCCACAAATGGATTTTCCACCAACATAGTAAGAAAGAATTTAGTAAGAAAGAATATAGTAATAAAGAGTATAGTAAAAGGGCGGCTAAAATTAGATTTTATCAAACCCTAAAAACCAAAAGAAAATAAAAAGAGATGAGACTCGCGGCGGCGGCGCGGCGATTCCGAATCCAAAACAAATAAGATGGCAACATTCCTAATTTCCGAATTCGAAAACCTGACCCTACCCATTAATGAAAAGGAACTTCGCAAACATCCTGTGACTACCCAGATATTTGGAGATAGAATACCAATTGACCACGTCCCCATACTCAAGTACGTAGCATTACTATACGATGTGAAGTCTCCACTCCGTTTAAAGATACCTGACATCAGCTTACGTAAACAAGAGTGTGCTGAGATTGCAGGATTAAAGAACGGAGAAGACTCAGGAATCTTTGATTTAAGCCACGATAATATACTCGCCTATATAAACTCCTATCTAAGGTATCAATCGTCCAAGGTATGGGCTATATTGACCGCTAACGAGGAAGTATTGTGGCAGTATCAGCAAGAATTGTTAAAGCCTATCTTAGATTTCAAGAATGACAAGGATAAATTGCAAGCCTTAGAGATTAAAAGTAAGTTGATGGCGGAGTGCGATGCTATTATTAAAAGAATTGAGAGTTACGAGGATAAGATATTTGGAGACAATAAAGAGAAGAAAGATGTGATTAGAAACATTACTCCTGAGTCTATAGCTAATTTATAAAATGTATCGAAAACACAAGAGGAATAGAGAGATAGAAATCAACGGAATCAAGGTCAACCTTCAGCCTAGTGGAGTAGTATGGAACGTACTAACCAACGAATGGGAAAAGAGGGACATCCTTGCTCGTTCTGCTAAAGCTGAATATCAATATTGGGAGAGACCTTTGCCTCCGCCTGACTACGAACTCAAGCGTAAGAAAGAAATATTAACTCAGAAGACAGCTCCCGAATACTATAATCCTGAACTTCAAGATTACCGTAACCAAGAATGGGATAGGAGGCTTAATGGATTATGGTTTATGAATAATGGCAAGGTAACATATCTTACTGGACTTCATTACTTTTACTTGACTCATTGGAAGATTGACGTTGGATACCCTAGTTTCAGGATGACAGACTTATATTTCTTTTACTTTCTTGAGTACTGTGTGCAAGACCCTAATTGCCTTGGGATGATTGAAGTAACAAAGCGGCGGCAAGGGAAGACGATGAGAGCAGGAGCATTCTTATTTGAGTTAACGTCTAGAAGCAAAAATAAGAACGCAGGTATTCAATCAAAGACATTTGATGATGCTAGAGACAACGTATTTGCAAAAGGTATTGTAATGCCGTTTAAATATCTAATTGACTTTTTTGTTCCTATCTACGATACAGAAAAGGGACAGACTCCTAAAAGCGAACTTAGATTTTTTAAAACAAATAAACGAGGAGCGTCTGACTTTGATTTTGATAAGAAGGTAGAACTTGAGTCTGAAATTACTTTTAAATCGGCTGATAAATTTGCTTATGATGGAAAGAAGGTTCATCGTTACTTGGCGGATGAGGCAGGCAAGACTAAGAATGTGGATGTGTACGAGCGTCATCAGGTTGTTCAGTTCTGTTTGCAAGAAGAAGAAAATATTATTGGCAAGGCTTTATATACTACTACGGTAGAGGAGATGGAGGATGGTGGCGCGTCATTCAAAGAATTGTGGATGGCATCTGACCAAAATAAGAAGAACGCTAATGGTCGAACTAAGTCAGGGTTGTATCAATACTTTATGCCTGCATATAGGACGTTATTCTATAATAAGTATGGAGAGCCTGACGAAGAGAAAGCTAAACAATTCTATATGGCGGAAAGAGACGCATTGCGTGATGACAATCGCGCCTTAGCGTCATTCATCCGTAAGAATCCATTTACAATTGAGGAGGCATTCTTTAGTGAGGCAGAGAGTTGTATCTATGACGCACTCGCTATTAACCGACAAAAAGAAACTATCACGTGGATTGACAAAAAAGAATTATATTTGCAGGGTGATTTTGTTTGGGAGAACGGAGTTCGTGATAGCAAGGTTATATTTGTAGAGAAGTCAAATGGTAAGTTTAAGGTTCACAAGAAAGTGAATATCTTTGACCACTCATCTTATAACCAAGTACAAGAATATGGTACAAAAAAAGTACCAAAAAATAACACAAAGTACGCTATTGCTGTTGACCCTTTTGACCATTCAATAACTACGTCTAACGAGCGTTCAGATGGCGCGGCTTACGCATATCGTAGGTTTGATGCAATGGATGAGTTAAGTGAGACGTTTTTAGTTCAGTACATTAACAGACCAGACAAAGCAGAAATATTTTACGAGGATATGATACGCTTGTGTCATTTCTTTGGATGCGAAATATTATCGGAAGATAATAAAGTTGGTTTGATTAAGTACTTTGAATACAGAGGTTACGAGCGATTCTTGACTCGTATGCCTAATTCCACAAAGTATGGTATATCGGCAACAGTTAAAACGCATCAGCAGATAGCTGAAGAGACTGAGAATTACCATTTGGATAATCTCCATAAAGTAATTTTTGTTGAATTATTAGATGATTGGTTGCACTTTAATATAAATAAAACTACTAAATTTGATGCAGCGATGGCTGCGGGTTACACATTAATAGCGGCAAGCAATTCTAAGTTTGCTCAAAAGGTTGAACAGAAACAAAAGTTATACGACGTAAGGGAGATATTCCTATAGAACTATGGATAATACAGTAGAAATGACTAATGGTTTTCCAAGCCATACAATTGACAACGAAAAGAAAGACAAGAACTGGATTGCTCAGTACATGAAGGCTGCTTGGCATGACTTTTCTACCTACTACCCGAATAACTTATACAACGGTAGAGACCGTTATCACGAGACCAAGTTGTATATGCTTGGCAAGCAGTCCATTAGTCGCTACAAGAAATTACTTCAACCGCGCGACTCTGCAAATGAAGACCAATCTTGGATTAATATTAACTGGGAGGTACTTCCTATTATCCCTAAGTTCAGAAGGTTAGCGTTAGCTACCTTGATGAAGACAGACTATAACATTTCAATTGACGCTATCGACCCGATTGCTCAGGACGATAAGAAAAAATACTACGCTGATAACGCAGCAAAGATTATTTTAAAACAAGAGTTTGAAAAACAAGGTCTTGACCCTGAGTTAGTTCCTGCACCTGATGTAGATGCAGCTAATTTAACTGAGTTAGATATGTATATGAACTACTCATACAAACATAGACTAGCTATCGAATTAGAGTTAGGACTTCAGTTAATAATGAATGTAAATTCATTTGAGCAAGAAAGAAATCGAGTGTTAGAGGATATCTTTGATTGGGGAATTGGAGGATACAAGGAATACTTTGATGCGAATGGAAACATTAAGATTCGTAGAGTTAATCCAATGAACTTAGTTGCTTCCTATTCAACAGACCCTAACTACATTGATGCTCAGTATGCAGGAGAGGTAGTGGAGATGACAATAGCCGACTTAAAGCAAGTAGCAGGAGACCAATTTACAGAGGAACAATACAAGGTAATTGCAGAGAAGTTTCAAAATAAATACGGTAATCCATCTACTCTAAGAGACCAAAATTCAAGCTACGATAGAGTATATGATGGATTTAGAATCAGAGTTCTTGACTTAGAATTCTATTCTTACAACTCAATGATTTTAGAAGAAAGAGTTAATTCAAAAGGAAATGTTGTTGTTGGGCGCACGAACAAGATTAAGAATTCGAAAAAAGATAAGAAGTTCTCTAAGACCTCTTATAAGGTTGTATATCAAGGAAAATGGATTGTTGGTTCAGATTATTACTTTGATTGTAAGTTAGCAACCAATATGAAACGCGCTAAGTCTTCAATGACAGATACAACAATGTCATATCACTTAGTTGCTCCTAATATTTATCAAATGTCTACCTACTCGTTAGGAGACCAGATGAAGACCTTAGCTGACCAAATTCAATTGGCTTGGTATAAACTTCAGAATGTGATGCTACGCGCGCGACCTCGTGGTATTATGATTGAGTTGGGGGCGTTAGAGAATGTGCCATTAGGTAAGGCAGGACGCGCGTTAAAGCCAATGGAAATCTTAGACTTATACAACCAAACAGGTAACTTGGTGTATAGAAGGTTAGATGAGAACGGACAAGCAAGCAATTACAAGCCTATTGAAGAACTTGATAACGGTATCGGTAACGAAGCGGTTCAATATTTCAATATCATTAACAACAACATTCAATTACTAAGAGAGATTCTTGGGTTTAATGAGGTTACAGATGGTTCTACTCCTGACCCTCGTATGTTGAATGGGGTGGCTAAATTAGCTTCAGAATCCACTAATAACTCATTAGATTTCTTGAAACGCGCAGAACGCAACTTGATGGAGCGTTTATGCTATAGTCTTACATTAAGACTTCAGGATGCGGTTGTTATGGGAGATATCTCAGGATATATTCGCGCATTAGGTAGCTCAAGTGTTCAGTTCTTTAAGTTAGACCCTGAAACTTCAGCATATGAGTGCGGGTTGATGATTACTCAGAAGCCAGACGCGGCGGAAAAAGAAAAACTTGGTCGTAGAATTGAGCAAGCTATTCAGACAAATCAAATCACATTAGCGGATGCTATGATGGTAGAAAACTTGGATAACGTAAAGTATGCTGAGGTGTTGTTGTCTTATAAGATTAAACAAAATCAAGATGAAGCACAAAAAAGAGCTATGGAACAACAACAAATGAATGGTCAAATTCAGCAACAATCAGCAATGGCAGCAGAGCAAGCTAAGCAACAGACTCTTCAAATGGAAATGAATGCTAAACTTCAATTAATGCAAACCGAGAAACAACTTGAGTCTCAGTTACTTGCAATGAAACTTCAGAATGAAGCTATGATTGAGCAAGGAAAACTTGAAGGAAAAATTAATACAGCTAAAATAGAAGCAGATTCACGCGAATATGTGGCACAAATTAAAAAATCTGCGGAGGTAGAAAAGAAAACTCAAAAATAGTTTATACATTTGTCCAATAAAACCAAACGATATTGAATATGGCAGAGCCAATTAATTTAGATGAACTTTTAAATAAAAGCCAATCAGTTGACACAACAGCAGGAACTAACGACCAAGTTAATAGCGAAGATAATGTTATTGAAAACGAGGGAAGTGGTGATGTTATTGAAAATGATTCTCAGAACGATGAGGCTCAAATAGACGAGAATACTATAAGTGGTTCAGACGAATCCAGTATATCAAACGATGACACTCTCTCAGATGTAGAGAACCAATTAGATGATTTGCCTAAAGATTCGCCTGAAACTACTGAGTATAAATTCAAGGACGACTTCATAAAGAAAGCGGTGGACTACTACGAGAAGTATGGTAATCTAACTCCTTTCTTGGAAGCAACAAGTGTCGACTACGACGCAGTCGGCGATACAGACTTATTAAGGATTAAGTTCGATAAAGAGAACTCTGATTTAAGTCCCAAAGCAAGACAACGCTTGTTTGAAAAAGAACTTGAGAAATATAACCTTGATTCATACGATGAGGATGATACTGAGGTGGGACAAGCTTTGCTTAAGCGAGATGCGGCAAAACTTCGTGCATCACTAAAGGAAGAACAAAGTCAATTTGTTCAATCTATCCAACCAAATGTTCAAGAACAACAAGTTTCAAAAGAGGAACTTGATGCTCAAAGAAATGAGAGCAGAAAGATTGTAGAAACAGGAGTGTCTAATGTTATTAAAAATAACTTTATTAAGTTAGAAGCGAACGGAGAAGGTATTAACTATCAGATTGCAGACAAGAATAAGGTTGTTGATTATGCATTAGATTCAAGTCAGTTTCTGTCGACTTTCGCTAAAGATGGACAGGTTGATTGGGATAAGTGGACTAAAGTTGTAGCATTCGCAGAGAATCCAACGGTGTTCATTGATGAATTAATAAAACATGGTAAATCTTTAGGACGCAAGTCAATGGAGGCTGAGTTGAAAAACGTCAAGCCAACTGTTGGTAATTCTAAAGAAGTTGTGGAGTCATCGGATTTTCAAAATCCATTTGATAACCCAGTACAATTTTTAAAGGAGATGACGATTAGTAAAAAGTAATTAACCTTTAAATTTTTAAAAAAATGGCTATTGCAGCAGGTAATATTGACCGTACCTTTTTATCAACGGTATCGTTCACAAACACGTTAGAGCAACGTGAGATTTTAAAAGACGTTCTTGACATCTATGATGAAGAGGCTTCTATGTTAGATGTATTGGATTGGACAGGAAAAGCTAAGGCTTCTGCTCAAACCGAATACTTTACAGTACAGAATAACTTCTTGTACGCTACAGCTACAGTTAAAACAGCAACAAGTGCTGGTTCTGCTGGTGCTTCTGCATCTATTGTATTTACAGGTTCTACTTCAATCAAGCCTGTAGTTGGAGAATTAATCTTATTCCCTAACGGTATCGTAGGTTATGTTTCAGCCGCTGACTCAGCTACTGACTTCACTTTGACAGTTAAGCCTGTTAACTCTGGAGATATCATCCCTGCAACTACTGTTGCTCAAAAGATTCCTTTCTTCTCTAATGCATACGCTGAAGGAACTGCATCTAACCAAATGCGTAAATCAGATTTAGTTAAGCGTTCTAACAAATTGCAAATCTTCAAAACCAAGACATCTATCACAGATATCGCTTATGGTTCTAAGATTGAGGTTGAATTCAAAGGAAAGCCTTACTACTTCTTAAAGCAACAACATGATGCTTATTTGAAGCACCGTATGGATATCCTTTACGCTATCTTGTTTGGACGTGAGTCAGCAGGTTTAACAGATGCTAACTCAAATGCTATCAACACTACTCGTGGTTTGCGCGACACTATCGTTAACGCAGGTGGTATTTCTTCTTCTGTAGCTTCTGCTGGTACAGTTGCATTATCTGACTTATCTGCTTTGGCTCGTTTGATGGATGCTAACCGTTGCCCTTCTGAATATATGTTATGGGCAGGTGCTGATTTTGATAACGGATTTGACACAACTGTTACAGCAGCTACTCAATTCGTTAATGGTGGTATCACTTACGGTTCATTTAACGGAAGCAAAGAAATTGCTACTGGTTTAGGTATCTCTTCTTTATATGCTTACGGACGTACTCTTCACAAGAAGCGTTTACAAGCATTGTCTCATCCATTAGTTTCTTCTATTGGTGGTGCTACTACTTTCTCTAAGGAGGCGTACTTAGTTCCTGCTGGTAAGGTTAAGGTTGAGCAAGGTGGTGGACAAATAGACCGTATGCAGATTCGTTACTTAGAGATGGCTGATGGTGTTAACTCGAGATTTCGTGAGAAGATGCTTGGGGGACTTGCTCCTACTCCAACAAGTGATACTGATACACTTGACATTGTGTACACATCGATTGAAGGACTTGAGACAATCGGCAATGAGCACTTCGTGAAGTATTCAATCTAGTGATTATCAAGTAGTTATAGAAAGGGAGGAAGAAATTCTTCCCTTTTTTGTTTTTAATTTGTTTTTACGATAAACTATATCTAACTTTACTGTCGTAAACCAAACAAGAATAAAAATGAAAGAATGTAGAACTTGTAAAGAAATCAAAGAGTTAGATTTTTTTACTAAAAACAAATTAAGCAAAGGAGGATATAAGCCCGATTGCAAATCTTGTATAGCTAAATCATCAAAAGAAAAGTACGCAGCAAATCCAGAAGCTCGAAGAGAATATGAAGCAAAATGGAGAGCCAAAAATGTAGACAAATGTACCGCCAAAACTTATAGATGGCGGGAAAAAAATCCTGAACAATTTTCTGAATATAGAAAGTTGTATTATGAAAATAATAAAGACAAAATATTAGCAGGACAAAAAGCTACATATCAAAAATATAAAGAAAAATATAATAAAAGAGATAAAAAATACAAGAAAAAAAATCATGCCTCATTAATGCAAAAACGTAAAGAACGCATTGAAGCAAGCCCATTACTACAATTTAAGGAAAGAATCAGACAAGTAACAAAAGGTGCATTCTATAGACTAAAGCAAGACAAAAAATTCAGAACCAATACAATGCTTGGCGCAGATTGGGAAACAGTCAAAGAACACTTTGTTTCTCAGTTCAAAGATGGGATGACTTGGGAGGCATTTATTGCAGGGGAGATTCACGTAGACCATATTCAACCATTAGCCTCCGCTAAAACAGAAGAGGAATTAATTGCATTATGCCACTACACCAACTTACAACCGTTATGGTGTTTGGATAATTTATCTAAAGGTGCTACCTTTGAAGGAGTTAATTTTAAAACCAAACAGTAAAGAAAATGAAAGCATCAGATTTCAATCAGTTTAGCGAATCATTAGTTCGCAAGTTAAAGCCCGACGAGAGGGCATCTTATAGAGTATTAAATGTAAGAGCAGACCCTGACAACGCAGGAAGATGGCTAGTTCCCGCGGCATTACAGATTCCTTCTACTGACATTGTCTACGATAAAAAGAAAGGAGAATTTGTTCCTATTGCAGCTATTGAGCGTACTGACTTAGATGGCAATCCTGTGTATGCCAATATTGTATTCTCATCTGTTAACTTAGGTTATTTGTTCTTGAATGGGAGCAATGCTCTTCATCAAAAAATCTATCAGTTCATTGAGTTGTGTAATTTCAATCAATCAAACAAAGATAGGAATGAAGAGGCGGAGGCTTTCTTTTATCGCGTAGATAACAAGAAGGATGCAATGGAGGAGCGTATTTTACGTAAGTTAATTGTTAAGGCAGTTAATGCGGCATTAGAATTAGACGATGTAAAAGCTAAGGAAGCGGCAATGGCTGTGGGTATAGATGCAGAATCTATCGAAGAAATCCGTAATTTACTTGAGGATTATGCAGAACAAAATCCTGAAGAGTTCTTGGAGATTATTGAGAGAGCATCATTAGCAAATGAGTCAATGTTAAAGGATGCTGTTAAAGCAGGATTCATCAAGAATAATGTCAACTCTTCTCAGTTTGAGTGGACAGAAACGGGTAAAGAAATTTACAAGTATAAGAAAGCTCCAAATAAAAATTACTACAAGGAATTAGCCGATTACCTTGAGTCAGAAAATCCAGAAGAATTGAATGCAATTCGAACCCGTTTAGGGTAAGTCTCGGAGAAGGACTAGGGTTTTTTGTTTGGTTTCGGTTAAATTAGAAGGGGGAGCATTTTGCTTCCTCTTTCTTTTTTTATGATAAAAAATAGTATCTTTGACAAACATATTTTTTCAGCATAATGGCAATAGGATTTAATATTCAATTCAGAGTTAATCCGACTACTCAGTCTTACGTAATAAGATTAACAGATACATCTACAGGGTTTGTTTTAAGCAAGGGTAACTTTGTTATTAATTATCCAGATGGTTCAATTCGTCATTACGTAGACTTTAATACGCCTGATATATCCGCTCCTTTAGGATACGTTGATGTTGTAGCACCTACTGATATAAGTGGTAGTGTGTTGACAGGTTCTTATACATTTAATTTTATTACATTAGATTCTTCCTTAACTCAAAGAGAATTAGTAAAGCCTATTAACTTTGATTGGATTGCACCTACTGTAACAATCAATAATATTTCCGATTCAGCATTACCTGAAGTTAAGTTTCAAGATGTAACGGCTTATACCCCATCAGGTAGTTTTACAGGCATTGTAACAAGCAGAACTTTCTCGGTTGCAATGCCATCTACTTCTGCTGTTTCTGGTTCAACTCCATCTACGTCAACTGCAATATTAGATGCGGTAGTTTCATCTAACTATTATGAAGGAAACTATACGCCTTCTTTAAGTACGGTTATTACTTATACGCATACTACTTTATCTACTCAGTTAACGGTTTTGCTTACAAGTGTTACAACAAAGACATTTGCAATTAAGAAAGCTCCTACAAGAAATGATTTGGTTATAAGGATTAATGCGTTTAGAGAAATAATTGATGGGTACAAAGAATTGAATGATACCCAGTTTGAGATATTAAGTGAGCAATATGACATCTTAATGGCGTTGTATTTCCATTTAATTGAAAGAGCTTATTCTTCTACATTGAATGGTTCTCAAGATATCTTAAATGAGATACTTAGTATCTTAGACCCTTATACAGCATATACCTATCAATCTGGTCCTATCTCAGCATTTTATATTGCTCCTTTAGGTTCAGGAACGGTATCTTCTGTTGACTTGTCAGTACCTACGGGATTTGCTGTTTCAGGCAACCCTGTTACAACAGCAGGTACATTAGCCTTGGCTTTTGCTTCGGGGTATTCATTACCAAGTAATACTACTCAAGCTACTTGGACTGCAAAACAGAATGCTCTTAACGGTACAGGTTTTGTTAAGTCAGTTGCAGGAGTTATTTCTTATGATAACTCTACTTATTTATCAAGCATAACTTCTGCTAATGTAATTGCTGCATTAGGATATACTCCATATAGCTCGGCTAATCCAAGTAATTATGTTGCATTAGGCTCTTTATCATCTACTGCTACAGGACTTACTTATACCAATACTACGGGTGTATTTAGTTTAACAAGTGGATACGTTATACCTACTACAACAAGTGCTTCTAATTGGGATTCTGCTTATACGAATAGAATTACTTCATTAACTACGACAGGTACTTCGGGGGCTGCAAGCATCTCCTCTAACGTATTAAATATTCCTAATTATACTTTAAGTGGATTAGGAGGACAAGCCTCATCTGTTAACTTGACTTCCTTGTCAGCCTTGACATATGCTTCTACTGCGTTTGTTAAGATGACTAATTCAGGCACGTTTAGCCTTGATACAAATACGTATTTAACTTCCTCATCTGCTACATCTAACTATGTTCCTTATTCAGGAGCAAATAGTTCGGTTACATTAGGAGCAAACAATATTTCAGCAAATGCTTTTTTAGCTGGGTACTTAAATGTTTCGGCTTCTGCAAGTGCTATTACGTTAACGTTAGCATCTGTCCCTTATTATACCGTAACAGGTTCAGGAGGACAAGTATTTAAGTTACCAAATGCGAATACAATTCCAAATGGAACTACGTTTTCATTTAATAATAATCAATCAAGTGGAGCAATTATAGTAAATAATAATAGCAATACTTTGGTTGTATCTATTCCTTCGGGAGGATATACTGTAATTACCTTATTAGATAATACGAATGCGGCAGGGGTTTGGGATAAACACGAACTAACTCCCACAAACGTATCTTGGAGTACGAATACATTTGACTATACAGGAAGCATTACATCTGCTACTTGGAATGGTAATGTGGTGCAACCTAATAGAGGGGGTACAGGACAATCTACTTATACAGATGGACAGTTACTAATTGGTAACTCTTCAGGGAATACTTTGTCTAAGGCTACATTAACAGGAGGTACAGGTATTACAATTACAAATGGAAATGGCTCAATTACAATATCTGAGAACTCTATAAACGGAACAATCAATACGATTCCTAAGTTTACTTCAGCTACAGCTATAGGCAATAGCAATATTACAGATACAGGTTCATTGGTGACATTAAGTTCAAATTCTTATGTTACTGGAAATCTAAGAGTAGGAACTGCGGCGGATGCAGGATATAAATTAGACATTACAGGAAGTTTAATATTTAGGTCTTTATCAGGAGCTTCTGACAGTGTACTATATGTAACCTCTGCTGGGGTTGTAACGCAGGCTACAATTGGTTCAGGACTAAGTTTTTCAGGTGGAACATTATCTGCTACGGGTACTGCAAGTGGCTCTATTGGAGGTAGTGGTACATCAGGATATATTCCTAAATTTACAGGTACTGCTGCGATTGGAGATAGTAATATTCAAGATTCGGGTTCATTAATTACATTAGGTAGTAATACTTTTATATCAGGCACTAATGGTATAGCTATTGGTACATCAGGTAATTATAGTAGTAATGCAATTCAAGTTACTAATAATAAACTTTTAACTGGTTCTACTATTGCGGCTATGTATACTGGCTATGCTACTGTACAAAGTGATGTAACATCAGCGGTATACGGTGTTTTCATTGGTAATTATATGCAAGCGGCAGCATTTACATTATCAAATTATTATTACTACTATGCAGCACAACAGTCAACTAGTGGTGGTTCGACAATAACTAATCAATATGGATATTATGTTGGTAATTTAGCTGCTGGAACTAATAATTATTCGTTCTATGGTAGTACAACTTCAGGAACAAACCGTTGGAATCTTTTTATGAATGGTAATGCTAATAATTATTTGGCTGGTTCGTTGGGTATTGGAACTACAACATTAACGGGATATTCTTTACATATTGGTAAATCTATTACTGGAAGTGGAACATCATATGGAGTTTATCTAAATTCAACAATTCAAAGTGATGTCACAGGTACAACAAGAGGATTTGGTACAAGTTTAGGAACGCAAGCAACTACGTTCAATATGACTAACCTAATTCATTTTAGTTCCTCGCAAAATGTTTTAGGCTCTGGAAGTACAATAGATAACCAATATGGATTTAGAGTTGAAAATAATTTAATTGGAGCAGCGTATAATTTTGGATTTTGGGGAAATATTCCAACTGCTGCAAATAGATGGAATCTGTATATCGCTGGAACTGCTCCTAACTTTTTTCAAGGTTCAGTTGGTATTGGTGTTAATACTAATAACGGTACAGCAATGCTTCAAGTAGATTCAACAACGCAAGGGGTTTTATTCCCACGGATGACAACTACTCAAAAGAATGCAATATCTTCTCCAGCAACGGGATTGGTGGTGTTTGATACAACTCTTGTAAAATTATGCGTATTTTCAACAACTTGGCAGACAATAACATCTGTATAAAATTTAAATAATAAATAAAATGAAATTAATCGAAGAAGTATCCATTTGGGATAAAGGTGTTACTAGAAAAGCATTAATATTAGACACCTATGTTATTAATTTGGTATTAAACCAATCAGCAACATTCTATTATGCTTTGTATTCTCAAACAGAAGATGGTTTACAAGGAGATATGTTAGCATCAGGAAACTTGTCAATGACAGGAGAAGACTATTTAAATTGGACATCTGATGATGGTGTTTGGCATTTTGTTGCTGACTCATTAAACCTTGTCATCAAAGGTGATTACGTTGTACCTGTAGCAGAAGTTGTTGTAGAAACTCCAATTGTAGCAACTGTTGCAGAAACAACAACTGTTGAAGGAATTTATTCAGAACCAACAACTGCTGAAGAAGTAATTACTGAGACACCTGAATAACAAGTTAGTATAATGTTCACCTGCGGTTCACACCGCTTAATAAATTAAGCTTGTGGTAAAAATACCTGATAATATAGTATCAATTCTTGGGGTAGATAACGCAGGAGCAACAACTACAATAGATGTAGCTTCCTTCATAACATCTGTGCAAGCGGTTACTGCAACAACTCCTGTAACTTCTCAGGCTGTTGTTCAAAAGCAAACAATTGTACAGCCTGCTATAACTACAAATACGACTATAGCGTTATCTATTGATGCAGACCCAAACTATATTACCAAGGTAAATAAGAATAGAGATAATTTAGATAATTCTATATTATATGAGAGTAATAAAAAGATAGGGCTAAATACAATTGTCCCAAACTATCTATTTGACATATACGGAGGAAGTTTGAACGTGACTCCTGTAAAGGTAGATGACGGATACAAGTTAAGCGGAATAAACTTTGCATACCCTAATTTCACAGTAGCAACAAAAGAAACTATTGTAATTGGGCATGACTCTTTACTTCCAAGGGCAAGCATCTATACCTTAGTATTAAGGGGTCTTATAGCCACTACATCCCCAACTACTCAAAGAACATTATCGGTTGATGACTTAGGTGTTGTTTCGGCTTTATCCTTGACCTCTGGGAGCGTTATCTATAGTAATGGTATAGGATTAGTCCAAGACAACAATAACTTCTTCTACGACGCAACAAACAATCGTTTAGGTATAGGGAATAAAGTACCTACAGAAGCACTTCATGTAACAGGTAGTATTCGTCAATCTGTTGTAACAACTGCAATGCTTAAAGCGGACTCTACAGGTAAGATTGTAGCGGCTACATTAGGCACAGATTATATAAATACAATAAGTGGCATTACGGCAGGAGGAGAGCTTTCAGGAACGTATCCAAATCCTGCATTAGTTAACTCTTCGGTAATAGGGAAGGTGCTTACGGGATACTCTACGTTAAGCGGAACTGTCTCAGCAAGTGATACAATCCTTCAAGCGTTTGGCAGGGTTCAGGCTCAGTTAAATGCACTATCAGGAAGTTTAATATACAAGGGTTCTTGGAATGCCTCCACTAACACACCAACTATTACATCAGGTACAGGAACTAACGGAAACTACTATATCGTATCTGTTGCAGGAACAACTACGATTGATGGTATTTCTTCTTGGGCTGTAGGGGATTGGATTGTATTTAATGGAACAGTTTGGCAAAAGATTGCTAATCAATCCGTAACATCTGTCAATGGCTTCTCAGGTATAGTTACCTTGACAACTGCTAATATATCAGAGGTTACTAACTTATACTATACTAACGCAAGGGGAATTACCTCCACGCTAACAGGCTACACAAGCGGTTCAGGTACAATAACGTCTTCAGACACTATCCTATCTGCAATACAGAAGTTAAATGGAAACATTAGTGGATTGGTTACAGGAGTTTCTTCTGTTTCAGGAACAACCAATAGAATAACCGTATCCCCTACTACGGGGGCAGTTGTCGTAGATATTGCGACAACTTATGTTGGGCAATCCTCCATTACAACACTTGGTACAATCACAACAGGTATATGGAATGCAACGGCAATTTCAGATACATATATCTCATCTGCTTCAACTTGGAATGCGAAAGAACCTGCAATAGCGGCAGGTACAACATTACAATATTGGAGAGGGGATAAATCTTGGCAGACATTACCAATCTATACTTTATCAGGTCTTGGAGGCGAACCTGCAATATCGGCAGGTACAACTTTGCAATATTGGAGAGGAGATAAATCTTGGCAAACATTACCTATCTACACATTAAGTGGATTAGGTGGAGAACCTGCTATTGCAAGCGGTACAACATTACAATATTGGAGAGGGGATAAGTCTTGGCAGACATTACCTATTTACACATTAAGTGGACTAGGCGGTGTTCCAACATCAAGAACCTTAACTATTAATGGAGTTACATATGATTTAAGCTTGGATAGGAGTTGGACTATCTCAGCTATTAGCGGATTAACTACCAATAAGATACCTAAAGCATCTTCATCTTCTACATTAGCTGATAGTAATATTTCTGACGATGGGACAACTGTTTCAGTAGGTTTACCTATTAGCGTAACAGGAGCAATTACTTCTACATCAAGAATATCTGCATCAGGAGCTAATTCTTTAACTACTTCTTATGGAGGATATTATATTAAGTATTCTGCGAATGCGTCAAGTAGAAGTTGGCTAACAGGTAATGACTCTGTTGCTTATGGAGACTTTGCTATAATGCAATCGACTACTCAAACAGGTAGCACATACGTTCCTTGGATATATGTTAGCCCCTCAGGCAATGTAGGCTTAGGAAATAAAACGAATCCTTCATACACATTAGATGTAACAGGCGACGTAAACGTATCAGGAACATTCAGAGTAAATGGAGTGGCTATCGGTACAGGTTCTTCGGGTTCTATTACAGGCTCAGGTACTGCAACAAGGATTGCAAGATGGAATGGAACAACGTCATTAGACAATGGAATTATTAGAGACAATGGCTCTTCTGTTACAATAGGTTCGGATAACTTTGTTTATAAGTTAGCTGTTAATCCAATTGGCACATCTCATTTTGGATTTGGTTATACAGGAACAGAATCAATGTTCTTAAATGCGGTAAGCCTTGTATCGAGTTCAGTTGTCGGTACAGTTCCTCTTGTATATAATGCTAGAGAACATACTTGGATAACAGACTTTAACCAGAAGATGTTTCTTAGTAATTCAGGGCAATTGTTTGTAAATACAACAGGAGTTTCGGGTGGAGGAACTGTACAAGTTTCAGGAAGCATAAACATTACAGGAGGGCAATTCTTAATTGATGGAGTTGCTATAACATCAGGTGGAGGTGGTGGTGGAGGTAATATCACAGGTAGCGGTAGCTCTAACTACCTTACAATGTGGAATGGAAGCACCTCTATTACCTCTTCTGGAATATACTTTAACGGAACTAATTATGGTATAGGAACTACGTCTCCTGCTTACAAATTAGACGTTAATGGAAGTATAAATGTAACAGGAGCTTTCTATGTTAATGGTAGCCCAATTGGAGGCGGTAGCGGTGGAGTAGGTGGAGGCGGTACTACAAATAAAGTTGCAAGATGGACTGCCTCAAATACATTAGGAGATTCAAGTATTTATGATGCAGGAGCAGGTTCGATTGCAGTAGGTAACACATCTCCTTCTTATCAGATTGACGTAACGGGTATTATTCGTGCAACGGGAGATGTTATAATCACATCCGACAGGCGTAAAAAAGAGAACATTAAGACAATAGAAAATGCACTTGATACTATCATGAACTTGCGAGGTGTGACTTATAATAAGATTAGCGATGTTAATAAAAGGAAGCAAATAGGATTTATTGCACAAGAGGTTCTTCCTTATGTACCTGAAGTAGTTTACTCAGATAACGAGGATTACTTTGGTGTGGCGTATCAGAATATGGTTGCCTTATTAACTGAAGCAGTAAAAGAACAACAAAAGCAGATTGAAGAATTAAAGGCTAAATTGTTATAATATGTCTATCCCTACTTCAGGAACTATTGGACTGCAAGCTGTTAAAACAGAATTAAGTGTTAGTCCGTCTACGTTCTCATTAAAGTCAGCCGAACAAGGGACTTATGTTTCATTGAATGCTTGCTCTACTTATAAGCCTGATGGTGCTGCAAACTTCTCATTATCAGAATGGTATGGATACAATCATACGCAAGCCTGCGTTACACCTACTGCATACCCAAGAATATTATCTACTACTTATGATTTTTTAGAATCATATGACGGAGGAGTTATTGCTGTAGGGGATTTCTCAGATTACACCGCAAACGGCTCAACAACGTACAAAGACAGGATATTTAAATTTGACTCCCAATACCTTGGACACGCAGGTGATTTTGGAGTTGGAGTTTCAACTCAGTTTAACTCAGTAGCAAGAGCCATTGCAGAAAATTCAGATGGCTCATTAATAGTTGTAGGGAACTTTTCAAATTATCAATCAGTAGCCTTAAAAAACATTGTTAAACTAACTTCTGGTGGATTTATAAATCCTTATGAACCATTTACTTCTAATGTTGGTAGTGGATTTACAGGGGAACAATTATATTTTGGATACACTCAAACACCTAATGTACAATGTGTAACTATTTCTTCGATTGATAATGGAAAAATA
>Ga0164294_10001746_pt1 | contig 19929 bp, 21 predicted proteins | sample GEODES005metaG_FD_111479 | JGI IMG/M metagenome (GOLD analysis project Ga0164294, IMG submission 111479) | Oligotrophic lake water microbial communities from Sparkling Lake, Wisconsin, USA - GEODES005 metaG | ecosystem: Environmental > Aquatic > Freshwater > Lake | place: USA: Sparkling Lake...
CTGGTGCCCTTGGCGGGAATCGGACCCGCGACCTCTCCCTTACCAAGGGAGTGCTCTACCACTGAGCCACAAGGGCGAAAACTCTTCGCCAACACACCGAAACCGCTTGGAGCGGGAGACGGGAATCGAACCCGTGTCATTAGCTTGGAAGGCTAAGGTTCTACCATTGAACTACTCCCGCATCGTCCTCCAAATGGCCTGCACCAAAGGAATGTCTTCGCAGTTGCAGCCCACTCAAAGCGCTGGTGGAGGAGGCTGGATTCGAACCAGCGTAGGCGTAAGCCAACAGATTTACAGTCTGCCCCCTTTAGCCACTCGGGCACCCCTCCAGCGAGCCGAAGAATATAGCACATCTTTAAGTGAGGACAGATTAAGCGGCCCCCTAAATCTGCAAAAACCTTTGTAAATCAAGCTTCTAGCGACCAATTCAACGATACATTTTGTGTCGCCAACCAGCTTTGAGCCTGCGAAAAATGACGACACCCCATGAATGGCAACGGCCCTCGAAGGGCAGACAAGGGGGAGGGATGGTTGGACTGCAGCACCAAGCGCGCTGCGCCATGCGCCAAACTGGCTTGGTGAATGAGTGAGGACTTGGCTTGGGCGTGCGCGCCCCAGAGCATGAACACACAGGCTTGGCGCTGTGCCGCGACCGCCTGGATCAGGGTGTCAGTAAGCGTCTCCCAGCCGCGCTTGGCATGGGACCCCGCCTGCCCCTCCTCTACGGTCAAACTGCTGTTGAGTAACAGGACGCCGCGCTTCGCCCAAGGCACCAAAGAGCCATTCATGGGCGGTTGCAGGCCCACATCTGCCTGCAATTCTTTGAAGATATTGCGCAAAGACGGTGGCAATGGCACACCCGCTTGCACCGAAAACGCCAAGCCTTCTGCCTGCCCCAGCCCGTGGTAAGGGTCTTGACCCAGGATCACCACGCGCACGTCAGGCAAGGGGGTGAGATGCAAGGCGCGCAGCGGATGAGGCGGAAAAATGTGAGCGCCTGCTTCCAGTCTTTGATTTAAAAATATTGACAGCTCGCGGCCTGTGGCATCTTGCCAAAAGCGGTCCACCAGCGTTTGCCACGAACCATCCACCGGCCAATCCGCCGGTATGGCGCTGCTTAAAAAAGAATCAAACCGCAAACAAAGCTGCCAACGCCTCGCCGGGCTCGGGCGCGCGCATGAAGGCTTCACCTACCAAAAATGAATGCACCCCCGCTTGGCGCAGGCGCAGGACATCTTCGCGGGTGGCGATGCCGCTTTCGGTGATCAGCAATTTTTGCGGGGGCAGGTCGGCCATGAGCGACAACGTGGTGTCCAAAGACACCTCAAAAGTGCGCAAATTGCGGTTGTTGACACCCAGGAGCGGCGTTTTCAGCTTCAAGGCGCGCTCACGTTCAGCTCGGTCGTGCACTTCCACCAAAACGGCCATGCCCAAGTCCTGCGCCACGGCTTCGAAGTCGGCCATTTGTGCATCGTTCAAGCAAGCGGCGATCAACAGGACGCAGTCGGCACCCATGGCGCGCGACTCGTAAATTTGATACAGATCGACCATGAAATCCTTGCGCAGCACGGGCAGGTCGCAGGAAGCGCGGGCTTGCTTGAGGAAATCGGTGCTGCCCTGAAAGTACGACTGATCGGTCAGCACAGATAAGCACGCGGCACTGACTTTGCCGTCGCCAAAAGCGTAACTTTGCGCGATGTCCGCCGGGATGAAGTCTTCGCGCAGCAAGCCTTTGGACGGACTGGCTTTCTTCACCTCGGCAATGACCGCTGCTTGGCCCGCGGCGATCTTGGCGCGCAAAGCGCCTTCAAAGTCACGCGTGAGCACACGGCTTTCGGCGTCTGCACGCATGTCCGCCAAAGAGGTTTTGCGCAAACGCTGCGCCACTTCCTCGTGTTTGGTTTGGACAATTTTATTCAGGATGTCGCTCACGGCTTGCCTTTGTTTATGCCGCGTGTTGGGCGGTGAATGCGGTCAATTGTGCCAATTTGGCTTTGCCTGCGCCCTGCGCCAACGCATGTTGCGCCAAGGCCAAACCCTCGGCGATGGTGGCAGCCACATTGGCGGCATACAAAGCCACGCCGGCGTTCAAGGCCACGATGTCGCGCGGCGCACCGGCTTGATTGTCCAATACCGACAACACCATGTCGCGAGACGCCTCGGGCGTGTCGACCCTCAAGGCACGGTGGCTGGCCATGGTGAGGCCAAAGTCTTCAGGGTGAATTTCATACTCCGTGATTTCATCGTTTTTCAACTCGCCGACCAAGGTGGCTGCGCCCAGACTCACCTCGTCCATGCCATCGCGGCCGTAAACCACCAAGGCGTGTTCTGCGCCCAAGCGCTGCAAGGCGCGGATTTGAATACCCACCAAGTCGGGGTGGAAAACGCCCATCAGGATGTTGGGCGCTGAAGCCGGGTTGGTCAGCGGCCCCAAGATGTTGAACAAGGTGCGCACACCGAGTTCTTTGCGCACCGGGGCCACGTTTTTCATGGCCGGGTGGTGATTGGGCGCGAACATGAAGCCGATGCCGACCTCGGCAATGCTTTGGGCAATGAGCGTGGGCGGCAAGTTGATCTTCACGCCCAGGCTCTCGAGCACATCGGCGCTGCCGCTTTTACTGCTGACACTGCGACCGCCGTGTTTGCTCACCCGTGCCCCGGCAGCGGCCGCCACAAACATGGCACAGGTGGAGATGTTGAAGGTGTTGGCGCCATCGCCGCCGGTGCCGACGATATCAACCAAATGCGTGCGGTCGGCCACCTCGACCTTGGTGGAGAACTCGCGCATGACTTGTGCGGCGGCCGTGATCTCACCGATGGTTTCTTTCTTGACACGCAAGCCCGTCAGGATGGCGGCGGTCATGAGCGGCGTCAACTCGCCTTGCATGATCAAGCGCATCAGGTGCAGCATCTCGTCGTGAAAAATTTCACGGTGCTCAATGGTGCGTTGCAGGGCTTCGGTGGGGGTGATGCTGGTCATGGCTGCGGCGTTTTCAAAAAGTTGTTGAGCAAGGCGTGACCGTGCTCGGTGAGGATGGACTCGGGATGAAATTGCACGCCCTCGATGGGCAGGGAGCGGTGCCGCACACCCATGATTTCACCATCGTCGGTCCAGGCAGTAACTTCCAGTTCGGCCGGACAACTGCTGCGCTCAATGGCCAGCGAGTGGTAGCGGTTGACGGTGAAGTCTTTCGGGAGATCGGCAAACACACCGTGCTGAGTGGTGTGAATCACGCTGGTTTTGCCATGCATGAGTTGCTGGGCGCGAATGATGCGCCCGCCAAACGCGGCACCAATGCTTTGATGCCCTAAGCACACCCCCAAAATGGGCAGTCGGCCGGCGAAATGCTGAATCGCTGCCACCGAAATACCCGCCTCGGCCGGCGAGCACGGACCCGGCGACACCACCAAATGGCTGGGCGCCAAGGTTTCAATCTCGGCCAAGCTGATTTCATCATTGCGGTGCACCAGCACCTCGGCACCGAGTTCGCCAAAGTACTGCACCAGGTTGTAGGTGAAGCTGTCGTAGTTGTCGATCATCAGGAGCTTCATTCCAAGCCCTCCTCGACCAATTCACTGGCCCGCAGCAAAGCGCGCGCCTTGTGCTCGGTTTCGCGCCATTCCATCTCCGGCACCGAGTCGGCGACCACACCAGCGGCCGCTTGCACATACAAGGTTTCGTCTTTGATGATGCCGGTGCGTATGGCGATGGCCACGTCCATGTCGCCGGCAAAACTCAGGTAGCCGCAAGCGCCGCCGTAGATGCCGCGTTTGACCGGCTCCAGCTGGTCGATCAGTTCCATGGCGTGCACCTTGGGGGCACCGGTGAGTGTGCCCGCGGGAAAAGTGGCGCGCAACACGTCCATGCTGCTCATGCCGTCTTTCAATACGCCTTCAACATTGCTGACGATGTGCATCACATGGCTGTAGCGCTCCACCGCAAACGCCTCGGTCACTTTCACGGTGCCTGTTTTTGCAATGCGGCCAATGTCGTTGCGCGCCAAATCAATCAACATGACATGCTCGGCGCGTTCTTTCGGGTCGTTGATCAGCTCTTGCTCGGTGGCCAAATCCGCCTCAGGCGTGGCCGCACGCGGACGGGTTCCTGCCAACGGCCTGATGGTGACCTTGTTGCCCTCAGGCGTGGTTTCTTGCCGCACCAAAATTTCGGGCGACGCGCCCACCACATGAAAATCCCCCATGTTGTAGTAGTACATGTAGGGGCTGGGATTCAAGGAGCGCAGGGCACGGTAGAGCGACAAGGGACTCTCGGTGAAACGCTTTTTGATGCGCTGGCCGACTTGCACCTGCATGAAGTCACCGGCTTCAATCAGTCGTTTGGCGCGCTCAACGGCATTTAAATAATCGGCCTTGGCAAACTCGCGCTCTGGCGGGTGGGTTTGTGTGGCTTTGACCACCGGCGCACTCACCGAATACTTCAACATGTCTTTCAATTCGCGCAAGCGTTTTTTGGCGCGGTTGTAGGCCTCGGCGGTTGATGGATCGGCATACACCATCAGATAAAGCTTGCCTGACAGGTTGTCGATCACGGCGAGTTCTTCGGTTTGCAGCAGCAGGATGTCCGGGCAACCCATGGTGTCGGGCGGGCAACTGTGTTGCAGCTTTTTCTCGATGTGGCGCACCGTGTCATAGCCAAAGTAACCGGCCAAGCCGCCGCAAAACCGCGGCATACCGGGGCGCAGGGCCACTTTGAAACGCTGTTGGTAATGGGCGATGAAATCCAGCGGATTGCCGTGGTTGGTTTCCACCACCACACCGTCTGTCACCACCTCGGTCTGCGCCGCTTCACCAAACCCGTTGGCGCGCAACAAGGTGCGGGCGGGCAAGCCGATGAAACTGTAGCGGCCAAAGCGTTCGCCGCCCACCACAGATTCGAGCAAAAAGCTGTGTTTGCCGCCATCCTTGGTGAAAGCGAGTTTCAAGTAGAGCGAAAGCGGGGTTTCCAGGTCGGCGAAAGCTTCAACCATCAAGGGAATGCGGTTGAAGCCTTGGACGCACAGGCTGTTGAATTCAAGTTCGGTGATCACGGGGAGCCTCCATAGCTCAGCCCTCACGGGCAATCATTCAAGACACGGTGCTCATGGCACCAAGACAAGGAGGCAGTAGCGGGCTTAAGAGAACACCAACACTGCCGGGCAGGGCTGGCGACGCCAAGGCCAAGCTCCCCGGTCATTGCAACCTGTGAGGGTGTTGAGGTGTAAGAACATGGCAAAAGTGTAACAAATGCGCCTGTGCGGCTTATAGGGACAGTTGCGTGAAGCGGTCGATGAAACCATCGCAGTCGACGCCCTGAATCGGCTCGCCATGGTTGTAGCCATAGGTCACGAGCACCACCGGACAAGCCGCAGACCGCGCGGCTTGCGCATCGTTTTGAGAGTCGCCCAACATCAGGGTGTGGGCGGGCAAGGTGCCCATGGCTTTGCAGGTTTCCAACAAAGGCATGGGATCGGGTTTTTTGCGGGGGAAAGCGTCGCCGCCGTAAACATGGCTGAAAAAGCCATTCAAACCTTTACGCGCCAGTAAATCTTTGGCAAAAGCCGTGGGTTTGTTGGTCAGGCAGGCCATCGGCAAGCCTCGCGCTTGGAAGCCCTGCAAGCCCTCAAGCACTCCAGCGTAAACCTCCGCGAGTTCACCATTCACCCGGCCGTAATGGTGCTGGTAGCGCTGAAACGTGGGTTCGTAGAAACTTTCAACCGTGGTGCTGCTGCACACCAAATCGCTGGCCTGCACCTCGGGCAGCGCCAACTGGTGGGTGAGCACGGTGCGCACCAGGTGCTCCGAGCCCTTGCCCACGGCAATGTTGACCACATCGCGCGATACCTTGGGCAGGTCGACGTCGGCCAGCGCCAAATTCAGGGCGGCTTCAAAGTCGGCCATGGTGTCGACCATGGTGCCGTCCAGGTCGATCATGAGGGCTTGGATGTGTTGAAGTGTCATGGTAAAAATAGGCGTGAGCGGGTTTATTGGACCCAGCGGATGTAGAGTGGCAACTTTTTCACGAGGTTGGCAATCAGGCTGCTGCCTGAATGCACCACCACGGCCCCATCGGGACTGCCCATGTCGGTTGCGGTCCAGACCCAACCACTGGGGCCAGAGCCAAACCAGGTTTGATTCAAAGCCAGTTCGGAACAACTGGTTTCAGACAAGCTTTGCAACTCTTTTTGCGTTGGCAAACGCCAAGCGGTGCCTTTGACCGTTTTAACCGCCAGGTTCCAGTCTTGGGCGACGGCGTCCCCAGTGCAGCTTTTGCCATCCCATTGCTGACCCAGCACGCAGCGTTGCCAGACCAAGCCCGTTTCAAGGTCTTTGACTTGCGCGCCAGTGGCATCTGCGGCTTGGTAGCGGCTGTCCGGTCGGCTCAGGGGTTCATTGGGAATGCAAGCGGCTTGGGCCAAGCTGAAGCACAGCAGGCTGCTGCAAAAAACGGTCAATGCATTGCGAATAGTCATGTTTAGGCTTTCTTCAAAAATCAGGCCAAGGCTTGGCGCATTTGATCGATCACGGCTTTGTAATCAGATTTGCCAAAAATGGCACTGCCCGCCACGAAGGTGTCGGCACCTGCATTGGCCACTTGGCGGATGTTGTCTGGCTTGATACCGCCATCCACTTCAAGCCGGATATCGCGGCCGCTGGCCTCAATGCGTTTGCGGGCATGTTCGACTTTGCGCAAGGCCGCGTCGATGAAACTTTGGCCGCCAAAACCAGGGTTGACACTCATGATGAGGATGAGGTCGATGTCATCGATCAGCCAATCCAGCACATCGAGCGGTTCGGCGGGATTGAACACCACGCCGGCTTGGCAACCCGCGGCCTTGATGGCTTGCACGCTGCGGTGGGCATGGGCGCTGGCGTCGGGATGAAAGCTGATCAGGTCGGCACCGGCCTGCGCAAACAAAGCGGCCAGCGCATCCACCGGTTGCACCATCAGGTGCACATCGATGGGTACGGCCACGCCGGCTGCCGTTTTGGCATGCGGCTTCAAGGCCTGGCAAACCATCGGGCCGAAAGTGAGGTTGGGCACATAGTGGTTGTCCATCACGTCAAAGTGGATCCAGTCGGCACCAGCAGCGATAACGTTTTTCACTTCGTCGCCCAAGCGGGCAAAGTCGGCGGACAAAATCGAGGGGGCAATGCGGTACGTGTTCATGGACGCAATTATGGTGTCAGAATGGTGAAAGCACTTTTTTGACTCCAGTCCCCCCCATGGCCTCTTACCAACTCAGCGTCGACGTCACGCCGCAGTACCTGCCCGAACAATCCTCGCCCGAGGACGGCGTTTATGCCTTCTCTTACACCGTGTTGATTCGCAATACAGGCAGCATAGGGGCCCAACTCGTCTCCCGCACCTGGCACATCAACGACGCCAATGGCTTTCATGAGAAAGTGCGGGGCTTGGGCGTGGTCGGGCATCAACCCCTGTTGCAACCCGGCGAACGCTTTGAATACACCAGTGGAACCCGCTTGCGCACGCCCACCGGCACCATGCATGGCAGCTTTTTTTGCGTGGCGGTGGACGGCGAGAAATTTGATGTGGACATTCCCATGTTCGTGCTGGACGCTTTGAGCGACAACCACCATCATTTGCACTAAACCATGGGTGAATTCGACCTGATTGCCAGGTATTTCACCCGCCCGCCGCGCCAAGCCTTGCTGGGCGTGGGCGACGACTGCGCCTTGCTCCAACCCCAGCCTGGCATGCACTGGGCCGTCTCGTCGGACATGCTGGTGGATGGGCGGCATTTCCTCAGCACCACGCCGCCCGCCCGCTTGGGCCACAAAGCCTTGGCCGTGAACCTGAGCGATTTGGCCGCCTGTGGTGCACAACCGGTGGCCTTCACTTTGGCGCTGGCCTTGCCGCAGATTGACGAGGCTTGGTTACAAGCTTTCTCGCAAGGCTTGTGGGCCATGGCCGATGCCCATGGCTGCGAGTTGGTCGGCGGCGACACCACGCAAGGGCCCTTGAACATTTGCATCACCGTGTTCGGCGCTGTGCCCCCCGGTGACGCCTTGCTGCGCCAACACGCCCAAGCCGGGGACGACATTTATGTCAGTGGAACAGTGGGTGACGCCCGCTTGGCGCTGGAAGTGTTTCGCGGCACTTTGAGCGTGGATGCGGTTCATTTCGAAGCAGCCCGCGCCCGCATGGAGTTGCCCACGCCGCGTGTGGCCTTGGGCCAGGCTTTGCGTGGCGTGGCCAATGCCGCCATCGACATCAGCGACGGTTTGGTCGGCGACTTGGGTCACATCTTGCAACGCTCCAAAGTGGGTGCGGTACTGACCACCGACTGGGTGGCTGACAGCGCGGCCATCAGCCCGGCCATGCAAGCCCTCTCTCTCAACCGGCGTTTGGATTTCGCGCTGGCTGGCGGCGACGACTACGAGCTGTTATTCACAGCCGCGCCAGCCCAAGCCGATGCCGTTCAAGAGGCCGCCAACGATTGCGGCGTGCCTGTCACTTGCATTGGTCGGATCACCGCCACGTCCGGCTTACAGGTGCTGGACACGCAGGGCCTGGCCATGTCGCGCCGCTTTGCCTCGTTTGACCACTTTGCCCACTGAAACCGGATGCGCAACGACAATCACATGCACGCCGCCCACTTCATGTGGTCCCACCCCGCACACCTGTTCGCGCTGGGTTTTGGATCGGGTTTGAGCCCCGTGGCGCCCGGCACCGTCGGCACCTTGTGGGCGTGGGCTTCCTTCAGTTTGCTCAGTCTTTTTCTCAATACCGCCGAGTTGGGCCTGTTGATTGCCGTGTCCTTGGTGTTGGGGTGCTGGCTGTGCAAAGTCACGGCCGAGCACATGGGCATGAGCGACCCCAGCGCCATCGTCTGGGATGAAATCGCCGCCTTTTGGCTGGTGTTGTGGCTCTGGCTGCCGGCAGGTTGGGTTGGCCAGTTGGCGGCTTTTGTGTTGTTCCGTTTTTTTGATGTGGCCAAGCCGGGGCCTGTTGGCTGGGCTGACAAAGCGTTTCATGGGCCGGGTTGGCGGGGCGGATTTGGCATCATGTTCGACGATCTGGTGGCCGCGTTTTGCACGCTGCTTTGTTTGGCACTTTGGCAGGTGACGCAATGAACGCCAATCCCTTCATTACTCCTTTGGCCGCGGCTTTGCTGCAACGCGGTTGGTTGTTGGCCACCGCAGAGAGCTGCACCGGCGGCATGATTGCCGCCGCCTGCACGGCAGAGGCCGGGTCGAGTCAATGGTTCGAGCGCGGCTTTGTCAGTTACAGCAACGAGTCCAAACAAGACATGCTGGGCGTGCCCGCGGCCTTGTTGGCCCAACACGGTGCGGTGAGTGAAGCGGTCGCGCAAGCCATGGTGATGGGCGCGCTCAACCATTCCAAGGCACAAGTGGCACTGGCAGTGACCGGCGTTGCCGGCCCCACGGGGGGCAGCCGCGCCAAACCGGTGGGCACGGTCTGTTTTGCTTGGGGCCTGCCCACCGATAGCGGGCCAACCGTGGGCGCTGAAACCGCTTGGGTGAAAGTTGAAACCCGCCATTTCGAGGGAGACCGTGCGGCGGTGCGCCTGGCCACCCAACAACATGCCTTGAACCAACTGTTGGCGCTGCTGGACCAACGCAGCCCCAATGGCGGCTTGACTTTCAACTGAACCGGAGTGCGTTTGTCGGTCTTATGCAACCCAGGCTGAACGCACCGCCACACCCAAGCGCAGCAGCCGGTTGGTCATGCGCAACACTTGTTTGTCTTTGCTGAGCAACAAGGCTTTGTGCGTCACCGCCAAATCGATGAATTTTTGGTCATCGGGGTCTTTGCAAAGATAGGCCGCCTTGACCGCAACGTCTTGCAACTGCGCCAACCGGTCAAATTGCGCCAGCACATCCAGGACGCTCAAAGCATCGCGCGTTCGGCGTAGCGCGATATGTGGGTAGTCCAGCACCCGCAACAACTCCTCCCGCATGGGCACGGTGGCCACCCAGCGCAGCTGGCCCTGCTGCAAAGCCGACAGCAAAGGCGGGGTGGCAGGGTCTTGGTAGATCCAGAGGTCGAGCACAACGTTGGTATCGATCACCACCACGGGCGTTGTCTGAATCGTCATCGGTGGTGCCGCCTGCTTCTCAATGGGGTCTGTGCTGCACCAGGAACAGGCGCATCAGGCTTGTGGTGTCGAGGTATCAGCAGGCGTCTTGCGCAAAGAACCGGCCATCAAGTCAAAACGGAACAATCGGCACTCGATCGGGCCGTTCCACATCGGCACCCGACGCGATTCTTTCAATCGCATGCGGCCTGGTAATTTCAAGTCAGGCGTGAGCATCCAAGCGCGCCAACCGGTGTAGTTCTTCTTCCAGTGGCTGGCCAATTGGCTGAAGAATTCACCGCCGTCTTCCACCTGCCCGCTCTCGCGTCCGCCACGCGCCATGCTGGCCGCACCCGCCACGCCAGCGGCTTCAATCCGTTCGCCATAGGGCGGGTTGACCAACATCACGCCGGGCACATCCGTGGGGGGCATGCGTTGCAATGCGTCGCCGCCGCGCAGGTTCACGGCTTGGGCAACACCGGCACGTTGGGCATTGCGTTGCGCAAAGTCCACCATTCGAAACGCCACATCACTGCCGAACACCTGGGCACGCGGTTCACACTCAAGGGCGCGGGCTTCGTCTTGCAATTGACGCCACACGTGGGCGTCAAACAGGCGCAATTTCTCAAAACCAAAGCGGCGCTGCAAACCGGCTGCCATGCGGCACGCGATTTGAGCGGCTTCGATGACGATGGTGCCGCTGCCACAGCAGGGGTCATAGAGGGCCAAGCCTTGCTCGACCCCCGCCACGGCAGGCACGGCCGGTGGCGTTTCACCTGGCGCGCTCAGCAGCGGCATGCTCCAACCGCTGGCAGCCAACATGGCAGCCGCCAAGGTTTCTTTCAAGGGCGCGTCGCCTTTGTCTTCGCGCCAACCGCGCTTGAACAATGGCTCGCCACTGGTGTCCAGATACAAAGTGAGCAGCTTATCGGTCAGGTGCACATGCACCCGCACATCGGGGCGCTGGGTGTCGACATCGGGGCGCACACCTGATTTGTCACGAAAGCGATCGGCCACGGCGTCTTTCACCCGCAGCGTGGCGAAATTCAGACTTTTCAAGGGGCTGTGCTGCGCGGTGATCTCCACCCGAAAGCTTTGCTTGGGTGTGAACCACATTTCCCAGGCCACGGCGCTGGCGGCGTTGTAGATGTCATCCTCATTGGCGTAGGGCTGATGCGCCAACTGAACCAGCACCCGCATGCCCAAACGGCTGTGCAAATTCAGCTGCATGGCGGCGCGCCACGAGGCCTGCAGTTGCACGCCGCCGCGCAGCGTTTGCATGTCGCGGGCAGGCAGGCCGGTGATCAGCGCGACTTCATAGGCCAACAAGGCCTCGACCCCGGCAGCGCAGGGCACAAACAATTGCAAGGAATTCACAGGGCTTTACGCAGGTTGGTGGGTGCAATGCGCAAGGCTTCGCGGTATTTGGCGACGGTGCGGCGGGCGCAGTCGATGCCTTGCTCTTTCAGCATGTCAGAGAGTTGGTTGTCCGACAGTGGCTTTTTCGGGTTTTCGCTGGCAATCAGCTGCTTGATCAGCGCGCGAACCGCTGTGCTCGAGGCGTTATTGCCGCTGTCGGTGCCCAGGCCGGAGCCAAAGAAATATTTCAGCTCAAAAGTGCCATAAGGCGTGTGCATGTACTTGGCCGTGGTGACCCGGCTGATGGTGGACTCATGCAGCCCGAGTTCCTCGGCAATTTCGCGCAACACCATGGGCTTCATGGCCAGTTCGCCATGGATGAAGAAGCTCTTTTGCCGCTGCGTGATGGCGTTGCTGACGCGCAAAATCGTGTCAAAGCGCTGCTGGATGTTCTTTATCATCCAACGCGCTTCTTGCAAACGCTGTTGTAAACCGGCATGGCTGTCGCCCTTGCCGCCTTTCAAGGCGCTGGCGTAAATATCGTTCACCTTCAAGCGCGGCATCACCTCGGGGTTGAGCATGGCGCGAAACTGAGGCAAGCCCTGCTTGTCCACACCGTGCGCCAGCACCAGCACATCCGGCACCACCACGTTGCGCTCGACATCAATGAACCGCCTCCCTGGCTTGGGCTCCAAGCGGCCAATCAATGCGATGGCCAGTTTCACCAGGGCTTCCGTTTCACCCACCACCAAGGCCAGGCGCTTGACGTCGCGCTTGGCCAGCATTTCCAAGGGTTGTTTGCAAATCGCCAAGGCACAGGCGCGCAGTTCGGCGCGTTCTTCGGTGTCGGCCGGCACCGACTGCAACTGCAAACGCAAACACTCGCCCAAGTCACGCGCGCCCACGCCGGTCGGCTCCAGGCTTTGCAGCAAACCCAGTGCCACCTGAAAACGGTGCACCAATTCTTCAGCTTGTTCGAGGTCGTCGCCGGCCAAGCTTTCGGCCAGGCTCTCGAAACTGTCTTCCAGGTAACCATCGTCGTTGAGCGACTCAATCAGGAAGCGCAATGCCGCGCGGTCGGTGTCATCCAAACGCAGCGTGAGCGCTTGGCGGTGCAAAAACGCGGTCAGCGATTCTTGATTGCGTGCGAGCTCGGTCGCCTGCGCTTTTTCATCATCGTTATTGTTGTTGCGCGCCGGTGCATCACTGCCCCACTCGCTGTCGTCCGGTGAGAACTCGACGCTGCCGTCGCCATCCCAGCTTTCAGCCACGCCTTCGGCGTCAATCGGTGCGGCCACCTCGCTGGCGGTTTCAACGCGTATTTCACTGACGCGGTCCATCGGGCCGTCCCAGCTGTCAGGCTCGGCATCGGACGTTTCAGCGGCGGCATTCTCTTGTTCCAAACCAAAGTCTTCACGCGGCGCCAAGTCCTCCATTTCTTTTTCAAGAAACGGGTTGTCGTCCAGCATTTGGTCAATTTCTTGGCTTAATTCAAGGGTCGAGAGTTGCAGCAAGCGGATGGACTGCTGCAACTGCGGCGTCAAGGCCAGATGCTGGGAGACGCGAAGTGACAGGCCTTGTTTCATGGGCGTCCTCCCCTCACATCCGGAAGTTTTCGCCGAGGTACACCCGGCGCACCTCGGGGTTGGTGACGATGGCTTCTGGCGTGCCTTCGGCCAGCACACGGCCTTCGCTGATGATGCTGGCGTGGTCGCAAATACCCAGGGTTTCGCGCACGTTGTGGTCGGTGATCAGCACCCCAATGCCCTTGGCTTTCAGGAACCCAATGATGCGCTGGATCTCCAACACCGCAATCGGGTCAATGCCTGCAAACGGCTCGTCGAGCAAGATGTAGCGCGGTTGCGTGGCCAAGGCACGGGCAATTTCGACCCGGCGGCGTTCGCCGCCCGACAAGGACAAGGCACCCGATTCCCGCAAATGTTCAATGCGCAACTCTTGCAACAGTTCGGTCAAGCGTTGCTCAATCACTTGTTTTGGCAATGCTTGGCCAGCGGCATCGCGTTGTAACTCCAGCACCGCGCGGATGTTGTCAGCCACATTCAATTTGCGAAAAATCGACGCCTCTTGCGGCAAATAGCTCAGCCCCATGCGTGCACGCTGGTGGATCGGCATGTGTTCGACCGGCACACCGTCAATCGAGATGCTGCCGCCTTCAGCCCTGACCAAGCCGACGATCATGTAAAAAGAAGTGGTTTTACCCGCCCCATTGGGGCCCAGCAAACCCACCACTTCACCCTTGCCCACTGAAATCGAAACGTCACGCACGACTTGGCGACCTGCGTATGACTTTTGCAAATGCCGCACTTCCAAATGGTCTGTGCCCGCCATCGGCTTGTTCACTTGGTGGCCTCGTCGGTGTTGCGCGGTGTCAGCACTGCGCGAACCCGGCCCTTGGGCGCATCTGGCGCTGGTTTGCTGCCGGCCAGTTGGCCATCCACAGCAAATTGGTCGGTGAGGTTCTCATAAACGATCCGCTGACCTGTCATTTGGTCGCTCAACACCGTGCCACGGTAGCGACGAAAGTCAGCCTTGACCAACAACACCACTTTATCGGCACGGCCGTCGTATTCAATGCGTTCACCCTCGCCTTCAATCCACTCTTCCACGCCCTCGCGTTTTTGGCGGTAGAAAGCCCGCGCACCGGGCGTGGCCGTCAAGACGCCGTACTGGAAGCCGTCGGGGTCCTGCCGTACTTCCAAGCGATGGCCCCGCATGATGATGGTGCCCTTGGTGGCAACCACCTTGCCCGTGAAGACGCTGACTTGTTTCAACTCGTCATGATCAAGGTTGTCAGCCTCGATGTTCATGGGTTTGTTGCGGTCCGCCTTTTCGGCTGCGGCCACGAAGGGCCAACTCAATAAAAAAGCGACACCGCAGCAGGTGAGGGCATGAAAAAAGGCACGGAAATTGCTGTTTAAGAGGGGCGCTGGCATGCCTCGGATTGTAGGGGCAAAAACCGTGCCTGATCAGGCTGTATCAGCGTCCCTTGCGAATCTCGCTGATAAGGAAATCCGTGATTTGCAAGGCGCGATCCATGCTGCCGGCCAAACTGCCATCCACGTAATACCGGCCGCCAATGCCCAGCGCCGGCACACCCTCGACCTTGAACTCCTCTTGCAATTTGGCCGCTTGGCGGGCTTTGCCAATCACAGTGAACGAGTTGTACAAATCCGTGAATTGCTTGGCCGGGATGCCGTTCTTCTCAGCCCAAACAAGCAAATTTTCGAGTTTGGCCAGGTTTTGCTTGTCGACATGGATGGACGCAAACATCTTGGCTTGCAACTCTTCGACTTTGCCCAAGGCTTCAAGCACATAGTAGGCACGTTGCTGGGGCTCAAAGTCTTCCCGAAAACGCACGGGCACGCGCTTGAGGACCACGTCTTTGGGCAACTTTTTGCTCCACGCGCTGAGGCTGGGTTCGAAGGCATTGCAGTGCGGACAGTTGTACCAAAAGAACTCCAACACCTCGATCTTGCCCTTGCCCACATCGGTGGATACGCGGTTTTTCAGGGGCAGGTAATCAGTGCCTTCTTTGTAGCTTGCGGCTTGCGCCCAAGCGGGCATGGTCGTCAAACTGGTCAGGGCTGACAAACTGAGAACGGTGAATTCACGGCGTTGCATGGCGGGTTCTTTCATGGTCTTTGGACACGGATCAAGGCTGATTCAAACTTGGTGGCCTTGAGTTTGGCTTGAATTTGCTCGGCATCGGTTTTGCTGTCAAAGGGTCCCAAGCGAACCCGGTAAACCATTTTGCCTGCTTGATCCCGTTCTGAAATTTTGGGGTCATAGCCAGCCAAGGCGAGTTTGGCGCGTTGACTTTCAGCTTCTTCACTGGCGTGGAACGCGCCAACTTGCACCAGAAATTGAAACTCGTCCCCTTTCGCCGTGGCTTTGCTGTTGGCCAAATCGCCCAAGGGGTCGCTTGAAGCCGTGGATGGCACCGGGGCGGGCAAGTCAGGTGGGACGAGCTTGTCCGGCGTTGGCTCTGGCGGCTTGTTTGTCGCACCGGGGTTTTTGCCATACAAAGGCGCGTTGGGGTCCCAATCTTTATTTTTCTTTTCTTCAGCAGCATCTTGATCAGCATTGCGACTGAGGCCTTTGTTGAGAAAAGGAATAGGAACTTTGGTGACGTAGATGGCCACCACCAGTGCAATGGTCAGACCGACGACAAGACCGAGGATGAAGCCCACGAAAGTGTTGCCGCGTTGCGCACCAAAACCTGTCATTTCCATGTCCTTCACATGCTTTGGGGTGCAGACACACCCAACACGGCCAAGCCGTTTTTCAACACCTGCGCGGTAGCGGCGACCAAGGCCAAGCGTGCGCACTTGACGGCTTCGTCATCGACCAAGATCCGTTCCGCATCGTAATAGCTGTGGTAGCAAGCAGCCAGATCGCGCAAATAAAAACTCACATCATGCGGCGCCAAATCTTGGCAGGCCTGGGTCAGCATCTGCGGAAAACGCGCCAGCAGCAGCATCAAGGTTTGCGCCTGCGGCGTGTTTAACGGGGACAAATCCGTGTCCCGCAGTTGCGCCAGGCTTTGGCCGCTTTGGGCGGTCCAGGTTTTCAAAATCGTGCAAATGCGGGCATGGGCATACTGCACGTAATAAACGGGGTTCTCGTTGTTTTTGGCCAGCGCCAAATCCACATCGAACACGTACTCGGTGTCCGGTTTGCGGCTAAGCAAAAAGAATCGCACCGCGTCTTTGCTGGTCCACTCGATCAAATCGCGCAGGGTCACATATGCGCCGGCACGTTTGGAAATTTTGACCTCCTCCCCGCCGCGCATGACCCGCACCATGGTGTGCAACACATAGTCGGGGTAGCCTTGAGGGATGTTCAAGCCTTGCTGTTGCGACGCGGCTTGCAGACCCGCCCGCACCCGCGCGATGGTGCCATGGTGGTCGGTGCCTTGGATGTTGATGACCTTGGTGAAACCGCGCTCCCATTTCGCCAGGTGGTAGGCCACATCCGGCACAAAGTAGGTGTAGCTGCCATCGGACTTGCGCATCACCCGGTCTTTGTCGTCGCCAAAGTCGGTCGAGCGCAACCACAAGGCGCCGTCGCTTTCATAGGTGTGGCCGGAGGCTTGCAAGGAGGCGACCGCGCGCTCGACACGGCCATCGGTGTAGAGACTGGACTCCAAGTAATAGTGATCAAACCGCACGGCGAAGGCCTGCAAATCCAGATCTTGTTCGTGGCGCAAATAAGCCACCGCAAAGTCGCGGATGTTGTCGATGTCATCGACTTGGCCGTTGGCGGTGAAGGCACGGTCATCGGCCTGCACCGTTTTGTGGGCCTTGAAATCGTTGGCGATGTCTTGGATGTAGTCGCCGTTGTAAGCGTTGTCTGGCCATGCAGCATCACCCGGTTTGATGCCTTGGGCACGCAGTTGAGTCGAACGGGCCAGGGTCTGAATTTGCACACCCGCATCGTTGTAATAGAACTCGCGGTGCACCGACCAGCCTTGGGTCTCAAACAAGCTGCACAGAGCGTCGCCCAAAGCCGCTTGACGACCGTGTCCGACATGCAATGGGCCCGTCGGATTGGCAGACACAAATTCCACCAGCAACCGCTGCCCATGCCGGGATTGGTGACCAAACAAATCTTCGGCGTGCAACACCTCGCGCACCACCTGTTGCTTGGCCTCCAGCTTCAAGCGAAGGTTTAAAAATCCCGGCCCAGCGATATCGACCGAGGCCAACCAACGCTGGCCGGCGGGTGAAGCCAGCAACATGGTTTGCAGTTCTTCGGCCAGCTCGCGCGGTTTGCGTCCCAGCGGTTTGGCCAATTGCATGGCAGCAGTGACCGCCCAATCGCCATGGGAAGCCACTTTAGGCGACTCAAATTGCGCTTTGCCAGCGCTGCCAGGGGACAGGGTGTCGAGTGCAAGGGCCAAGGCCGCTTGCATCTCTTGATGAACGAGTTGCATGAAGTGGGCGTCAGAAGCGGTAGCTGGCCCCGATGTTCAGGGCATTGGTGACCAGGTTGGTTTTCAAACGACCGCCGTCCACTTTGACATCCAACATCATGTAATGCACTTGAAACTCCGTGACCAGGTCCCAACGGTCGTTCAGTGGGTATTTAAAGCCGGCCAAAGCAGTCAACACGGGGCCACCATATTGGTATTCAAAGGTCTTTTTGTTGGTGGGTGATGCGATACCACGCTGCTCTTCGACGTGGGGCACCGAAATACCTGCACCCGCGCCAATATAGGGTTTCAAGCCACCATTCATCGGCGCGAATCGGCGCATGGCCACCAAGGTGACCGGATTGGCGCCGTCAGTGAATTCCAAAGTTCGGTAGTCATTTTTGCTGAGCGTCTCTGCATCAGCTTTAGCCTTGGTGTGCGTGAAGTTCACGGCCCAACCCCATTGGTCGTCCATCCACTCGGTGTAGCGCAAGCCCAAATAGATGGGGAACGACAAGGGTTCGGCTTTCCAAGCCGCCAAAAAAGAGTTGCCTGTCGCAGGCGTGACTCGGGAGTGCGGGGAGGACTGTCCGCCCCCATAAACAGCAAATTCAGACTCAGCCAGAGCTGCGCCTGATACCAACATAACGAAGGCGCAGACCACTGCGTTCAATTGTTTCATCACCGAACTCCTTAAAATGGAAAATTATCGGTGAAAACCCGCATCATTTTCAGAACTATTGATTGAAAGCCCCGAATGACCGCTCGCACCTCCATTTATAAACTGCAAGTCGCTGCCACCCTGTACGACTTCGTTGACAAGCAGGTGTTACCTGGAACAGGTGTTTCGAGCGTCACGTTTTGGAAAGGTTTTGACGCCCTGATCCAAGAGCTGGCCCCCAAAAACAACGCCCTGCTGGCCGAGCGCGACCGGTTGCAAACCGAACTCGACCAATGGCACAGCGCCCACCCTGGTCCGGTGACCGACATGAAGGCTTACCAAACTTTTCTAACCCAAATTGGCTATATGGTCCCCGTACCGGCCATAGTGAAAGCCACCACGCGCCATGTAGACGCCGAACTCGCCACCCAAGCTGGCCCGCAATTGGTGGTGCCCATCCTGAACGCACGCTACGCCTTGAATGCGGCCAATGCCCGCTGGGGTTCTTTGTATGACGCCTTGTACGGCACCGACGCCATTTCTGAAGCCGACGGCTGCGCCAAAGGGCCGGGTTACAACGAAAAGCGTGGTGCCAAGGTGATTGAATATGCGCGTTATGTGCTGGACCGCACCGCACCCTTGAAGTCAGGTTCGCACATCGACTCGACCGGCTACAGCATTGTCAAAGGCGCATTGACCGTTCAACTTAAAGGCCAGAAAACCAGCACCTTGGCCGACCCGAAACAGCTCGTGGGCTACCAAGGGGACGCCGCCCATCCATCTTCGGTTTTGCTGATCCACAACGGCTTGCACCTGGACATCCAAATCAATGCCAAGCACCCTGTTGGTGCCGCCGACCCCGCGCATGTGTGTGACCTGGTGGTCGAAGCCGCTTTGTCCACCATCCTCGACCTGGAAGATTCGGTGGCCGCGGTGGACGCTGACGACAAACTGCTGGCCTACAGCAATTGGTTGGGCATTTTGAAAGGGACACTGACCGAGGATGTGCACAAAGGCGGCAGCAGTTTCAAGCGTGGACTGAACGCCGACCGTGTGTACCAAACCCCCAAAGGCGACGCCGAGGTGAAATTGCATGGTCGCTCGCTGCTGTTCTTGCGCAATGTGGGTCACCTCATGACCAATCCCGCCATCCGCTACCAAGGTGCGGACGGCCAAATGCACGACATTCCCGAAGGCCTCATGGACGCCATGATCACCACCACCATCGCCTTGCATGATCTGCAAGGGCACGGCGCCAACGGTATTCGCAATTCACGCACCGGCTCGGTCTACATTGTCAAACCCAAAATGCACGGTCCTGCTGAAGTGGCGTTTGCGTCAGAACTCTTTAGCCGTGTTGAACAGGTGTTGGGCTTGGCTGACAGCACCGTCAAGCTGGGCATCATGGACGAAGAGCGCCGGACCAGCGTGAATTTGAAAGCCTGTATTGCCGCCGCCTCTAGCCGCGTGGCCTTCATCAACACCGGCTTCTTGGACCGCACTGGCGACGAAATGCACAGCAGCATGTTGGCCGGCCCCATGCTGCGCAAAGGCGATATGAAATCGAGCACTTGGATTCAAGCCTACGAGCGCAACAACGTGTTGGTCGGTTTGGCCTGCGGCTTGCGCGGCAAAGCGCAAATTGGCAAGGGCATGTGGGCCATGCCCGACCTGATGGCGGAGATGTTGAAACAAAAAATCGCCCATCCCAAGGCGGGTGCCAACACCGCCTGGGTGCCCAGCCCCACTGGCGCGACATTGCACGCCATGCATTACCACCAAGTGCTGGTCAGCGATGTGCAAAAAGAATTGGAAAAAGTCGATGCCGACAAAGAACGCGCCAAGCTGCTGAAGGACCTGCTGACGATTCCAGTGGTGGCCAAAGCCCAGTGGAGCCCAGCCGATAGGCAACA
>Ga0164294_10001747_pt1 | contig 19903 bp, 21 predicted proteins | sample GEODES005metaG_FD_111479 | JGI IMG/M metagenome (GOLD analysis project Ga0164294, IMG submission 111479) | Oligotrophic lake water microbial communities from Sparkling Lake, Wisconsin, USA - GEODES005 metaG | ecosystem: Environmental > Aquatic > Freshwater > Lake | place: USA: Sparkling Lake...
TATTGTGCCCGGATCTCCCGGTTGGTCCAGACCGCTCCGGCTGCCCGCTGCGCCGCGGCCTCGGCCGCCGAGGCGGGTAAGCGGCCGGCTGCTGTCAGCGCCGGGCACTCCGCGCGCAGGTCGTCCACCGAGGGCCCACAGGAGAGGAGGAGGGCGAGGAAGAGGAGCGGGCGGTGCATCGGGTCTCCGGCTGGCCCCTTAGCGCAGGGTGTAGACCTCGATGCTGCCGTCTCGGCCGCGCGCCTGGACGGAGCCGGCTGCGGCAAGGGGCGGCGTCTCCTGGCCGGTGGCCTGCGCCGCATCGACGACGTCCTGGCTGAAGAGCGAGGAGACGCCTCGCTCCTTGGTGACGCTCTCCAGGCGGCTCGCCAGGTTCACCACGTCGCCGATCACCGTGTATTGGAGGCGATCCTCTGTTCCGATGTTGCCGGCGATGGCGTGGCCGTGGTGGACGCCGATGCCCTGCTGCAGCGGGGGAAGGCCCCGTCGCTCGCGATCGGCGTTGTGGACGAGCAGCGCGGCTTGCATCTCCGCGGCGGCGCGCAGGGCCCGCAGCGGGGCGTCGGGCTGGGGCTCGGGCAGGCCAAAGACCACCATGATGGCGTCGCCAATGTACTTGTCGACCATCCCGCCGTGCTTGCGCACCACCGTCACCATCACATCGAGGTAGGCGTTGAGCTCGCTCACGAGGCGCTCAGGCGAGATCTTCTCGCTGTAGCGCGTGAAGCCGCGCAGATCGGAGAAGAGCACCGTGACGAGCCGCCGCTGCCCCCCCAACTCCAGGCGATCGGCGGAGAGCGCGAAGTCGGCGATCTCCTGGGAGACATAGACGCCGAGGCGCTGCCGCGCCCGCTCGGCGTGAACGGCCGCCCGCGCCCCATCGAGCACCAGGGTTCGGGTGCGGCGAACGTAGGCGAGCGAGATGAGGATGGCCACCATCAGCATGATGCCGAAGGAGATGTAGTGGGTGGGCGCCAGGGCGGACTGACCGGGGCGCCAGCTCCGCTCGGCCACCAGCAAGGCGGTGGCGCCGATCACGACCGTCGAGGAGGCCGCCGCCACCACTCGACTGTCCAGGCGAAAGCCTGCCGCCACCACGGCCAGCACGAGGATGCCGTGGGCGGGCACCGTCAACAGACCGTTGTGCTCGATGTTGGGCGACCAGGCCAGCAGGCCCAGGATGGTGAGCGCGATGGCGCTGTCGATCACCGCCGAGACGCCAAGCAGCCAGCCGGCTTCGCCGCCCTTGCGGAGCCGGCGAATCATCGCCACCGAGAAGACAATCCCCATCGCCATGGTGCCGACCCGCACCAAGGCCACCGCATCGCCGGCCAGAAAGGGGGCGAGGCCACCGGCGAAGAAGAGGTTGTTGACCAGCCCCAGGGCGCAGAGGCTGATGCGCAGCGAGGCCACGCTGCGTTCGCCACGAAGTGCCGCCCGGCTGAGGAAGTCGTCGATCTCGGGGGCGCCCTGGGTCGTCAACGCGTCGTGCTCCTGCACCCAGGTAGCCGGCCGCGCGGCGGGCCGCCGCCCCCTCTTCCCCTGTGGTGCAAAGGTCGGATGTTGCTTTGCCGTCGATGCTTCCAAAGGGTAACCAGAAGCGACCCTCGCAGGGGCCCTTCGCGTCCCTCATCCTCTCCCGCCTGTGGACTCCCCCATGAACATCGACCCCTCGCCGGACCCGGCGCCGGAGGGCGCTCCACGTTCGGTCGCGCTGGACCTGCTGCGCAAGCTGTGGCGGGTGAACCACGCGATGGAGACCTTGTCGAAGCAGATGCTGAGCACGCTGGAGGTCACGGGCCCCCAGCGCCTGCTGCTTCGCCTGGTCGGCGAGCGCCCGGGGCTCTCGGCGGGCTCGATCGCCGAGGAGCTGGAGCTCCACCCCAGCACCCTCACCGGGATGCTCGACCGCCTGGAAGCGGGCAACTTTCTTCGGCGCACCAAGGACCCCAATGACGGTCGGCGCGCGATCTTTCGCCTCTCTGCAGCGGGAAAGCGCATCGACGGCCTCTCCCAGGGCACCGTGGAGGCGGCCTTGCTGCGCACCACCCATTCGCTGCGCGAAGAGGAGGTCGCGTCGGTAAACCGCTGGCTGACGCTCTTCTCGGAGGAGCTCGACCGCGAGCGCGCCGAGCTCTCCCGCATGAAGTCCGCCCGCTAGGGCTTGGAGAAGCCCGACGACGCCACCCGCGCGGCCAGATGTTCGGGTTTCCCTGCGCCTTTGTGCAGGGTCATCTCTTCTTTGGCACCTCCTCCCACAGCCGGATGGCCCGCGTTGGAGAGGCCCACGTCGCTAGCGGATCCAGAGGTCGAGGGGTGGCTCGACGAGCAGGCTCCGCAAGATGTCGGATCGGGTGAGGATCCCCACCAGAGCGCCCTCATCGAGGATGGGGAGCGCGCCTACGCGCCGGTTGAACATCAGGCTCGCGACCTCCCGCAGGGGGCTCTCGGGGGCGGCGGTCCACACCGGGCTCGACATCAGCTCGGACACGGCAAGCCCGCCATTGGGCGCCGGCAGGAGGTCGCGATCGGAGAGGATGCCGACGAGCTGCCCATCGGAGCCGACCACCGGCACATGGCGGAAGCGCCGCGCCACGAAGAGCCGGCGGGCCTCGTCTACGGTCGCCGCTTCGGGGAGGGTGGTGACGGGCTGGGCCATCAAATCGGCGGCCTTGCGCGCGGGGCGCCGCTCGGGCGTGGACACGGCGTAGGCGCGGTAGGGCAGGGGCCGCGGGATCGCGCTCGGGTGCGCGGCGACGGGAGAGACCGCTGCGATGGCCTCCACCGCGCTGAGCCCAGCGACGACGGGCAGGCCGATTCGGTTGACCAGGGTGAACATCAAGCCCCTCCCGCCGGCCGGTCGGCCAGCTCCGCCAAAACAGCCGCCGTAGCCTCCAGCAGCGCGTCGGCGTCCTCACGCGAGAAGCACAGGGGCGGGCGGATCTTCAACACATCCTGCGCGATGCCCGAGGCCGAGACCAGGATGCGCCGCGCCCGAAGACCGTTCACGAGGGCGGAGGTTCGATCGGCGGCGCTCCAGGCGTCGTCCTCCCGCAAGGCGACGCCGAAGGCGAGCCCGGCCGACCGCACCTCTCCGAGGCAGGGGTGGGAGGCGGCGAGCTGCACAAAGCCCCGCTTGAGGTGGGCGCCGACCTCGACGGCCCGCTCCATCAGGCCCTCGTCGCGGAGCACGTCGAGCACCGCGTTGGCCGCCGCCACCGAGACCGGGTTGCCGCCAAAGGTGTTGAAGTAGCGCACCGTGTCGGCGAAGGCCTGCACCAGCGCGGGCCGGGCGGCGAGGCCGGCGATGGGATGGCCATTGCCCATCGGCTTGCCCATCGTCACCAGATCGGGGACCAGCCCATGACGGGAGAAGCCCCACATGCCGCCGGTTCGCCCGAAGCCGGCCTGCACCTCATCGGCGATGAAGAGCCCGCCCTGGGCGCGGATCTCCGCGGCGGCCTCGGCGAGGAAGCCGGCGGGATCGACGTAGTTGCCGTCGCTCGTAAAGACGGTGTCGACCAGCAGCGCGGCGGGCTGGATGCCGTGCTGGAGCAGATCCTCGGCGGCAGCGCGCACCGAAAGCGCGAAGCGTCGACCCACATCGGGCCCCGCGCCGGGCGAGGTCGGCGCTGGGATCACCCGCACATGGGGGCCCACCACCACCCCCTGGCCCAGGCAGGGGGAGAGCTGGGCGACCGCCTGGGTGACCCCGTGGTAGGCGTAGGCGGTGATGATGACCCCCGCGCCGCCGGTGGCCGCTTGGGCGATGCGCAAAGCGAGGTCATTGGCCTCGCTGCCCGAGCAGGTGAACATCACGTGGCCGAGCGCGGGCGGCATCGTGGCGAGGAGTCGCTCGGCGTAGTCGAGCACGCCATCGTGCAAATAGCGGGTGTGGGTGTTGAGCAGCGCCGCCTGTCGCGTCAAGGCCTCGACCACCTTTGGGTGGCAGTGGCCGACGCCGGGCACGTTGTTGTAGGCGTCGAGGTAGCGCACCCCATCGGCGTCGTAGAGGTAGGCCCCCTCGCCGCGCACGATGTGCAGCGGCCGCTCGTAGAAGAGCCGGTACGCGGGCCCCAGCAGGCGCGCCCGGCGGGCGACCCGGGCCTCCAGCTCCGCCGGCAAGAGGGCAGCCCCGGGGACAAAGGCGTTGGCCATGGCCTGGCGCATTACAGGCTCCGTACGAAAGCGGTGAGACGGTCGCGTCGAAGGTCGAGGGGGGTGTCGAGCAGGCGCACCATCGAGCCGGCGACCTGTTCGAGGATCGGCCGCATCTCGATGTGATCGTCTTCACCCTCGGCGCAGTGGCTGGCGATCGTGAGGGTGAGCACCCCGCGGGCCACGATCAGATCCGGGAGCAGATCGAGCTCCTCGTCGGTGAGCGGCGTGTGGGGCCCAAAGCCGGCGAGGAGGCCCTCGATCGGCGCCATCGGGTCGGCCGATCGGCGACAGTGGTAGCTCGCGGCCACCGCCAGCTCCTGAATGAGCGGCCCGCGGACCAGATCGCCGAAGTCGAGCAGGCCGCAAAAGCGGCCTTCGGCCATCCGTACATTGTGCAGGTTCCAGTCATTGTGGATCAGCTGGGCGCGCAGGCCGCCCAGGCGCGGGGCGACCCGCTCGACGAAGCGGGCCCGACCGCGGGCGGCGGCTTCGCGCAGCGCGCCGGCGGGGATCTCGCTGGCGTGGGCCTCCAGCTCGGCGGTGTGTTGCAGATCCCAGGGCAAGGGGTGCGATTCAGCCGGATGTCGGAGGCCTGCGAGGGCGGCGTCGAGGCGCGCCATCGCGGCGCCGAGGGAGCGCAGGCCGTCGGCTTCGAGCGGCAGGGCGTCCTCCATCGGCGGGCCCTCCACCCAGGTCAACAGGCGCACCAGTTGGGGCGGCCCGAAGACGACCCAGGGGGCGTAGGGCTGGCCTTCGCGGTCCAGACAGACCCGCGGCGCGGGAAAGCTGGGATCGACCGACGCGATTCGCTGCAGCGCCCGGGTCTGAAGGTCGACCACACCCGGATCTTCGTCAAGGGGGTGCACCTTGAGGACATAGGTGGCGCCGGTGCGATCGACGAGACAGAAGTTCTGATCGCGCTCGCCGCGCAGGCGGGTCACCGCGGCGTCGAGGCCAAAGCGCGCGGCGGCCAGGGCGGCGATCGCCTCGGGCGGGATGGGGGGCTGTTCGGCGTCGAGGGCGTCGAGGAGAGAAGGCATGGCGCGGACTATCCAGGCCCTTCCACCGCCGGGAGGACCAAGCGAGCGCCGCAACCCCGTGGTACTTGGTTGCGCCTTTTTGGCGGAGACCTCCACATGAACCGACTCCTCTGGGCCCTCCCCCTGCTTCTTGCCCTCGCCTGCGGTGCCAAGGGTGACGACACGGGCAGCAGCACCACGGACGCGACCGATGGGACCGACGGCGCCGATGGCACGGACGGCACCGATGGGACCGATGGCACCGATGGGACCGATGGCACCGATGGGACCGATGGCACCGATGGCACCGATGGCACGGACGGCACCGATGGCTCCGATGGCTCGGCCGGCCCCGATGGCGCCGCCCTCTACGCCAGCAACTGCGAAGGCTGCCATGGCGCCGACGGCACCGGCACCGCCAATGGCCCCGACATCGTTCGCGAGCTGTCGCATACCGACACCGAGATCATCGGGTTCATCCTCAACGGCAAGGGCCGGATGCCCGCCATCGCCGTCACCGAGGAAGAGGCGCAGGCCATCGTCGACTACATGCGCGCCACCTTCTAGTCGAGGGCGGCCAGCCGCCCCGCCGCCTCCATCATCCATTCGGCGTCGCGCTCCCCTTCGGCGAGCCCGATCAGGTGGCCTTCGGCCGAGATCAGCAGGGTGGTGGGCACCTCGTTCACCTCCACCAAGGCGAGCAGGTTGTCGGTGGTGAAGGCCTGGGGCAGTGAGAAGCCCCAGCGCCGCACGGAGGTCTCGGTCCAGGCCCGGTCCGGCGAGATCGACACGGCGAGAAAGCCGACGCCATCAGCTTCGTAGCGCTCCTGCGCCGCGATGAGCCCTGGGACCTCCCGGGCGCAGGGCGCGCAGGCCGGCATGTAGATGTTGACCAGGTAGGGCTTTGCCTCCAAGGTGATCGGCCGCCCGGCCGCGTCGGCCAGGGGCAGCGGCGGCAGCGGCCGGTCGATCTCCGGCTTCACGCCCCGCATCAAGGCGAAGAAGCCCACCAACACGAGCAAGGGGATCAGGTAGAAGCGGGCGCCGTCCATCGGTGTTTCTCCTGCGAACACCGACAACATGCACACCGCGCGCCCCCGGACGAGGCCCACCCCTGCGCGGGATCAGTTCACGGAGAGGCGCCGCAGGGGCTCGGCCACCGTAAAGTTGGCCGCGGTGGCCGCCCGCACCTGCTCCACCGAGAGGTCGCTGGCGATCTCGATGAGGCGCAGACCGCCATCAAAGGTGAACACACCGTAGTCGGTGATCAGCAGGTGCACGACGCCCTCGCCGGTGAGCGGCAGGGTGCAGCGCGGCAGCAACTTGGCCTCGCCCTTGGCGGTGTGCTCCATCGTCACCACCACCCGGCGGGCTCCGGCGACCAGATCCATCGCGCCGCCCATGCCCTTCACCATCTTGCCGGGGATCATCCAGTTGGCCAGATCACCGTTTTCGGCCACCTGCATGGCGCCGAGGATGGTGAGATCGACGTGGCCGCCGCGCACCATGCCGAAGCTGTCGGCCGAAGAGAAGAAGCTGGCGCCGGGCAGGGCGGTGACGGTCTGTTTGCCCGCGTTGATCAGGTCGGCGTCGACCTCGGCGGCGGTGGGGAAGGGCCCCATTCCCAGCAGCCCGTTTTCACTGTGCAGGATGATGTCCATGCCCGGCGGGATCTCGTTGGCCACCAAGGTGGGGATGCCGATGCCCAGGTTGACGTAGTAGCCGTCGCGCAGCTCTTCGGCGGCGCGGCGGACCATGGCGGTGCGTGACAGCGGCATGACTAGCCCTCCCGAACGGTGCGCTTCTCGATGCGCTTCTCAAAGGTGGAGCCCACCACCACCCGCCGCACGAAGATGCCGGGCGTGTGCACCTCATCGGGGTGCAACTCGCCCACCTCCACCAGCTCTTCGACCTCGGCGATGGTGATGCACCCGGCGGTGGCCATCATCGGGTTGAAGTTGCGGGCCGTGGCTTTGTAGACGAGGTTGCCGAGGCGATCGGCCTTCCAGGCCTTGACCAGGGCGAAGTCGCCGATGAGGGCGCGCTCCAGCACAAAGCGGCGGCCGTCGAACTCGCGCACCTCTTTGCCCTCGGCGACGAGGGTGCCGACCCCGGTGGGGGTGTAGAAGGCCGGAATACCGGCACCACCAGCCCGGATGCGCTCGGCCAGCGTGCCCTGGGGGCAGAGCTCGACCGCCAGCTCCCCCGAAAGGTACTGCCGCTCGAACTCCTTGTTTTCGCCCACATAGCTGCTGATCATCTTGGCGATCTGCCGGCTTTGGAGGAGCAGCCCCAAGCCAAAGTCGTCGACCCCGGCGTTGTTGGAGACCACCGTGAGGCCGCGGGTGCCCTGGGCCTTGAGCGCGGCGATCAGGTTCTCGGGGATGCCACACAGTCCGAAGCCGCCGGCGAGGAGCATGGCGCCATCGGGGATGTCAGCGACCGCCGCGGCGGCCGAAGGGAAGACCTTGTTCATACCTCTCTCCGAGCGGCCAGCCTAGCACGACCGCGCGGCGGCGGCCGCCGCTCAGCAGGGGCAGTCGCAGTAGGCCATCTCGGCGGTGGCGGCGGCCTCGCCCGAGGCGCGCATCACCACGGTGCTGGCCGGAAAGACCGACAGCACGAGCTCCGGCTTGCCGTCGCCCTCCAGATCGGCCACGCCCAGCACCTCGGTGACCTCCAGGGGCCGGATCGGCCACACGGCCTCGCCGGTTGGCGTGAACAGTCCGGCCAGGGTCTGCTCGACGCCCCCGCAGGCTCCGCCCTCGGTGCTGCGGTGGCCGATGACGAGGTGCAGCTCCTTGCCGTTCAGGCCGTAGCGCAGGACCTTGGTGCTGCGCTCTTCGTCGGCCAGGGGGCGCTCCTTCCAGACCGGGTGGGCGTCGAGGGCCTTGAGCGCGGAGGCGGGCCCCGGCCCCAGCTCCTTCCAGACCGTCTGTCCAGGTTTGCTCACGGCGAAGGGCCGACCCGGCGAGAGCTCGCAGCGAAGCGAGGCCACGATCCGCGGAGATCCGCAGCCGGGCGTGCTCATCGGCGCCTCGCGCCAGCCGAAGTGCGGCACCCCCAGGGTGGCGGCGCCAAAGGAGGAGATCGTACAGGTGGTGACGGCGCCGGTGGTGAGATCGCGCACGGCGATGGCGTCGTCGAGCTTGTGGGCGCCGACCTTCTGCACGGGGAGCTCGCCATACCAGGTGGCCACGTCGGCTTGGAAGACCTTGGGCGCGGCGGCCTGCTGGAGCAGGGTGGCGGTGGTCTCGGCCGGGAGGTCGATCGGCAAGAAGGCGCCGGCCGCCTCGCCCCGCAGCACGAGACCGCGGGCCTCGGGCTCCCCCTGGGCGCACCAGGCGTCGAGGGCGGGGTTGGGCCCGACGTAGGCGCCGGCGTTCTTCACGTAGTTGTCGACCCCGATCCCGCGCAGCGCCTTGGAGAGCTCGAGCGCCACGCGCTTGTCGGCCGAGGCCCCCGCCACGGTGACGGTGTAGCAAGGCATCAGGTTCTTGAAGCGGCTCGACGGCAGCCGCTCCACCTGGGCCTTGACCTCGGGGTGGGCGGCGAGGGTGCGCAGCCCCGGGATCTCCTCGTTGGGGTCGCGCTTGCTGCCGAGGATCACCCAGAACTGGTCGGCCCGGGCGGCCTCCGCGGGGGGTGCTGCGAAGGCTGCGGCGAGGAGAAAGGCGATCACGACTGGCGCGCGGGCGTCGGTGCGGGGGTGGGCGTGGGGCCGGTCAGAGTGGGGCCGGCCGGCGCCGGGGCCTGCTGCGGCAGCTCCGCGGGGTTGGCCATGAGCTTGCTCATCTCCACGCCCACCACGCCGTCATCGGGCAGGCCCTTGGCGACCTGGTAGGCCTTGACGGTCTTTTCGACGGTCGGCCCGAAGGCGCGGTCGTCACCGCAGGGAAAGCCGGCCTTGGCGAGGCGGCTCTGGAGGTCGCCGACGAGGCTGCCCTTGTCGCCTCTGTGCAGGGTGCGCGTGCCATGGGTGAGGGTGGCCCAGCCGACCGGGCCGATCACCGGCGCCTTGGCGACGCTGGCGTCCATGCCGCCGATGGAGCCCAACATGGGCATCACGCCCAACTGTTGATCTTTGGCCTTACGCGAAAAGACGCCGTCGCGGATGTACTTGCCGCCCGTGTAGGTGTCGGTGCCCGAGTAGACATAGGGGCTGGCCAGACCGCGGCCCTCGTAGCCCATGCCATTGTACATCTCCGAGTAGGCGGCGAGGCTCGCGGCGTCTTTGGTTTGTGTGGTGATGTTGAGGGCGTCGCGGTTGTCGGCCTTGTCTTTCATGGTGAGGGCGTGATCCGCGGCTTCCTCCCACTTGTGAAAGACGGGGATGTTGTTGGGCTCGTTGACCGCCTTCTTGCCGAGCGGATCGCCCTGGTGCAGGTAGGTGCTGAAGTCGCCGGTGGACTCCCGCCAGTGCAGGGCCGCCACCAGCGCCGCCGGGATGCTGGTCTTGGCGGCGACCGCCTCGTAGCGGGCCTGGTTCTTTTGCCAGTTGGCCTTGAAGAGCTTGAGGTCTTCGAGCTGGGCCGCCGTGACCGAAGAGCTGAGCTTGTCGACGTTCTTGTCGTGCTTGGCGTAGATACCGGCCGCCGTGGTGCCAGCGTCGGGGGCTACGGTGGTGTTGGCGGGGCCGGCCGGCGTGGGGGCGTTCACCTGTTGGGCGAGCTGGCCCACGGGCAATCCGCCGGCGGTGCGGTCCATCCCCGGGAAGAGCGGCCGAAGGCCGCTGAGCGCGCTGGTGGACACCGGTTGGGCGGCCCGGACCTGCTCTTGAAGGGCGGCGTTGCCGGGGCCAGCGGGCCGACGAAGGGGACCCTGCGAGACCGGGCCGGCGGGCTGCACACCGGGGCTTTGCACCTGCTGAAAATCGGGCACGGGCACCTCCCTTCCCCGAGAACATAGACCGCGAGGGGGGGCCCGGGCGGCCTGACCCCGAATCGTCACCGGCGGCCGGCGGGGCCCCGACGGCGCGCGGCGCGGCGTTGGGCGCGGTTGCGGGGGGCGTCGAGGCGCAGCTCCACGCCGATGGTGTCGGGCGTCGCTTCGGGCATCGGCTCGGGCTCGGTGGGCGGGTGGGCCAGCACGATCCGGCCCTCGGGATCGGCCGGGTTGAGGCACTGCACATGAAAGCCGGCGTCGGCGGCGCGCAGGCGGGCCCGCTCGGCGCCGGCGCGGGTGGGGTCGGTCATCGTCTCTTGCAGGGCGAGTAGCACATCGAGGGGGATCGCTTCGAGGTCCACGTCGGCTCTCCACAGGGGTCTGCCCTTGTCATCCAGTTGTCATGCCTGTGCCATCCAAAAGTGCATTCGTGGGCCCGGGCGCAGTAGGTGGGGAGGCGGAGAAAATATCGACATGAGAATCACGCGATCCCTCATCTTCCTCTCGGCCCTCGCCGCTGGCCCGGCCCTCGCCGACGAGGAGAAGCTCCCCCGCGTCGAGGTCGGCGGCACGCTCTTCGCCAGCTACGGCTACGTTCTCACCGATGTCTGCGCCGAGGTCAATGGGCCCTGCGAAGACATGCACATCAGCGCCTTCAAGCTCGACCGCGCCTACCTGATCGCGCGGGCCCGCCTGGGCCAGGGCTTCGCCAGCCGGCTGACCCTCGACGCCATCGACACCGGCGCGGGCCACGTTGTCTTCGTGAAGCACGCCTTCATGGAGTACAGCCCCAAGAAGGAGCAGGTGCGCGGCCGCTTCGGCATGATCGACACGCCCTACACCGGCTACTACGACGAGTTCTGGGAGCACCGCTTCGTCGCGCGGTCCTTCGCCGACTCGGTGGGAGCGCTCTACATCGCTGATCTGGGCGCCAGCGCCCAGGGCACCCACAAGGCCGGCCTCATCAACTGGCACGCCGCCTTGGTGAACGGCGAGGGCTTTCGGGCCCCCGAGCTCGACTCGGGCAAGACCCTGCAGGGCCGCCTGTCGATTGACCCGATGGCGCCAAAGAAGGGCAAGGCCCGCCTGCCGATCACCGCCTTCGTCAGCCAGGCCAACACCTACGACCAGGAGTCGGTGCTGACCTACATCGGCGCCGCCGGCTACCGCATCCCGAAAGTGACGCTGTGGGGCGAGTACCTGGGCCGCAAGGACAACGAGAACGACGTGACGGCCAGCGGCTACTCGGTGTCGATCCTGCCGGGCATGCCCAAGTACGGTCACCTGATCGTGCGCTACGACCACTTCGATCCCGACATCGACGCCGATGACGACGCCACCACCAAGGTGATCGTGGGCGCCAGCCACGACTTCGTCGACCGCGTCTCCCTGGCCGCCACCTTCGAGCAAGCCACCGTAGAGGCGGTCGACACCCCCACCCGCGGCCTCTTCCTGCGCGGCCAGGCCGGCTTTTAGGGCTAGTTTGCCCCGCGACGCAGGATCTCCGAAGGAGGCGGGGCGGCGGGGGGCGGCCTATACGGGCGGGGTGAGATCCGCATGTTTACGCCCTTTCGCCACACGCTGCGCCAGCTCTCCCTCGACGACGGGGCCGGCAGCCGACTGAGCCTGCTCACCGGGGCGGCGGCGGTGGGTCTGTGGCTGGTGTGGGGCTTCGGCGGCGAGCTGGCCCAGTCGCTGCCCAGCCGCCTCGCCCGGGTCGAGGCCGCCGAAGAGGCCCATGCCGTCGAGGTCACCGTGACGGGCCTGGTGTCAGGCGTGCGGGTGGGGGCCGGCGCCCGGGTCCACAAAGGAGAGGTGCTGGCCCTGCTCGACCCCAGCGCGCGGCAGATCGAGCTGTCGGAGGCCGAGGCCCGCCTCGCCGCCATCGAGGCCATCCAGGTCGCCGCCGAGCGCAGCGGCGGGGCCTTGGCGGGGGTCGCCTCGGCCGGGGCCAGCGCCGCCGAGGCCCGCGCGGCGGCGCTCTCGGTCGAGATCGGCGCCGAGGACGCCGCCATCGCCCAGGCCGAGGCCGAGCAGCAGGGCCTCGCCGCGCTGGTGGAGGCGGGGGCCGCCGGTGCCCAGGAGCGCGACCGCGCCGCCCAGCAGCTCGATGGCCGTCGCGCCCGCCTCGGGATCCTGCGCCAGCAGCGCGCCGCCGCCCTGGCCGAGGCCCAGATCGCCCGGCTCTCCACCACCTCAGCCGCCGGCGATCGCGCCCGCGACGCCGCCAGCCTGCAGGCCGACCACGCCGCCGCCGCGGCCCGGGTGGCGCGTCTACGCGAAGAGCTCGATCGGTGCGTGCTGCGCGCGCCGATCGACGGCACCTTCGCCGACCAGCCCCTGCTCGCGGTGGGGGCCGCAGTGGCGCCGGGCGCGCGCCTGGGCCGGGTGGTGCCCGATGGGCCCCTCCAGGTGGTGGCCTGGTTCGATCCCGCCGCCGCCATCGGCCGGATCGCGGTGGGCCAGCCCGCCGAGATCGTGGTGGAGGGGGCGCCCGAGACCCGGTTGCTGCCCCTGCGCGGCGAGGTGGCGGCGGTGAGCGCCGAGGCCGACGCGAAGGGCCTTCGCGTGGCCCTGCGCCTCGACGAGGGTCAGCGCGGGCCCCTGGTGCACGGCGCCGTGGTGGCGGCCGAGGTGGAGGTCGACCGCGCCGCCCCCCTGACGCTGCTCTGGCGCCGGGTGGGCGGCTAGATGCTGCGGTTGGCCGACGTCGGCGCCGATCCCCCGAGGGCGACATGAGCCGCTCCGCGCGCATCCCCGAGGTGATCCAGACCTCGGCGATGGACTGCGGCCCCGCGGCCCTCGCCGCCCTGGCCCAGGGCTTTGGCCTGCCGGTCTCCTACGGCCGCCTGCGCGAGGTGTGCCAGACCCAGGTCGACGGCACCTCCCTCGAGCGCCTCGGCGGGGTGGCCCGCCAGTTGGGCCTCGACGCCCGGCAGATCCTCTTGCCGCGCGAGGCGGTGCTGCGGCCCGAGGGGGACGCCCTCCCCAGCCTGTTGATGCTCCGAATGGCCGATGGGCGCTTGCACTTCGTCGTGGGCTGGTCGCTTTTGGGCGCTGAGGTGGCCCTGATGGACCCGGCCGAGGGCCGCCGGACGATCTCGACGCGCCTGCTCGAAGGGCAGCTCCACGAGGCGGCCTTTGAGATGAACCCCGAGGCCTGGCGCGGCTGGGCGGTGGGCCCGATCGGCCTGGGCCTCGTCAGCGCCTGGATGGACGCCCTGGGCCTCGACGAGGCGACGCAGGAGGCGCTGGCCGAGCGGGCCTTCCCGGCGGGGTGGCGGGCGACGGCGGCCCTGCACACAGCCCTTCGGCTGAGCCTGCGGATGCTCGGCGAAGGCCTGCGGCCGGGCGCCGAATCCCAGATCACGGTTGCTGCCCTCTTCGAGCGCGCGCTGATCGAGATCTCCGCGCCCGAGGGGCCCCGACACCTCGCACCGGAGGCCTGGCCGGCCTGGCCCCACGGCGCCGGCGCCCTGGTGCGCGGCGTGCCGGTGCTGGTGGTGCGCGGCCTGCTCGCCGACCGCCCCGCCCTCGACCCCGAGCTCGCCCGGGTGCTGGTCCCCGCGGCGCGCGCGCCGATCACGCTGGTGGTCGAGGCCCTGGAGGCGGCGGAGCCCCGGTGGCGCCGCTGGTTGGCCGTCGCCCTGCTGGCCCTGCCGATCGGCGGGCTGCTGGAGCTGCTGCTCCTGCGCGGCCTCGTCGACATCATGACCCTCTCCGCCGCGCCAGCGGGCCGCCTTGGGCTCGGCCTCGCCGCGCTGGCGCTGCTCTTCGGCTTGCTTGGGCTGCGATGGGGCACCGCCGGCCTCGCCCAGCGCCTCGGGCGGCAGATCGAGCTGCGCCTGCGCCTCGCCCTGCTGCATCGCCTGCCGCGCCTGCCCGATCGCTACCTGCGATCGCGGCCGGCCAGCGATCTGGCCGAGCGGGCCCACAGCCTGCACCTTTTGCGCGAGCTGCCCGAGACCGGCCTACAGATCGGGCGCGGTCTCGTCGATCTGGCCCTGACGGTGGGTGTTCTCGCCTGGATGGTGCCCTGGACCCTGCCGCTCTCTTTGGGGCTGGGGGGCGGCCTCGCCCTGGCCACCCGGCTCGCCACCCGTCACATCGGCGACGAGGCCCAGCGGGTCGGCGCGGCCCACGGATCCCTCGCCCGCATCGGGCTCGACGCGCTGCTCGGCAGCACGGCCCTGCGCGCCCATGGCTCCACCCAGGCCATCGAGGCGGCCCAGGAGGAGGTGCTGGTGGAGCTCGGCCGCGCCACACGGGATCTGCGCGATCGCGGCATCGGCCTCGCCGCCTCCACCGGGGCCGCAACCAGCCTGGGGGTCGGGGCCCTGCTGTACCTGGGCGCGACCCAGGGGGCGGGAAACCTGCTCTTTGTTCTGTTTGCGTTGCGCCTGCCCGGGACGGTGAGCGGCCTCGCCAGCCACTTCCTCTCGCTGCCCGGCCTCGCCACCCAACTCGGCCGGCTGCTGGAGCCGCTGGAGACCCCCGAGCAGGAGGGCGCCGACGCCACCGGCGCGCTGGAGCCCGGTCCGGCCGCGATCTCCCTGCGGGGGGTGCGGGTGGAGGCGGCCGGCCACCGCCTGCTCGAGGTCGAGGCCTTGGACATCGCGGCGGGAGAGGCGATCGCCATCGTGGGGGCGAGCGGCGCTGGCAAGAGCACGCTGCTGGGCTTGCTTCAGGGCTGGCACCGCCCGAGCGAGGGTCTGGTGACCTTCAACGGAGCCCCCTTGACCCCCGCGCGGGTGACGGCCCTACGCGCGCGCACCGCCTGGGTGGACCCCGCCGTCGCGCTGTGGAGCCGCAGCCTGCTCGACAACCTGCGCTATGGCGACGAGGGCGCCGTGGTGGACGAAGGCAAGGTGCTGGAGATCGCCCAGCTCCGGCCGCTGTTGGGCCGCCTGCCCGACGGACTCGCTACGGTGGCAGGGGAGGGGGGAGCGGGGTTCAGCGGCGGAGAGGGGCAGCGGCTGCGGGTCGGGCGAGGGCTTCGACGGCCCGATCCGGCCCTGGTGCTGCTCGACGAGGCCTTCCGCGGCCTCGACCGACCCAGTCGACAGCGGATGGCCGCCGAGGCGCTGGCGCGGTGGCAGGGCGCCACGATCCTGATGGTCAGTCATGACCTGGACAGTTGCCGCGCCTTCCCACGGGTGCTGGTGATCGAAGGGGGGCGCATCGTCGAGGACGGCGCTCCCGCCGACCTCCTGACCCAGGGCGGCGCCTTCGCCCGGCTGGTGTCGGCCGAGGCTGACCTTCAGTCGCAGCGGTGGACCGATCCGGCCTGGCGGCGGTGGCGGGTGGGCGAAGGGCGGGTGACCTCGTGATCGATCCTCGCCTGCTCTGGCCCGAGGATCAGCGCGCTGCCGCGGTCCTCGCCCTGTCGCGGTCGGTTGGGGGCGCGACTGGACTGGAGGGGCGCGCCCCTGAGCTGGTGCCGGTGATGGGCGCCTTCACCGAGCTGTCCGGCATCCTCGATCGGGCGGCGCCGGCCTTGCTGCGCATCGGGGTCGGCGAGCAGGCCCCCGTGCTGGCCCTGCTCGGCGGCGGGCCGGTGCTGCAGATCCTCGGGCCCGAGGGCCCCGCCACCCTGCCCCGCGAGGCCGTCATCGCCCAGATGGGCGCGGGGGTTCGGGAGTCCCTGATGGCCGAGCGGCGCGCGCTGCTCCAGGCCCTGCCACCGGCGGCCGCGGCGGCCTTGAGCCGGGTCTGGCTGGCCGAGCGGGAGGTCTTTTTGGGCTGGATCCTGCGCCAGCCCGCCGACGCCTCTCTGGGGGCCCTGCTCCAGGAGGCCGGCGCCATCGGGCTCATCGGTCGCCTCGTCGCGGCCGCCGCCGGCACCACCCTGCTCGGGCTCCTCGGCCTGGGGTTGACGGGCGGCGCGGCCCTGGCCGGCACCCTGCGCGGCGAGGCGGTGATCCTCTGGCTGCTGCTGGCGCTCTCCGCCCTGCCGCTCCAGCTTCAGTCGGCCCGCTGGCGGGGTGAGTTGGGACTGAAGCTCGGCCTGCTCTTTCGGCGGCGACTGCTGCTCGGCATCACGCGCCTGCGCCCCGAAGAGCTGCGCCTGGACGGCCTCGGTGGGCACCTTGGCCGGATGATCGACGCCGCCCAGGTGGAGGGGCTGGCCCTGGGGGTGGGGCTCTCGGCCCTGAGCGCCCCGGTGGACCTGCTCCTCGCCGGGGCGCTGCTGGCGAGCGCGCCGGGCGGCGGGCTGCTCCTGCTCGCCTTTGTCGTGGCCATCGGGCTTGTCATCGGGCTCGCGGGCCTCACCTACCGGCGGCTGCGCCGAGAGGTCCGGGCGCGCCAGCGGCTTACGCGCGGCCTCATCGAGCGCATGAACGGTCATCAGACCCGCCTCGCCGCCCTGTCGCCCGACCGGTGGCACGCCGAGGAGGACGCCGAGCTGCGGCCCTACGCCGAGGCCGCGGTGGACTACGATCGGGCCAGCCTTGCCCTGCAGATGGCGGCCGGGCCGGGCTTTCTGGCGCTGGGGGTGCTGGCCCTGCTGCCCACGCTGGTCGCGGGCGCGCCGGCCCCTGCCCTGGCGATCGGCGTCGCCGGCCTGATGCTGGGCGCCTCGGCGCTGGGATCGGTCCAGCGCGCCGCTGATCAGCTCACCGGCGCGCTGCTGGCCTATGAGCGGGTGGGCCTGCTCTGGCGGGCGGCCGAGCGCGGGCCGCTGGGCGGGGCGGTGGAGCCGGGGCCGGTCTTTGGACGCCCCCCCGCGGCGGGAGAGGCGCTGCTGGAGGCCGTCGACCTGCATTACCAGCCGCCGGGGCGCCCCCGCGCGGTGCTGGGCGGGGTGAGCCTGCGCGTGGAGGCCGGGGATCGCGTGCTGATCGAAGGGGAGTCGGGCGCTGGCAAGAGCACGCTGGCGGCGATCCTGGCCGGTCACCTGCGGCCCCAGAGCGGCCTGTTGCTGCTGCGCGGCCTCGATCTGTCCAGCCTGGGCGAAGCCCCCTGGCGCCGCGCCGTGGTGCTGGCGCCCCAGTTTCACGACAACCATATTTTCTCTCAGTCGCTGCTCTTCAACCTGCGTCTGGGCTGCGCCTGGCCCGCCGACGCCGCCGCGGTGCAGGAGACCCAAGCCCTCTGCGAGGAGATCGGCCTGGGGCCTCTTCTCGCGCAGATGCCCTCGGGGTTGATGCAGCCCGTCGGCGAGACCGGCTGGCAGCTCAGTCATGGCGAGCGCAGCCGCATCTTTCTGGCCCGGGCCTTGCTGGCGGCGCCCCAGGTCGTGATCCTCGATGAGAGCTTTGCCGCCCTCGATCCGCAGACCCTGGCGGCGGCCCTGGCGGCGGCGCGGCGTCGGGCCCACACCCTGCTGGTGATCGCCCACCCGTGAACGGAGGCGCCCCAACGCAGAGCGCCCCCGGGTGGAGGCGGGGGCGCTGCGGTCGGCTCAGAGTCCCTTGGTCTCGTCGGTGTCCGAGGGCCACTTGAGGGTGTGCAGCACAGGGTCATCGGCGTCGGAGGGGTACTTGGGCGTCGCCGGCGCGCCGGCGCGGTCGGCGCCGGAGGCGGCCAGCTCGGCGGCCTTCTCGGACTCCAGGTAGCGGCTGAAGAAGGGCTTCTTGACCATGTGGGCTCCACGATGGCGAGGGTGTGTGTTGGGGCTGAATGCAGAGTCGGCGGCCTCGCCCTCCGCGGCTCGCGCTCTGTTTGTATCGGCCGCTCGCTCCGTTTGGCCCCTTCCGACTTCCTACAGAAGGGGGCGGTCGCCCTACGAAGAACCCCCGGCCTGGGCCGGGGGTCAGGTCTCAGAAGGTGTAGCTTTCATCGGCGTCGGAGGGGTACTTCATCGTCTGGTACTCCTCGTCCTTGTCCGAGGGCCACTTGTTGGTCTTCGCGGCGGAGCCCGCGACGTCGGGGGTGGCGACCGCCAACTCGGCGGCCTTCTCGGTCTCGAGGAAACGGCTGAGGAAGGGCTTCTTGACCATGACAACTCCGTCTGTGTTGGCGTCTGCGCGCGCTGTCGTTCACATTCACCCTGTATCGTCGGCGATTGAAAATGGTCCCTTCGCCGATCCTTCACGCCCCGGGGCCGCCGGGAGACCCAACGAAGAACCCCCGGCCTGGGCCGGGGGTCACGTCTCAGTAGGAGTAGGTGTCATCGCCGTCGGAGGGGTACTTCATCGTCATCGCGTACTCGTCCTTGTCCGAGGGCCACTTGTAGGTCTTGTCGGCGGCGCCCGCGACATCGGGGGTAGCGACCGCCAGATCGGCGGGCTTCTCGGTCTCAAGGAAACGGCTGAAGAAGGGCTTCTTGACCATGACAACTCCGTCTGTCGCGAGGGGAGAGGAGCGGAACAGCCCGCTGTGTCGGCGTCTGCGCGCGCCGCCGTTCACATCCACCCAGTATCGTCGCCGATTGAAAAAGGTCCCTTCGCCGACCCTTCACGCCCGGGGGTCGCAGTTTGCCCAACGAAGAACCCCCGGCCAGGGCCGGGGGTCATGTCTCAGAAGGTGTAGGACTCATCGCCATCGGAGGGGTACTTCATCGTCTGGATCTCCTCGTCCTTGTCGGAGGGGTACTTGTTGGTCTTGCCGGCGGCGCCCGCGACGTCGCGGTTGGCGACCGCCAGATCGGCGGACTTCTCGGACTCGAGGAAACGGCTGAAAAAGGGCTTCTTGACCATGTTGGCTCCAAAATTCGCGAGGGTGGACAGTGGGGGCTGCCCCTGTGTCGGCGGCCTCGCGCTCCGCCGCTCACCCTCCTTTGTTATCGGCCGCGCTCCCGATTTGACTCCTTCGGACTTCCTACATCCGCTGCCGGGCCGGGCGCCCTCAGGCGGCGCCGATGCGCGGCGCGTCGCCCAACAGGGTGTCGGCGATGGCCTCGGCGATCGGCAACCCCGGCCAGCGCTGGAGCCAGAACCACTCGCCCTGGGGGTTCACCTCCAAAAAGACGTGGTGGCCCGTGGGCTCGACGATGAAGTCATAAGCGCCATAGTTGAGGCCCAACTGGCGCTGCATCGCGATCACGCCGTCGCGCACGTTCTGGGGCAGGGTCCAAGGCTCCCAGCGATCGATGTCGCGGGCGCCGGTGCGCCGCCAGTCCAGGGCGCCGGTGGGATTCTCCAGCGCGGCGGCGAAGACCTGCTCTCCCACGCAGATGAGGCGCAGCTCGGCGGCGCTCGGCACCTTGGCCTGGAGCGTCATCGGGCACCACATCAGATCGTCGATGGCCTCGATGTCCTCGGCTTTGAGCAGGTTGGTGAAGATCGTGGGGCCGCTGCGATCGGGGCGGATGCGCACATCGTGCATCATCTTGGCGATCACGCCGCCGGGGTGGGCGGCGACGAACTGGCGGGCCTCGTCGGGGTCGCTGGTGTGAACGGTGGCCGGGATGGTCAGCCCGCAAGGGCCGGCCTGATCCAGCTGGCGGACCTTGTGGGCGCCGTGAACGGCGCTGGGCGGATCCATCACAAAGGGGCCATGCTCGGCGAGCCCGACGAGGGTGCGGCGCGCCTCTTCGGCGACGCTGCCTGCCAGGGCACCTTCGATGGCCGAGGCCGGCGCGATGCGGCGGTTCCAGATCGCCGTGAGGGGCTGGGTGATCCGCTCGCCGCCCAGTACGAGGGTGTGGCCCGCCGGAAAGCGAAGGCCCATCCGCCAGTCGGCCGAGGGAAAACGGTTGGTGGGAAAGAGCAGCGGCAGGGCGCCGCGGGCCCGGATGGCCTCGGCCACCATCGGCGTGCAGTAGTCATCGTCATCGTGGGTGAGCAGCAGGACGGCGCGCATGGCTCAGCTCTCCAGGAGTGCGTCGACGAAGGCCTCGGAGATCGGCAGCCCCAGCACATGCTGGAGCATGCCCCACTCACCGGCGGGGTTGA
>Ga0164294_10001749_pt1 | contig 19891 bp, 20 predicted proteins | sample GEODES005metaG_FD_111479 | JGI IMG/M metagenome (GOLD analysis project Ga0164294, IMG submission 111479) | Oligotrophic lake water microbial communities from Sparkling Lake, Wisconsin, USA - GEODES005 metaG | ecosystem: Environmental > Aquatic > Freshwater > Lake | place: USA: Sparkling Lake...
ACCGGCAGCATGGCAAAGCTCATCCGCCCCTCGCGGCGCTGCGCGGGCGTCATCACGCCGCCTCCAACAGCCGATCGGCCTGGGCACGCGCTTCGTCGGTGACGGTCGCGCCGGACAGCATGCGGGCGATCTCCTCGCGCCGCTCGCGGGCGTCGAGCGCGTGGACGCCGGTGCGGGTGACGATGCCGTCGGACGACTTGGCGATGAAGAAATGACGTTCGCCACGCGCCGCGACTTGCGGACTGTGCGTCACGACCAGCACCTGGGTGCGATCGGCCAACCGCGCCAGCCGCTCGCCGATCGCCGACGCGACGGCACCGCCGACGCCACGGTCGATCTCGTCGAACACCATCGTCGCCGCGCCGCCTTCCTCCGCCAGCGCAACCTTCAGCGCCAGGATGAAGCGCGACAATTCACCGCCCGACGCGATCTTGGTCAGCGCCGCGAACGGCGCGCCTGGGTTGGTCGAAATCTCGAACTCGACGCGGTCCTTGCCGCCCGCGCCCCATTGCTCTTCGCCCAGCGGCGCGACGACGGTGCGGAAGCGCGCGGCATCGAGCTTCAGCGGCGCGAGTTCGCTCGCCACCGCACGGTCCAACCGTTCGGCGGCGGCATGGCGTTCGACCGACAGCGCGTCGGCCGCGGCATCATAAGCGGCACGGGTCGCGGCGACCTGGGCCGAGAGCGCCGCCAGCCCCTCTTCCCCCGCCTCGATCGTTGCCAGCCGTGCCGTCATCTGTTCGGTCAGGGCGGCGAGTTCGTCGGGCTGGACGCGATGCTTGCGCGCCATCGCGCGAAGGTCGAACAGCCGCGCCTCATCCTCCTCCAGCGCCCGCGGATCGAACAACAGCGCCCGCCGTGCGTCGGCGATGCTTTCTTCGGCCAGCGCCCCGTCGTTGATCGCGCGATCGACCGCCGCCAGCGCCTCGGCCAGCGCGGGATGCGCGTCGGCGATGCGTTCGAGTGCGCGCGCCGCCTGGCGAAGCTGCGCCAGACCCCCGTCGGACCCGCCGAGCCAATCGTCCAGCGACGTCATGTCGTCGGCGATCTTCTCTGCGCGCTGCATCGTACGGCGGCGGTCGGCGAGCTGTTCCTCCTCGCCGGGCTCGGGCGCGAGCTGGCGCAATTCGCCCACCGCATGCTCGAGATAATCGCGGTCGCGCGCGGCGGCATCGACTTGCGCGCGGGCGTCGGCCAGGGCCTGTTCGGCATCGCGCCAGGCGCGGTGAGCGCCGGCGACCCCACTCGCCCGGCACCGCCCGAACGCATCGAGCAACGCGCGATGCCCCGCCGGCGCCAGCAGTCCGCGGTCGTCGTGCTGACCGTGCACTTCGACCAGATATTGCGCCAGGTCGCGCAGCAATCCCGCCGAGGCCGGCTGGTCGTTGACGAACCCGCGGCTGCCGCCATCGGCCTTGACGATGCGGCGGACGATCAGCGGCTCGCCGGGCTCCACGTCGAAACCATTGCCGGCCAGCAGCGCCGCGATCGGCCCGTCGGCATGCGGCGTATCGAAGATCGCCGTCACCACCGCCTGGGTCGCGCCCTGCCGCACCAGCCCGCTGTCCGCGCGTGCGCCCAGCGCCAGCCCCAGCGCATCGAGCAGGATCGACTTGCCCGCCCCGGTCTCGCCGGTCAGCACACCGAGCCCACCCCCGAACTCAAGGTCGAGCGCTTCGATCAGCACGACGTCACGGATGGCCAGCGCGGTCAGCATGCGTCGGTATTAGGGAGGGGGCGAACCAGCGGCAATGACGACATGTGGGTTCCCCCGCGAAAGCGGGGATCCAGAGCCAAATGCGACACTGCCCGTGATCCTGGATCCCCGCTTTCGCAGGGATACGGCCATTGGATACCGCCTTACTTCGGCGGCCCGGACCCTGCGCCGCTGGTGTTGCTGGCACCGGTCGATCCGGCGCCCTGGTCCTTCGGCGCGACGCCCGGCGTGCCCGGCGCGATCGGCTGCGCGTCCTTCATGCCGAGCGGGATCGGCAATTCGCCCGCCGCCAGCGGCTTGGCCGCCGTCCACGGATGGTCCTGCATCAGCTTGTAGGCGCGCTTGTACCAATCGGTGCCGGGATAGTTCGCCCCGAGCACCGCCGCCGCCTTCTGCGCTTCCTCGGGCACGCCCAGCGCAAGATAGGTTTCGGTCAATCGCATCAACGCTTCGGGAATGTGCGTCGTCGTCTGATAGGTATCGACGACCGTGCGGAACCGCAGCGTCGCCGCCAACCACTGGCCGCGCGTTTCGTAGAAGCGGCCGATCTCCATTTCCTTGCCGGCCAGATGGTCGCGCACCAGGTCCATCTTGAGCCGCGCATCGGCGGCATATTTGGAATTGGGATAGCGGCGGACCAATTCGCCCAGCGCGTCCATCGACTGCTGCGTGATCTTCTGGTCGCGGGTCACGTCGGCGATCTGTTCGTAATAGCCGAGCGCGACGAGATAATAGGCGTAGGGCGCGTCGCGATTGCCCGGGTGGACCGAGATGAAGCGCTGCGCCGACTGGATCGATTCGGTGTAGCTCTGGTCCATGTAATAGCTGAACGCGCTCATCAGCTGCGCGCGGCGGGCCCAGATCGAATAGGGGTGCTGGCGCTCGACTTCGTCGAACAAGACCGCCGCTTCCTTGTAGCGGCCCTGGTCGAGGCGGCGCTTGGCGAGCGAATAGAGCGTGCCGACATCGCGCGCGACATACGGGACGTCCCCCTTCTTGAGGCCGCCGCGACCGGCGCATCCGGCGACGGGAATGGCGAGAGCGGCGATCAACGCGAGCGCGAGCGGACGTGACGGAGAGATACGCATGGAGTGGTGCCTTAGCCGAGCGGAAGCGTGGCGAACAATGGTTTTCACATATGGCTTTTTGACGGCAAGGATCGCAGGACGTGCCCGCGCGTTGGCGCGCTTTACCGAAAACCGGGAGGCCCCGTTCCGATGACTGCCACCTTGCTCGCCACCAAACGCGTCGAAAAGCCGTGGGGGCGGCACGATCTGTGGCCCGGATTTGCCAACCCCGCCCCCGATGCGCCGCCGATCGGCGAGATTTGGTTCCAGACCCCCGACGCCGGCACGCCCGAACTGCTGATCAAATATCTGTTCCCCGGCGAACGGCTGTCGGTACAGGACCACCCGACCGACGCCGACGCCCAAAAGGCAGGGTACAAGCGCGGCAAGGACGAATGCTGGGTGATCCTGGCCGCCGATCCAGGCGCGACGATCGCGATGGGGACGAAGCAACCGACCACGCGCGCGGCGCTGCGCCAAGGTGCAGAGGACGGGTCGATCGTCGATATGCTCGACTGGAAACCGGTCAAGGCGGGCGATTTCCTTTATTGCCCGGCGGGCACGATCCACGCGATCGGCGGCGGCATCACGTTGGTCGAAACGCAGCAGAACGTCGACCTGACCTATCGGCTCTACGACTATGGGTCGGACCGCGAACTGCATCTCGACGACGGGCTGGCGGTCGCCGATCCCAACCCCATCACGCCGCAGCCGATCGTCGGCGAGGTGAGCGAAGGACGCACGATCCTGTGCGAGGGACCGAAATTCGTGCTCGAACGCTGGGCCGGCGGCGACCGCGACATCGCCATGCCCGACGGCGTGACCGGCTGGCTGACGCCGCTCAAGGGCGAAGGCGTGGTCGACGGCGTGGCGTGGCGCGCGGGCGAGTGCGTGACGGTCACGGGCGCCGCGCATGTGCACGCCAGCGCCGGCAGCGACCTGTTGTTCGCCTATCCGGGCGACAAGCGGATCTGATCCTGCGGTGCCGGGAAGATGGCAGCCGAAGTCTGACGGACGGGGCTCACCTCACGCGAACGATGGCGGCCCGCTCCCTCCACCATCCCACTCAGCGTCGCGGCCCCTTCCCTGTTCCGGGTCGAATTGGTTTCGTCCCTGTTAACCCGCAGGCCGCTAAGGAACCCCGATGTTGCGCGTCCTGACGCTATCGACCCTGTTTCCCGACGCCACCCGGCGCAATTTCGGGGTATTCGTCGAGCGTCAGACGCTGGAGTTCGCCGCTCACCCCGACGTCGAGCTGCGTGTGGTGGCGCCGGTCGGCCTGCCGCCCTTCCCACTCGGCCGGCGCGGTCGGCACGCTGCGCTTGCGACACTGCCGCTGGGCGAACAATGGAAAGGGGTCGACGTCTATCGCCCGCGTTTCCTTGCCATGCCGGGAACGGGTGGGCGCATGTTCGCCACCGCGCTGACGCGGTCGCTCGCGCCCTTGCTGACCGACTTGCGCCGCGACTTTCCGTTCGACGTGATCGATGCGTCCTTCTTTTTCCCCGACGGTCCCGCGGCGGTCGCGCTGGGTAAGAAATTCGGCGTGCCGGTGTCGATCAAGGCGCGGGGCAGCGATATCCACCTATGGGGTCACGCCGCCGCCACCGCCGGCCAGGTCCGCGCGGCGGGAAGCGCCGCCGATGGCCTGCTCGCCGTGTCGGCGGCAATGAAGCGTGACATGGTCGCCATGGGGATGCCGGCGGATCGTATCCGCGTGCACCGGACAGGCGTCGACCTCGCCCAGTTCGCCCCGCGCGACCGCGCCGCGGTCAAGGCGCTGTTGAAAGTGCCAGGCGCGCTGGTGGTGTCGACCGGGGCGCTGATCGAGCGCAAGGGGCACGACATCGTGATCGAAGCGGTCGCAGCCCTGCCCAATGCGACGCTGATCATCGCCGGCGAGGGCGCACAGCGCAGTGCGCTGGAAGCGAAGATCGCAGCGCTTGGCGTCGGCGACCGCGTCCGGCTGCTCGGCGCGGTACCACACGGCGAGATGGCCGAGTTGTTGGCCGCCGCCGACGTGATGGCATTGGCTTCCGCCAGCGAAGGGCTGGCCAATGCCTGGGTCGAGGCTCTGGCGTGCGGCACGCCGGTCGTCGTGCCCGATGTGGGCGGTGCGGCGGAAGTCGTGACCGAACGCGCGTACGGGCGAATGGTGGGCCGCTCGCCTGCCGGATTCGCTTCGGGGATCGCCGCCGTCCTTGCCGACCGCACCCCCGCCGCCAAGGTCCGCGAGGGCGCCGAGCGTTTCACCTGGGCGGCGAATACCGCCGGGCTGTACGATCATTTGCGCGGGTTGGTGAGCGCGACATAACGCCGTGCTCCGGCGAAAGCAGGAGCCCAGGGCCAAACAACCTGCCGTGCGTCAACAACCCTGGGCTCCTGCTTTCGCAGGAGCACGGGCTGCACTCGTTACCGCTTCGGCGGCGTCATCGGGACGCCGCGCCATGCCGCGGCCTGATATTCGCTCAGCGAGACGAGGTTACCCATCTCGACCGGCATGTCGATCAGGTGGAGGCCCCAATCCTTCATGACGGTCCCATCGACGACCACGTCACCGACGATCGTGTCGGTCCGCGTGTCCTTGGGATCGGCGTTGACCGTCACCGCCAGGTAGCTGAACCCGCCGTTCGACACGCATTCCGCCGAAATCAGGCCGGGCACCGACACGAACGGCGTCGTCACCGGGGCGTTGTCGGTCGTCCATGGCCCCTGCGGTGCGCTGGCCAGCCCTGCCCCCTTGGCGCCGAAGATCGCGTCGGTGACTGCCTTGCCGCCGCCGAGTGCGGCGGGGTTGGTGCACGCCGCGACCATGGCGGGCTGGTCGGCGATCTTGCCGAAGCGGCTGTTTTCGGGCGGCGGCGCGTCGGCACGGAACGACACGTACGTGACGACGCAGCCATATTGCTGCATCGACTTGCACAATCTGGTGCGCTTGAAATCGCCGCCGATGTCGCCACCCGGCGGCACCGCGACGTTGGTCCCGATCAGATAGGCCGCGACCATCTTGCGCTTCATGTCGGCGTCCTGCTCGATCACGCCGGCGAGCAACTGCTTGAGGATGCCCGCACCCTGGCTGTGCCCGATCAGGACGACGCCGCGCCCGTTATTGTCGCGCTTCAGATAATTGTACCAGGCCGCCTCGACATCGAGATACGCAAGCTTGCGGTCGGCGGCGCTCGCCTTGCCCGCCATGATGTCGCGCAGTGCGGTCAGCGTGACCTGGCGATACATCGGCGCGAAGACGCGGCATTTCGACGTGAAGCGCGCGGCCTGCGCCGCCGCGACCTGCTTTTCTTCCGGCCCGATGTTGAGGTCGCTGTTCGGGGTCGGGTCGAGCGACACGGTCGGATAGACGTAGAAACAATCGTAGAGCGGCGCCGGATTGGCCTTGAACTTGACGATCTTCGGCTTGCCGGTCGCGGGGATCACGGTGACGTTCTGGTCGACCGCACAGGCGTCCTGGCGGCCGGGACGGCACAGCCAGCCGGCATCGGTCGCGTAATCGGGTGCGGGGATGGCGGCGAATTGCGGCGCGACCGGCGCTGCCGGTGCGACGGGCGGCGTTGCCGGTGGCGTGGTCTGGGCCATCGCCGGGACCGCCGTCAGCACGGCACCGAATATCAGCAACGATTTCATCTACGCTCTCCCCCGATCTGGATTCGCGGGAAAGCTTATCCGCCCACGCGCGACGATCAAGCCTCGATGGGATAGAAAGCGCCGGTAATCCAGCGGCCCTCGCCGCGCAGGACCGCCCAGGCGCGCGCCGCGGCACGGCTGTCCATCGCTTCGACGCCGATCCCGCTTGCTTCCAATGCCCGGATGAGGGCGACCGGCGGACGCACCAGCGTGCGGCCCGTGCCGAGCAGCAGGAATTCGGGCGGCGGGTCGAGCGCGAGCACCGGGGCCAGCGCTGCCGCGTCCAGCGCTGCGATCGGCGGCGGCGACCATTCGTCGGCTCGCTGCGGCGTGATCGCCAGCGCGCGATAGACATGGTCGTCGACGCGAAAGCCGCCGGCCGACAATCCGCTGACGACCGGCCCGTCGGCGCGGGTCCGGTCGATCCTCATCCGACGATCGGCCGCATCAACCGATGCGCTCGGCGCCGTCGATCCCGGCCTTCTTGCCGGGCCGGTCGGTCGTCGCGATCGGCTCGGCGCGCAGGCCCAGCGTGATCAGCAGCGACGACGACACGTAGATCGACGAATAGGTCCCGACGATCACGCCCAGGATCATCGCCGCCGTGAACCCGCGCAGCACGTGCCCGCCGAACAGCAGCAGCGAGGCGAGCGCGAGCAGGATCGTCAGCGAGGTCATGACGGTGCGCGGCAACGTCTCGTTGACCGACAGGTTGATGATCTCGCGCATGTCCATCTTGCGATAGCGGCGCATGTTTTCGCGGATACGGTCGTCGATCACGATCTTGTCGTTGATCGAATAGCCGATGATGGTCAGCACGGCGGCCACGATGTTGAGGTCGAATTCGAGCTGAGTCAGCGCGAAGAACCCTACCGTCATCAACACGTCGTGCAGGATCGCGACCCCGGTGGAGATGCCGAACTGCCATTCGAAGCGGAAGATCGCGAACAGACAGATGCCGATCACCGCGAGCACGATGGCGAGCACGCCGTTGCGGACCAGTTCGCCGGACACCTTGCCCGACACCGCATCCTGTTTCGAGAATTTGGCGCCGGGGAAGTTCGCGGTCAGCGCGGCCTTGACCGATTCGACGACCTTGTTGGTCGCGGCCGCGTCGCTGCTTTCGGGCCGCGGGAGGCGAATCGACAGCGTCTTGTCGCTCCCGACCGTCTGCAACTGCGCGTCGCCGAAGCCGAGCCGGTCGACCACCGACCGCACCTTGTTCTGATCGGGCGCGGTGGCGAAGTTTTCCTCGATCATGATGCCGCCGACGAAATCGACGCCCAGGTTGAGCCCCTTCAACGGCACCAGCGCGATCGCCGCCAGCGTCAACAGCGCGGTCAGGCCGAACGCCCAATAGCGCAGCCGGACGAAGTCGAAATTGGTGTTGTCGGGAATGATCTTGAGCAGGCGCATCGCAAGCGGCCCCTTAAATATTGATGGTCTGCGGACGATTCTTCCGCAGCCAGAGGACGACGAGCATCCGGGTGAAGGTCACCGCGGTGAACACCGATGTCGCGATGCCGATCAGCAGCACGACGGCGAAGCCCTTGATCGGGCCCGAACCGAGCAGGAACATGATGACGCCCGAAATGGCGTGGGTCATGTTCGCCTCGAAGATCGTGCGGCTGGCTTCCTTATAGCCCAGTTCGACCGACTGGATGACGCTGCGCCCGCGTCGCCGTTCTTCGCGGATGCGTTCGTTGATCAGCACGTTGGCGTCGACCGCGGTACCGATCGTCAGCACGAAGCCGGCGATGCCGGGCAGCGTCAGCGTACCGTTGATCAAGGCGAGCACGCCCATGATCACCATCACGTTGATGACGACGGCCCAGTTCGCATAGATGCCGAACCGGCCATAGGTCACCAGCATGAACAGCACGACCAGCACGACGGCGATGATCGACGCCTGGATGCCGGCATGGATCGAGGCTTCACCCAGGTCGGGGCCGACGGTGCGTTCCTCGACCACCTTCAGCGCGACGGGCAGCGCGCCCGACTTCAACTGGATCGCCAGATCGTTCGCGGCCTTGGCGTCGAAGCTGCCGGTAATCCGGCCGGCGCCGCCCAGGATCGGGGTCTGGATGTTGGGCGCGGAGATGACCGTGCCGTCCAGGATGATCGCGAACGGCTTGCCGACGTTGGCCTGCGTCACCTTCGCGAAATTCTTGCCGCCCTGCGTGTTGAACTGGAAGCCGACCGCCCAGGCGCCGGCGTTTTCGGTGTCGGTTTCGGCGCGGGCATCGGTCAGGTCGCTGCCGGTGATGATCGCTTCGTCGCGCACCGCCAGCACGGGCGATCCGGCGGGCCAGTTCGTCTTGGGATTGTTCGGATCGGCCGGGAAGGTCGCCGGCTGCGCCAGGCGCCCGATATAGGGTGCGGTGAACCGCGCCGCTTCGGGATAGGGCAAGGCGATGTCGCCGATCGGCGCGACGCCCCGGCCCAATTGCGCGGGGTCGGCATTGGTGTCGACCAGCTTGAATTCGAGTTTAGCGGTCTTGCCCAGCAACGCCTTCAGCGCGGTCGGGTCCTGCAGGCCCGGCACCTGGACGACGATGCGGGTCGAGCCTTGCTTGATGATCGTCGGCTCGCGCGTGCCGAGCGAATCGATGCGGCGGCGGACGACTTCGGTCGCGCCATCCATCGCCCCGTCGATCGCGGCGTCGATCCCGGCCTTGGTCGGGGTCACGACGAAGGTGGAGGAATTGACGACCGCGATGTCCCAGTCGCGCTGGCCGGTGTTACCGACGCCGCTGGTCTTCTGCGACAGCAATTGGCGCGCCGCTTCCAGCTGGCCGATGTCGCGCAGCATGAAGGTGATCTTGCCGCCGTCGGTCGAAATGTCGCCGATGCCGATCTTGGCCCGACGCATGTCGGTCGCGACTTCCTGCTTCTTTTGGCCGAGCCGAGTCGTGATCAAGTCGTCGGTATTCGCCTCGAGCAGCAGATAGCTGCCGCCCGCCAGGTCGAGGCCCAGGTTGATGCGCGGGTGGATCGGCCAGTTCTTGACCGTGCTTTCGGGAAAGAAGCTGGGGATGGCGAGCGCGCACAACGCCGCCAGGAAGCCGATGATCGACAGCACCTTCCAACGCGGGAAATCCAGCATCAGTCGTTCGCCGGCTTGGCGGAGGTCGGGCTGATCACCTCGGCGATCGTCGCGCGGACGACCTTGATCTTCACGGTCGGCGCGATTTCCAGCTCGACATATTGGTCGTCGACCTTGGTGACCTTGCCCAGGATTCCGCCCGAGGTCACGACCTGGTCGTTCTTCTTCAGGTTCGCGATTGCGGTCTGCAGCACCTTCACCCGCCGCTGCTGCGGCCGCAGCATCAGGAAATAGAACGCCACGAAGACGAGCACGAGCGGCAGGAAGGTCGAAATCATGCCGGCGGTCGCATCGGGAGCGGCGCCGGCGGCCTGGGCGTAAGCGGGAGGAATGAGCATGGTCGTCCTGGATATGGGCGTAAGCCGGAATGTGCCCCAAACGGGTCGTCCGGCGTCAAGCGCCGCGCGCTATCACCATGACGGTCCCCGCGCAACTCATGCGCATGCTTGCATCGCCTGCCCGGAGAGCTTAGAGGCCCGCGCTTCCCGCCGCCACGGCGCCGGGACCGGTCGGGGCGTAGCGCAGCCTGGTAGCGCATCACACTGGGGGTGTGGGGGTCGCAGGTTCGAATCCTGTCGCCCCGACCATTTTATTCAGTACGTTGAGAGATGGGGCGATACCGCGCGATGCGGGCAAGCCGCGTCCCATCCTTTTTTCCCAACGGCGAACTCGGCATCTGGGGTCGATAGCGCCATGTGCCGATTGAAGTCGGGTGCGCCATCGCGACCGTCGGCGCATTTGGCGGTGACCGTGCTTGCATGCCGCGACCAACACCGACATCAGGCAGGCATGCACAGTGATGCGCTAGAGCCCATACGCGTTTCGGTCGGATCGACGGGCTTCGGCGCTATCGCGGAGGACCTTGACCGGTTGCAAGCCGCCGACCGCCTGCGCCGGCTCGTGCCGCGCGCGGGCGCCGATCTCTCGTCGAACGATTACTTGGGGCTCAGCCGGTCCCCCCTCTTATCGCAGGCGATCGTCGATGCCGTCGCGCGGGGGGTCGCCGTGGGGTCGGGTGGATCACGCCTGTTGCGCGGCAACGATCCCGAGCATGAGGCGCTCGAAGCGGAGGCAGCGGCCTATTTCGGCAGTGAGGCGGCATTATATTTCGCCACCGGCTACGCCGCCAACGCCGCCTTGCTCGCCACTTTGCCGCAACCAGGCGACCTCATCGTCCATGATGCGCTGGTTCACGCCAGCGCGCACGAAGGCATAAAGCTTAGCCGTGCCGATGCCGCGGCGGCGGGGCACAATGACGCCATGCAAGTCGATGAGATCGTGACGCGATGGCGCGCCAGGGGCGGCGTCGGGCGCCCCTGGATCACGGTCGAGAGCCTGTACAGCATGGATGGCGACCGCGCGCCACTTGGGGATCTGGCAGCGATCGCGGATCGCCACGATGCTGTGTTGCTGATCGACGAGGCGCATGCGACCGGCGTGTTCGGCGATCGCGGACGAGGGCTGGCGGCGGCGCTCGACGGTCGGCCCAACGTCATCACGCTGCGCACGTGCGGCAAGGCGCTGGGGTGCGAAGGTGCCCTGATCTGCGGTCCTCGCGTCGTGCGTGATTTCCTGGTCAATCGTGGACGGGCGTTCATTTTTTCGACCGCGCCGTCCCCGTTGATGGCTGCAGCCGTGCGCGCCAGCCTGTGCGCGATCGCCGACGAGCCCGAACGCCGCGAGCGACTTGGCGCGTTGATTGATCATGCCGCGACGGCGCTATCCCCGCTGGGCATCAGTCCCACCGGCTCGCAGATCATCCCCGTCATCGTCGGGGACGATGCGCGCGCCATGGCGTTGGCGGGGCAACTCCAGGCCGCCGGGTTCGACGTTCGCGGCATCCGCCCGCCGACCGTGCCCGCACGGACCGCGCGGCTTCGGCTGTCGATCACGCTGAACATCGACGCCGCGCTGATCGACGCGCTCGCCGACGCTCTGAGGAAGTTGCTGTGACGGCGATCGTCGTGACCGCCACGGGCACCGACGTGGGTAAGACCGTGTTCGCCTCGGCGCTGGTCGCCGCGCTCGATGGTTGTTACTGGAAGCCCGTGCAGGCGGGGCTCGCGGACGGCACCGATCGCGCGCGGGTAGCAACCCTGTCGGGACTGGCCGAATGCCGTCTGTTGCCTGAAGTCTACAGCCTCACCACACCCTGCTCGCCCCATCGCGCGGCGGAGATCGACGGCGTCGCGATCGATGTCGAGACGCTGATGCCGCCGGCATGCGACCGCCCGTTGGTGATCGAGGGAGCGGGCGGCGTGCTGGTTCCGTTCACGCGCAAGGTGACCTTTGCCGACCTGGTTGCGCGCTGGCGCGTGCCTGCCGTGGTCGTCGCCACGACGACGTTAGGCACGATCAGCCACAGTCTGACCGCGATCGAGGCCTTGCGTTCCCGCGGCGTCGCGATCCGCGGCGTGGCCTTCGTCGGCGACGCCAACGAGGACAGCGAGGCGACGATAGCAGCCATGGGCGGCGTCAAGCGACTGGGTCGGTTGCCGTTGCTCGATCCGCTCGATGCGGAAACGCTCGCCGCCGCTTTCGACGGCAATTTCGATCTGGCGGACTTCCGATGAGCGCGTCCCCGGTCTGGCACCCCTTCACCCAGCACGGCCTCGGGGAGCCGATCCCGACGGTGACGCGCGCCGAGGGGGCGGCGCTCTACACCGCGGACGGGCGGCGGATCATCGATGCGATTTCGTCCTGGTGGGTGACGACGCATGGCCATTGCCACCCCAAAATCATGGCTGCGATCGCCGCGCAGACCGAACGCCTCGACCAGATCATCTATGCCGGCTGGACGCACGAGCCGGCCGAGACGCTGGCGCGCGGACTGACCGCGATCATGCCGCCCGCGCTCGAACACGTCTTCTATTCGGACAGCGGGTCGACGAGCGTCGAGGTCGCGTTGAAAATGGCGCTCGGCTTTTGGGCCAATCGCGGCGAGCCGCGGCACCGTATCCTGGTGTTGGCGCACAGTTACCACGGCGACACGATCGGTGCGATGTCGGTCGGCGCCCGCGGCGTGTTCAATCGGGCCTATTCGCCCCTATTGTTCGATGTCGGCACGATTCCGTTTCCTGCGCCCGGCGCGGAGCAAGCGACGCTCGACGCGCTGGAGGCGGCGTGCCGCGAACGGCCGGCGGCATTTATCGTCGAGCCGCTCGTCCTCGGTGCGGGCGGCATGTTGATATATTCGCCCGCTGTCCTGGCGGAGATGCGCGCGATCTGCGCGCGACACGGCGTGCTGTTCATCGCCGACGAAGTGATGACGGGCTGGGGCCGGACCGGCACGCTGCTGGCGTGCGAGCAGGCCGATGTCGTGCCCGATGTCCTGTGCCTGTCAAAGGGGCTGACGGGCGGGGCGTTGCCGCTGGCCGTGACGATGGCGACCAGCGCGATCTTCGACGCGCACCTGTCCGATGACCGCGCCAAGATGTTCTTTCATTCCTCCAGCTACACCGCCAACCCGATCGCATGCGCGGCGGCGGTCGCCAATCTGGCGATCTGGCGCGACGAGCCGGTGTTGGACCGCGTCGCCGACCTCGGTGCCCGGCAACAAGCACAGCTCGACGCGCTGCCGGACGTGACGGGAAAACGGCGCATCGGAACGATAACCGGAATGGAGATACCTGTTGGCGACAGCGGCTATCTCGCCGCGATCGGCCCGCGCCTGCTCCGGCATTTCGGCGAGCGCGGCGTGTTGCTGCGGCCGCTCGGCAATACCATTTACGTCATGCCACCTTATTGTATCGACGATGCGGACCTGGAGGCGGTGTATGCCGCCGTGGCGGATGTTCGATCGGCGCTTGGTTGAACGACTGCTTCGAGGGACGCGCAACGGCGCAGGCCGTCGTTCGCGGCAGTCGGCGTCGGCGATTCGTTGCTCCCCCGCGCGGGGCGTTTGCGCGAAAAACAGCGGACGTCTGTAAATCGCGTCGGAAAAGTGGTTTAACGCAGGTTATGGACGACTCTGCCTTCGCATCGCTGACACCGCGGGAACGCGACTGCCTGCGCGGCGTGCGCGCGTTGCAGGGATCGGGCGAGATCGCGCGCGACCTGGGCATCGCGATCGGCACGGTCGACGCCTATCTCGCCGCCGCCAAGGTCAAGCTCGGCGCGCGCGACCGCAAGCATGCCGCCCTGCTGTTCGCCGAGTACGAAGCGGGCCTGACACCCCCGAAAACCGACCCCCAGAATCTCCCATGCGAGAATCTGGGGCTGGCCGCCGCCTCGCGTCACCCCTCATGGTCGACGGCGATCGAGGGCGGCCTCTCCCCTTCCCTACACGATGCCGTCCTCGATCAGCGGCGCTTCGGCGGCGTCACGGGGCGGACCGGCTGGGCCGGTATGCTCCGTGACGTTATCGAAGGGGCGAGACCGAGTGACTTGTCGACTGCATCCAGGGGGGTTTTGATCCTGGCCGCCACCGTGATCATAGGCTTTGCCTTTTTCGCGGTCAGTGCCGGGGTGGGGGCTCTATACGGTTTGGCGACGTTTCTCCGATCGCTCTCACACTGACGCCGCATCACCTTTAACAGGCGCGCCTGCTTTGGTCGGCGCGGTGGAGGAACTATGCGCGTCGATCCGACCAATCATCCGCAATATGATCTCATCAACTCTATTTCTGCCGCCGTTCTCGCTGCCGAACGCGACATGGATAACTCTATCGTTGCGTTGTCGAAACTGGTGACGACGACGATCGAGGATTTCGCCGACGCCGAACTGCCGGCATCGATGTCGCAACGTGCCCTCGACAAACTCGCAGACGCACTGACTGCGCACGTCGGCACTCGCCGCCTGTTGGGCGATGCGCATCGGAAATATGGTCGCACTGCCAAGTCGCTCGGCGCGACGGCCGAGGACTGGGGTCCTTGGTGGCCATGCCCGGACGGCAAGGCAAAGACGATCGAGCCGACCAAGCAGCCACTGCGCGTAGTGGGCTGACCGTTCATACTTGACGGGACACGGTCGCTATGATCGGCAATAGAGATGACGATCGTCATCCTCTTCATCGCACTATGGTTCGGCGTGTGCGGCTACGCCTTGTGGCGGGGCGGCACACCCGAGCGGCTGGTCGCGCTGACCTTTCTGGTTCTGGGGCCGCTATCCGGCGTCGTGCACTCACGTGGGCGTCCATGGCACGACGTGGATGTCGGCGTCTTCTTACTCGATTTCGTGATGCTATTGTTGCTGGTGGCACTCGCACTGAAAGCCAACCGCTACTGGCCAATCGGCATGGCCGCGATGCAAGTATTTCAAGTACTTGGTCACCTCATCAAACTCGCCGATCCGCGCATGCTGCCCCTGCTCTATTGGATCAGCGCGGCGGTCTGGGCCTATCCGATGTTGATCCTGCTGCTGCTCGGCACCGTGCGGCACCGCAATCGGGTGAAGCGGCTGGGGCCGGAGCCGTCCTGGAGCAACTCCTCACCGCCGCCGGGCTGAGCGATGCGCCGGCGCGGGCGCAGGCGCTGATCGACCAGTTCGGCTCGCTGCCGTTGCTGCTCGCGGCCGGACCCGGACGGCAATTGCGCGCCGTCGGCAACCCGCGGATCGTCCAGCTGCTGCAAGCGGTCAGGCAGGCGCTTCGCCACGTCACGCGCGCCGACCTCGACCGGCGGCCGGTGCTCGCCAATTGCCGGATGCTGCGCGATTATCTGATGGTCCATCTGGCCGACGAGCCGAACGAGCATGTCCGCATCCTCTACCTCAACGCCTATGACCGGCTGATCGGCGACGAGCTCCACGCCAGCGGCACGCCGAGCGGTACGCCGTTCTGCGTCCGCACGATCGCGGCGCGTGCGCTGGAGGTCGGCGCGATGAACGTCGTCGTCGCGCACAACCATCCGTCGGGCCTGCGCGAAAGTAGCCGCGCTGACATTGCCCAGACTATTGCGCTCGAAGCCGCCCTGGACGCGCTCGGCATCACCCTGATCGATCACTTGATCGTCACGCGCAGCGGCCTCGCCAGCGTCCGCGCCGCGGCACAGGCACTACCGGCATGACGATCCGCACGCTCCTGGTTTGCGACGATCCCGACACGCGCGCGCTCGTCGCCTTGTCGCTCGACCTGCACCCGGCCTTCGCCGTGACGGCCGGATCGCGCGCCGATGCGGCGGACACGCTGCGCCGCCGGGTCGAGCCGTTCGACGTCATCCTGCTCGACACCAAGCATGTCGACCTGGGCCCGGCGGCGCTGGTCGCGGCGATCCGGCAATGGCCGTCGTCGGCCACGGTGCCGATCCTGATCCTGTCGTCCAAGGCGACCGAGGTCCGCTCGGTCGACGCCCAGGGGCTGATCTGCAAGCCGTTCGACCCGGTCGCGCTGCCGCATCGCGTGATCGAGATGCTGGCGCCGTTCGGGGGGGAGCGACGCTAGTTCATCACCTGCGCGGCGAACCGCTCCATCTCTTCGGCCTGCGGGCTCATCTGAAGCAGCAACAGGTCGAGCCCCGCGCCCTCATAGTCGGCGATGCGTTGCTTGAGCTGTTCGGGCGTACCGACCAGATTGGGGCGCAAGCCGCGGTTCGACACCGAGTATTCCTGGACCTTCAACTCGCGCTCCAGTTGCGTGCCCGACAGCCATTGGTCGAAATTGGCGTAGCCCGCCGGAAGCTCGCTGACCGTCGTGATCCGTTCGAGCTCGCGCTGCGCCTCGGCCTCGCTGTCGCGGACGATCGCATAGGCGGCCATGCCGTAGTGCATCTTCGGTCCGCCTACCGCTTCGCGCCGCGCCGCCATGTCGGCGATCTTGGGCGCGATCGCGTCGACCGGATCGCCGTGCATGACATAGGCATCGCAGTGCGCGGCGATCATCGACTTCGCCTTTTCGCTCTCGCCGCCGGCATAGACGGTCGGGCGCTTGGCGGGCTTGGGCGAACAGATCGCGTCTTGCGTCCGGTAGAATTGCCCGTCGAAGCTGAAGCGCTCTTCGGTCCACAGCCCGTCGACCACCGTCAGCCATTCCTCGGTCCGCGCATAGCGATCGTCATGCTGGTCGAACTGCAGGCCATATTGCTTCGCCTCGTCCGCCCACCACGACGACACGACGTTGAGCGCCAGCCGCCCGCCCGAAATGCGGTCGATGTTCGCCGCCGCCTTCGCGAACAGCGCTGGGTGGTGGAAGTTCGGCCGCACCGCGACCATCAACTCGATGCGCTCGGTCACCGCTGCCAGCGCCGCCGCAGTCGACCAGGCATCCAGCGCGGGCTGTTCGACGCCCTTGATGTCGTTGAGGTTGAGCTCGGCGATCAGCGACAGGTCGTAACCGAGCGCCTCCGACCGCTGCGTCAGCCGCTTCACATATTCCCAGCTCGCCGCCATGCCCTCGTCCGGCACGTTGCGCAGCCACCCGCCGAAGACCGGCATCCAATATCCGTAGCGCATGGCCGCGACCTTAGGCGAAGCTCTTCGCGGTGACCATGTCCAGGAAATCGACGAGCTTTTCGTGCGGGTCCCAGCCCAGCACGTCGATTGGGTTGGCGACGAAATTGGACAGCGCGTTGATGTCGTAGAAGCGCGGCACGCCGTCGCGGTCGTCGATCATGACTTCGATCCCGCCGACGTCGAGCCGCATTTCCTCCGCGATCCGCTGCGCCGCGTCGATCAACGCCTGTTCGGGCTCGGCCGCGGTCATCGCGATCCCCGAATCGGCGACGCAGGCATCCGCGGGGCACAAGTCGAACCCGCCGCCGCCGACGATATCGATCGCATAGAGATAGTCGCGGTCCAGCGTTTCGATCCGCGTGATCTTGCCGTCGCGCGCGGGGACGTAATCCTGCACCAGCAGAACGCCGTCGACGCTCTTCGGCAATTCGCCCTCGGCGATCGCCCAGCGCAGTTCGGCTATATTGTCGAACTTGACGATCCCCGCGCCTGACCCGCCGATATTGGCCTTCACCACCAGCGGAAAGGTCAGCGTCGCCGCCGCCGCTTCGACGTCCGCCACGCGGTGGACGACACGCGTTTCGGGGATCGCCAGGCCCAGGCTCGCGATCAGCGCGAGCTGGCGCGCCTTGGACGCGTCGACCGCCATCACGTCGGCGCCGTTGATTACGCGCGCCCCCGACCGCCGCCAATGGTCGAGCAGCGCCATGGTGTGGAAGATCGGATGCTCGTCGTCGCGCAGGAAGCTGGACATGGCGATACGGTTGAGCACGACCGGCGCCGGGATCGCGCCGTAGCCGGGGCTCCAATTACCCTCCGGGCCGAACGCGGCGTAATTGATGCCGCGGCGGTCGAGCGCGGCGAACAGGGGCGCAAACCATTGCGGATGTTCGTAAAGTATGGCGAGATCGATCATGTTGCGATCCCCTTAACCCTGCACCCCCGGCCCGTCATCCCCGCGAAACCGGGGGGCAGGCTGCCGAACCATCCCAATACGATACGGTGGTGCCTGGAGAAGGTGATACCAGATCGGTCCCCGCTTTCGCGGGGATGACGATGGAGGGTAGCGGCAATTGCCCGCCTCCCCTACAGGCCGCGCATCATGCTCAACCTGACCGACATCACGGTCCGCCTCGGCGGGCGGACGATCATCGACGGCGCCACCGCGAACCTGCCGCCGCGCAGCCGCGTCGGCCTGATCGGGCGCAACGGCGCGGGCAAGACGACGTTGGTGCGGGTGATCGCCGGCATGCTGGAACCCGACACCGGCGAAGCGGCGATGCCGCGCGGCAGCCGGCTGGGCTATATCGCGCAGGACGCGCCGTCGGGGACGGCGACGCCGTTCGAAACGGTGCTTGCCGCCGACACCGAACGCGCCGCGCTGATGCACGAAAGCGAGACGAGCCACGATCCCGATCGGCTCGGCGAAATCCACGAGCGGCTGAACGCGATCGACGCGCATTCGGCGCCGAGCCGCGCGGCGCGCATCCTGGTCGGGCTGGGGTTCGACGAAGCGGCGCAGCACCGTCCGCTCGACAGTTTCTCGGGCGGGTGGAAGATGCGCGTCGCGCTGGCGTCGCTGCTGTTTTCGCAGCCCGATCTGCTGCTGCTCGACGAACCGTCGAACCACCTCGACCTCGAAGCGGTACTGTGGCTCGAGGATTTCCTGAAGAGCTATCCCGCGACGATCGTCCTGGTCAGCCACGAGCGCGATTTCCTCAACAACGTGGTCGACCACATCCTCCACCTCGAACGCGGCAAGCTGTGGCTCTATCCCGGCGGCTACGATTCGTTCGAGCGCCAGCGGGCCGAGCGCCAGGCGCAGATCGCCTCGGCGCGCGCCAAACAGCAGGCCGAGCGCGAGAAGCTCCAGGATTATATCGCGCGCAACTCCGCCCGCGCGTCGACCGCCAAGCAGGCGCAGAGCCGCGCCAAGGCGCTCGCACGGATGCAGCCGATCGCGGAACTGGTCGACGATCCGTCGCTCAGCTTCGACTTTCCCGATCCCGCCGAACTCCGCCCGCCGCTGATCACGCTCGACCTCGCGAGCGTCGGCTATGGCGACACGCCCATCCTCAGCCGCCTCAACCTGCGGCTCGACCCCGACGACCGCATCGCGCTGCTCGGGCGCAACGGCAACGGCAAGACGACGCTGGCCCGCCTGCTTGCCGCGCAACTGGCGCCGATGGACGGCGCGATGAATGCGACCGGCAAGATGAAGGTCGGCTATTTCACGCAATATCAGGTCGAGGAACTCGACGCCGACGAAACGCCGCTCCAGCACATGACCGTGCAGATGAAGGGGGCGACGCCGGGCGCGGTGCGCGGTCAACTCGGCCGGTTCGGCTTTTCGGGCGACAAGGCGACGACCAAGGTCGGCAAATTGTCGGGCGGCGAGCGCGCCCGGCTGGCGCTGGCGCTGATCACCCGCGACGCCCCGCACATGCTGATCCTGGACGAGCCGACCAACCACCTGGACGTCGATGCGCGCGAGGCGCTGATCCAGGCGCTTAACGCCTATTCGGGCGCCGTCGTCATCGTCAGCCACGATCGCCACATGCTGGAAATGACCGCCGACCGTCTGGTGCTGGTCGATGCCGGCACCGCGAAGGAATTCGACGGCAGTCTCGACGATTATATCGCCTTCGTGCTGGCAAAGGACGTGTCGGACACCGCGAAGGAAGTATCGAAGCTCAACAAGAAGGACGCGCGGCGCGCCGCGGCGGAAGCGCGCGAACAAAGCCAGGGCCTGCGCAAGGCGGCGAAAGCGGCGGAGAGCGAACTCGCCAGGCTGACCGCCGAACGCAGTGCGATCGACCGCGCGATGTTCGACCCGTCGAGCGCGGACGCGGCGCTGTCGAAGCTGACGATGACCGACCTGATGAAACGCCGGGCCCAAGTCGAAGCGAAGATCGAGACGGCCGAAGCGGCGTGGCTGGAGGCGAGCGAAAAGCTAGAGGCTATCGCCGCCTGATC
>Ga0164294_10001750_pt1 | contig 19889 bp, 16 predicted proteins | sample GEODES005metaG_FD_111479 | JGI IMG/M metagenome (GOLD analysis project Ga0164294, IMG submission 111479) | Oligotrophic lake water microbial communities from Sparkling Lake, Wisconsin, USA - GEODES005 metaG | ecosystem: Environmental > Aquatic > Freshwater > Lake | place: USA: Sparkling Lake...
AAAACAAAAAGAAATTATAAAAAAACAAAAAGAAATTGTAAAAAATAAAAAAATCTAAAAACAAAATTTGTAAAATAATATTTAATAACTCATTGGAGGTCTATTTCCTGTAAGGCTTCTTATATCAGCATCTCTATCTTCCTTCATTTTTTTCATTCTTTCATCCATCATTTGATTTGAAGCATCTTCACCAACTTTTTTTGCACCCCTAATTGTTGTATTAAAATCATCATTATTTCCGTGTTGAGATATTTGACCACTAAAAGCAGTATTTAAATCAACATAATTATGCATTTGTCTCATACCTCCGTTACCCTTAGCTTCTAAATCTTCAGGGGCTTGGTCTAAAAAACTATATTGATCTGAAACAATATCGCTAAATCCTCCGCCTCCACCAAAAGAAAAAGCCATCGGTTCCATATTATTTTGAGTTGCTTGCTTTATTGCTATATCTTGCTTTGGTTTTAAATATTCTAATATTTGTTCTCCATATAAAACTTGATACCCTTTGGTTAATAAAAGAAGGGCAGGAACACGTGTTACATTTTCAGGTAAAATTATTTTTTGCCCATTGTCTAAAATTATATATGTCTTATTATTAGCTTCCTTTACTCTTTTATCAATACAAATAAAATGTATGTCTTGAGAATTTGTTTTGGATAATAATTGTAAATATTTTTTGGAAACTTCGCAATACTTACTATAATACAAAATACAACTCATCTTAATTTATACTTAGTTATTTGAAAATTATATTTAACTCATTTAAAAAAAAAATGATATATTTTTCAATTTAAATATAAAGTTATATTAAATATAATGAACCCAACACTACATCCTTTTGAGAGCGAAGATAATTCATTTGGATTTACGCTTAGTGGTGTAAATGTTAGCATAGCAAATGCTTTACGACGAACAATTTTATCTGATATACCATTAGTGGTATTTAGAACTGCTCCTAACGAATTAAATAAGTGTTCTATTATTATAAATACTACTCGTCAAAATAATGAAATTATAAAACAAAGATTGAGTTGCATTCCTATACATATTAAGGATGTGGAAGAGTTTCCACTAAATAATTATATTATGGAAGTAAATGTGGAAAATACAACGGATACAATTATGTATGTTACAACTGAACATTTTGTTATTAAAGATAAAAATACTGGTAAATTATTACCTCAAGAAAAAGTTCGCGAAATTTTCCCAAGTGATGATATTACAGGATATTTCATAGATTTTGTAAGATTACGTCCAAGAATTTCTGATGAAATACCTGGAGAAAAAATTCACTTAATTTGTGATTTTGACATAGGTAGTGCAAAAGAAGATGGAATGTTTAATGCAGTTTCTACATGTTCTTATGGATTTACAGGAGATGAAGCAGCACAAGACGCAGAATTAGCAAGAAAAATACATAAATGGAAAGAAGAAGGTAAAAATGAAAATGAAATAAATTTTGAAACAGCTAACTGGAAATTATTAGATGCAAAGCGAATTTATAAAAAGGATAGTTTTGACTTTATTGTCCAATCAGTAGGAATTTATACCAATAATGAAATTGTTGACATTGCTTGCAAGATTTTACTTTTTAGATTAAGTGAATTAGGTTCTATAATTGAGAAGGATGAACTAGAAATAAAAAACGCAGAAAACACAATGGCAAATTCTTTTGATATTATTCTTGAAAATGAAGATTATACAATTGGAAAAGTAATAGAATATTTATTATTTACAAAGTTTTATGAAACAAACATGATTACATACTGTGGTTTTAAAAAGATGCATCCTCACGATAATTATAGTATAATTCGTCTATCTTATAAGGAACCTGTTGACAAATCGTCAATCAAGGGTCATATAAATGAGTGTGTTGATGATGCGATGCATTTGTATGGAAAACTAAGAAAAGATTTTACGCAATTTGTAAAATAGAGTGAAACAGTTCTTTAAGTAGATAAAATAAATATATTTAAAGAATAACTTAAAGGGCAAGTACTACATTTTGTAAAGAAAATTGAAAATTTTGCCGTAAAAAAGTCCCTACACGTGTAGTATAAAATTTGATTTTTTTGATGTGAAAGTTTTTTTGAAAAGTCAAAAATGGACAAAAATAAATGTCCAAAATTGAAAAGTTGGAATATTTTACCAACAAAAATTCAATTGTGTGACCATAATTGAATTTTTACGTCTCGTCACAAAAAAAATAATTTTCACTTTGTTACGATAATTTTTTTTAAAAAGGTTTAAAAATATATTACACCTTTTTACATTTCAAACGCCGATTATTTACAATTGTTTAATTACTTTATAACTATTAAATAAATTAATTAAACACAAACTAAATTATAATAATAATGAATAATAATTCATCTTTACAAAATGTGTATAATTGGGGAAAAATATATAGTTCACCATTTGAAAGATGGAAAGATTTATATCCTCAATATTTAGAAAATGGAAAATGGAACAAAATATGTATTAGATGTAATAAAAATACAGAATATGTCGCAAGATGGTGTAATAATTGTTATAACGAATATAAAAAGCAAGAAGCATTTTATAGGGTTAAAGCATATAATTTATTGAAAAAAAAATCATTAGATACTAATTGTGAAATAACTGGTTGTAATAAACAAATGTTGAAATATTATTTTGAAACACTATTTGACAATAATATGAATTGGAATAATCAATCTATATATTGGCAAATAGACCACAGAATTCCGATATCTTGGTTTAATTTAGAAAACGACGAAGAATTAAAATTTGCTTGTAATTATAAGAATTTACAACCTATGGAAAAGAGTTCAAATCTCAATAAATCACACGATTATCCAAATAATCATTTATTTAACTACGCCTTCCATTCTGGAGATACCTCTTGAAAATACTCTTCAATTATTCTTCCTTGCATTTTTATTATAATATTTGTGCTATTCCAATATGGTGAGAAATATTTAATTATAGAATGATTTGCGGATAACGCTTGCATTCCTCCCATTTCATATATTTTTTTCCCCATTTCAACAATTAAATTTTTATTTGTAGGATTTTCATAAATTATTTTACAACATATATGATGTTGTTCTCCATATTCAGCCCATAAATCAATATAAATGTTTAGTTTTTCTAACATTTCTTCATAATTAGGATAAGGCGTAACCTTAACAAACTCTACAATCACTTCATCTTCTACCTGTATTAAATCTTTATTGTCGTTATTATTCATTATATAGTTTAGATATTTATGTTTAAATTATTTATATTTAAACTATTCAATTTTTTATAAAAATAATCGGCGTTTGAAATGTCCAAAGGTGTAAAATACTATTTTATGGAAACTTTAGGTGACATTTTGGTGACAAAAAACGAGCAAAAAACGAGCGACATTTTTTTCTGCGAATTTTGTAACTATAGATGCTGCAAGAAATACAATTGGGATAGACATATAATGACAGCAAAAAAAAACATTCGAAGGTGACGGATAGCGAACAAAATGGAGCAAAAAACGAGCAAAACGAGCAAAACGAGCAAAACAAATTAAAAATAAATATTTTTGCGAAAATTGTCAAAAATCATATATATCTAGAAACGGATTATGGAAACATAAATCTAAAGGTGTTTGCTTTAAAAAAGAACATTTTCATATTTATGAAGAAACACCTGAATATCATAATAAAGAAACTTCAGATAAAGATTTAATTGCAATGTTAATAAATGATAACAAGGAATTCAAACAATTCCTCTCCATTGTACAGACAAAAAGAGAGAATTATATACATAAAAGATGATGACAAATTTTAATTGATAAGTAATTTAATTATTATTTTATTTAATAATTAAATTTTTATTATATTTTTATTATATTTTTATATCACTACACAAGTTTCAACAATATACTATTTAATCTTGACTATCCGCAACAATATTATCAACGTTTCTCTTTCTCATCTGATAATTTAAGCAATACATTAACAATGATGGGTGCAACTCGTTGACATATCTTTGAACAACGGTATTTGTTACGAAAAGATTTTTTTCTCTAAGTTCATTCAGAAATTTTTGATGAATATTAAACATATGTGTTCTATATTGGTGAGAAAATTCTTTAAGAGGACTTTGTTTCTTAATATAACACGATACATAATTTGCATATAGTGTATCAGTGAATAAATGAACTTGATCTCTAAAACCTGAGAACTCTTTTTTATTTTCAGGATAAAACTTTAAAAAATCCTTTACCTTTCCTTCTTTTCTCAAGGAAAGATATTGATATTGTAACTTAGGTTGATTTCCTCTTAAATTTCTAACTTGTTCGTAAACAGGATTTCTGATTTTTGCTCTCTCACCTGTAACAGTATTGTGTAAAACAACACCAACGATATCATATGATGTATTCATAGAACCATATTTTTCAATCAATTCAGAATATTTATTTAATTTGTATTCTTCTGGAAATTTAATACTATTTTTGAATGATTTAAAATACTCTTCATATTCTCTACGTTTCAATACATCAATATATATACCGTTATTATCATTAATAATTTCATAAACACCTACAATATACAATTGAGGTGTTTTAAATGGAACAACAATTCTATTTTCTGGATGCTGTAAAACAAAACTATAACAATATGACTTAACTAAGCTTTCTAGTAGTAAATTATTTTCCTTTGCTCCTTCTAAAAACATATCTCTAAATGTTTTCGCCGAAGGTCCTTTATAAAAACTAGATGTAGCTCCAACAGTATTACGAGTTGCAATTTCCCAGCCACCTGTTATTCCAATTGTGTCGTCCCAAAAAACATTTATCATTGTTCCTTCAACAAATTCTTCTGCAATAACCCCATCAGTATTTTCAGGATACGCATGAATAAAATCTTCAGTTGAAATTGATTTAGGAGGTGCAAACCCTACAATCTTATTATTCCTATTTATAATAATAGAACGACATAACCCATAATTACGAACTAAATCATGACTTAGAAAATTTTTATCATATCTGATAATCCTATAACTCGCATTATTAGATGTTCTACATTCTACTTTATTTAATTTTAGTATACTTGTGTCTATTTTATCCTCATTTTTAACCATACTAGTAAAACCAGGAATATCTGATAATATATATCTTGTATTAATATTAGATTGTATCATTCAATATTTATATTTATAAATTAGTCTTTAAACTATATTTTATATTGATTTTCATATTTATACATAAAAAAGTATAAAAATTTCTATTATAAATATAGAAACAAAATGTCTGAAAATAAAAAAGAATCTAAACCTGCAAAAAAATCAAATGATACTATATTGGAACTACAATTAGGAGATGTTATAAATATAACAGACCCTTTAAATGAAATATTGAATGAACAGACTTTTATTATTGATTATATAGATAAATCAAAAACTTATTTAATTAATACAGATACATTAGATAGAATTAGAGTTCCTATATCACAAGAAGGTATAATTGGTGATGGAACAATAACAAGAATTGCAATTTTAAGCAGAAGTGATACACCTAGTTATGCTAGACAAAATAACTTATTGCCAGGAAAATGGATTAATATTCATTTTGGAGGGGATTTCCCAGTTATTATAACAGGTGAAATTACAAATTTAGAAAATGATATGATTGAAATTAGAACGATTGACGGTGATGTTATATATATAAATTTTGATTATAAAGGTATTCCTGAAAATTTACCAATCGAGATGATTGAAATTAGAGGGAAACCTTCAAAGCCTTTATCAAAAGAAGAAAATGTAAAAGTGCAAGAAGGAGAAGAACGAGAAGAAGGAGAACGACAAGAACGACAAGAAAAAGAGAGTGAACCATTTGAAATACCCGAATTACCTGAAATTGAAAAAGAAAAAGAATATGTTGATCCAGAACAATTACAATTAACAGTTCCTCTTAAAAATATAAAAGACCAAGTTCGTGAATTTATAATAAGAGCAGACCAAGTTAAATTTGGAAACGAAGAATTAGGACCAATTGTTCAATATGTTGATGTAACTAGTAGAAGTCAAAGATATAGCATTGAAACACAAGTGAGCGACTTACTAGATGAACTTCTCTCTACAGTTCCTAATGCACAAAGAACTCCAAGAGTTCTTAATAACATTCACATTATGATTGAAAGATTTAAACAGCTAAGAGAAAAATTTTCGTTTTTCGATAAGTATGGAAATGTAGAAGGTGTTTTGGTAAAGGAAGCTACAAACAAACCAATTATCGATACTTATTTTAGGGATTTTAAATTAAATTTATACTGGATTTTGCCAGTAGTAAAAAATATTAAAAAGGTATATGATATTGAAAATGTGGATAAAGAAAATAATGATATTGATGAAATAAATTTAGATATGGATTTAAAAAATATTCGCGAATTAATTAATAATTATAAATCAAATGATTTGCCTGAAGGTCAAACTTCTTATTCTGCATTATACACAGGGCTAAAACCATTTTTTACACCTTTTGAATTGGTTGGAGATGATAAACAAAATGGAATTATTAATAATAAAAATGTAAATGATGATATCAATACAATAATTGATAATTTAGGTGAAATGTATTCATCAGTTTTTCACAATAATAGTATAAGAAATAGAAAATTTGTGATTCAAAAATATATTACTTCTCTCAGTAAATTAGATGCAACAGATTTAACTGGTTCAAAATTTGTTTCGGTAAGAACGAATATTGTAGAAAATGATACAATGTCTATAAAATCATTTTTAACATTGCCTGAGCCTGTTATTCGTTTTTCAAAGATAAATCTTCCAGGAACTAGTATATTAGACAAAGCAAATTTAAATTTGCACTTTTTAAATTATTGGCAGTTATTTAAAAAAGAAAAATTAGAAGAAATTTTTATTGATAATTTTGATAATGAAATAGAATATAATGAACATGATTTTGCAAACAATATAAAAAAATTTGTTTTAGATTTTAGTGAAGAAGAAATTAGAAGTATGAAAAGCAACGATTTATACAGAAAATTTGTTAAAAGTATTATGCCTAAGATTAAAGTTTTATTTAATTTAATGAAAAAATATATTATTGGAAAACTCTCTATAGTAGACGTTGTATCTTATCTAGAACCTTTCTTGATTTATGCAGATGATTTAACATATAAACAATATGAAGATATAATAGAATTTATAGATACACAAATCAAATTTTACAATAAAAAATATCAGGAACGTAAAAATATATTCAGAATGCTTATTACAAAAAAACAAAATGTTTCTTCTGCTGCTTATCCTTTGATGAGTATACTTAATGTTAAATTGCGTAATGAAATTTTTGAAAAAGATTATCAAATATCAAATCCAGATTATATATATAGTAATTCTGAAATTCTTCGTAAAATAACATTGAGGGATTGTTCTAGATTATATACTACTGCTCTATCTGTTCAAAATTTTCCATTAATGTTTACAACACAATTTTCTACTCTTTTTGAAGAAGAGAAAAATAAGATTGATGGCAAATTAAATAAAGAAGAATCCAATGATAAATGTAAAACAATAACTATTGCAAAATATTACACTTCTATCGATTCGTTGTATGATGATAATAATAGAATTATTTATTTTGATAAAAAATACGACAAAACAAATTATGGATTATTAGAGGAAAAATACGCAAAAGAAGTGCTAACAATGTCTCCAGATGAATTAAAAGAATATATAACTAAAGATTTAATGAGAAAAAAAAATTTGTCAGAAACAGAAGCAGATTATCTAGCAGATACATTAGTAAATGGTTATAAAAAGGTAATGGATGGACAATTTGCGATATTTTACAAAGGTTATAATGAAAATGCTACAAATGAAATTGATTATTATATTAGAACCAATAATAAATGGGAATTAGATGCTGATCTAAATAAACAAGATATAAATACAGATGACACAACTATATTATGTGATATGCAAAAACAATGCACAAGTGTTTCAAATGAAATAGATGAAAAATGTGAAAGTTTGACTGTAAACGAATTGGGACTTCAAACAAAACTTCTCAAAGATATTATTAGTGAATTTGATACAAAGTATAAATTTTCGAGAGAACAATTACGGGATTATATTTCAAATCAATTTACGTACTATCAAGATGTAATTATATCTTTGATCAAAATTGAAACAAATAACATGTTAAAATATAATAACCAACAATACAAATTGGGTTCTATTACAGAAGATGATATGAATAATAAACCTGTATGTCCATATCAAGAGGTGCTAAATTTAATTTTAAGACAGCAAGACTTTGTAGAAAAACAAAATAATATAATAAAATTTGCTAATTTATATACAAGAAAAGCTGTAAATGGATTAGGACCGTTAAATGAATTTGAAACAAATAATTGGTTATATTGCATTAAAACTGGATTACCAATAATGCCAATATTTAAATTTACATTGGCAGAAGCTTTTATTGTTAAAGGTCAATATGGATATAAAGATACTCTTGATATTATAAAATCTACCATTGGAAAATTAAGTGATGATGGTGATTGGTGGGTTGATAAGCATAGTGGGTGGCCTATTTGTCAAGTAGATTTTGATATTGAAGAAGGATATGAAGAAGGCTTTAAAGTTGTGTCTAGAGCTGTTTTAGAGGAGGATGCAGGAAATAAAATCATATCTGCGTTGGTTGAAAAGGAAAAAATTTATAATACACCTGAAACAAAAACTATAAGTAACATTGTAAATACTCTCTCTATTGCTATGGGTATAAACATTGAAATACAAAAAGAATTCATTATAAATTGTGTTGAATATGCATTGAGAAATAAGGTTCAACCAGAAAATGATTATAAAAGAACATTGAGAGAAGCACAAGAAAAAGGAAAGAAACTACCATCCTATACAGATTATTATAACACAGTTCTTTTATATTACACATTGGGAATGTTTTTAATTGCAGTTCAAACTTGCATTCCATCTGTAAAAACAAGAAAAACTCACCCAGGTTGCGTTAGGTCTTTTTCAGGTTATCCATTTGAAGGTGTCGGTGATTTAAGCAGTTTGTTATATTTAGGATGTGTAGCGTATGACATAAGAGAATCTGGTGAACCTTGGAATGTTTTAAAAGGCAAAAAGAAGGAATTTATAACTGAAAAAATCAAATTGTCCATAGACGATTTTTTATTATCTTTGCCAGAAGTTAACCAAAAATTTGAGGAAAAAACAAATTTTCTACTGACAAGTGGACCAGAAGAAATACCAGAAGAACATGATATTTCAAATTGGTTTCAATTTTTACCTCCTTTGGTAAAATATAATATAAAACATCTTGTAAATATTTCTACTGAATTCAAAAGATCTTTAAACACAGATTTTAGGACTGGTTCTATTAATCAAAGAGAGAAGGTACTAGTTGTAGGTTCAAAAATTATTCACTTCTCTCTTGCTTTAATAGAGAGAATACAAGAAGTAGTTAAAAAAAATCGTTTGCTCCTTCATACATCTAGTAATGAACCATATCTAGAAAACGCATGTTGTGAGAGTAAAGATGGTGAAACAACAATTAGTTATTTTATTTCAAAAGACCAACGTATTAGTGAATATAATACAGTTGTTACAGAATTATCAAACATGATGGATGATTTTACAAACCTTTATAAAAGTGGTATATTTTATAGTGACTATAATACGAAAAACAAATATCCATCTATTAGAAATGAATTTAGTGAAATGACAATTTATTTGGGTTACATCCATTTTTGCAAATTCAAATCACTAATACCAATTCCTCAAAATTTAATTCCGTTATGCACAAGTAAACCAGATACAGAATTAATTAATCCTAGCGATACTATTGAACGCATTATTCAAAAACTAAAAGACGATGGAAGAAATTATACAAATGAAGATTTTTTAAGATTGTTGCAAGTTATAGGACAACATAATATAATTAATATCAAAATGGATAATATTGAATTATCTTCCACTACAAAACTGTTAAAATCTATAGAAACAATAGATGATGAAAATGATGAAGTAGTTGAAAAATCATTGAGGGAACTTATTAGAGATGCTCTAGACTCGTATGATATTGCTACTGAAGTAATTACTTCTGATAACTATCCAAAACAAGTAAAAGATTTGAATAATTTTTTAGAGAGAAATTTAGACGATATGAAAAAGGAATTAATAGATTTTGTCACTAAAAATTCAGGACCTGATATAAGTAATAGTAAGGTTAGAAAATTTACAAAAACTATAGAAGGTCTTTCAGCATGGGTTGCAGATAACTCAACTAGAAATGAATATATTAAAATTTCAGATGATAATTTGTATAATATTGTAAATTTTTATAAAAATTTTATTGATAATTTTGTCAATGTATTTCCTAATATTATTTTAAACAAGGTAAATTATGATGATAATTATATTCCATCTTATTATGGATTTTCACAAAATCATTCACGCAAATTAGAAAGATATATAAGTTCTTATTATGAAAAGTTAAAAATATTTTATGACATTCCTACATTGCAACATGTTCTTACTACAATACAAGATACTGCTAAAAATATAGTAAAATTGGCTAATTATACACCTAGTTTTACTAGTACAAAAATTAGTGAAAATAAAAATATAAAACCTGTATTTGATGAGAAAACTAGCCGTTTGTTATTCGAATATTATTTAATGAGAGTTTTTATAAATTATATTGATTTATCTGATGAAGATAAAATGATTGTTACAGAAATTAAAAAACCTCTGGAAGTTGCAGATATTTTTGCAACTGAATATCTGGAAGATGAAGAAACAAGAATAGATTTATCGATGACTTCTAGAACAGAAATTAGTACTAGATTATTAACTGGTAATAAGAAAGAGTTAAGACAAAAAACAGCTGAATTACTGGTTGTTTTTATTGAAATATTAAATAAACAGAAAAATGAAGTTGATATATCATATGAAGAGATACAAGACAGAATATTTAAATTGAAAGAAAGAGAGAAAAATGATGTCACTGATAGACTTAAATCTATGACAGATGAAACTAGAAATGTCGATACGTTGCTAAAGATAAATAAATTAGGTATGTATAGCAAAGGAATGCAAAAAGGTTTAACTATGTATGATAAAAATTTCTATGATGAAGAACAATTATTTAGAGACAAAATGACTACGGCAGAGAGAAAAATTAGAAAAAGAAACCCAAATGCAAACGACGAAAACATCGATATTTTATTAAATGACTATATGGCGCAGCAAGAAGTAGAACGTGAAATTGATGCAGAAGTTTATGATATGAGTTATCTAAATGAAGACTTTTTAAATGGCAATACAGATGGCTTTAGCGCACCTGAGGAAGAGTTCCAAGATTATCAAGATGATAATTAAATTGTTAAAAATACTAACAATTTTGAGGTTTAGTAAAATGTAAAATATTTATTTGTTTTATTTGTTTTATTTGTTTTATTTGTTTTATTTGTTTCACAAAAACAAATAAAAAATTGTTTATAATTATATATAAGATGTATAGAAACTATATTAGAGAAAATATAACACTAGTATCAATTGTATTATTTATTATTATTTTTGGAACTATTCAACTAATGAAACCATCTTGTTTTTATAATAAAGATGGAAGTATTCGCGAATTTGGAGTAGGATATAGAAATAAAACTATTTTACCAATTTGGTTGTTATCTTTGATTTTAGGTATTTTATGTTATTTGGCTGTTATGTATTATGTTTCGTATTCAAAATACTTCTAATCTATCTTTAACTTGTAATTGTATAAGTCGTACTTGTCGATAATTCATTTTTAGATTTAGCTTGTTGTTCTGATTGTAAGAATTTTTGATAATTTTGTTCCATTGTTTGTGGATTACTTGCACAACCCTTAGTAGTCATTTTTAATTGAACTAATGATGTTAATAACAATCCGGTATATATATACCACATTGCTTCACCTACATTATCTCTCGTGACAACTAATTCAAATAATTCTTCTTTCATTTTTGTAGCTTCTGGACCATCATTTTGATATTGTTCTTTCATTAATGGTGTTAATATTTGCCAATATTCACTAAAGTTACTTGGAACTATTTGGTTAATTAATACCGAATTATTCCCACATATTTTAACTATTGTATCTGCGGCTTCTTGTATTTGTTCTTTTGTAAGCGTACCGCCTTTTAACCCTTTTATACGCTTGTTGCCTCCCATTTTAACAGATTGATCATAAGATGGCGGAGGTTCTACTTGATCCATAGGTGGAGCTGAAGGTTCAGTCATTACCATTCCCTGACCACTATTATCTCGATTTAATGCTTTTTCTACATCTTTATTAATTAGTAACTCAGTTATTAATTTATTAGCTGAAATATAAACCCAAAAATAACCAATAACATCAGAAAATGCAGTTTTAAATCCAGGAAAAATTGTTAATATTATAGCCAATACACCAAAAATTAATGTCCATGGTATAAATGTAAAAACACCTGATGCACCTAGATTTTGTGTTATGCTTCCTCCACAAGTGGTTGTAATTATTGAGGCATTTACCATGAATTGAACCACCATAACTAATAATAGATAAATAGCTAAATACATATAACTATTTGTTATGTATTGTTTGTTCTTATTTGGATCAACTGATATTTCATAAGTATATTTTGGCTTTAATGCCATATAATAAAATAATGTTGTAAGTAAAAATGTTATAATATTTAAATAAGAGCTAGCCATATAGATAATATGTATAATTTAATTTATATTTTTAACTATAATTATTAATGGATTTTGATAACCAAGATTGGTCGCCTAAACCTATACTTATAGAGCCTGGCGTAAAATATTTTTTACATCAAACACTAAAACAATGTCATAATGTTAGAGAGAAATTCCACAATACAATATTTAACATTGGATTATTTATTTTATTTCTCATTATTTTAGGACTAATTTTACTTTATAAATACAAAGGTAAATTAACGCCTGTTGAAATAGAGAGAAAAAATAAGGAAAAACAACAATATATTTTATCAAAAATTCAAAATTTTCAACAAGCTAAACGTAGAGCCCATCAAGAGTTAATAACAGGATTGCCTGAATGGGAAAGCGAATATGATATTATACACAAAAAACCGTCCTATTAATTTAATTATTATAAATAATTTATAAAATATTATATATAATGGAAACACATTCTAATTCTAACTCTAATTCTATTACAAATACTTCCTCAGATAGTGAAGAGAGAAAACAACAAGCTAGAGATGAATTAGCAAATGAAATATTTGGTTCTCTTACATCAGAATCAGATAATAATGCGCTATCTTCTTCAAGTTCATCTCCAATAATTATGATGAAAAAACAAACTACTACAAAAGAACCTTCTAAAAATATGGAAATTCCTGATGTAAAAGAAGCGCTAAATGAATATTTTAAATTAAAACAAAAGTATGAAAATCAAATAATGGTAAATAAAAAGAAAATCATTAATAATCCATCATTAAGTAAAAGAGAGAAACGCTCCGAATATATTAAACTAAAACCTAAATGTATAAATTGTAATAGACCAGGGGGGACAAGATTTGTTATTCATTATGTTGAAGAGAAGTCTTCACAAGATAAATACGAAGAACCATATAGACAATACAGTGCTACTTGTGGCGTTATTGCTGAACCATGCAATTTAAACGTTAAAATTCAAATTGGTATTACTGAATTATTGCCAGACATTTTAAATAAATATCAAAATGATATTAAAGATTTGAAAAATAAAGTAATTGATGATAAAAATAAGTTATTATTTGGCTACATAACTACAGAACAAGCATTGGAAAATTTTGAAAAAGTAAAGGATGATATTAATAGATTAAGTGAATTTTATGAATTTTATTTAGAAGAATACAACAATGTTGTCGATAATGATAATAAAAAACAAGAACTAAATGAAGCTATTACTCAATCATATATAGAAATTAATAACATAAAAGATTATATTAAAAGAATGAATGAAACTGATAATATTCAGTTTGCTAAAGATGCAGTGAATATATATAATGGAACATTAAAACCATTGCTAGATAAAATTAGACATTTAAAATATAATGAATATTCAATCTTGCATAATGAAGAAAATAACACTTGTAATTTAATACAAAATAAATATACAACTGAAAATTTATTATTTACTTTTTTTCAAAATAAAGTTATCTCATATACTTTTGGTAAGGAACCTATGTCAAAACAAAAACCAGGACTTATTGTTGCGAATAATTTAAGTAGTACAACTTCATCTTCTGAACCGATCCTAAAATTAACTGATAAACAACAAATTCAACCAGCAAGTGCTCATAAATTTAATATTCCTTTTCAAGAACCTACAATTGTAGATGGTAACTTAGTTTGGACAGAAGAATATTTTGGCTATAAAAATCCGCTTATTTATAAACAAACATGGGATAAATTAAGTGATGATATGAAGAATGTTCTTAAAAATCATCCTGATTTATTAAAACGTTATATGGTTACATGTGTAAATGCTAAAGCTAATAATGAAGAATGTAAAATTGATATTGTTGCTATTCCACAGGATGAACCTATTTATGGTCAAGGAAAAGACGGTGTTAGTTGGAGTTCACCTGAGTACAATAGTTTATGGAACAACTTGCCAATAAAATTTAAAAATGTGTTAAAATCTGATAAAGACTGGATGAAACTATTTATGTTTAATTGTGTTAATTCAATAGCAAATAAAAAATTATGTAGTTTTACATCACCTCCTGATTTAAAAGTTCCTCCTAATCAAATAGAATTGCCAAATGGACAATATGATTTTGGCGTTCCTATTTATAATGAGGTTTTTAATAAGTTAGACACTATTAGTAAACGTAACTATTTAAGTAATGGAAATATGTTTAAAATAATGATGAATAAAGAGGTATCTAAAGTTTTAGATTTTAATCCAAATGCTTTATAATGAACTTAGAAACGTGAAAAGTTACAATTTTGTTAAATTAATTTGTATATAAATTATATATGATATTAAATTATATTTCAATTCCTATTTTTATAATTAGTTTTGCAATTGGATTGTTTTTTGTATATATTTTAGGACCAGAAAGAAAAAAGATTTATATTTATCCTAGTCCAGAAACTGTAGGAAAGGTTTTATTTAGAGATAAAGCGAATAATTGTTTTTATTTTGAAGAACAAATAGTTGAATGTCCAAGTGATATAACAAAAATATCTACCATACCAATTCAAAGTTAAAATTAATTTCAAGTAATAATGGTAAATAGTAATAATTAAATTAAATTTAAAAAAGAATTTAACATTATAATATAATATAATGGGAATGCACCTTGAAAAATTTGTACATACACACACAGGAAAAATAATGATGTCAATTCTACTAGGTTTTGGTTTGGCTTCACTATTTAGAAAAGTATGTAAAAATAAAGGTTGTTTATTATTTCACGCTCCACCTTTAGAACAAATTAAGGATAAAATATATAAAAATGGTGAAAAATGTGTAAAATACAATCCTGTTGCTACTAAATGTAATTCAGATGTTAAAACAGTTAATTTTTAGGTTTGCGTAATTATTATAATCAATCATTCTTTATAATAATTATGAGTGAATCAACTAGTATTTTAGATTTACCCACCGATCCAATTGGCGGTGGAAATATTAGTAATAATATATCAATGAATGCTTCCGAAAATATGCAAATACCTCAGCAACAACAACAAAATCCATCTCAAGGTGGAGGAGGTTTTAGTTTAGACCAAAGTACAATTAGTCAAATTGTAAGTGGACTACAACAAGCTACTATTAGTGGAGCAACTCAATTATCATCTAGAGATATACCTATGACATCAACTAGTCATAATATTGACCCTAATATTCAACCGAATTATGTGCCACCACCTCCACAAAATATGGATTATATTAGAGATTATGAACAAACTTCAGACATGGTAAATAATTATAATAACAATGTCTATAGACAAAATTCGTTAGATGATATGTATAATGAAATACAAACACCTTTATTATTAGCTGTTCTTTACTTTTTATTTCAATTACCATTTTTTAGAAAAATCTTATTTGGATATTTTCCAGTTTTGTTTTCAAATGATGGAAATTTAAATATTAATGGGTTTTTATTTACAAGTGTTCTTTTTGGACTATTGTATTATTTATTAAATAAAACTACTACACATTTTGGCACATTTTAACGAAACAAATTACTATATAATATAAACTATTTAAACCTAATAATATTAACCAATTAATATTATTATGAATCAATTAATAAATTCAATGTATGGTAATTATATAAATTTTGTAAAAATGTCATTATTTAATTATTTTAAAACTGGAAATCCTGCATTTGACGCAATTTTTTCAACAATTACAATTAGTGTTTTTGGATATTTCATTACATATTTTTATGAAAAACCATTTTTATCAAATATTATTACTTTTGATGATATCAAATGTCTTTTATATAAAAAAAATAGTATTATTATTGAAGGTAGAAGAAGTTCAATAATATCTTCTTATAGTTATGCGCAAAATATTTCATCGTCATATAGTAATCGCTTTAAAGCTATTTGGAACTATGTTATTAATAATATCGAAAAAAATAATACTATTTATAGAATAAAAGAGTCTCATAGTAATTTTCAATCATCAAATAGTGAATATGAAACAAAAAAATTAAATTTAGATATTTTTATTGTTTTTCAAAATAAGCATTTTAAAATTGATGAAAATATTTTTGTAAAAACTGAAATGGAACTAGAAGAAACAAGAGATGATAAAGAAAAATTTAGCTCAAAAACAGATAAAATTACTATCAATATATATTCATATGTTTATTCATTAAGTTATTTAGTTAAATATATTGATAATATTACTGAAAATTATTTATCATCAATTAAAAATAGTCGTAATAATAAAAGGTTTATTTATTTTTTAGACAAACTAAAATTTACAGATGAAGAAACTGCATTAGATTGTTGGAGAGAAGATATATTTGAAAGTGCAAGAACATTTAAAAATATATTTTTTGATGGTAAAGCCGAATTATTAGAAAAAATCGATTTTTTCTTAAAAAATCGCGAATGGTATTATGAAAAAGGAATTCCTTATTCACTTGGTATTGGATTGCATGGTCCACCTGGCACAGGCAAAACTTCTTTTATTAAAGCGTTAGCAAATTTAACAGGAAGGCATGTTATTCAAATGTCTCTCAAAATGTTTAAAACAAAAAAACAATTAGAACAATTTTTCTTTGAATCTACTTATAATTCCAATAATGAAAAAGGTAGCATTAATTTCGACAAAAAAATTATAGTATTTGAAGATATTGATTGTATTGGAGATATTGTTATAGATAGAAGTTTAATTAATAATAATAATAATAATAATAATAAAAATAATAATAATAAATTAAAAAATCATACGATTAACACGTCAAATGATACTGTTAAAATCAGTGATATTATACAAGGAATAAATGAAATGAATAGTGAAATAAGTAAGGTTACTGTTTCAAATATAAGCGATGAATGTCCAATCACATTGGATGATATATTAAATTTATGGGATGGTATTAGAGAGACGCCTGGAAGGATACTAATTATTTCTTCAAATCATTATAATAAATTAGACTCCGCATTAATTCGTCCAGGTAGAATTGATATAACACACGAATTTAGTAATGCAAGTCATAATGTAATATCAGAAATATATCATCATTTATTTAATAATGCTATTGATTCGAATAAATTAAAAAAAATAAAACCATATTTTTATTCACCTGCAGAAATAATTAATATGTATGTTTCAAACAAAAATGAAGAAGCCTTTATGAAACAGATATTAAAAAATAAAAAATTATAATGTTGATTTCGTTTTATTATAAAATAGTTTATACTTTTTAATAATAATGATTAATGAATATATTACAAAACTTATTAGCAATTTACCAGATAATGTAACAAATGTTACAGAACCTAAAAATATCGACTTAGTTTTAGATGGAGGTATATTTAATGGTAGTTATCTAGTAGGAGCTTTATATTTTTTAAAAGAAATGGAAAAACATAAATACATTAAAATAGATAGAATATCTGGTTGTAGTGTTGGTTCAATTGTAGGATTTTTATATTATATTGATGGACTAGACCTTATGTCTAAATTATATGAAATTGTACACAGAGATTTTAGAAAAACATATAAATTAAATCTTGTTAAAGAGCTTAAGAAACATTTGCAAGACCATATTCCAAATGATATATGTGAAAAAATTAATAATAAGTTTTTTATTTGTTATACAAATATTAAAAAAGGGACAAAAGTTGTTAAATCTGTCTATACTGATATAGATGATATAATAAATACAATTATAAAATCTTGTTTCATTCCGTATTTAATAGACGGTAATATTCTACATGAAAATAAATATATGGATGGAATAAATCCGTTCATTTTTAATAAAGAACCAAATAAAAAAATCCTTTACTTGGATCTTTTTGGTTATGATAAAATAGGTAATTTATTAAATGTAAAAAACGAAAAAAATAATTTTCATCGTATTCTCTCTGGACTATTAGATGTTCATTGTTTTTTTATTAAAGAAAGTAATACTCAAATGTGTAGTTATGTCAATGATTGGAACTTTTCCAACATCAGTTTTAATTATTTGAAATCTGTTGTAGAGAGAATATTGATTTATTTTACATATATATTAATTTTTGTAAATAATAATCTTTCAAATGAATTTAAAGAAACAATAATATTTAAAATATTTACGAAAGTTTCATATGATGTTTTTATAATAATACTTGAAAATTATTGTTTATAAAAATATAAATATAACTTTGTTATAATGATTATTAATGAAATTATATTTTAATATATTTTTACAAATTTTTATATTTTTTAAATTATGTAATGGTCTAGATAGATTATGGTTGATTAGACATTGCGACAAACCTAAATCTAGTAAAAATCCTTGTTGTAGTGAATTAGGTTATGAAAGAGCAAAAAATTGGTATCATTATTTTAAAATTCATTTTAAAAAAAGTAGTATTATAAAAATATATTCATCAAATTTTAATGAAAAAAAAGTATGTATAAATAATATTTTATATAATCCTAATGCAATTTGTCAAAAATCTCAACGTATGTTTTTGACTGCTTATTACTTAAAGGAAACCTTACAAAAATTCTATAAATTTCAAGAAAATATAAATATTAATTTTTGTGTTGGAGATAAAAATAATTTATTAAATGATATATTAAAAAACAAAAATGTTACAGATACTATTCTCATTTGGGAACATAAAGAAATAATTAACATTATTCGGTTTTTTGGTATTGATATTAAAAAATGGAAAAATAAGTTTCAAAATAATTATAATATTGTTTTTATGATTGATATTAAAACAAAACAATTATTTTATGATTGTTTTGATTTTATTGAAAATATTACTAGTTGTCCAAATAAAGTTGATTTATGGTTAAATAATTTTAATAAAATAGAAAAAAAGAATTTAATTGTTTATAGTATTTCAGCTAATAAATATCACGTTAATCATTTTTTTTTTATCCTTTGCATAATATTAGTTTTTTTTATATTACTATATTTAATAATTGGGGTAATTCATTTAATTATAATACAAAGAAAAAGAAGTGAATATAGCATAATTATTTAAATTTTTTAATTTACACACTTGAATATTTTAGGTTATTTGATAATGGTAAAGAATTTACAAATCATAAACCATTTACAGAATTATAATTTTTGTATTTTTTTATATATTATATAATTGTATAATGGCAGCGGTATCGTGGTATTCTATTA
>Ga0164294_10001751_pt1 | contig 19878 bp, 20 predicted proteins | sample GEODES005metaG_FD_111479 | JGI IMG/M metagenome (GOLD analysis project Ga0164294, IMG submission 111479) | Oligotrophic lake water microbial communities from Sparkling Lake, Wisconsin, USA - GEODES005 metaG | ecosystem: Environmental > Aquatic > Freshwater > Lake | place: USA: Sparkling Lake...
GCTGCTGCGCCAAAGCGATTTACCCAAATCGCTGCGCAGCCAGCAGGTCAGTGTCTGGCTGGGGGCCGACATGCACCTGGTCAGCTACCCGGTGCGCGGCGGTGAGTGGCTCAATGTGGTGATGTTCACGCAGGGTCAAGTGCCGCACGATTGCCAGGACTGGGACCATGCCGGCCTGCGCGAGAACGTGCTGACAGCCACGGCGGGCCTTTGTGCTGAGTTCACGGCATTGGTTGAGGCGGTGCCCGCCTGGCGTTTGTGGGCACTCTGTGACCGCCCTCCCGTGGCCAGTGCCGGGCAGATGGCTTGCGGCCGCGTGGCTTTGCTGGGGGATGCGGCGCACCCCATGCCGCCCTATCTGGCGCAGGGCGCCGGCATGGCAATTGAAGACGCAGCCGAGTTGGGGCGCTGCCTGGCCGGCGTTGTCAAACCTGTGGCTGATGTGCCATTGGCACTGAGCCGTTATGCACTCAACCGATGGCAGCGCAACGCCCGTGTGCAAGCCCGCGCGGTGCGTAATGGTCAGATTTTTCATGCCACCGGCCCGCTGCGACTGGGGCGCGACATTGCGCTCAAGTTGCTGGGGTATCGCCTGCTGGACATGCCCTGGCTGTACGCTGGCACTTGAGCCTTTGCGGCAAAATACCCGCACACAACCCTAGGAACACCCATGGCCTCCCAAGAAAAAAACCAACATCCCGTTGCAGTCGTCACCGGTGCCGGCACCGGCATCGGCCGTGCAGTCTCGCTGTCTTTGCTCAAAGCCGGTTACAGCGTTGCGCTGGCCGGACGGCGCAGCGAGCCGCTTCAGGCCGTGGTGGCCGAAGCAAAAGCACTCGGCTTTGACCGCGCTCTGGCCGTGGCGACCGATGTGTCCAAGCCTGACTCTGTGGCGGCCTTGTTCGAGCATACGCGCCAGCAGTTCGGCCGCGTGGACGTGTTGTTCAACAACGCCGGCGTGGGCTTACCGGCAGGCGGCTTTGACGAGCTGACATTCGAGCAGTGGCAAAACGTCGTCAACATCAATCTCACGGGCTCGTTTTTGTGTGCGCAGGCCGCTTTCAGGGTGATGAAGGCGCAAAGCCCGCAGGGTGGCCGCATCATCAACAACGGCTCGATCTCGGCCCATGCGCCGCGCCCGAACTCCGCGCCTTACACCTCGACCAAGCACGCCGTCACGGGGCTGACCAAGTCCATCTCTCTGGACGGCCGTGCATTCAATATTGCTTGCGGTCAGATTGACATCGGCAATGCAGTGACCGAGATTTCAGCGCGCATGGCCACCGGCACGATGCAGGCCAACGGTCAGATCGCCATTGAAGCCATGATGGATGTGCAGCACGTGGCCAACGCCGTGGTGCATATGGCCAGTTTGCCGCCCGAGGCCAATGTGCAGTTCATGACTGTCATGGCCACCAAGATGCCTTTTGTCGGCCGGGGCTGATCAGCCCAGCTGGCCGAACAGCAAAAACTCCATCAGTGCTTTTTGCACGTGCAAGCGGTTTTCGGCCTCGTCCCACACCACCGATTGCGGCCCGTCAATCACCTCGGCCTCGACTTCTTCGCCACGGTGTGCCGGCAGGCAGTGCATGAAGAGCGCATCGGGTTTGGCTGCAGCCATCATGTCGCGGTCTACGCACCACTTGGAAAAAGCCTTTTTGCGCGCTTCATTTTCGGCTTCGTAGCCCATGCTGGTCCACACGTCGGTTGTGACCAGATCCGCGCCGGCGCAGGCTTGCAAGGGGTCTTTGAAGACCGCATAGCTTTGCGCTGAGCGAATGCCTGCAATCGACTGGTCCACCTCGTAGCCGCCCGGCGTGCTCAGGTGAACCTTAAAGCCCAGGATCTCGCTGGCCTGCAGCCAGGTGTTGGCCATGTTGTTGCCATCACCCACCCAAGCCACCGTTTTGCCCTGTATGGAGCCTCGGTGCTCAATGTAAGTAAAGATATCGGCCAGGATCTGGCAGGGGTGAAACTCGTTGGTCAGGCCATTGATGACCGGCACACGCGAGTGCGCTGCAAAACGCTCGATCTTGGTTTGCTCGTAGGTGCGGATCATCACCAGGTCCACCATGCGGCTGATGACTTTGGCGCTGTCTTCAATCGGTTCGGCCCGGCCCAACTGGCTGTCGCCGGTGGTCAGGTGCACCACAGAGCCGCCCAGCTGGTACATGCCGGCTTCAAAGCTGACGCGGGTGCGCGTCGAGGCTTTCTCAAAAATCATGGCCAGCGTACGGTCAGCCATGGGCTGATGTTTTTCGTAGGCCTTGAATTTTTTCTTAATGAGCGCTGCCCGCTCAAACAGGTAAGCATATTCGCCAGCCGTGAAGTCGCTGAACTGCAGGTAGTGGCGTTGCGCTGTCATGCCTTTTCCTTGATCAGCTGTTTGACCAGCGGCACCAAAATGCTGACCACTTCATCGGCCTCGACAGTCGTCATGATCAGCGAGGGCACCATGCGAATGACGCTCTCGGCAGTCACACTGATCAACAGCCCTTTTTCCGCCGCGCGGCCCACCAGCTCGCTGCAAGGAATGGTCAACTCGACGCCCAACATCAGGCCGCGACCACGGATTTCTTTCAGGCCCGTCAGGCTACCGAGCTCACGCTGCAGCGCCGCTTTGAGGTGATCGCCCACCTTGACGGCATTGCCCAGCAAGCCTTCTTCTTCCATGATGCGAATGGTCTCGACCCCGGCACGCATGGCCAGCGGGTTGCCGCCGAAGGTGCTGCCGTGGTTGCCAGGCGCAAAAATCTTGGCCGCCTTGGGCCCGGCCACCACGGCGCCTATCGGCACCCCTGAGCCCAGGCCTTTGGCCAGTGGCATCACGTCCGGCAAGATACCGGCCCATTGGTGCGCAAACCATTTGCCGGTGCGGCCCATGCCGCACTGCACTTCGTCGATCATGAGCAGCCAGTCTTGTTCGTCGCAAAGCTTTCGCAAGTCGCGCAGGTAATCGACGTCCACCGGGTTGACGCCGCCTTCACCCTGAATGGCTTCCAGGAAAACAGCCACCACATTGGGGTTGCCGGCAGTAGCTTTCTTCAAGGCGTCCACGTTATTGAGCGGCACGCGGATGAAACCTTCCACCAGAGGGCCAAAACCGGCTTGCACTTTGGCATTGCCGGTGGCGCTCAGAGTGGCAATGCTGCGGCCGTGAAAAGCCTTGTCGTAGACGACGATCTCGGGGCGCTCAATACCTTTGTCGTGACCGAATTTGCGCGCCAGTTTGAGGGCGGCTTCATTGGCCTCCAGCCCGGTAGAGCAAAAGAAAACATTGGTCATGCCCGACAGCTCGACCAGCTTGGCTGCCAGCGCTTCCTGCAGCGGGATATGGTAGTAATTGGAGGTGTGAATCAGCCGGCTGATCTGCTCTTGCAGCGCCGGCACCAGCTTGGGGTGGTTATGCCCCAGCGTGTTGACAGCAATGCCGCCCAGCGCGTCCAGATAGGCCTTGCCGTTGACATCCCAGACTCGGCAGCCCTGGCCATGCGATAGCGCCAGCGGCAGCCGGCCGTAGGTGTTCATGACGTGCGGGGAAGCGGCTTCAACGGGGGTGGGGAGGGCTGCGTTCATGGTCGGGCGGGGCTTTCACTAAAGACTCAATTTTTGATTTTAGGTCCACACGTCCGGACCCGGGCTGACAAGGGCTTAAGTCTTATATAAGATATACTCGTTGTGCAGCGCAGCAAGTGCCGGCCAACCCGGTTGCAGCGCATCGTCAACCGGTCCTTCAAGCAGCCTCTACCGATGGTCTCCAGCAGCGCCAAAGAAATTTTCATTCAGGGCTTGACCCTTGAAGGCAAGACCTTTCGCCCCAGCGACTGGGCCGATCGTCTGTGTGGCGTGATGAGCCAGTTCCGACCCGGCGGACCCCAGCCCGGCAGCCACCTGACTTACTCTCCCTGGTGTGTCCCCACCCTGATTGGCGACGTCAAGTGCGTGGTGGTGAACAGCGAATTGCGCGAAGCAGAACCCATGGCCTGGGATTTCGCCCTGAACTTTGCAAAAGACAACCGCCTGCAAGTGGTCGAAGCTTGTTTGCTGCACGAGGCGCCAAAAAGCGCCCCCAAAACTTGATTGCCAGCCTGTTGCGCGAGAGGACATGAAAAAACCGCCCGAAGGCGGTTTTTTCACTTTGCTGCAGCGCACCCTACAAAACGGCGGATGTCACACGAAGTGGCAGCCGGGCGATTTGCCTAACGAGTTAGGCGGCTTGGAGTGCCAGGGCTTTGACCTTGGCAGACAGGCGGCTCTTGTCTCGAGCTGCCTTGTTTTTATGGAAGATGCCTTTGTCGGCTACTGTGTCCACAATGCTCTGCGCTTTGGCAAAGAGCTCTGCAGCTTTGGTTTTGTCACCGCTCAGAACAGCTTTTTCAACGTTCTTGACAGCAGTGCGGTATTTGGAGCGCAGCGAGGTGTTCGCAGCGTTGAGCTTGACGTCCTGGCGAACGCGTTTGCGCCCGGATGCAAGTCGGGGGTTCTTTTTCTTGGGTTTGGCAGTAGCCATATATAAATTCCTTTAATCCTGGGAAGGAGTCTGTGGATGATGCTGCAAAGCCCACGATTATATGTCAGCCCCCACGCTTGCCCACTGCGTGTGGCTGCGCTGCCCCCCTAGGGGGCGCAAATCCCCTTGGGGCGGCCCTGCGGGGATTTGGCCAGCCCCCACGCTGTCCCCGTTCCGTTCGCCCTGAGCTTGTCGAAGGGGGTTTCGACTTGTTCGCCCGGCGCCTTAAACTCCTGTTGTGTCACTCATCAAAGCCGCCTCCACCGTTTCCCTGTTCACGCTCTTGTCGCGAATCACGGGTCTGGCGCGGGAGTTGTTGATTGCTTCTACGTTTGGCGCCAGTGCCATGACGGATGCTTTCAATGTGGCTTTTCGTATTCCGAATCTTTTCCGAAGGCTGTTTGCTGAGGGCGCTTTCAGTCAGGCTTTTGTCCCTGTGCTGGCTGCCACCAAGGAGCGTGAAGGCGAAGAGGCCACGCGCCTCTTGGTGGACCGGGTGGCCAGTTTGCTGGTTTGGGCTTTGCTTTTGACTTGCGTTCTGGGGGTAGCCGGCGCGCCTGTGCTGGTCTGGCTGATGGCCAGCGGTTTGCAGCAAAGTCCGCGTGGCTTTGAGGCGGCTGTGTTCCTGACGCGCTGGATGTTTCCTTACATCGGTTTCATGTCCCTGGTGGCCTTGTCGGCCGGTGTGCTCAACACCTGGAAACGTTTTGCCGTGCCGGCCGCTACGCCGGTGCTGCTCAATCTGAGCATGATTGCCGCCGCCTGGTTTGGTGCGCCCTGGCTCAAGACTCAGGGCATTGAGCCCATCTACGCGCTGGGCGCGGGTGTGATGTTGGGCGGCTTGTTGCAACTCGGGGTTCAGATTCCGGCGCTGTTGCGCCTGGGCATGCTGCCTAAGTTCAGCCTCGGCCTGGCCGGCTTGCGCGCAGCCTGGGGTGATGCAGGTACACGCAGCATCTTGCGCCTCATGCTTCCGGCTTTGCTGGGCGTGAGCGTGGCGCAGATATCACTGCTGATCAATACCCAGATTGCCTCGCACCTGCAGACCGGCAGCGTGAGCTGGCTGACCTATGCCGACAGGCTGATGGAGTTCCCGACGGCTTTGCTGGGCGTGGCTTTGGGTGTGGTGCTGATGCCGCAACTGGCCGCCTCCAGGGCTGCCAATGACACTGACAAATACTCGGCCATGCTGGACTGGGGCCTGCGGCTGGTGGTCTTGCTGGCCGTGCCCAGCGCGGTGGCGCTGCTGACCTTTGCGCAGCCGCTGGTCGCAACGCTCTACCACTACGGCGCTTTCACAGACGGCGACGTGCTGCAGACCACGCGTGCGCTCATGGGTTATGGATTCGGGCTTCTCGGCCTGGTCGCCATCAAGGTGCTGGCGCCGGGTTTTTATGCCAACCAGGATATTCGTACGCCAGTGCGTATTGCCATCGTTGTGCTGGTCTTGACGCAGTTAATGAATCTGGTCCTGGTGCCTTATTTGCAGCATGCGGGCCTGGCGCTTGCCATTGGCATTGGTGCCTTGATCAACGCTGCCTGGTTGCTGCTGGGCTTGCTGCGGCGCGGCAGTTACCGGCCTTTGCCGGGCTGGGGGCGCTTCGGCTTGCAGGTGGCCTTGGCCAGCGCTTTGCTCGCGGTCTTTTTGCTGTGGGCGGCCCAAGCCTTGAGCTGGACGGGTATGCGCAGCCTGTACGGCCAGCGCATCGGTTGGCTGCTGTTGGTGTTGCTGGCTTCTGCGCTGCTTTATTTCATGACTTTGCGCGCTACCGGCCTGCGTGTGCGCAGTCTGCTCGGGCGTTAAATAGCTTTGGCTGCAAGCCTTTGAGACTTGTGACAAAGTAGCCGCATGCGCCTTAATTTCGACGTTCCTTCGCCACTGCAGTACTTTACAAGTCTGGTGCAAAGCGATGAGCATTTCCCGCTGCTGGAAGCCGCCGTCAGCCTGGCCCAGGACGAATACCCCGAACTCGATGTTCAGCAGGTGCTCGGCGATGTAGACCAGTTGCTGGCCCGACTCAAGCGGCGCGTGCCGCCGGATGCGCCGGCCATGCAGCGACTGCGCGCGCTTAACCAGTTTTTCTTTCAAGACTTGAACTTCGGCGGCAACGTCAACGATTACTACGACCCGGACAACAGCTTTGTGCATGTGCTGCTCAAAACCCGGCGCGGCATCCCCATTACCCTGGCCGTGTTGTGGCTGGAGCTGGCGCAGGGCATGGACCTGCATGCCCGGGGTTTGTCTTTTCCCGGCCACTTCATGGTCAAGGTCAATTTGCCTAAAGGGCAGGTGGTCATGGACCCGTTCACCGGCCAGTCGCTCAGCCGCGAAGAGTTGGCCGAGCGGCTGCAGCCCTTGAACCAGCGTGACGCCAGACCCGATGACATGGAGCCGCCGCTCGGCCTGTACTTGCAGCCTGCGGCGCCGCGCGACATCATGAGCCGGATGTTGCGCAACCTCAAGCACATTTACCGGCAACAGGAAGACTGGGCCCGGCTGATACCTGTGCTGGACCGTTTGCTGGTCTTGTACCCGCGTTCATGGCCCGAGTACCGCGACCGGGGTCTGGCTTGGGCAGAGCAGGGGCAAGCCCAACGTGCACAAGCGGATTTAGAAATTTACCTGACCCGCGCAGAAGATGCGAAAGACCTTGAGGCCGTGGCCGACAGGCTGGCTGATTTGCGCCGCGCAGCCAGTTAGGCCAAGCGGGCTTAGCTGACGACGACAGCAGCGCCTTCGCCACGTGCGGCGATCACGCCGATCTCAAACACCTGCTCGCCCGCCTCGCGCAGCATGTGTGCTGTGGCCAAAGCGTTGGCAGCGTCCACCACCACCACCATACCGATGCCGTTGTTGAAGGTGCGGTTCATCTCAAAGTCCGAAATGGCGGCCGTTGTTTGCAGCCAGGCAAACAGCTCGGTTTTAGGCCAGCTGCCTTTGACCAGGTGCGCCGCCATGCCCTCTGGCAACACGCGGGGAATGTTTTCCAGCAGGCCGCCGCCGGTGATGTGCGCCAGCGCTTTGATAGGGTGTACGGCCAGCGCTGCCAGGATGTTTTTCACGTACAGGCGGGTCGGCTCCATCACTGCCTGCTTGAAAGGTTTGCCGTCCAATGTGGCGGGCAGGGCGTTGCCGGCGCGCTCTATGCATTTGCGCACCAGGCTAAAACCATTTGAATGCACGCCGCTGGAAGCCAGGCCGAGCACCACGTCGCCGGCAGCGATGTTCAGGCCTGTCAGGATTTTGGATTTTTCTACCGCGCCGACGGCAAAGCCGGCCAGTTCGTATTCGCCGGGCGGGTACATGCCGGGCATTTCGGCTGTTTCGCCGCCAATCAGCGCGCAGCCCGAGAGCTCACAGCCTTTGGCGATGCCGCCGACGACGGCCGCAGCCGTGTCCACGTCCAGTTTGCCGCAAGCGAAATAGTCCAGGAAAAACAGCGGCTCAGCGCCTTGCACCAGCACGTCGTTCACGCTCATGGCCACCAGGTCAATGCCCACGGTGTCATGCATCTGCCACTCAAAAGCCAGCCGCAGCTTGGTGCCCACGCCGTCGGTGCCGCTGACCAGCACCGGCTCTTTGTAGCGCTTGGGTACTTCAAACAGCGCGCCAAAGCCGCCAATTCCGGCCAACACACCCTCGCGCATGGTTTTTTTAGCCAACGGCTTGATGCGCTCAACCAGGGCATCGCCTGCGTCAATGTCAACGCCGGCGTCTTTGTAGGAAAGGGGGGATTGGCTCATGCTGATGAAATGGGTTGAGGTCCGCAGCTCGGCGGGCTTGGCAGGTGGGCCGGGATTAGCCCGATAGAATCCGAGACATGATTCTAAAGGGTCACCCTGCCCGGACCTTATGCAGCTAATTTTCTTGACCCAACGCGCCAGTGCCGCACTACCGGCATGAAGCAGATCGCGTTGGATATCGGTCTGGCATCTGCCCCCTTGTTTGCCAACTTCTTCGCCGGTCCCAACGAGGCCGCTCTCAAGCATTTGCAACTGTGGGCCGGCAACAGCTTGCGCTCGCCGGTGCCTACTTACCTCTGGGGTGAGCCCGGTAGCGGCAAAACCCATTTGCTCAAGGCGTTTGGCGGAGAGTTGTGCGCGCAAGGCGCCAGCGTTGGCTGGCTGGACGCTTCTGTTTTGGAGCCGCCACCATTTAACGAGCGCTGGGTGGCCGTGCTGCTGGACGATTGCCACCTCTACACCGCTGTGCAGCAGCAAGCGGCTTTTAACTGGTTTGTTAACGCCCTGAGCTCTGCCGACGGCCAGCCGCGTTGTGTGTTGGCCGCCGGCTTGACGCCGCCCGCCGACCTGTCCTTGCGCGAGGACCTGCGCACCCGGCTCGGTTGGGGCCATGTTTACGCGCTGCATGCCTTGAGTGACAAGGAACGCAGGGCCGTGCTGCGCCAGGAAGCAGACACCCGCGGTATTTTTCTCAGTGAAGAGGCCATGGACTTTATCCTCAGTCGTTTTTCGCGCGATCTGGGCAACCTGATGCAGTTGCTCGATCAGCTCGACGGCTATTCGCTGCAAACCCAACGCGCCATCACGGTGCCGTTGATCAAATCCATGCTGGACAACCCATGAAACAAGTGGCTTTATTCGATCTGGACTACACATTGATCCCGATGGACTCCGACTACCAGTGGGGGGAATTCACTTTGGCGCTGGGCTGGTGCGATGGTGAAGATTTCAAGCGGCGTAATGCCCAGTATTACGAGGACTACAAGGCCGGCACGCTGGATATTCATGACTATGTGCGCTTTGCCACCCGTGCCATGCGTGCGCAGGGCGCTGAAAAATCGGCCAAGGCCCATGAGCGCTACATGCAGACCATCATCGACACCGCGATCCAGCCCAAGGCGTTAGCGCTGGTGCAGGCTCATCAGGCGGCTGGTGATGAGGTGGTGATCGTCACCGCCACCAATGAATTTGTCACCCGCCCGATTGCCACTGCCTTTGGCGTCAAAGAGCTGATCGCTACCGAGTTAGCCCGTGATGCGCGGGGCGAGTTCACGGGTGAAATCGCCGGCACGCCTTCGTTTCGCGAGGGCAAAGTCGCCCGCGTTCAGGCCTGGCTGGCCGCCCGCCAGCTGGACTGGGACAGCGTGGAGACGGTTTTTTACTCTGATTCGATCAACGACCTGCCTTTACTCGAAAAGGTCAACCATCCGGTCGCCACCAACCCTGACGCAGCCCTGCGCGCCATCGCTACAGAGCGCCAATGGCGCATACTTGAGCTGTTCACTTAGTTTTTCATGATCAAAAAATTTATCGACAAGCTGTTCGGCAAGACCGGCAGCCCGGCCGCCTCAAAAGCGCGCAGCAGCAAAAAATCACCTTACGGCCAACGGATCGAGGTCGGTCCCGAATCGCACGGCATTGACACGGCCTTGGTCGACGACCGCGCCATGGACGTTGTGCGCACACTCAAGGACGCTGGTTACGAGGCTTTCATCGTGGGTGGCGCAGTGCGTGACCTTCTGGTCGGCCTGCGGCCCAAGGACTTTGATGTGGCCACCGATGCCACGCCTGAGCAGGTCAAAACGCTGTTTCGCCGTGCTTTTATCATCGGCCGGCGTTTTCGCATCGTTCACGTGGTTTACGGCCGCGGCCGCGAGCACGAGGTGATCGAGGTCTCTACGTTTCGCGCCCATCTCGACAGCAGCCAGGCCGAGCAGGTAGGCGGCAATGAGCGCACCAGCAAGAGCGAGCTCGCCGGCATGAAACACGCGGTGGACTCGTCCGGCCGCGTGCTGCGCGACAACGTCTGGGGCTCAATGGAGCATGACGCAGCGCGGCGTGACTTCACCATCAATGCCATGTATTACGACCCCGAGACGCAGATCGTGGTGGACTATCACAACGGTCTGCGCGATGCCAAAAAACGCGTGCTGCGCATGATTGGCGATCCGGCCACGCGTTACCGCGAAGACCCGGTGCGCATCATCCGTGCCGTGCGTTTTGCCGCCAAGCTCAGCGCATTGGGTTTTAAGTTTGAAGACAAGACTTCCGCGCCGCTGCGCGAAATGCGTGGCCTGCTGGCCGATGTGCCGCAGTCGCGCCTGTTTGACGAGATGCTCAAGCTGCTGCAGACCGGTCATGCGCTGGCCAGCATTGAGCAGCTCAAAAAACTGGGCTTGGGCACCGGCATTTATCCCTTGCTTGACGTGGTGGTTGAGACGGCGCATGAGGATTTTCTCAAGCTGGCATTGCAAGACACCGATCGCCGTGTCGGGGAAGGTAAGCCCGTGGCGCCCAGTTTTTTACTGGCCTGCGTGTTGTGGCCCGATGTGCGCGAAGGCTGGGCCAGGCGCACGCAGCGCGGCGAGCCGGCCATGCCCGCGCTGCAGGACGCCATCGACGACGCTTTCAATGCCAAGATAGGCGACGTCTCCGGGCGCGGCAAACTGGGTATCGACATGCGTGAGATCTGGAGCATGCAGCCGCGCTTTGAAAAGCGCGTAGGGAGCGCACCTTACTCCTTGTTAGAACAGCCGCGTTTTCGCGCCGGCTTTGATTTCTTGCGCTTGCGCGGCCAGACCGGTGAGATCGACAAGGCCTTACCTGATTGGTGGGAAAAATTCAGTACCGCCTACGACGATGAGCGCCACGAGATGATCGAGCAGGCGCGGCTTGAGCAACAGTCCAAGGCGCCTTCGCCGCGCGTGCGTGTACGCAGACCTGAGCTTGATACGGCGCCGGATGCAGCAGCGCTGCAGCCGGGCGGTGATGCTGAGGCTGCACCCCGCAAGCGTCGCCGCCGCCGCAAAAGCGGTGGTCAGGCAGAGGGCGCCGGGAGCGCAAGCCAGCCCGATACCCCTTCCGGGGATTGAAAGCCCGGAGCGCGCCGCCCATGGTGACTGCCTATGTCGCGCTGGGTGCCAACCTGGGTGACGCCCATGCCGCCTTGCGCCGGGCACGCGCAGCTCTGGACAGCGCCGCCCACAGCCGGGTCATCGCCTGCTCGGGCATTTACAAAACGCCTGCCTTGAATGATGACGGCGTCACTATGGACCCGCCATCGCCGGATTACCTCAACGCAGTCCTCGCCTTGGAGACTTCGCTCAGCGCTGAAGACCTGTTGGTTTTTATGCAATCGATAGAAAACGCTGCCGGCAGGCAGCGGCCTTACAGGCTGGCGCCTCGCACACTGGATCTGGACTTGCTGCGCTTTGGCAATCTTCAAAGCGACAAGCCGAACTTGACACTGCCGCATCCGCGCATGATGTCGCGCGCTTTTGTGCTGCTGCCTTTGGCCGAAATTGCGCCTGAGCAGGTGACGCCGGCTGAATTGGCTGCAGTGCAAGCCCAGAAGATAGAGCGGATCGGGCCGCTCACAGCGGCCAAGGACTGAGCCTTCAGGGCGCCAGGCGCTCGCGCAACCAGTCCCCGCCGGCTTGCTGCGTGTAGCGCAAGCGGTCATGCAAACGGCTGCGCCGGCCTTGCCAGAATTCCCAGCGGTCGGCCAGCAGCCGGTAGCCGCCCCAGTGCGGCGGGCGCGGTGGCTGCAATAAAAATTGAGCCCCGAACTTGGCCGCATTGGCCACCAGCACACCGCGGCCGCTGATGACCTCGCTTTGCGGGCTGGCCCAGGCACCGATGCGCGAGTCCAGCGGCCGGCTGTGAAAGTAGGCGTCGCTTTCTTCGTCAGAGATTTTTTCAACCCGGCCCTCGATGCGCACCACGCGCTCGAGTTCGACCCAGTGGAACTGCAAGGCAGCATGCGGGTTGCCTGCAAGCTCCCTGCCTTTGCGGCTGTCGTAATTGGTAAACCAGACAATGCCGCGCTCGTCCAGACCCTTGATCAGCACCACCCGTGTGGAGGGGCGCAAGTCACTGCCGACGGTGGCCAGTGTCATGGCATTGGGCTCAGGAAGCTGGGCCGCAATGGCTTCTTCAAGCCACTTTGAGAACTGTTGCCCCGGCGCTGCGCTGGAGGCGTCTTCGTTGAGTTCTGCGCGCTCATAGCTTTTGCGCAGGTCGGCGATGGAAGTCGTGTTATCGGACATGGTTGGCTCAGTATACGGACGCAGGCTATGGACTATCAGGTCCACCGGCATGTGCCGGTGTAGCCAGTGCCAGCAGGCGGCCCAGCTCTTTGTCGTGAATCCCCACTTTTTGCAGGCATTCAAATGTTTGTTTGGCGTAATCCAGGGTAGAGCCGAAACGGCCCTGCGATTTCTCAAAAATCTGCCGGTAGGTGGACGTTTCAAGCTGGCCGGTGAAGTTAGGGCTTTTGCGCGAGAGCGTGAAGGTCAGTGCTTTGACGGTGCCGTCTGGCGTTTCGCAGGCAAGCCATTTGGGGTCGTAGACGCCGGTGGGCATTTCACGCTCCCACAGCAGCTCCAGGGCTAGCGCAGCACGGACTTTTGGCACTTTGTAGACGATGCCTTTGCAACTGCCGCCGGACAGCAAGGCAAACACCAAGCCCGGGCATTCGGGTGTTCCGCGGTTGACTCGGCTCCACATTTTCAGTGCGCGGTGGTAGCCGCGCAGGTGGGCGGGGCGGTGTTCTTCGAACTCGAATTCAGGCCGCCAGATCAAGGAGGCATAGCCAAAAACCCAAAGATCCGAAACCCCTCCCCATTGCGCCTTGACCTGCCTGATCATCGTCTGTGTATCGCGTTGCACGATTGGGCCCGGCGCGGGCATGAAGGGGCGAAGTGGAGGTCTGGATGGCACGGCTTTCAACTGTACTCTTTGGTGCTGCATTTGTCCCGAAAAATTGGTAACCCAACGGTAACTTTAAAGGCTTGGCCGGTGGGGGTAACCGGTTACCATCCACCGAGTAACTAAATTACCGTTTTGAAATTTTTCCGATGCTAAACACCACAGTCCGACTCATCACTGAGCGCATCATTGAGCGCAGCCACACCCAGCGCTCAGCCTATCTGGCACGACTGGCAGACGCCTCCACGCGAGATGCCAACCCGGACCGCATGGGTTGCGCCAACCTGGCGCACGCCCTGGCCGGCGCGCCACTCGATGACCGTTTCAAAATCGTCGCCGAAAAAGCCCCGAACATCGGCATCGTCAATGCCTACAACGACATGCTGTCGGCGCATGTGCCGCTTCTGCGCTATCCCGAACTGATCAAGGCCGAGGCGCGCAAGCAGGGCGCCACGGCGCAAGTGGCCGGCGGCGTGCCCGCCATGTGTGACGGCGTCACGCAAGGCACGCCGGGCATGGAGCTCAGCTTGTTCAGCCGCGATGTGATCGCCATGGCCACCGCCGTGGCCTTGTCGCACGACATGTACAACGGCGCCCTGATGCTGGGCGTGTGCGACAAGATCGTGCCCGGGCTCTTGATCGGTGCGTTGCACTTCGGTCATTTGCCCATGGTGTTTGTGCCGGCCGGTCCTATGCCTTCTGGCCTCTCGAACAAAGAGAAAGCCGCTGTGCGTGAAAAAGCCGCGCAAGGCCTGGTAGGTCGTGACGAGCTGCTGGAATCCGAATTCCAGTCCTATCACAGCCCAGGCACCTGCACGTTTTATGGCACGGCCAACAGCAACCAGATGCTGCTCGAAGCCATGGGCCTGCATGTGCCCGGCACCGCCTTTGTGAACCCCGGCAACGATCTGCGCGACGAGCTGACACGCGAAGCCACCCGCACCGTGCTGGGCATCACCCAAGCCAGGCGCTACGCGCCGATTGGCCGCATCGTGGACGAGCGCGCCATCGTCAACGCCATGGTCGCGCTCTTGGCCACCGGCGGCTCGACCAATCACCTGATTCACTGGGTGGCCGTGGCTCGCTCGGCCGGCATCACCATTGATTGGAATGACTTTTCAGCCTTGTCCGACGTGGTACCGCTGCTCTGCCATGTCTACCCCAACGGCAGCGCCGACGTCAACGAGTTCCAGCGCGTGGGCGGCACCGGCTTTGTGATCCGCGAGTTGCTCGAAGCCGGTCTCATGCACGAAGACGTGCTGACGGTTCGCAGCCAAGGCTTGCGCGAATACACCTGCGAGCCTTCCATGCAGGCGGGCCACATTGTTTGGCACGAGGGCGGGGCGTCCAAAGACCTGAGCGTACTGCGGCCGGTGCAAGCACCTTTCAGTGCGACCGGCGGGCTCAAGCTGCTGCAAGGCAATTTGGGCCGAAGTGTGATCAAGGTATCGGCTGTGCCTGAAGACCGGCATGTGATCGAAGCACCGGCCCGGGTGTTTGACTCTCAGGAGGCGCTTCACCAGGCCTTCCAGGCGGGCGAGCTGGCGCGCGACGTGATTTGCGTGGTGCGCTGGCAGGGTCCGCAAGCCAATGGCATGCCCGAGTTGCACAAGCTCACGCCGCCCTTGTCGGTATTGCAGGGCCAGGGTTTCAAGGTGGCGCTGGTCACCGACGGCCGCATGAGCGGTGCTTCGGGCAAGGTGCCGGCCGCCATCCATGTATCGCCTGAAGCGGCGGCGGGTGGGCCACTGGCCAAAGTGCGCGACGGCGATGTGATCCGGCTGGACAGCCTCAAGGGCGAGTTGCGGGTGCTGGTGTCAGACGCCGATTGGGCAGCACGAACGCCGGCTGAGATGCCAGAAGCCTTGCGTGCGAGTAATTCGATGGGCATAGGTCGTGAGCTGTTCACGGGCATGCGCCGCCAGGCCCTCACAGCCGAGGAAGGCGCAGCATCATGGCTTTGATTCAACAGGGCGACAAGCTCACAGCCTTGCAGGTGATGCACGACGCGCCGGTGATACCGGTGATTGTTTTGCATGACATCCGGCAGGCGGTACCGCTGGCGCGTGCGTTGGTGGCCGGCGGCATTCGCATGTTAGAGGTGACCTTGCGCACACCGCAAGCGCTGGCTTGTTTAGAAGCGATTGCCCGCGAGGTACCCGAAGCTGTGGCCGGCGCCGGCACGGTGCGCAGCGCTGCCGATGTGCAGGCCAGCCTGCGGGCCGGTGCGCGCTTTGCGGTCAGCCCTGGCTATACCCAGGCCTTGGGCCGGGCTTGCCGCGACGCCGGCTTGCCGCTCTTGCCCGGCGTCGCTACCGGCAGCGAAATCATGATGGCGCAGGAAGACGGCTACACCGAATTGAAATTTTTCCCGGCCATGCAGGCGGGCGGCCCGGCCATGCTCAAGGCTTGGGGCGGACCTTTCATTGATGTGCGTTTTTGCCCGACCGGCGGCGTGACACAGGCCAACGCGGCCGATTTTCTGGCCTTACCTAACGTGGCCTGCGTGGGCGGCTCCTGGCTGGTACCCGCCGATGCCTTGGCTGCCGGTGACTGGGCGCGCATCACCACGCTGGCGCGCGAAGCCAGCAACTTGCAGCGGCGCGCCGCCTGAGGAAGCTTTAGCGCAGGCCCGCACCTGACGCGTTTTCTTTGCGCTCGATCAGCTCGACTTTGTAGCCGTCCGGGTCGGTGACAAAGGCAATCACTGTAGTGCCGCCCTTGACCGGGCCGGCCTCGCGCGTCACCTGGCCACCGGCAGCCCTGATCTTGTCGCAGGCAGCATAAGCGTCCGGCACGCCCAGCGCAATGTGGCCATAGGCCGTGCCCATGTCGTATTTTTCTACCCCGTGGTTGTAGGTCAGCTCCAACTCGGCATGATCCGGGTTGCTGCCATAGCCGACAAAAGCCAGACTGTATTTGTACTCGGGGTTTTCTGAACGCCGGATCAGCTTCATGCCAAGCACCTGGGTGTAAAACTCAATAGAACGCTCAAGGTTGCCGACGCGCAGCATGGTGTGAAGAAGTCGCATGGAAGATTCCGCTGGTTAAAAAAGGTGGACGCCAACATTGGAGGAGCAAAAAACCATTGTGCTTCAAACCATCACAGGCGCCAGCCTTTGTGCTTGAGCCTCTGCTAGCATTGTTTCTTGCTTACCGGGCTGACACATGAAACTCATCGACTCTATCCTCACCCAAGCCGCCTCCATCGCCAGCGTGCGACGCGATATTCATGCGCACCCCGAGCTGTGCTTTGAAGAGCTTCGTACCGCCGAAGTGGTGGCACAACAACTCAGCAGCTGGGGCATCGAAATGCACCGCGGCATGGGCACCACCGGGGTGGTCGGCATCATCCACGGGCGCGACGGTGGCGCTTGCGGGCGTGGCATCGGCTTGCGTGCCGACATGGACGCGCTGCCCATGCAGGAGTTCAACCAGTTTGCGCACGCCAGCACCGCACCGGGCAAGATGCACGCCTGCGGCCATGACGGCCACACGGCCATGCTGCTGGCAGCCGCTCAACACCTGGCTAAAAACCGTGATTTCGACGGCACGGTTTACCTGATATTTCAGCCGGCCGAAGAGGGCGGCGGCGGCGCGCGCGAGATGATCAAGGACGGATTGTTTGACAAGTTCCCCATGCAGGCGGTCTTTGGCATGCACAACTGGCCGGGCGCGCCGGTGGGCACTTTTGCGGTCAGCCCCGGCCCGGTAATGGCTTCTAGTAACGAGTTCAAGATCACCATCCGCGGCAGGGGCGCTCATGCGGCATTGCCGCACAACGGCATCGACCCGGTGCTGGTGGCTTGCCAGCTGGTGCAGGCCTTTCAGACCATCATCACGCGCAACAAAAAGCCGGTGGACGCGGGCGTGATCTCGGTCACCATGATCCACGCCGGTGAGGCGACCAATGTGATACCTGATACCTGCGAATTGCAGGGCACGGTGCGCACTTTCAGTGTTGAAGTGCTCGACATGATCGAGGCGCGCATGCAGGCGCTGACCGAGCACTTGTGTGCCGGCTTTGGCGCCAGTGTCGATTTCGCGTTTTCACGCAACTACCCGCCCACCATCAACAGCGCCCCTGAGGCTGACTTTGCCCGCAAGGTGATGAATGGCATCGTGGGTGCTGACAAAGTGTTGCCGCAAGAGCCCACCATGGGCGCGGAAGATTTTGCCTACATGCTGCAGGCCAAGCCGGGCGCTTATTGCTTTATCTCCAACGGCGATGGTGCGCACCGCGAGATGGGCCACGGCGGCGGGCCCTGCATGTTGCACAACCCTAGTTACGACTTCAACGACGATCTGATTCCGCTGGGCGGCACTTACTGGGTTGAGTTGGCCACACAGTGGCTGGCTGCACCCGACAAGGCTTGAGCGCCGGTCTTCAGACCGTGTAGTTCAGCGCCATGCGCCCGCCGTCCACCACCATGATCTCGCCGGTGATGTAGCTGGCCGCATCGCTGGCCAGGAAGGCTACGGTATCGGCAATCTCGGCCGGCTCGCCCAGGCGCCGCAGCGGTGTGCGGCTCATGATGCGGGCTTTGGCTTCCTCGCTGGTCAGCACGGCTTTGGCGGCCAGTTCGGTGGCAATCGTGCCGGGTGCCACAGCGTTGACGCGAATCCCCTTGTCGGCCAGCGCCAGCGCCATCACACGCGTCAGCTGGTTGATACCGCCCTTGCTGACGTTGTAGCTGGCGATGCTCGGAATCGCCAAGGTGCCATTGACCGAACTCATGTTGACGATGCTGCCGCGGCCGGCCCGGGCCATTTCACGCGCCACGGCTTGCGCCACCAGAAAAGCGCCCTTAAGGTTGACGCGCAGCACCGCGTCAAAGTCGTCTTCGGAGATTTCTAAAAAATCACAGGCCTTGAAAATGCCGGCGTTGTTGACCAGCACGTCGATGCGGCCATGCGCTTTGATGGCTGCGGCCACCAGCGCATCGACTTGGGCTTTGTCGCCCACGTCGCAATGCACATACAAGCTGCCCAACTCGCTGGCCAGCGCAGCGCCGCGGGAGTCGTCCATGTCGGCGATCACCACCAGGGCGCCCTCGCGTGCAAAGCGCCGGCAGCAGGCTTCGCCGATGCCTTGCGCGCCGCCCGTGACCAGGCAGACGCGGCCGTTCAGGCCAAAGGAAATGAGGTGGGGGTTGGCAGCGCTGGCGTTCATGCCCGCATAGTACCTGCCCAAGCGGCTTCAAAGCCGGCAGCGCTCTCGGCGACTTGGGCGGGCGTCATGCCCGGCTTGAACAACGCCGAGCCAATGCCAAAGCCGTTGGCACCGGCAGTGCGAAAAGCGGGCATGTTGAGCGGCGAAATGCCGCCCACGGGGAAGACCAGCGTCTCGGACGGCAGCACAGCGCGCAGGGCTTTGAGCACTTGGGGTGTGATCATTTCAGCCGGAAATATTTTCAACCCGCTGGCACCGGCGGCCAGCGCGGCAAAGGCTTCACTGGCCGTCATGACGCCGGGCAGGCAGACCATGCCCAGGCGCACGGCTTCGGCCACTACCGCAGGATTGAAGTTGGGCGAGACGATCAGCTCGCCGCCGGCGGAATGCACCTGACGCACATCCTCGGGCGTGAGCACCGTGCCGGCGCCCACCAAAGCCTGAGGAAAAGCCTTGCGCAAAGTGGCAATGCTTTGCAGCGGTTGGGGTGAATTGAGCGGAACTTCAATCAGATCCCAGCCGGCGTCTACCAGGGCCTGGCCGACCGCCAGTGCTTCAATAGGTTGCAGACCGCGCAAGATGGCGACCAGAGGCAGGCGGGCCATGGCCGCGCTGAATTTAGCGTGCGATGATTTGGCGTGTGGTGTCATGGCGCTCAGTGGTTGTCGCGCGGCACGAAGGAGCCGCGTTTGCCGACCAGAAAGTCCAGGTCAGCGCCTTCGTCGGCCTGCAGCACGCGGTCGATGTACAGCTTCCAGTAACCCGAGGTCAAAGGTGGCTCGGGTGCTTTCCAGCTTTCGCGGCGGCGCGCCAGTTCTTCGTCGCTCACATGCAGGTGCAGGCGGCGCTTGGGCACGTCCAGCTCGATCATGTCACCGTTGTGCACCAGCGCCAGCGGACCGCCGGCCGCCGCTTCAGGCGCGGTGTGCAATATCACGGTGCCATAGGCGGTGCCGCTCATGCGGGCGTCACTGATGCGCACCATGTCAGTAATGCCTTTGCGCAGCACCTTGGGCGGCAGCGGCATGTTGCCAACCTCGGCCATGCCGGGGTAGCCCTTGGGGCCGCAGTTCTTGAGAACCATCACGCAGTTCTCGTCAATGTCCAGGGTCTCGTCATCAATTCGGGCGTGAAAGTCTTCAATGGTTTCAAACACCACAGCGCGACCGGTGTGCACCATGAGTGCTGGCGTGGCGGCGCTGGGCTTGATGACCGCACCGCGTGGCGACAAATTGCCGCGCAGCACAGCGATACCGGCTTTTTCTTTGAAGGGCGCAGACAGCGGCTTGATCACATCGGCATTGAAGTTCTCAGCGTCCGCGATGTTGGCCGCTACCGTTTGGCCATTGGCGGTGACGAGGTCCAGATGCAGGTGCTGGGAAATTTCTTTCATCACCACCGGCAGGCCGCCGGCGTAGCAGAAGTCTTCCATCAGGTACTTGCCTGAGGGTTGCAGGTTCACCAGGCAGGGCAGCTCGCTGGCCAGGCGGTCAAAGTCGTCCACCGTGAGTTTGAGTCCCAC
>Ga0164294_10001752_pt1 | contig 19863 bp, 22 predicted proteins | sample GEODES005metaG_FD_111479 | JGI IMG/M metagenome (GOLD analysis project Ga0164294, IMG submission 111479) | Oligotrophic lake water microbial communities from Sparkling Lake, Wisconsin, USA - GEODES005 metaG | ecosystem: Environmental > Aquatic > Freshwater > Lake | place: USA: Sparkling Lake...
CATGGGGCTGGCCGAGGCGACCAAGCTGGAACTCGTCTCATGGCCGCACGATCTGGACGCCTGGGCCAGCCGCTGGCAGCCATTCAGCTTTGCGCTGCTGCTGCAACTGCTCGGCATGAGCCTGTCGATCTCATTGCTCTCGCTGGGCGCCCCCTTCTGGTACGCCACCCTTTCCAACCTCATCAAGTTGCGCTCCACCATGTCGCAGAAGGACGAGGCCGCGCGGGCGGAACGGCAGACGACGCAGACGGGTTAGGGGCGACGGCGGACTTGTTGGGTTTTGCCGTCCGCAGCCACGCCTTGCTCATAACGGTCATGCAAAGCCGTCAGCAGCTTCTTCAAAGAGCCACATCCGGTCTTCTTGAGATAGGCCGGCTCTTTCGCGCGCAGAGCTATGCCAAGGGCGCTGAACTTTATCCATTGTGCATCTGCCGGCAACGCATCCTGAAGCCAAGGGATGGCCAACTTGGGTTGTCGAACCGGGGTGGGCTGGGCAGTCTGTGATTTTGCCGGTGGGCTGGTGGGCTGTTTGGGCGTAGCAGGTTTTGATGGTGTTGCCGCCAATGGGAAGAACTCATCACACGCGGCTTTCAGCGCCTCGGCGACCTTGGTATGAGCAAAGCAATACACCTTGAAGCCATCCTCGCGGACGCGTTTTGCAAGACTGGTGAAGTCACCGTCAGCCGAAACGATGCAAAATCCGTCTACGGACCGCCTGTGCAGGAAATCCATCGCGTCGACGACCAGTGCGATGTCGCTGGCATTTTTTCCGGCCGAAGTATGCCCGTTTTGATGGGCCGAGCCGCCATGTTGGCTGATGACCTTCGGCCAATCCTTCACGGTTTGCTTGGTGAAGTCACCATAAACCCGCCGGACAATGGGATTTCCCAATTTGGCGACTTTCGCGAATAGCAGGCCAGCATCCTTTGCCGGAACATTTTCGCCATCAATCAGCACTGCAAGCCGAAGCATGCTACCAATACTGTTCATGTTCGCAGCCTGCACCGGTTGACCCCGATGCCGCAAGGGGGCATGCAAACTTGCCCGTGGGGCCGCGATGCTCTAGGCGCACCCCCCAAGGAGCAGGCTTATGACAGCGCGCACGGCAAGCATTTCCCGCGTGACCAAGGAAACCCAGGTCGAGGTGCATGTGAACCTTGACGGCAGCGGCACCTACGACGTGTCGACCGGCATCGGTTTCCTCGATCACATGCTGGAACAGCTGTCGCGGCACAGCCTGATCGATCTCACCGTGAAGACCACGGGCGATCTGCACATCGATGGCCACCACACCACGGAAGACACCGGCATCGCGCTGGGCGAGGCCGTCGCCAAGGCGCTGGGTGATCGCCGCGGCATCACGCGCTATGGCGATGCGCTGATCCCGATGGACGAAACGCTCACCCGCGTCGCGCTCGACATTTCGGGGCGGCCCTACCTGGTGTGGCGCACATCGTTCAGCCAGCCCAAGCTGGGCACGCTGGATACCGAGATGTTCAAGGAATTCTTTGCCGCCTTTGCCGGTTCGGCGGGGATCACGCTGCACATCGAGACGCTGTACGGGGTGAACAATCACCACATCGGCGAAAGCTGCTTCAAGGGCGTGGCGCGGGCGTTGCGGGCGGCGGTGGCGATCGATCCGCGCAAGAGCGATGCGATCCCGTCGACCAAGGGTACGCTTGGCGGTGCCTGAGACGCTTGCGCTGGTTGATTATGGGGCCGGCAATTTGCGCTCTGCGGCGCGGGCGCTGGAACGGGCGGGTGCGCGCGTGGTCGTCACCGATGATCCGGCGGTGATTGCTGGAGCGGCCCGCATTGTGCTGCCGGGCGTGGGCGCCTTTGCTCAGTGCATCGGCCAACTGCGCGAGAAGTCCGGCATCGAGGCGGCGCTGAACGAAGCAGTGAACGGGCGCGGCGTGCCGTTCCTCGGCATTTGTGTGGGCATGCAGTTGCTGGCCAGCGAAGGCCATGAGCACGGCGTGCACAAGGGCCTGGGCTGGCTGCCGGGCGTAGTGGAACGGCTCACCCCGTCTGACCCGGCGCTGAAGATTCCGCACATGGGCTGGAACCGCGTCGAGGCCGTGAACGGCGCCGATGTGCCGTCGGGCGATGCCTATTTCGTGCACTCTTACGCCTTCACGCCTGAAGATGCGGCCGATGTGCAGGCGGTGAGCGATCACGGCGGGCGCTTTGCGGCCATCGTCAAGCGCCGCCATATCACCGGCGTGCAATTCCACCCGGAAAAGAGCCAGGCTTACGGGCTGGCGTTCCTCTCCAATTGGCTGAGCTCATGATCATTTTCCCGGCCATCGATCTGAAGGGCGGCCAGTGCGTGCGGCTGGCGGAAGGCGACATGAACCGCGCCACGGTTTATGCTGACGACCCTTCGGCGCAGGCCGCACTGTTCCGCGCCGCGGGCGCGACGCATCTGCATGTTGTCGATCTGGATGGGGCATTCGCCGGTGATTCCCGCAATGCGGCCGGCGTGAAGGCGGCCCTGTCCGGCTTTGGCGGCGGCAAGGTGCAGGTTGGCGGCGGCATCCGCACGGCGGCGCATGTGGAGGGCTGGCTGGCGGCTGGCGTGTGGCGTGTGGTGATGGGCACGGCGGCGCTGGAGAATCCCGATCTGGTTCGCGGCCTAGCCAAGGATCATCCGGGCCGCATCGTCGTCGCCGTCGATGCGCGTGACGGCATGGTGGTGACGCGCGGCTGGGCGGATGTCTCCACCCTGCCGGTGGCCGATCTGGCCAAGCGCTTCGAGGACGCGGGCGTGGCGGCCGTGCTGTTCACCGACGTGGGCCGCGACGGCATGCTGAAAGGCGTGAATGTCGAAGCGACGGTGGCCTTGGCGGCGGCGACCAGCCTGCCGGTCATCGCGTCGGGCGGCGTGGCCTCCATCGCCGATATCCATGCGCTGATTGGCAAGCCCGGCATCGAGGGCGTCATCACCGGCCGCGCGCTCTATGATGGCCGGCTTGATCTGGCCGAGGCGATCAGGGTCGCGGCATGACGCTCGCCGTCCGCATCATCCCCTGCCTCGATGTCGCCAATGGCCGCGTGGTCAAGGGTGTGAACTTCGTGGCGCTGCGCGATGCCGGCGATCCGGTGCAGGCCGCCGCCGCCTATGATGCGGCCGGGGCGGACGAACTCTGCTTCCTCGACATCACCGCCAGTCATGAAAACCGCGGCACGTTGCTCGATATCGTCGAGCGCACCGCCGATCAGTGCTTCATGCCGCTCACCGTCGGTGGCGGCGTGCGTTCGGTTCAGGATGCGCGCGCGCTGCTGCTGGCCGGCGCGGACAAGGTGGCGGTGAACAGCGCCGCCGTCGCCCGACCCGCGCTGATCGGCGAACTCGCCATGCGCTTCGGTGAACAATGCGTGGTGGTGGCGGTGGACGCCAAGGCCGTCGGCCCAGGCAAATGGGAAATCTTCACCCACGGTGGCCGCAAGGCGACCGGCATCGACGCGGTGGCCTATGCCATCGAAGCCGCGCGTCTGGGCGCCGGCGAAATCCTGCTCACCTCGATGGACCGCGACGGCACCAAGGCCGGTTACGATCTGGCGCTGACCCGGATGATTTCCGATGCGGTGCCGGTGCCGGTGGTGGCGTCGGGCGGCGTCGGCAGCGTCGCCGATCTTGTCAGCGGCGTGCGCGACGGCCATGCTTCGGCCGTGCTGGCCGCCTCCATCTTCCATTTCGGCGAAGTGACCGTGGTCCAGGCGCGCGCGGCGCTGGCACACGCCGGGCTGCCAGTGCGGGAGGTGTTTCATGGAGCGCTTTGACCAGTTGCTGGCCACCATCATCGAACGGCGCAGCGGCGATCCGGCAACGTCTTACGTGGCCAAACTCACCGCCAAGGGCCGCGCCAAGATGGCCCAGAAACTGGGTGAGGAAGCGGTGGAAGTGGTGATCGCCGCAATGAGCGACGACAAGCCGGGCATGGTATCGGAAAGCGCCGACCTGATGTTCCATTTGGCCGTGCTGCTGGCCGATGCCGGCCTGTCGTTCGACGATGTGCGCGCCGAACTGGAACGCCGCGAAGGGGTTTCGGGTATCGAGGAAAAGACCAAGAGGTCGACGTAAGGAGGCCTCCGGCGGGCAGGGGCTGAGCCCCTGCCCCCACTTTCGTTTTCGGGCTATCCTAAACCAACGGGTGCAGGGACGCAGTCCCTGCCCGCCGGAGGGTATATCTCTTCTCTCAAACGATCCGGCTGAACGCCTTCAGCTTGCGCGCCGTTGCCTGCGCGGCGGTAGCGTCGCCCTTGGCCAGCACGGATGCCAGTTCCAGCCCTTGCCGTTTCAGCAGGGCTTCAAACCCGTCCTGCGTGGGCAGGTTTTCCAGCCCCTTCAGTAGCCCGGCCGCGCGGGCGCTGTTGCCAGCGTCGAGATCGAGCAGGGTGATGGCGAAAAACACCCGGGTGGAGGGCAGGCCGGGCGCCAGTTTCAGGGCCTGAGCGTAGCAGCGCTCCATCTCGGTTTTCTTCGCGCCCAGCGCCGTGCCGGCGAGGAAGCTGCCCACCGTGGCGACTGCGCCGCCGTGCCAGCCGCCCAGCGCGCCCCACACCAGGCTGTTATCGGGGTGGGCGGCGCGAATGGTTTCGAAACGGCGGCGGGTTTCCTTGGCCAGCGCGATGCCGCGGGTGAGCTGGGCGCGATAGGCGATGGCGACGGCCTTTTGCAGTTGCGCCGGTACGCTGGCGGGATCGCGGGCCAACGCCTTGTCGAAATCACCTTCGGCGGCCGCAACGATGGCCAGCGCACGGGCTTTGTCGTTTGTTTGATAGCCGGCGATGGCGAGTTGGGCGCGGCCTGAAAGGATCAGGCTCTCCACCGTGTTCTCCGCCCGTCCCTCGCGCATAGCCCCGGCCCAATCGCCGGCGCGGAATTCATCGATGGCGGCGGCACCGGCTGGGCTGGCGAGCGCCAAAAGCAGGGCGGCGAGGGTGATGCGCATGCGGTTTCCCACTTGGAGAGGCTGAACTTGTCGGCAATACTCACGCTTCATGCCAGAACGGCAGCGGAATCCCAGCACGCGGAGTTGACGCAGATGAACGATTTTTCGGGCAAATCGGTGATGGTGCTGGGCGGCAGTCGCGGCATTGGCGCCGCAATTGTGCGCCATTTCACGGCGGCGGGTGCAAAAGTCAGCTTCAGCTATTCCGGTTCGCCCGATGCAGCGGCAGCGGTGGCAGCTGAAACCGGTGCCACGTCAGTGAAGGCCGACAGCGCCAATCGTGACGAACTTATCGCAGTTGTGGCAGCCGCCGGCGCGCTCGACATCATGGTGATCAACGCCGGCGTGGGCATCATGGGCGATCCGCTCACCATGGATCCCGATGCAGTGGATCGGCTGATCGATATCAATGTGCGAGCAGTGTACTTCGCCGGCGTCGAAGCCGGCCGCCAGATGCACGACAATGGCCGGATCATCATCATCGGTTCGATCAGCGGTGATCGCGCGCCGTGGCCCGGCGGTACGGCCTATGGGATGTCCAAATCCGCCGTGCAGGGCATCGGCCGCGGACTGGCCCGCGATTTCGGCGCGCGCGGCATCACCGTGAACGTGGTCCAACCCGGCCCCGTGGATACCGACATGAACCCGGCAGACGGCCCGATGGCGAAGATGATGCACGCCGGCATGGCCATTAAACGTCACGCCACCGCCGATGAAGTGGCATCACTGGTGCTCTACCTCGCCAGCCCGGCCGCCGCGATGATCACCGGGACGACGCAGACGATTGATGGCGGGGTGGGGATCTAGGCCCGCAACCGCCAACAGCTTCAATCAAGGCCAACGTTCCCTAGTGCATCGAAAATGTGCTGCCGGGCCACCGGGTCACCGAACGGGAAAGACCGAAAGAAGCGTTCCCTGGATAAGCCCGGATTTTGTGCGCGTGCGACGCTGATCCAGGCTTCGCCGCGGGCCTGATCGCTCGCCGCCGCACTGCAGGCGGCAGCGATGACGGCGATCAGGGCGTGCGCGCCGGGTTCGCGGGCGGCGCGATCCGCCCAGCTGACCGCATCGGCATATTCGCCGCGAATCAGATGCGACAAGGCGCGGGTGGCGAGCATGGCATAGCGCAGCGGGTCGATCGGGCTGAGCGCCATCGCTCGATCAGCATGGCGCTGGCCTTCGTCGCCATGGCCCAGCAATGTCTCCGTCCAGGCGCGGGCATAGGTGCCTTGGGCATAATTGGGGCTTAGCGAGGTGGAACGGTCGAGCCACGCCAATCCGGTGTGAAGTTCACCTGACAACCAGTGGGACCGACCCATGGCGCAATTGACGAACGGATCGAGCGGATCAAGCTCCATAGCGCGCTCCGCCGCTGTCCGTGCCCGCGCTGTTGCTTCCACCGGATCGGTGTAATCCAGAAACGCGTTCTGGAAGTGCGTGAACGACAGGCCGGCGTGAGCCCGTGCAAAGCCCGGCTCCTTGGCGACAGCAAGGGTAAACAACTCTGCCGCCGCCGCATTATTCGCGGCTGTAAACCGAAACATCCGTTGCAGGCCAAGATGATAGGCTGACCAGGCATCCAGACAGTCCGGCGATGAGAGCCGCGCGCGCGAGGCTTCGTGCAGGGGAATATGGATTTCCATCGCTGCCGCTACGCTGGAGACGATCTCCGTGCGGACCTGGTGCACGGCGTCGGCCCCCACGACATAGCGCTCGGCCCAGATCACGCCGTCGGTGTTGGTATCGGCCAGTTCCACACACACCACGATTCCACCGTGCGTAACCTCAAGAGTGCCCGACAGCAGATAGCGCACGCCTAGCAAGGCCTTGATCTGGCGCGCGTCGGTACCACCGCCGGCAAATCGGAACGATGAATTGCGGGCAATGACGAACAGCCAGCGCAGCCTGCAAAGTTCGGCGATGACCTCGTGTGGCAGCGCCTCTGCGATGATGGCGTGGCGGCCGGCATCACCGATAATGGCCAACGGCAACACCGCGATGGATGGGCGGCTTTGCGCCGTTTCTTCACTATCCTGCCGTGGTTCCATGGTCGAGGCTGGTGTGCGGATGTTGTCTTCCACCTCGGCAATGAACCGGAAACCGCGCCCGTGGATGGTGCGAATGATACGCTGTTCGTTGCCATCGTCACCAACAGCCTGCCGGGCGGATTTGATCCGGCTGGAGATGGCTGCATCGGAAACGATCCGTCCGCTCCAGACGGCGTCGACAATCTCGTCCCTTGTCACCAATCGGTCGCGGTTCTCTATCAGGAACAGTAGCAGGGCGACGACCTGCGGCTCGGCGGCCACCGGCATACCGCCATGCAGCAGTTCGAACCGCTGTGCGTCGAGTTCAAAAGAGCCGAACCGGTAACTCATCGCACACCTGAATAGCAGAAATCGGAAAATCTCCCAGAAATCTCCACATGCCCTGCAAGCATGTTGGCGCCGCAGACCCTAGGTTTGGCTTCTCGCATCCAACAGGAGAATACCGATGCCGCTGGTCAATATTGATGTCATCAAGGGTGTCTTCACACCCGCTCAAAAGGCCGACATGATCCACCGGGTCACTGATGCCATGGTCGCCGTCGAAGGCGAGGCGCTGCGCGGCCTGACTTGGGTGCGTGTGCGCGAAATCGAACAGGGCGACTGGGCGATCGGCGGCAAGTTGCTGGCAGCAGCCGACGTGCTGGCACTGGCGGGCGGTAGCGAAGGAGCGGCAGCATGAAGATTTTTAATGCAATGATGGCGGTCGTCGCGGGCGTTGCCGGCCTGTCGGTGATGCCAGCGTCGGTTGCCGCGCAGGCGGCGGCCGCCACGCCGCTCGCCATTCCGGCCAGCGATCCGAAACTCAACTGGGGGCCCTGCCCGCCCATCTTCAAGGGCAGCTGCCAGATTGCGGTACTGCACGGTGATCCGGGGCGGCCCAACGCCGATGTGTTCCTGAAGATTGGCGGCGGCACCGAGTTGATCCCGCATCTGCACACGTCGGCCGAACGCATGATCCTGGTCAGCGGCCGGCTGCGCGTACAGTACAAGGGCGCCAAGCCGGCAATTTTGGCGGCTGGCGATTATGCCTATGGGCCGGCTGGGTTACCCCACAAGGGAACCTGCCTCAGCAAGCAAAGCCGCACGCTGTTCATCGCGTTTGAGGGGCCGGTGGATGCTGAACCCGCGGCTCTGCAGCCGTGATTGGCTCCAGATCCATGTTGGTGTTTTGGACGCGGCAGGCGATTAATGCTGCGCCCCCAACGCGTCTGCGATCAATGCCCGGCTTTGCGTCAATCCATATAGCGCGATGAAGCCGCCCATGCGGGGGCCGTTCTGGCTGCCGATGAGGATTTCGTAGAGCGATTTGAACCAGTCGCGAAGGTTTTCGTAGCCGGCGGCCTTGCCGGCTTCGTAGACTTCGAACTGAAAGGCTTCGGCGTCGCCGTCTTCGCCTACAGCAGCAAGGCGGGCGTCGAGGTCGCGCAGGGCTGCGGCTTCGGTTTCGGTCGGCGCGCGGCGGTTGAGGCCGGGGACGACGAAATCGCGCGCATACGCCGCGGCGTGATGCACCAGCCGATCGAGCATCGGGTGCGTTTCCGGGCTGGAGCCGGGGGCGTATTTCTTCACGAAGCCCCACAGCCGCGCCGGATCGTCGGTGGCGGCGACCGAAGCGAGGTTCAAGAGCAGCGAGAAGCTGACCGGCAGAATTTGTGCCGGCGGCTTGCCTTCGTGGATATGGTGCACCGGGTTGCCGAGTTGCTGTTCGATCGGCTGTTCCGGGTAACGGCTGAGGAAATCGGCATAATCCTCGATGGCGCGCGGAATCACGTCATAATGCAGGCGCTTGGCCTTGCGCGGGCTCTGGAACATGTAGAGCGCGAGGCTTTCAGGCGGGCCGTAATCCAGCCATTGTTCGATGGTGAGGCCGTTGCCCTTGGACTTGCTGATCTTGGCGCCTTCGCCATCCAGGAACAGCTCGTAATTGAAGCCGGCGGGCGGGTTGCCGCCCAGCGCACGGACGATCTTGCCGGAGAGCATGACCGAATCGATCAGATCCTTGCCGGCCATTTCATAATCGACGCCCAGAGCCAGCCAGCGCATCGCCCAATCCACCTTCCACTGCAGCTTGCAATGGCCGCCGGTGACGGGGACTGTGACTTCCTCGTTGGTGCTGGGGCGAATGTAGGTGACGGTGCCGGCCGCCACGTCGCGTGCCACGATGGGCACTTGCAGCACGTGGCCGGAAACCGGATCGACGGGCAGGAACGGTGAGTAGGTGGCGCGGCGTTCGGGGCCGAGGGTGGGCAGGATGATGCCCATCACATCGTCATAATGCGCCAATATCCGCAGCAGCGTCGCATCGAACATGCCGCTGGCGTAGCATTCGGTCGAGCTGAGAAACTCGTAATCGAACCCGAACGAATCGAGGAAGGCGCGCAGGCGGGCGTTGTTGTGGGCGCCAAAGCTGCTGTGTGTGCCGAACGGGTCGCGCACCTGGGTCAGCGGCTTGCCCAGATCTTCGCGCAGCATTTCGGGGTTGGGAATGCCGTCCGGCACTTTGCGCAGCCCGTCCATATCGTCGGAAAAGGCGATCAGGCGCGTCTTCACGCCGGGCACCAGCGCTTCGAAGGCGCGGCGGACCATGGTGGTGCGCACCACTTCGCCAAAGGTGCCGATGTGCGGCAGGCCCGACGGACCATAACCGGTCTCGAAGATCACCGCGTGGCCGGCTGGCACGCCGTTCGGATAGCGCGCCAGCACCTTGCGGGCTTCCTCGAAGGGCCAGGCCTTGTTCTCAAGGGCGGCGGCTTGCAGGGTTTCGGTGGTGATGGTCATGGCTTTTGGCTATCGGTTGGGTTCGGCCTTCCTCTGGCGACTGAACTTCATGAGTGCAACTGAATCCCGCGATGCGCCGTTGGCGATCCCGGCGCTGGTGGCCAGCCATGCCGGGGTGTGGATTGCTGCGCCGGATGGCAGCGTGCGCGGTGTGGGACGTGGCGAGGCGATGGCCCGCGCCGGGGACAGCCCGCATCTGCTGCTGAATGCGCCCGTCACCGCCAGCCGGCTGGGCATTGGCGAATTGTCTGGCCTCGATCTGTTGGAATTGTTCGCTTTCCTGCATCCGGCGCGTTTTGCCGTGCCGACGGCGCATGGGCTGGCGGCGGCGTTGGAGATCGCGCCGCCCAAGGGCGAGAGTGATGCCGGCTTCCTGCAGCGCGCGGCAGGGGCGTTGCTGGCGGTGGCGGCACAGCCGGATTGGCCGGAACGGCATGGCGCGTGGACGTCATTGCAAAGCCTCGCCCGCCAGCGTTGGGCCTGGGCGCCGCATCTGGCAAAGCTGATCGAGAAGCCGCGCGCGCCCGAACGCCATGTGTTCCAGCTGCTGCCCAAGTGGGAGGAAGCGCCGCCGCGCCCCACGCCGCGTGTGGTGGCGCTGGAAGATGGTGCCGTGGCGGCGGAACTGGCGCGGCTGGTGGGCAGTGGCGCGGAACAGCGTGACGGCCAGCGTGATTATGCGCGGGCGGCCGCCGCAGCGTTCGCGCCGCGCGATGCAAGCGGCGCGCCGCAGATGATTCTGGCCGAAGCCGGGACGGGCATCGGTAAGACGTTGGGTTATCTGGCGCCAGCGGCGCTGTGGGCACGCGAGGCGCAAGGGACCGTGTGGGTGGCGACCTTCACCAAGGCCCTGCAACGCCAGTTGGATGCCGAAACCGCGCGGGTGTGGCCCGATCCGGCCGAACGCCGTGCCAAGGTGGTAGTGCGCAAGGGCCGTGAGAATTATCTGTGTCTGCTCAACCTGGAAGACGCGGTGCAGGGCGGTTTTGGCGGGCGCGCGGCGGTGTTTGCGCGGCTGGCCGAACGTTGGGCTGAGTATACGCGCGATGGCGACATGGTGGGCGGCGATCTGCCCGGCTGGCTGCCACCGCTGTTCGGCCGCACCAGCTTTGCCGGGCTCACCGACAGGCGCGGCGAGTGTATCTATGCCGCCTGCCCGCATTATCGCAGCTGCTTCATCGAACGCGCGACCCGGGCCAGCGCTCAGGCCGATCTGGTGATCGCCAATCATGCCCTGGTGATGATCAATGCGGCGCGCGGCCGAGCCGAAGGCAGCGGGCTGACCCGGCTGGTGTTCGACGAAGGCCATCACCTGTTTGATGCGGCCGATGCAACGTTCGCGGTGGCGCTGACAGGCCGCGAGGCGGTGGAATTGAAGAACTGGCTGCTCGGCCCGGAACGCGCCGCCGGGCGCGGCCGGCGGCGCGGGCTGGCAGCACGGCTGGCCGATGCGATCAGCTATGATGACGAGGCGGCGCTGGCCGTGGAGCGCATTGCGGCGGCCGCGCGACACCTCCCCGGCGAAGGCTGGCTGGGCCGGGTGGGGACGGACGATCCGGAAGGCCCGCTGGAGGGCCTGTTTGCCGCGGTGCGCGGCCAAGTGCTGGCGCGAGCGGAAGAAGCCGATCACGGCTATGGCCTCGAAACCGAAGTCGCCGAAGTGCTGCCGCGTCTGGTGGAGGCGGCTGCGGCGGCCAGTGCGGCATTGGGCGCGATGGTGACGCCGATGGCGCAGCTGGAAGGCCGGCTGGCGCTTTTGCTCGAGGATCCGCCCGATTGGCTGGATGGCGGAGCGCGGGCGCGAGTGGAAGGCGCGCGCGCCGGGCTGACGCTGCGGGCGCAGTTGCTGGGTGCGTGGCAGCAACTGCTGGCGCGCCTTGGGGGCCCGGCCGATCCGGATTTCATCGACTGGCTGGACCTGGCGCGCGCCGAAGGGCGGCTGCTTGATGTCGGCATCCAGCGCCGATGGCTCGATCCGATGCGGCCCTTTTCCGGCGCGGTGCTGGAACCCGCGCATGGCGTTCTGGTGACGTCGGCCACGCTGCGGTCGCGGCCCGATGCGTTGGCCGATGATTGGCGGGACGCCGAACTGCGTACCGGTGCGGCGCGGCTGCCGCGCCCGGCCAAGCATTTCGCGGCATCGAGCCCGTTTGATTACAGCGCCCAGGCGCGCGTGCTGATCGTGACCGACGTGAAACCGCGCGACATCGCCGGGTTGGCCCACGCCTATCGCACGCTGATCGAGGCGGCGGGCGGCGGCACGTTGGGACTGTTCACGGCCATCGCGCGCTTGCGGGCGGTTCATGCGCGGCTGGCGGACCCGTTGGCGCGCGCTGGCCTGCCGCTTTATGCCCAGCATGTTGATCCCATCGATACGGCAACGCTGGTCGATATCTTCCGGGCCGAGCCGGGGGCGAGTTTGCTCGGCACGGATGCGCTGCGCGATGGGGTGGATGTGCCGGGCACGTCCTTGCGGCAGGTGATCATGGAAGGCGTGCCGTGGCCGCGCCGCACCGTGCTGCATGCAGCAAGGCGGCTGGCGGGGGGCGGTAACAGCTTTGATGATCGGGTGGTGATGGGCCGGCTAGCGCAGGCGTTTGGTCGGCTGATCCGGCGGGCCGATGATCATGGCCATTTCGTGCTGCTGGGGCCGGCGGTGCCGTCGCGGCTGCTCGGCGCCTTCCCGCCCGGTGTGCCGATCGAGCGCGTATCGCTGGAAGAGGCGGTGCGATTGGTGAAGGCCGGCGTTTCGGCCTCTGGAATCGCCGCCAGTGATGTGCCAAGCCTTGGCCACACATGAAGACGCTCACGCTCTTGCGCCACGCCAAGTCCGGCTATGACGATCCCCTGCTGCGGGATTTCGATCGGCCGTTGAACGATCGCGGCCGGCGGGCGGCGATGAAGGTGGGGCAGTGGCTGGGCGCTGCGATCAGGCGCGGCGACATGCCCGATTTCGCGCTGGTCTTTGCCTCGCCCGCCGTGCGTGTGCGCCAAACCATCGAAGGCCTGGAAGCCGGCATGAACCGCCCGCTGGCGCCGGTGTATGAGCAGCGCATCTATCTTTCGTCATCTGCCACGCTGATCGAATTGTGCGCCGGTTTTTCCGACGAGTTTAGCGACGCCATGCTGGTTGGCCACAATCCGGGGCTGGAGGATCTGCTGCTGGAACTGGTGCCGCCGGGCGGGAAACTGCGGGCCGAGGCTGAGCTGAAATACCCGACCGCCACGCTGGCCCGGCTCGATATCGCCATTGACCGCTGGGCGCAGATTGATGGCGGCCGGGCGGAGCTCACGAAGTTCGTGCGGCCGCGTGATCTCGATCCCAGTCTGGGGCCGGACGACTAGAGTTTGAGAACCCGGCCCAACCGGCCGCGCACCGCCCACATGATCGCAGCGCCCGTCAGCGGGAAGGCGGCGTGGAGCAGCCAGAAGGCGCTGATGTCCATCGTCTCGTAAAAGCGCCCCAACCAGCCCGATATGGTGCTGCCAAGAAACACCGCGAACTGCACCGCGCCCAGCATCACGCCGGTAATGGCCAATGGCGCGGTGCGGGAAAACAGCGCGTTCACCGTGGGGACGAGGTAGAGCCAGCCGGTGTTGAGCACGAGGTGGAAGACGACAACCCACAGGATCGGTGTTGGCGCCGGCCCGCTGCCCACCGCCAGCCACACAAAGGCGCTGCCAATCAGCGCCATGCCGATGCCGATCTTGCCCAGTTCCTTCGGCTCCTTGCCGCGTGCCGCCTGCCAGCGCCACAGCGCCAGTGCCGGCGGCACGGCGAGGATGGGGGCCAGGCTGTCAAACGCCTGCAGCCAGGTAACGGGCACGTCAAAACCCAGCACCATGCGATCCAGATGATCGCGGCCCCACAGTGAATAAACGTTCCACACTTGGCTTTGCGCCAGCCAGAACAGGCTGGTGAGCAGCATGACGCCGATCAGCGCTGCGATCGTTTTGCCGTCGCCCGGTTGCAGCCGGGCGCTGCGGCGGGTTTCGGGTGGGGTATCGGCCGGCATCAGGCCGTTGCCCACCAGCAGCGTGATCGCCGCCAGCGCCATGCAGCCGGAGGCCGCGGCAAAGCCCCATTGCCAGTTCACCCGCTCGCCCAGCGCGCCGATGAGCAGCGGGCCGAGGAAGGCGCCGGTGTTGAGGCCGGCGGCAAGGATGGAGAAGGCCGCATCGCGGCGACTATCGTCGCGGGCATAGAGATGACCGGTCTGTGCGTTCAGGTTGCAGCGCAACGCGCCCGCGCCGAATGCGCAGACCAGCAGGCCGGGCAGGAATGTTGCCGGGACCACCACCATCACCATGCCGGTCGTGGCCAGCACCGCACCCAGGATGCAGGTGAGGCGCGGGCCCCAGTGGCGATCGCCCAACCAGCCGCCCAAAAGCGGGGTGAGGAAGAAGAGGCCAAGATAAAGCCCCATCGTCTGGGTGGCGAGCGCCTGCAGGCTCATCGGGCCGAACAGGCTTTCCAGCAGGCCACGCCACGCATCGAAGCCGCCAACACTGGCCAACTGATCGGGCGTGAACAGGAAATTCGCCATGTAAAGGATGAGCAGCGCCTGCACGCCATAGACGCCGGCCGCCTGAAGCGCTTCCGCCACGGTGACGATGGTCAGGCCCACCGGATGGCCTGCGAAAGTGCGCGTTTCCCCCATGGCCAGCACCGTGGACGGTGGCCGCGTCACCCGCAAGGGGTGATTACCGCGGTGCGTCCTCTGCAGCGCGCCGCCGCTCGCGTGCCGCACGTTGGGCTGCCTTTTGCGCTGCGCGGGCGTCGCGCTCGGCCTGCTCATCCGCCTTGCGGGCGGCGCGGCCGCGCTTGATGTCGGCCTCTTCCCGGCTTTCAGTGGCGGTGTCGTAGATGATCGCGCCGGCCTTGATCGGCGCGGTGATGATGGTCTTGGCGGCGCTCACCAGGCACCCGCCGAGCAGCAGCGGCAGGGGAAGCAGAAGCAACGGGCGCAACAACATGGTTACCTCATAACAGCAGCTTGCTGACTCTTTGATGAAGCCGCCTCAGCCAATTGCGGTTGCCTGCAGCGCCAGCAGCTTCGGAATTGCGGCCTTGAACGGAAAGAAGCCCTTTTTCGCGTGCGGCCAGGCCACATCATCCCACGCCCGCCGCAACCGCACCAGTTGCACGCCGTCGGCGGCCAGGGCGGGGGCCAGCACGTCGAGCCGGTCCTTCACCGGGCCAACGGGCGCATCGGCGGTGATGATTTGCGTCAGCCGGTTGCGGGCGGCCCAATCACGCACGGCGTCCACGCCGAAGGTGGCATCGACACGTTCCGGCTCCAGCCCCAGCCGCGTGGCGGCGCGTTGCAGACCGTCGGCCAGCATCGCCATCGCGACCTGGTGCTTCAGCGGCGCCGGCGTGCCGCCGATATCAACTGTGGCGGCCAGCGCCACGATGGCGCCGGGCAGGGCCAGCGTTTCAAGGCTGGTGTCTTCGGTGGTGACGAACAGCCCGGTGCGGGCGGTGGGATCGGCTTGGATCACCGGTGCGGCCGGGATCGGTGGAGGGATGATGTCCGCCGGCCACGGTGTGGCCTCGCGGGCCAACGGCGCGTCCACGGAAAAGCGTCCGCCCGACAGATCGCGGATCAGATCGGCGCGGGCCAGATAAGTCTTCCCCGCCGTTTGCAGGCCCACCACCCAGCGCCAGCCAAGCGTGTTGCTGGCCGGGCAAGCATCGAGGAGGTGCTTGTAGAAGAAGGCTGCCCCCAGTTGCCATGGCAGGCGCAGGGTGAAGCACCAGATGCTGGCAAAGCTCATCCGCACATGGTTGTGCAGCCAGCCGGTTTCGATCAGTTCGTGCACCCAGGTGTCGAAACAGTCGATGCCGGTGTTGCCTGACAGTGCCAGTTCGTACCGGCGCTGCCACTTGCCGTCCTCGGCCAGCATCGCCTCCATGCGCACCACATCGGCCTGACATCGCGTCCAGATTTCCGGGCGCTGCTGCAGCCAGCCGACCCAATAGGTGCGCCAGCACACTTCCTGCACGAATTTTTCCGCTCCGGTGAAACCATGAGCAGCGATGGCAGCGGCAGCGACTTCGGCCTCGCTCACCAAGCGGCGGCGGATGGCGGGGGAGAGCAGCGAGGTGGTCGCCTTGCCGTCTGGTCCGCCATCATGGTTGCGCCGCGCGGCATAGGCACGCCCGGCCAGCGGCACGAAGTCCTTCAGGCGGGCAAGGGCGTCGTCACGAGTGAGGGAGAAGCGCATGGCGGCGGCATAGCGGCTTCACCGCCCATCTGCGCGACGCTGCGATGCCGCAGGCCTCAGACGGTAAAGCTTTCCCCGCAGCCGCAGCTGCCCTTGGCGTTGGGGTTGTTGAACACGAAGCCGGCGGTGAAATCATCTTCGCGCCAGTCCATCGTGCTGCCGATCAGGTACATCAGGCTGCCGCCATCAACGAACAAGGTGCCGCCGGGCGTGTCGATGCGCTCGTCTGCCGGCTTGGCGGCGGCCACGTACGCCAGATCATAGGCCAGGCCGGAACAGCCGCGGCGTGGGGTGGAAAGGCGCACGCCCACGGCATCGGCCGGCGCGGCGGCCAGGATGGCGGCGATGCGGTTGGAAGCCCCTTCGGTCACGATCAAGGGCGCGGGGCGAGGGCGACGCAGAGTTGTCGTCTGTTCCATCACAACATTCCCATCTCAAGCTTGGCTTCGTCGGTCATCTTGCCGGGGTCCCACGACGGTTCCCACACCAGGTTGACGTCGCAGCTTTGCACGCCCGGCACGGCGCACACGCGGATTTCAACTTCGCCGGGCATGGATTCGGCCACCGGGCAGGTTGGCGTCGTCAACGTCATCGTCACCACGGCGTGGCCGTTATCGACTTCGACGCCGTAGATGAGGCCAAGATCGTAGATGTTCACCGGGATTTCCGGATCGTGGATCTGGCGCAGGGCGGCAACAATTTCATCCACCAGGTCGCTGCTCGCGTCGGCAGGGGCCGGCTCGGGCTTCTGTTTCAGGAAGCCATCGAGATAATCCGGTGTGTGGCCACTCGATTCCGCTTCCTGCATGGCGCGCAGCGGCGGCGCCTTGGCAACCGGCTTGGCTTCGTTGACTTCTTCAACTTCGAAGGCGCGATCAGACATTATTTGACCCCAAAAATACGGGAAACACGGGACAGGCCATCCACCAGCCGTTCGACATCGCGTGGGCTGGAATAGAGGCCGAAACTGGCACGGGCGGTGGCCGGCACGCCGAGCAGGTTCATCAACGGCTGGGCGCAATGATGCCCGGCGCGGATGGCCACGCCCGCTTCATCCAATATGGTGCCGATGTCGTGCGGATGCACCCCCTGCATGGTGAAACTGAGGATGCCGGCGGAATCTTCTGGCCCCCACAGGCGGATGCTGTTGAGACCCGAAAGGGCTTCGCGGGCCTGGCGCACCAGTGTGGCCTCGTGGGCGTGGATGCGGTCGAGCCCGATGGACTCCACATAATCGATGGCGGCGGCCAGGCCGATCACACCTTCGATGTGCGGGGTGCCGGCTTCGAAGCGGCCGGGCGGCGGGGCATAGGTCGTCTGCTCGAACGTCACCGTCTCGATCATGGCGCCGCCGCCCTGCCACGGCGGCATAGAGGCGAGAATCTCGGCCCGCGCCCACAACACGCCGATGCCGGTCGGGCCATAGAGCTTGTGGCCCGACAGCACGTAGAAATCGCAATCGAGCGCCGCCATGTCGAGCGCGAGGCGCGGCGCGGCCTGGCAGCCATCGACCATCAGCAGTGCACCGGCGGCATGGGCGGCATCGGCGATGCGGCGCACATCGGCAACGCCGCCGAGCACGTTGGAGATATGGGCGATGCTGACCAGCCTGGTTTCCGGCCGGATCATGGCGATGAGCGCATCTTCGTCGATGCGGCCATCGTCGGTCAGCGGCGCGACGTCGAGCAGGGCACCGCTGCGTTCGCACAGCATCTGCCAGGGCACGATATTGCTGTGATGTTCGAGCGCCGAAATCAGGATGCGGTCACCGGCCTTGAGGCGCTGGCCCCAGCTTTGTGCGACCAGGTTTATGCCTTCAGTGGCGCCGCGCACGAACACGACTTCGTCCGGCGATGCGGTGCCGATGAAGCGGGCGACGGTGGCGCGGGCTTCCTCAAACCGCAGCGTCATGGTGGCGGAGCGTTCGTACACACCGCGATGCACGGTGGCGTAATCCGGGCCATAGACGCGGGCGATGGCGTCGATCACCGCGAGCGGCTTCTGCGAGGTCGCCGCCGTGTCGAGATAGGCCCAATCGCCGGCCAAACCGGGGAAATCGCCCTTCAGGTCGAGCAAGGCAGGCGCGGTGGCCACGGTCACGCCGCCGTCTCCAGCAGTGCGGTGATCTCGGCCTCGAGCGTTTCGGTGGTCGCTTCGTCCAGGCCTTCCAGCGCGTCTGACAGGAAGGCGCGGGTGAGCAGGGCGCGGGCCTGGGCCGGCGGCACACCGCGGCTGGTCATGTAAAACAGCGCGTTGTTGTCGATCTCGCCGATGGCGGCGCCGTGGGCGCATTTCACATCGTCGGCAAAGATTTCCAGCTCCGGTTTGGCGTTGGCGGTCGCGCCGCGGTTGAGCAGGATCGCCTTGAACGACTGGCTGGCGTCGGTCTTCTGACCTTCACGCGCCACGGCGACCTGGCCGAGATAGGAGGTGGTCGCGGTGCCGCCGGCGACGGCGCGCACGATCTGGCGGCTGGTGGCATTGGGGCCGACATGGCGGACGGTGCTGACCAGTTCGATGGTTTGCGCGCCCTTGCCGATCAGGATCGCGCCCATCTGGAAATCGGCACCGTCGTGCAGCGTCACGTCCAGTGCGATGCGGCCATAGGCGCGGCCCGAATCGAGGATGGTCAGGCGGTACGCGCCGCCCGCGCCGATGCTGATGGCGAGGTGACGGATGCCCTCTTCGCTGGCGCGGATGATGTCGCTGTGCGTCTCGCCGGCCGGTACCACGACGGGTTCGACGGCCACCGGCCAGTGGCGGGCGACGGCAGCGAGGTCGCTGTAACGCCAGGCTTCATTCTTGCGGGTGGGAAGCGCGCTCATGCGGCGATGGCGGAATAGCCTTCCGCCTCCAGCTTGTGGGCCAGTTCGGCGCCGCCCGAATGGACGATGCGGCCATCCATCAGCACGTGGATATGATCGGGCACGACATAATCGAGCAGGCGCTGATAATGGGTGATCAGCAGCGTGGCACGATCTGGCCCGCGCATCGAATTGATGCCATCGGAAACGACGCGCAGCGCATCGATATCAAGGCCGGAATCGGTCTCATCGAGCACGGCAAGGAACGGCTGCAGCACATGCATCTGCACCATCTCGTTGCGCTTCTTCTCGCCGCCCGAAAAACCCTGGTTCACGGCGCGCTTCATCATGTCGAACGGCAGGCCCAGCTTTTCGGCCGCGGCCTTGGCCAGCTTCATGAATTCGGCGCCCGACGCTTCCAGCTCACCGCGCAGCGTGCGCTGGGCGTTGAGCGCCGTGCGCAGGAACAACAGGTTCGAAACGCCGGGGATTTCCACTGGATATTGCAGGCCCAGAAACAGGCCGGCCGCAGCGCGTTCGTGCGGTGCCTTGGCCAGCAGATCCTCACCGCGGAAGGTTACCGAACCGCCGGTCACTTCATAACCAGCGCGGCCGGCCAGCACATAGGACAGGGTGGATTTGCCGGCGCCGTTCGGCCCCATGATGGCGTGCACCTCACCGGCATTCACGGTCAGTGTCAGGCCCTTCAGGATGGTCTTGCCATCAATTTCGGCGGTGAGATTGTCGATAACGAGCATTTGGGGGCAGTCCTTAACGGGTCTGGTTCTGGCGCTTGACGATGGTGACCACCGCCTGTTCGCGCAGTTCTTTTTCGATCACGCCCACGCTGGCTTCGGCGACGGCTTCGGCCTGATTGGCCGTGTGGTTGGGGTGGCCAAGGCGATCGAAGGAAGCGACCTTGAGCCTGAGTGCGCCGCGCAGCGGGCGGCAGGCCTTCACCGCTTCGATGGCGATGCTGCCGGCCGGATCGTTCGACACGTCGGCCGCGGCGACCTTCTCATCGACGCACTTGCCATAGTCAGC
>Ga0164294_10001753_pt1 | contig 19839 bp, 19 predicted proteins | sample GEODES005metaG_FD_111479 | JGI IMG/M metagenome (GOLD analysis project Ga0164294, IMG submission 111479) | Oligotrophic lake water microbial communities from Sparkling Lake, Wisconsin, USA - GEODES005 metaG | ecosystem: Environmental > Aquatic > Freshwater > Lake | place: USA: Sparkling Lake...
GGGCGTATTTCAAATCATTACTGGTATCTGACCCTTGAATGAATTCAAATGTCCCATTTGAATTCTTCAAGGGTTTAAATTCTTTTCGCATATTATGTAAATGAAATCCGTGCTAATTATATTTCTATGTTTTGCATTATTTTCCTTTTTAGCGGGTATCTATTATTGCATGAATGTAGATAGTCCTATAGAAACAATGGATAATGAAGGAGCGACAGGGACATCTTCGCCTCTTCCTTCCCCCGTCGATAATAATTGCCCCGATCTTTTGATAAAATCGGGGGATGCCATTCTCTTGTATAATACGAAAAAGGAAGAAAAAGAGGGCGTGAATCCAATCCCCTTTTATTCCATCGATGAATATATCAACTATATCGAAATACAACGAAACAAAGGTATTAGATGTCCCGTATTATTCTTGCAAGAAGAAACCAATACACAAGGAGAAACCGTGTATCGCACACGACCTGGACCATTTAACCAAAATGGAGGATTACCCGCGAATCAACCATTGAATCGTAATACTCCTCAGCCAACAGGGACAATTGGTCCGAAAAAGGTGATTGATGCATCCCGTGAAAATCCACCTTACAATGCAAATAATTATGCAGGATTCGATCCATACAATCAAGACATCGGTATATATACGGATTTAGACAAAATACATAATTCTACCGGTCTCGCAGATAAAATAAGTGATAATCCGATGGATCCAAATTGGGGAGGCGTCGTATATACCCATGATGTAGTCGAATCCGGAAAATACAAGGACAATGAGGTCGTCCCCCCTTCCCAAAATTCCATGTTTTCACTTCCCAGTGATTCTGTAAAACAGCAATCTAATAAAAATATATTTGCATAAACCATTCATTCATTCATTCATTCATTCACTATTATACTTATTCTCTCTAGAACAAGTATAATGGACATAATGCACTATTTTACAACCGGTATCATGGCAATTGGTCATCATGGACCCGTAATTGTAGTTCTATTCGCGGTATGGCAACTTTGGCTCGTACGCCCCGAACTATATTGGTTTCTCATCGGATTTACGGGAAACGAATTGACCAATGAATATCTCAAATTATGGTTCAAAGAACCACGGCCGAAAAATCAAATCAAGTTTATCGACCACGACGATTTACACGGTGCGCATGAATACGGTATGCCGTCTGGACATGCACAAGGCATTTCATTCGCAATCGTGTTTATATACGCTTTAACGAGTCATATAGAATGGTTATATATGACTGTCCCATTATGGCTACTTACATGTGTCCAACGGTGGTCCTTACGTAGACATACCGCGAAACAAATCGCCGTCGGATCATTCGTGGGCGGGAGTTTAGGATATTTCACCTATTGGACCATGCATTTGTGTTTACAATAAATATTTCCGGAGATTCTCAATCGCCGTCTTGTTTATACGACGGGTCTTTCCGTTTGTCACATAGGTAATATTGGCGAGGGATTGGTCGTCCGATTGCAATGCCTGGATCAATGTGGAGATCTTCCCCTGAAATTGCGTCATGATCGCCCGCGCCGTCACCGAATGAATACCGGGTATTTGCGATAGGATAATTTCGCCCATATTTTCCGGCGTAATATTCTCGCGTTTCGTCTTTTTCGCAAACGTGGCATATTGATCTATAGGACCAATTGAGAGGGGTGGGTCGACTACATTTGTTGTATCGGGTTCGGTTGCGATACCCGTATCACTTTCTACAGGAGGAGGGAGAACCGAAGATAGAGGAATAGAAAATGCAGGCGTCTTCCCTTTATCATATTCTTTCGCGAGTTTCGTAAACATGCCTCGTATAAGATCCGCGGTTTCTTGGATAGACGATGTCCGTAAAACGGAAAACCCTTTGAAATGCGAAAGGGATGTAATGGCGGAAATGACCTGTGTTTTTTCTATGGGACTTCGTAATGTGGAAAACATGCCTTCTATCACATAGATAATATTGTGGATATGGACTCCGGATGCATGTTTAAGACGGTACGATTGTTCATCGTATCTCCCATCGCGAATACTGGCGATTAAATCTGCTAACGATTTACGTTCGATAATGACGATGGGACCCTCGCCGGTTTCAATAACTGCATCCCCGATCGCAAGCGGTTTTATTTGAATATTAGGCATACTTTGCGATAATTTGTCATATAGAGTCTGTTCGCGATTGTCGAGAATCAATTGCATCATGAGGGCGGGTAATATTCTTTATATGACAAATGGTTTTATTCTCTTTTGCTTCTTTATGATATATCATGTATATCATGTAATTGTGAGTTGTATTATTACAGCCCCTCGTTTTTTACAAGATTTTTATAATATATCTCTAAATTATATAATGTCTTCGCAATGGTATGAAATTCACATGTACATAAATCCAAACACAGAAGGTTCATTGGATTTTCAAGGTATATTTAGCGTAGATCCAAACACGAATATTATTACGTCCTTTTATGAAAGAACAGACGATACATCGCCTACTTCTCCAATTAGACCGGGAAATATATTAGTAAACATGTCGGATGGTTATCCATCCGAGTATTTATATAATCCAACACTAGGTGTATTTGATCGTTATGGTTGCGTTATAAACTATATGACAGCATTAGGTGGTGCAGGAACATTTCAATTGTCGGGACCATTACAGATCAGTGGTTCATTGGCGAATACGGATTGTAGAATTACCTTGAGTCTATTCGGATCACCAGTCGTCTATATTGTACACTATAGTACATATCTTACGACTATTCCAACTGGTATATCCGATCCTGGACTGGTATCTCCTACCGTCATGTCGCCTTATCAAATTATTTCCATGTCTCCTTCTGGATTCACCAGCATTTCAAATGCATCATTAACATCGATTACAACGACCCAATTTAGTTATTTGGCCAAACCGCAAATTGACGCTATATTACCTTCACGTGCAAATAATCTAAATTATAATCAAATAATGGCACTTCAACGCCCTGTCAAATATGAAATATGGTACAATATTATCATATACAATGATTTGACTGCGCCGATTTTCAATGGATATATCGCTGTAAATAGCGATACGAATGTCATTACAAACATGTTTAGTGCAACAAATATAAATATGAACTTGCTGACATACGAAAGTTTTTCGGATTACAAATATCAATTATTCGACGCTACAAAAACGCGCAATTTCTCCACACTCGGTACAGCATTCGTTAGTAGTATTCTAACAAATACATTAAAATCGAATGCAGTTTCATGGAAATTAATTGGAAACAAAGATGCAGTCACACTATATTATGGATATAGACAACAGACGGATATAGACAACAATGGTGCCCCAGTTTTCTCTACATTATGGGCAGAGTATTCGTCCTATAGTATAAAATCGATAAATGTTCCTTATTCGCCTTTGAATCCCCCTTGTTTTGGAGAAGATACGAAAATACTCGGTAAAATCGGCGATGAAGAACAATACATTCCAATTACGGATGTAAGACGAGGGACATTGATCAAGACATTGAAACATGGATTTGTTCCGGTTGATATGATTGGGAAATCGACCATTGATAATTTAGGTACCGACGATCGCATAAAATCGCGACTATACAAATTGACACAGGAAAAGTACCCCGAATTATTGGAAGATCTCATTTTGACTGGGTGTCATTCTGTACTCGTAGACAAATTGACGGATGAACAACGTTCCAAGACGATTGAAATCATGGAACATGTCTATGCAACCGACGACAAATACAGGTTAATGACATGTCTAGATGATCGTTCTGAACCATTGATTGACGAACGCGAATTTCCGATTTATCACATTGCATTAGAGAATGAAGATTATTATGCGAATTATGGAGTATATGCAAATGGTCTTTTGGTAGAAACGTGTTCCAAACGTTATTTGAAGGAATTTTCTAAAATGACTCTTCTATAAACCATTAGACAATTGCAGTCCAACCATGTAAACAAAAGTGTAGAACTGATATTTTTTATAAACTTGTAAAAAATATCACATATATTACAATGCCGAATGATGATCTCTATTTAACGGAAATAACGGTTAGCATTTGGTGAACTGCCGATAGGTCTAGAAGGTTTGGCATTCGCGGTCCATGTCATTGTCTGGTATGATTTCAGACCGCAACAACGGACAGCAGGATTGCTAGTTGTACCGAACGCAATATTGGTTCTCCACTCGCGTCCGATCATGTAAGGGAATCCGGCTTTCTTTGACCCACCTCCTTGATTTCTGTTTGTAATTGAACTACTCATGTCTCCAGAAGAAGAACGCATCGCTTTTCTTGAATTAGGATTATTTCTCATTCTATACCTATTCGATATATTTTAAATTATAAAAATTGATATAAAACTACTATTCATTATCTATTGAAAGTATCATGAATACAATATTGCAAAACGAGGAAGATATCCGCATTGAAAAAACCGAAGATGGGAAAGAGCAGTATATTTTCGATCCATACAATTCCCTAAATAAGGAAATTACAAAAGCCGACGTAGAGGGGATTTTAAAATCATATGGCATCGATCGTCCCGTTATAAATTTCAATTTATACCGGCGTGCATTTGTGCATCGATCCTATATCCGCCGTCCAAAAATAGAGAATGAGGAAAACAATATCATTATTCTTCCTAAACCGGACGATTGTTTACCTTTATATACAAAATCGAATGAACGATTAGAATTTCTGGGGGATGGTATTCTCGAATGTGTGACAAAGTTTTGTCTATATCGACGTTTTCCTAAAGAGAATGAAGGATTCATGACGGAAAAGAAAATCGCATTGGTGAAAAACGAAGCGATCGGGAAATTGGCATACGAAATGGGATTATATAAATGGTTCATTCTTTCCAAACATGCAGAGATTAAAAATACGCGAACTAATTTGAAAAAACTGGGATGTTTGTTCGAGTCCTTTTTAGGTGCAATGTTTTTAGACATGAATCATATAGAATCAGATGCTGGTGGGAATATGCTTGGACCCGGGTTCCAGTATGCACAAATATTCATCGAACGCGTATTCGAGCGACACGTGAATTGGATGGAACTTATCCAGAATGACGATAATTACAAGAATATATTGCAGGTTCGCATCCAGAAAGAGTTCAAAGTGACCCCGCATTATATGGAAATAGAAGAGCATTCTATAGAGACGGGGTACCATATGGGTGTTTATCTCTGTTTGGGGCAACCGGTATTTGGTCTAACCCATGCAAATTCTGTTCTATATGATGTAGTGGGGGGGTTCGAGGGAATACATCAGTACATGTCGATGAATGGGAAAGTGTTTATTTTCTTGGGATCTGGGAAACACAAGATAAAAAAGAAGGCCGAACAGATTGCCAGTGAAGAGTCGATTCGCAAATTGCCTCTATAATCGGTGGATCAATGGATCAATGGATCAATGGATCATTATCTCGGGTATAAATCGTGTAATATATTATATTGTCATATAGTATATTGTTTGGTATGAATCGCATGTATGATTTAGGTATAAACCATAAATTACCTTCTAAAGTCAAACAGGAGTTTCATATTCTATTTGATAATACGGAAGAAGGGGGTCTAACGAAGGGATCGGATGAACCTGGGATCATTCTCGTAGATAAAAGTCATATAGAAAAATTGGTGGATCGCGAACTGATTATGAATCGGTTGCGTATGCACGATCCTTTTTTTGAGAATCTCATCGATGATAAATCGGTCGATACGCGAGATAAGAAACCTCGGGTCAATTTCGACGAAGATATCCAATATGGTATTACACCGCCAATGATTCCGGATGAAAGCGATAGCGGAGAAGAAGAGGAGGACGAAGAAGAGGGAGAACAAGAAGAGGGAGAACAAGAAGGCGAAGAAGAAGAGGGAGCATTACTTGTACCTATCGACATTTCTGATAAAAAGGGACGCAACAAGAAGAAGAATAACAAGAAGAAAAAAGACGGAGAACCGGAAGATACATCAAATACCGTCGATTTGTCTCGAGTGAAATTAGGAGAATCTCTCGCCATTTCTCGTCTACCTCCCATGAAACCGATCAAGATCCGTTCATCGCCGATCTATATGACAAACCGCACAATGTACATTCAGAAATTGGCGAAAATGTTCCAGCCATTTCGTGAAAAGATGGCGCAATCGGAATCGAACATATCATGCGATACAAATATTGCACCGGGGGCAAATATGGATCTATTCATCCATCAACAAGTCGTGCGTGATTATTTGAATTTGTATACGCCTTATCGCGGATTATTACTCTATCACGGTCTAGGATCGGGGAAAACGTGTACGTCTATCGCCATTGCAGAAGGCATGAAGTCAAATAAGGAAATTGTATTGATGACCCCGGCATCGTTGAAAATGAATTTTTTTAGTGAATTGAAGAAATGTGGAGATGTCATGTATAAAAAGAACCAGTTCTGGGAATTTATCACGATTGAAGGACAACCCCAGAATGTCCCTATTTTGGCAAAAGCGTTAAATTTGCCCGAGAAGTATATCCGCAGTGGAAAAGGTGCATGGATGGTCGATGTTTCGAAACCCGCGAATTTCGCGAATCTATCTCCTAAAGATCAGAAATCCGTCGATCTACAATTGAACGAAATGATCCGTATGAAATATTACGACATCAACTATAACGGGTTGAATAATCGGAAATTGGAAGAAATGACGAAAAAGAAATCCATCAATCCATTCGACAATAAAGTCGTCATTATTGACGAGGCGCATAATTTCGTCAGTCGTATTACGAATAAATTGAATAAAAAGACGTCGATCTCGTATGTCCTATACAACTATCTGATGGATGCGACAAACGCGAAAATCATTTTGCTAACGGGTACGCCCATTATCAACTATCCCCATGAAATCGGTATTCTATTCAATATATTACGCGGATATATCAAAACATGGTCCACAAGTGTGGTGACGACCACCACCGATAAAATCACACGAGATTCTCTATTGGACCTCTTTACCAAAAATGGATTAAATACCTACGATTATGTGGAATATAGTGGGAATAATTTGACCGTTACTCGTAATCCATTCGGGTTCGTCAATAAATATAAACGAGAACGCAAGGAACATGCACCTCATGAATCGCGTCCATTGAAAGAAGACGTCGAAAAGAAACGCACGACCAAGAAAAAGTCCGAACGCAATGGGGGTAAACGGCGCACGAAAAGAAATAAGACGGAAGAAAAGAACACGGATTATCACGAAATTAGCAAGAATGTCGTAGCTATGTCACATAGAGAATATCCCGAATTGGATTACGATGAAACGATGGATTATCACTATAAGAGAATGGGCGATCTGCAGAAAGGGGGGGAAAATGAATTCCGCGATTATGTAGGCGTTCAATTAGACGAAACGGGAAATATGTCAGATACACAATTCCAGCGCGAATTGCTCCGCATACTAAATAAAGCCGGAATCAAACCCGTGGGAGAAATGAAAGTCACCAAGAATCTGGTTCTTCCCGATGAAGCCGATAAGTTCAACGATATGTTTATCAATCCGGATAACGGAAATGTCATCCATATCGATCTATTCCAACGCAGGATATTGGGATTGACTTCCTATTTCCGAAGTGCGCAAGAAAAACTACTCCCCTCTTTTATACAAACGGCGGATAAAGAGAATTATCATATCGTCCGTGTTCCAATGAGCGATTACCAATTTTCCGTATATGAAAAGATCCGGAAATCGGAACGTGATCAAGAAGCGAGTAATAAGAAACGAAAGAGGGCGAAAAAAGGCAAAGAAGAAGAAGACGTATCTTCCACCTATCGCATCTTCTCACGATCAGCCTGTAATTTTGCATTCCCTGCGAATCAGACGAGACCCCTCCCCGATAAAGATGCACATGAAATCAACGAAGAACAATATAACGGGATTACAAGGGCAATGAAGAAGAATCTGGATGATTTCATGGACGACGAAGACGACGACGAAGAGTTGGTCGAAGAAGAATCCAAAGTGGCCGATTACCAACAACGTATCAAAGACGCGATGGATTTTCTCCGATATGATCCTATGAGACAACGCGAAGAAGAATATTTGACGAAACAGGCGCTCGATATATACAGTCCCAAGTTTGCAAGTGTCTTGGCGAATTTGACAAATGAAGAGAATCGTGGATTGCATCTATTATATAGTCAATTCCGAACGATTGAAGGTATTGGATTATTGAAATTGATACTGGAAGCCAATGGGTACGCCGAATTCAAGATTGCACGGATGACGGATTCCGATGGAGGAACTACATGGGATATTGTAGAACGGGAAGAAGATGCGGATAAACCCAAATTTGTCCTATATACAGGTACAGAGATTGCCGAAGAAAAGGAAATCATACGAAACATTTACAATTCGTCGTGGGAATTCGTACCTTCCAATATTGTCTTGAAAATGAAAGAACGATCACCGAATAATTATTACGGCGAAATCGTGAAAATACTCATGATCACTTCGTCAGGGGCGGAAGGAATCAATTTACAGAATACCCGCTTCGTACATGTAGTCGAACCCTATTGGAATATGGTTCGTGTGGATCAAGTCGTGGGTCGTGCCCGTCGTATCTGTAGTCATAAATTTCTCCCCGAAGAAATGCGGACCGTCAAAGTATTCATTTACCTTTCCATTTTATCCGAAGAACAAAAGATCAAGGGGAAAAATCAAGAACTCTTTATCCAAGATGTGAGTAAAATAGACAAGAAAACGCCATTCACGACGGACGAAACCCTTTTCGAAATATCCAATATCAAAGATCGTACGAATCGCCAGATATTGAATGCGGTCAAAGAGAGTGCTATCGATTGTTCCATCTATAATACAAGTGGCACTGAACCTCTCGTATGCTACCAATTCGGAAAAGTCCAGTCGAATGATTTTTCATCACATCCCGTATTGGAAAAAGATGTAGATCGTCCTATAGAACAAGTAAAGAACATTAAACTCCGGATTGTCGATATATATGACAATGGCAAGAAATATGCATTGAATCCGAAAACGGGGGAAGTATTTAGCTGGGAGAGTTATGAAGATTATAAACGCATGGGTACGAATTTAATACAGGTGGGAAAAATCGTAGAGACAATGGTCAAGACGAATGGGCGAATGCAAAAGATTACGAATATTGCCTTTGTATAAGAATCAATCATGATTTTTACATCAATATTTAGGTATAGATGACTAATAACGAAATAAAATAAAATTGAACGAATGTCATATAATTATATCTAATTATATGATATATTGCATCAATGAGTAAATCAATGAAAAAATATCCCAAATATATAAGCGACACATTTCCTGAAGTGACACGTCAAACAAATATTGAAATCCTATTGGATAAAAAGGAAGATTCTGGTTATCGCGTTGCTGGACACTTTGCGATTCAACCCGTCTATCAAGATGGCAATGTCCCCGAATTCCATACGACCTCCAACAATTTATTTATCGAAGATGGTACAATCATTTCAAGTAGTCCATTGGATATTCTCATTCGGAATGGCATATTGGTTTCCTCAGGGCAAGTCGTACTTCCCGATGGATTAAAATATACAGGATACACATTTTATCGCGAGTTTATCGATAAAAACTATCATTCGATAGATAAATACCGAAAACTTGATAAAGTACCTTCAGATGTATTAAATGAAAACGATTGTCTCAAATTCGCCGAATCTATCGCGGTATTTATGAAATTTCAAAATGTTATCGTATTTACCAAACAATTACAACAAGATCTAGGTCCTATGGTTTTGCAATTTAAAGATGCTATTAATAATCAAAGTATATTCAGAAGTTCGAGACGCGACTTCACATCATTTGGAATTGATGACGAGAATAATCGACGTATTACACAAATTTTAAGAGAAAAACTACCTGAGAAAGTGGATAATAATGCGGTCCCAGACCAAGGTGAAATATATGCAATGGTAAGTTCGAAACATATAGATGGCAAATCCGACTATCATATAGCGTTCGTAATCTACAATGACAATAACATAAACATTACATTGGAGGCAGAGGCGGATAATGGACTCAACTACCAGCCTAAATTTTGTATATATGACAGACAACATCAAGGGAATACATTTCATCGTCGATGGACAGGAGAATTATATCAGAATCGTACTAGTAAAAATGATAAACAGCGATATAAAGGCTTATATAACAATGGACATACAGTAGTATTATCTATGAAACATGATATATCAGATATTAATTCCATATTCGATAATGGTGAAATACCGAGTGAATATAGAGAACCAGTTCCTCTACCAGTTCTTCCATCCGAGCTAACCAAACGAAAAAGATATCATTCTAAAGGATCCAGAGAATCCAGAGAATCGAAAAAATATACATCTCATTCTAATTCTCGTAATCGTAAAACTCGAAGTCGCAGTCGCAGTCGCAGTCGAACTCGAAATCGAAATACTACACTTACTCGCATTCGCAGGTAACTAAATCCGCAGAATTGTCCTATACGATATTCATGCAATTATACCTTTCAATGCATAACGATTCCATCAACATCTTGTACGGCGTCATATCTACCAATCCCTCTATTCCGCATTTACAAAACACGTCCAGTAGTGATGGCGAAAATCCAGACATCATCGACACATTTTCATGTTTCTCTATGCTAGGAAATCCCCTAGTCTGTCTCAAATTCCAAAAGAGAATATGTGGCGGATCATACGGTTCGCCAATCGCCTTCATTCCTGCATCTGCGTATTCCTCTTTGATATTGTCATATAGAGAATTATTCCATGAACGATCCCCCTGATTCATTTGCATATCACTTAAAATAACGATGGCCATTTTTTTCACAGTTTCTCTCGGTAATTTCGCATCTGTAATCGCCGACAATACGAGTTTGAGCGCCTTGTAGAAATTGGTACTTAATCCTTTCGATTCGGCGTCGCGTTCGATACAATGTACCATATCCACGAAAGAATCATAAGCATCCAAATTCAACCACGAGGGTTCCGTATTGAAACATAACACGCGTTTTCCCAATGTAGACTTTTCCGCGATTCGTATTCCAAGTGCAACTCCAGCATTGAATGGGTCACCGGCCATGGACCCGGAAGAATCCACCATTGCAATGTAATTCTCCAATGAACCCGTTTGTGCCAAACTGTCTCTCCATTGCGAATCGATAATGTCCTTTTCGACTGTTCGTGTACCATATTCGACATTTTGCGCCTTCTTTGTAAATTCCTCCATTCCTATACGAGCCCCCTTGATCTCCTTTCCCTCTCGGACTCTGGATTCAACGTACTGTTTCAAATTCTCGGCACATTGGATGCGATCTGGATCTTCCCCCCTCTGTTTTCCAGTATGATCCGTATATAAAAACGCGCGCTTCTGTCTCGACATGGTAATCGACGTCGTTTTATTATGATCAATGGTCGCCCACTCGCGTTTGCACTGTTTGATCTGAACCGTATCCAAGCGCGCATTGTATCTGGAACGCAGTTTTCGCATTTCCATACGCGCCTTTAAACACGCACGTAAATAGGATTCGCACGTTTTCGCAGTTTGCAAATACTTTTGGAAATACTGTTCCGCGAGTTTGACAAAGATCCAACTATACTTGGAGGTTTCACTCGGAATCCAACGCCAGATGAGGGAGAGTTTCTGCGATTCTGATTCCTGCTCCTTGCGCATTCTGTCACATAGCAACTCTATACAAAAATGGATAAAGGGATGACTCGCATCACCCGTCTCGTCGTAAATATACTGGCATAGATATTTCACGTCTTTGAATGATCCATATTGATGTTCCGCGATGTCCGAATTTCCAATATCTGTACCCAGTACAATCTGGATGGTTGCATGTTTCGCGACGTCGGGATAGATGTTCCACCACTCCAATAACATCATATAGGACAATGCATACTCACCTTTCCCCGAGATCTGGTCGCGGGTCTGCGCCAACAGTTTGAGCATGATCGACAAGTAGCGTTTTGTTTCATCTGATGAAACGGGGAGACGATGGATCGTATTCATTATATGGATGAACTTGATTTTCATGTATTCCACGCCCGTTTTATCCGTGCGGACGAGTTGGAAATGAAATTGAACAATGAGTTCTTCGATTTCATTTGACCATCCATATTCTGCATGTCCATTTTCCCCCGTGGAAATAGGTGTACTATTTACGTATTGATCGATGGCTTGTACAATTGCGGACATTATAACTACCTATGGGACAAACTTTATATTATTTCTAAATATCTTTATTGTCTCGATCGTGGGATTTACATGGCGAAGGAAGTGAGGATGAATAGTGTAACTATGCAAATAATAAAGAGTGAAAATGTGTATAATAACGCTTGTAAATACAGAATATTTCGTTGCCATTTCATTGCACATTTACAATCTTCCGGTATTTGTTCGGCAAAGTCATATACACTACTTACGAAATAGATCATGATAAAGATGATGGCTAAAATGTAAATGCCAAATACCCAAAAAATCGCGTATTTCGAAGTGAATGCGAATAATTTGGAGGGAGGCATTACAATTGCTATAATTTGTAATAGAATCATAATGACTTGTAATGTCATCAATGCCTGTTCGAATGTCTTTATATGCTCAATTTGCGGTTTTAGACTGGATATGCAACTGCAGTTTTTCAATGAATCGGCATAACTATAGGCCGTATATATCACATAGAGTCCAATGAATGGAAAGATGAGTTTGCTTATTATTTCAAAGGATTTCATATATTACAAGCGAGAAAAAACAATATAAATATTGTTATGCATCTTTTCTATTATCTGTTTTATATAATGAACGAGGCGAATAATGTTTTAACTATAAAGACCGTGCAAATACAGCCTATACGGAACATGATTACTGCCATCAAAGATATTTTGACGGACGCGACCATTACCTATACCAAAAACGGGTTTAAAATCATTAATTTCGACAAGACGCATACTATTTTGGTGAATGTCATCTTGCATGCACACAAGTTCGAGCAATATATTTGCAAGCCCGATAAAATCATCGTTTGTACAAACACTCTCCATTTATTTAAAGTGATTTCGACCATGTCGAATGATGATACTTTGTCCATGTATATCGAGAATAGCGATTACCATGACGGAATTGTATCGCATTTGGGATTGCAATATGACAATGGGGATATTAAGCAATGTTATAGTCAGAAATTGCGACTCATTGAACCGGAAAACGAAGAATTGGTGGTGCCGGATGTAGAGTATTCGACGGTGATCAATTTACCCACGTCTGATTTTCAGAAAATCATACGTGATTTGAATGGGATATCGGACCGTATCGAGATTAAATCCGTGGGGAGCGATTTGATATTTTCATGTGAAGGGAGTTTTGCGAGTTCGCGCATTTATCGATCCGAATCGGATGGGTATATGGAATTTATACAGAAACCGAATGCGTCGGTAGTGATTCAAGGGGAATTTTCGTTGAAAAGTCTGAGCCATTTTATTAAATGTACTCCGCTTTGTAGTCATCTGGAAATGTATTTAGGGAACGATTTACCACTTATTGTCAAGTACGATGTGGCGTCTTTGGGGGAGATCAAATTGTGTTTGGCTCCTTTACCTCCTTCCTAAGGTATTATTTTACATGTATAATGTATAATAATATGGATTTTGCATTTACACGTATTCCACATAGTGTAAAATCAAAAACACCAAAAAAAAAATCATTAACAAGATCGGTTAAACCAAAGAATGAGGCAATTACTAGATTATCTAAACCACTTGCAAAGAATTATTATAGCTATTCTGGAATGTTTAAGAAATATAGTCATTTTTTACCATATTTAAAAAAAAAACGACCCTATGATAGTGAATTTATAAATGCATGCGAATATATTGAATCGACGAATAATTTAGAATATGGTAAGTTAGAATATGGTAAGTTAAAATCATCTATTGTTATATTAAAGGAACAGGGTATCGATATTCTATATGATGAATATAAACAATCTCTTAAACAAACTAGCCATAGAGGAAGTAAAAGTAAAACATATACACAATCAAGTGATAGTTTAATACCGACATTTGATCAATCATTGAAAGATTCTCTTTTATCGGAATTCTTAATTTTTATTACCCACTTAGATAGTTATCATCTTCGAACTAGTAGTCATGCATTAAAGCCAATTGATTTAATCGTTTTAACTAAGGATAATATACCTGTAGTCAATCCTATAATAATATCATTATTAGAGGTCGAATCAACAGTTGTATTAAGTATTATTGCATCTACACAACATGCAGGACATTCTGTAAGTATTAAACTGATATTCGGTATTTTAGATGGACAAATGAAAATATATGAAATAAGTGATGAATTAATTATCGATAATACTCAAAATCCCCCACAATCATATATACAAATACCATGCGACATAATTAAAAGGTTATACAATAATTTATATACAGAAAAGGGGACTATTCTTCCATTAGAAATACAAGAGTACGGGGATGGAAAAAAGGGGTTAATACGATATGTACTTGCATTGGAAGATATGTTATATTATTATCCTACCATTGATGCAGAAACAATGCCGGGTTCTAGCAGAGGAGCTCCACCGCGTATAAAAACTGTGGGATTTTTACCAAATCGCAGATTTTTTAGAATAATTGGTGGCAATGATCCTACTGTGAATGGTATTATTGGTAGTAGTTCAGTATATACGAAAGAAATATCGCGTCAAATAAATTTTCAAATGTACAATCCGGACATCGATGGTGACGGGGATACAATTGGATATATGTTGATACCTCTCCAAACTAGCGGTGTTAAATCCCTTTTTTCGAGTGAAACTGAAATAGTAAATTCAAATTGTTCATTATGGGCTAGTTTATCAAGTGGTATTGAAGATGTACGTATTTATGTACCAGGGGAGTTTATGAAATCGACAACATATAAAGGTATGTTGACAGACATTGCAAATATTTGTGCAAGACCTCACCTATCATCTCGTGATATAGAATCGAAATTACATGAAATTAAAGATTTGATAGATGTACGCCATAAGACTTCATTTAAAAATAATACACCTGCTAAAGCGATCCTCAGTCATATTACATTTCATACAACTAGTATGATAAAAAGATTCTGGAATATTCGGGATCCTACACAACGAGGAGGAGGAGGAGAACGAAATACAAGAAAATACAGAAAAAGAGTAAAACACAGAAAACGTACGCGTAAAAATATTTAGGGAATATATATAATGCCGAAACGTTGCAAAACTAAAACACGGAGATGTGCCGATAGTAAATGTTACCGCAAAAGTACATTGAGGAAAACAAATAAAAAAAGGTGTCGTAAGGGTACCCGTAAATGTAGAGATAATAGATGTCACAGAAAATAAACACAGACTTTTATCCAAATTAGTATTGTAATACGCCTTTGAAAATGCGTATTACATTCGTCACATTGAGTTCATACAATAGCACAATCTGGCTTTCGTCAATGTATACAGGCACATATTTTTGTGTTATGTCATATAGAATATCTCGATGGGGAGGCGTAGCCACGATTCTCGTCGAAACATTGTGGGTGATCATTGTATGTGACTTTGCGCGATCCTTTATTCGATAATATTTTGCTCTATCTTGTGTATGCATTTCCATCGTGTAATATACTATCGATATCAATAGTATATTGCAAATTGTTCGTCCGATAAATTCGCATGTATGGTTCATTGTATAGCTGTGGAGAGTGTGATACCTATATGACATGACACGAAACGAAATCAATTTTGGCAATTGTCGAGTGTGCCGTAATCGACCACTTCCCTGAATTCCCGAGATAACACCCTTTTCATATCCTATAGGACAATCAATCATCTATGCGAAATCATGGTTGGCATGACGTTCCAATTCACATACATTATTGCACATGATCTGGAGATCTTCTTTACGATCGTGATCACGTGTATGATGCTTCATATTATGTTCGATCGCGTGTTTAAGTCGGCGGATAGAATGGCGATATGCCTCGATCGTATCATACCATCCATTCTTTTTCGCTAAAATCATCCATCCTAGTTTCTCGAATACGGATTTGTACCATTGTTGTAATCCACAAAATGTATGTTCGCAATTGCATTTTTTTGCCGAGGTTTTATTATGTCGGCGAACGGGGCGACGATTCTGACGCGTTTTCATTATATATTGTCTTATAGAAAATATATAATAAGCTCCCACTGGGAATCGAACCCAGGATCTCTAGTTTACAAGACTAGTGCTATACCACTTAGCCATAAGAGCACGTATTTTAACTTATCCATACGAATAACAAGGTCATAATGGACTAAATCACATATAAAGTATACAAAGGGAGGGTGTTTGAGGGAACACTTCCGCTTCGCTTTTCGGTTCCCTCAATTAGAACTCGGGTTTATGATCCTTGAAAATGCATCCCCCCGATTTCAATAATAAGGGAATCTCCCGAGTAATAATCCCGGGGTCCTGAAACTGGATCGTATTCATCCATATTTTCACGATACAAAAATTCTTTTTCGGTGAAATCGTGATTCCATTGACATGTTTACTATGTTCCGGATTTATCGTCAATGATTCTTCGCACAATAATCGGAATAAGGAATTCCAGACTTCGTATACATACTTGTTAGAAATCTTATAGGAAAAACAACCGCCATTCCTATTTTTAGGATCTTCCCATCTCGGTTCTATTCCTACTCGCATAATAAATAACATGCAGTTTTTTACTATGTTTTCATGAACTTCCTTCGATATAGCGGACACTTTTTCGGCGCAATCAATATCCCCCATGATTTTAATATAACTTGCTAAATCCCAGTTATTATTCTGTGGTAAATGGTAATATACATTCCATTTACCAAGTAATTTCTTTTGCGGGATAAATAGACTCATGATATTGATCTGCCTGTAATATATTTATATATAAAATCTTTATGTTATTTTGCAGATTATTCCACCAATACAACGATCTTTATATATTGGGAGGAAAATCTTCCGGATTCAACATTTCATACCCAAATAGTTCAAAATCCATAAAATAGTAATCATTTACAAGTTGGATTATTTCTTTAGAATAAAATTCGTGATATGCCTTTACATGAAACGTCTTTAATACATGTGTATCAAAATCCAAAAAACCCATTTCGTGCATTTGTGCATTTAATGTCTCTTGTTTCAAAATAGTTACATGAGCACAATCTTCCAATCCCATATAAAATACACTCTGGGGTAGTACATGATTGTCGAATTGTCGATTATTAGGTATGAATCGATCTAGAATAATATTATATACCTGATTTGTGGTCGAATGTGAATTGATCAATTTAAGGAAAAATAAATTACTAAATAATCTACTATATGGATTTCGAACACTTATCCATACATTTAGATCGTTGAAATCGATCTTTGAAAAAGGGGAATTCCCCTTTTCGTATTCATCTAAAATAGTATTATATGACAAATGATGATACGATATTCCATTATACGTTTCATTACGATTTTTACTAAATAATGTATCGACATTCAATACCACCTCGTATTTTTCCGCCATATACATTTCGATTGATGTACCTCCTGTTTTCGGTATATGAATAAAGAGGAGATTTTTCATATCTTTACCAGAATCCGTTTTTGGATAATATGGCATATACTAAACTAATAATTTATTATATATTTATCTACACAAAGTACTACATCAATCAATCAATCGGATTCAGTAGTCGAATCCATTTTTTTTATCACATAGCTATCCCTTTCCACGCGAATATATTCGTCACTCTTCAATTCAATGTAATTCGCACAATCATCAATGATCTGGAGCGTATAGGTCATTGTAAATTCAAATGGCAATGATTGATATTTTAATGCGCGATAAACAAAGGTCGAATTATATAAATCGTTTCCTGTCACATAGTATTTGCGATTTACGTCGATGGGAATACTCTTTTCATTGTCATCGCCATAGACATAATTCACAGACATCAAATAGACAGTAGACAATTCCCTAGGTTCATTCAAAAGATACAGTCGCGGATCCTTATACATTTCAGTAAGTATATTGCAATAATATTCATCCGGCGTTTTCATCAGTATTATCTGGAACTGTTCTTTAGCTACATCCCGCTTACATTCACGTATCGACGTCTTGTACTGTACGATAGCGAGTTCGTCCGTCGTTTCTAAATACGTCTGGTACAATTTGTCATTCTGGATCCAGAAGATACATTTCCATGAATCCTGAATCGGTTCGATCTCATACAATCCAAGGAATTCATCTATATGACTACGCACGTTACATATTTTGCGAACCCATTCATTTTGATTATACCATCGCGTAAATCGCGTAGATATTTGCATGAAAAGAAAAAACAGTTTAATAATCGCACTTTGTAATGTATCTTCCCATGTATAAGATACGGGTTTCCTCTCCGGAATACTATCCGTTTCGCACATTTATTAGAAAATAGGATCGAATATTTATATCATTTGTTTGTATAATAATATCATAAAAGTCCGCCCTTTTTTCCGAAGAAAACTTATTGTAATTGTAATTTAGTTAAATACAATATATTATTCTATAGTACATACTATTATGCGTTTACTCATTCCGCTTTTATTTTCATCCTATATGGTCGGTGCAAAAATCATAAAGAATCTACATATCCCGAGTTGTAGTCAATGTGTCCATTATAAACCGACCTTCTATTCCGATTATTCATCCCAACTCGGTAAATGCGAATATTTCGGCGAGAAAGATATACATTCAGGAGATATCCTATATGACTATGCCGATGCATGTCGGCGCGATGAAAAGAAATGTGGTATAAATGGAAGTTATTTCGAGAAACAATCCAATATCCAATTAAAACGTGCATTGTATAGTATTACACAAAACTGGCCATTTAATCTATGGCTAATCACGATACTTCTTCTTAACATTTATTATATTGAAGAAATCAACAAATGAATGATCTTCGGATCCGAAGATCCGAAGATCCATAAAAAATGTAATGTAATCCTATAGTATATGTCCTATAGGATTACTCAATATACTCGAAAACAGGCGAAACGCTACGGAGTCACTGTTAAAAGGTCTCATGTAAAGGATAAGAAGATCGACGTCTTCCGTGGAAAAGAGAAATTGGCATCTGTAGGTGCCAAAGGGATGGGCGATTTCCCCACATATATCCAGAAAAAGGGGCTCGCATACGCCAAAACAAGAAGACGGTTATATAAAATTCGTCATGAACGGGATCGTCATGTACGTGGATCGCGTGGATGGTGGGCGGACAAACTCCTCTGGTGAGTCATATAAGATAACTTGTTTGAGGATTCGCGTATTGGATAAAGTCTAGTATTTCGTTTGCTTCTTTTGCATTTACTACAAGTCTGTAAAGACTAAACCTTAAACTTCTTTTTTTGGTACTAACCGTGCCATTTTACACCCTTGAAGATTTAAAACCGCACCTTTAATTATTTTTTACACCTTTTCTCATTTCAAATACCCCCTTAAAATATATGAAAGACTAGAAAAAATATGTATCCAAGAAAAACAAGACACGAAAAATCAAGAAGAATTATTTATGAATTCCCATATAAAATGGGCGTTTGAAATGTTAAAAGGTGTAAATCAATTTTATAGATGACTAAATATACGAGATATATAACATTGATTTAAAAAATATAAATATTATTAATATATAGAAACAAATGGATACTTCAAAAATGAATAAAACACAACTATTGGATAAATGTAAAGAACTTAAAATTATAAAATGTAA
>Ga0164294_10001756_pt1 | contig 19814 bp, 18 predicted proteins | sample GEODES005metaG_FD_111479 | JGI IMG/M metagenome (GOLD analysis project Ga0164294, IMG submission 111479) | Oligotrophic lake water microbial communities from Sparkling Lake, Wisconsin, USA - GEODES005 metaG | ecosystem: Environmental > Aquatic > Freshwater > Lake | place: USA: Sparkling Lake...
AGCGGTTAGAGGCGTATCGCGTGGAGGAGACAGCACCATGAAGAAATCCGTTGGCCTCTGGGCACTGCTCGGCGTACTGCTCAGTACCGTAGCTATAGCTCAAGACTCACGATTGGCTGACCTTGATACCTTGATTGAGTCCGTGATGAAGGACGGGAACGTGCCCGGACTGGCGATCGTGATCGTAGAGAACGATCAGATTTTACTGGCCAAGGGCTTTGGCAACCGGCGACGCGGCGAACCCTCCCCCGTCGACGCGCACACCTTGTTCGGCATTGCCTCCATGACCAAGGCCTTTACGGCCTCCGCCATTGGACTCCTCGTGGATCGCGGCGCCGTGCGTTTGGACGAGCCAATGGCAACGGCCTTGCCAGGATTCCAACTGGCCGACTCCTATGTTGGGAGCCACGCCACCGTACGGGATGCACTCGCCCACCGGACCGGCGCCGCTGCCGAGGACCTGCTGTGGTATACGAACCCCCAAGCGAGCGCAGCAACGCTCATTGCTAGCATGGCAGCACTCCCGCAGGAAGCCCCCCTACGGGAGCAGTTCATCTACAACAACCTGCTGTACGTCGTGGCCGGCGCCATCATCCAGGAGAAGACGGGCCAGAGCTGGGAAGCCTTTGTGTCCTCCGAATTACTGGCGCCCATTGGCATGAGCGACACGTCCGTGCAGCTGAATGACCTTCACCGCCAAGGTAACATCGCCACCCCTTATATCCGCGCCGGCGCAGACCTGCTGGAGGTCCCGCACTATGCATACCAGAACACCTCGCCCTCTGGCGGCATTTATTCCTCCGCAGCGGACTTGGGACGCTGGATGCGATTTCTGCTGAATGGCGGCGCGATCGACGGCAAAAAAATCCTCAGCGCAGACTTCCTAGCAGAAGCCATGCGACCCCAAACGCTCATCAGGCACGAACGCGAGGTCGACGATCTGGTGTTTCCGAATGCCAATTTCGTGGCTTATGGCCTCGGGTGGTTCATCAGTGATTATGAGGGGCAGAAAGTCCTTAGTCATTCAGGCGGCATTGATGGAATGGCCTCGTTCATCGCTTTAATCCCTGATCGGAAATTTGGAATCGCCATCCTCGAGAATGTCGAGTCGGATATGGCGCGCATGGCCATTCGAAATTTTATCTTTGACCGCGTGTTGTCGCGTGCGAATCGGGATTGGGGGAAACGCTATGCGGCGTGGCTCACGAAAGCGAAACTTAACGTCGAAGATTCTCCGCAACCCGCAGCAGCGAGCGCGCAGAGCGATAGCGGCAGCGCCAGAACGCTCGCGCAGTACGCGGGAACCTACGCCAATCCGCTGCTGGGCAGCGCCAGGGTCCGCAGCACCGCAGATGGCGTACTGACTTGTCAGTTGGGTACATTGCCGGCCATGCCACTAACGCTGCTCGACCACGACCGCTTTCAGCTCACCTGGCCAGCCATGAACCTGAACGTTCAGGGAACCACTCTGGTGACTTTCAAGTTCGACGCCGCGACCAAGCCCATCAGCTTACAGATTGTCGGGCCCATGCTCGAGCGCGAGACGGTGTATTATGCAGTTGTCGATTGAGTGGATTCTCGATACACCCAGCATCGTCTGCTGTTAAATAGTAGATGATCAGAACTCATCAGCCTGATTAGCATGTCCTTGATTATTAATTTCGCTGGGCACCTGCAAGGTAAAATGACGGCCCGTAGCACAACGGGACCGGTAGCCTCTGCACTAAAGCTCGAAATTGCTGCCATCTCGCTACTCGAGAGTCCCGGCTTTCATGCCATGACGATTGAGGAAATCTGCACCAAAGCGAAGTTGGCGAAGGGCACCTTCTACCTGCACTTCGATTCTAAACAAGCGATCACGCTGTCGATTTTGGCGGATTTCGTGAAGTTACAGGCGCGGCTGGCGCCGGCCATCGAGCGCGACCAACACTTGTTCGAAAATCTCCGGACATTTGTTGGGTGGGTAGCCGCCGTATTCCAGGAAAACATCGGCTTGCAACGCAGCCTGACGCAACTCGCGGACACCATCCCGGAGGTTGCCGCCATCTGGGAGCGCCACACCATGTTTCTAGCGAACCACGTGCGTGCAATGATCGAGCATGAGTTGCAGACCAAGAAAGTGGGCGATGATCTGATCGGTCTGACTATTTACCTCGTCGGCAATATGCTCGACCAGTTGCTCTATGCGACCCAAGCGGTGCATCGTCAGTCGGATCTTGAACGCCTTGCTGGATCCGCCGAGCACGCAGTGGAAGTGGTCTCGTTGCTTTGGTACCGCGCCTTATGCGCCGAAAACCCTCCCGCGCATTTCCTCCAGTCTTCGGCCCCCCTGTTGGCGTTAAAGCGCAAGGTGGCTGGGACGGTGGAGTCTTAAGCGCAGCGGAGCCCGCAACGTCGACTAGGTAAAACGTGGTGCCGTCGGCTCAGACTGGTATCCACAGCGCCGGCAGTGCCGGCAGGGTGCGCAAGATGCGGGCCAGTTCGCCACCCCGCACAAGGCTGCTGGCGGCTTCAATGTCCGGCGCCAGATAACGGTCTTCCATCATGCTGGGGCACTGTGCGCGCAACAAGGCGTGCACCTGTTCCAGCGCAGGTGAGCTTTGCAGCGGCCGCAGGAAGTCGATGCCCTGCGCCGCAGCCAGCAGTTCAATGCTCAGGATGTACGCCACGTTGGCGATCATGGCCTGCAGCCGGCGTGCGGCGAAGGTGGCCATGCTGACGTGGTCTTCCTGGTTGGCGCTGGTGGGCAGGCTGTCCACGCTGGCCGGGTGTGCCAGGCTTTTGTTCTCGCTGGCCAGTGCCGCGGCCGTCACGTGCGCGATCATGAAACCGCTGTTCAGGCCAGCGTTGGGCGTCAGGAAGGGCGGCAGGCGCGAAACGCCGCTGTCAATCAGCATCGCAATGCGCCGCTCGGCGATGGCGCCCACTTCGGCAATGGCGCAGGCCATGGCGTCGGCCGCCAGCGCCACGGGCTCGGCGTGGAAGTTGCCGCCGGAAATCATGGCGCCGTCCTCAGCAAAGACCAGTGGGTTGTCGGTGACCGCATTGGCTTCGCGTAGCAACACCAGTGCGGCGTGCCGCAGCTGGTCTAGGCAGGCGCCCACCACCTGCGGTTGGCAGCGCAGGCAATAAGGGTCTTGTACCCGGTCGTCGCCTTCTTCGTGGCTGGCGCGAATGGCGCTGCCTTGCAGTAAGGCGCGGTAGTACTGCGCCACGTCGATCTGACCTGGCTGGCCACGCAGCGCGTGGATGCGCGGATCAAACGGGCCGTCGCTGCCGCGTGCGGCGTCCACCGTCAACGCCCCGATGACCAAGGCCGACTCCAGCACCGGCGCAAAACTAAACAGCGCATGCAGCGCCAGCGCGGTGCTGGTCTGCGTGCCGTTGATCAGCGCCAGGCCTTCTTTGGCTTGCAGCTTCAGCGGCGCAATCTTCTTGGCCAGCAGCGCTGCCGCGGCGGGCTGGCGTTGGCCGTCCACCAAGAAGTCCCCTTCGCCCAGCAGTGCCAAGGTCAGGTGTGACAAGGGCGCCAGGTCGCCGCTGGCTCCCACCGAGCCTTGCGAGGGCACATAGGGAATGAGCCCGGCGTTGAGCACCGCCAGCAGCGTGTCGATAACCACCGGCCGCACCCCACTGTGCCCACGCGCTAGGCTGGCGGCCTTGATGGCCAGCATCAAGCGCACCACCGCCGGTGCTAGAGGCTCGCCCACGCCCACGCTGTGGCTGCGGATGAGGTTGAGTTGCAGCGTGGCCAGGTCGGTTTCACTGATGCGCGTGCTGGCCAGCTTGCCAAAGCCGGTGTTAACACCGTAGACCGGCACAGACCCTTCGGCCGCACGGCGTACCACGGCGGCACTGGCTTCAATGCCGGGCAGGGCCTGCGGGTCCATCACCAAAGATTCGCACCCCGCGTGGATGGCGTGCAGCTCGTCCAGCGTGATGTGGGCGGGGCGCAGCAGCATCAGGCGATCTTTCCAGCGTGGCCGCGGTGGATCATGGGCAGGTTCAGGCCTTGCTCTTGCGCGCAGGCCACGGCGACGTCGTAGCCGGCATCGGCATGGCGCATCACGCCAGTGCCAGGGTCGTTCCACAGCACACGTTCAATACGCAGGGTGGCCTCAGCGGTGCCGTCACACACGATCACCACGCCGCTGTGCTGGCTGTAGCCCATGCCCACACCACCGCCGTGGTGCAAACTGACCCAGGTGGCGCCGCTGGCGGTGTTGAGCAAGGCGTTGAGCAAGGGCCAGTCGCTGACGGCGTCGCTGCCATCCCGCATGCTTTCGGTTTCGCGGTTGGGGCTGGCCACGCTGCCGCTGTCTAGGTGGTCGCGGCCGATGACGATGGGTGCCTTGAGCTCGCCGCTCTTGACCATTGCATTGAACGCCAGGCCCGCGCGGTGGCGCTCGCCCAGGCCGATCCAGCAGATGCGTGCAGGCAGGCCTTGGAAGGCGATGCGCTCACCGGCCATGTCGAGCCAGCGGTGTAGGGGCGCATCGGCCGGGAACAGCTCTTTCATCTTGGCGTCGGTCTTGCGGATGTCTTCGGGGTCGCCACTGAGTGCCACCCAGCGGAAGGGGCCCTTGCCGCGGCAAAACAGCGGCCGCACATAGGCGGGCACAAAACCGGGGAAGTTGAAGGCGTTTTTCACGCCGGCGTCAAACGCCACCTGACGGATATTGTTGCCGTAGTCCACCGTGGGCACCCCCGCGGTCTGGAAGTCGAGCATGGCCTGCACGTGCACGGCGCAGCTCTGAGCAGCGGCCTGACGCAGTTCCGCGTGCTGGCTGGTGTCGGCCTGCGCCGCACGCCAACGCGCCACGGACCAGCCAGCGGGCAGGTAGCCGTTGACCAGGTCGTGGGCACTGGTCTGGTCGGTGACGAAGTCGGGCCGCACACCACGGCGCACCATCTCGGGCAGCAGTTCAGCCGCGTTGCCCAGCAGCGCGATGCTAATGGCTTGTTTGTCGGCGGTGTAACGCTGAAGGCGGGCCAGGGCGTCGTCAAGGCTGGTGGCTTGTTCGTCCACATACTTGCTGCGCAGGCGAAAGTCGATGCGACTTTGCTGGCACTCGATGTTCAAGCTGCAGGCACCGGCAAAGGTGGCCGCTAGGGGCTGTGCGCCCCCCATGCCGCCCAGGCCGGCGGTGAGCACCCAGCGCCCCGCCCAGCTGCCGTGGTAGTGCTGCTTGCCGGCCTCGACCAAGGTCTCAAACGTGCCCTGCACAATGCCCTGGCTGCCGATGTAGATCCAGCTGCCGGCCGTCATCTGGCCGTACATCATCAGGCCCTTGCGGTCGAGCTCGTCAAAGTGCTCCCAAGTGGCCCACTTGGGCACCAGGTTGCTGTTGGCCAGCAGCACACGCGGCGCGCCTTCGTGGGTGCGGAACACGCCCACCGGCTTGCCGCTTTGGATGAGCAGGGTCTCGTCGGGCCGCAGGAGACGCAGGGACTCGAGGATGGCCTCATAACATTCCCAATTGCGCGCCGCCTTGCCGATGCCGCCGTAGACGACCAGTGCGTCGGGGTTTTCGGCAACTTCGGGGTCGAGGTTGTTTTGCAGCATGCGGTAGGCCGCTTCGATCAGCCAGTTGGCACAGGTGAGGGTGCTGCCACGCGGTGCGCGCACGGGGTGCGGCTGGGCCGGCGTCTCGGCCAGTGGGCGCATGGCGGGGTGATCGGTCATGAGGCGTTCTCCGGGATTTCAGGGCTTGACTCTACTTGTCTAGACAACTCTATGCAAGTAGCATGGTCGCATGGTTTCCCCGCGTATAACTCCGCCCCGGGCAGCGGCCACCCCTCGCGCTGCCAGCACCAGCGGCACGGGCCCGGGTGCGCCCTACACCCGTGTCAAGCAGCACCTGAAAGACGGTCTGGCTGCTGGCCAGTGGCCGTCTGGCGCGCTGATGCCTTCAGAAGCGGAACTCGTGGCGCAGTTTGGTGTGAGCCGTATGACGGTCAACCGCGCCCTGCGCGAACTGCAGGCTGAAGGTCTGGTGGAGCGCATTCAGGGCGTGGGCACGTTTGCGGCGCAGCTGCACAAGGTGAGCAGCACCTTGACCATCGTCGACCTGCACGAAGAGATCGTAGGTCGCGGCCACCACCACGAGTCGCGCGTCCACCTGCAGCGCAGCGAACCTGCCAGCATCGAACTGGCCCCGCAGCTGGAGGTCGCACCGGGCAGCGCGGTCTTCCATACCTTGATCGTGCACCTGGAAAACGGCGTGCCCTTGCAGTGCGAAGACCGCTATGTGAACCCAGCCGTGGCGCCACGCTACCTAGAGGCCGACTTCACCCGCATCACGCCCACGCACGAACTCTTCCGGACCACCGCTTTGTGGCGCGCGCAGTACAGCATCGAAGCAGCACAGGCCACGCGACAAGAGGCGCGGCTGCTGGGCGTGGCTGCAGACACCGCCTGTCTGATCCTGGTGCGGCGCACCTTCACCCGTGAAGCCCCCATCACCATCGCACGACTGGTCCACCCCGGCAGCCGCTACAGCTTGCATGGCGAGTTCCAACCATGATCCACACCGTGCAGCGGCAAGACGTGCTGCCCCAGCCTTGGCGCAACGGCGGCGGCAGCACCTGCGAGTTGCTGGCCTGGCCACCGGGTGCTGACTGGCAATGCCGCATCAGCGTGGCCCGCATCGAAAGCCATGGGCCGTTCAGTTCCTACGCGGGGGTCGAACGCTGGATTGCCGTGGTGCAAGGTGAAGGCATGGTGCTGCGTTTTGCCAACCAGCACGTGCGGCTCAGCATGGGCAGTGCACCACTGCGTTTTGACGGTGCATCAGCGCCGCAATGCGAGTTGCTGGGCGGCGCCACGCAAGACCTCAACCTGATGGCGCAAAACGCCGCGGGCCACGCGGACATGTTCACGGTGCAGGCGCAGAAAGACTGGACCAGCAGCGCTGCGCTGCGGGCGGTGTACACCGCCACTGCGGCCACGCTGCAAGTGAACGAGGAACCCGGCTTGAACCTGCCAGCCCATACCTTGGCCTACAGCGAGCAGGCGTCCCTGCAACGTTGGCGCCTGACGCCTGCGCCCACGGCCGCCACTGGCCAACCGGTCGCCCGCGGCGCTTGGTGGCTGCAGTTCACGGCACGCCCGTCATGAACACCCCAGCAGCCGCAACCATCGTGTGGCGTCACGCCCGACTGGCCACCATGGCACCCGGCAGCGCCTGGGGCTGGGTGGACGACGGTGCCGTGGTCACGCAAGGCGAGCGCATCGTGTGGCTGGGCGCCGACGCCGATTTGCCGCGCACACTGCAGCCCAATGCCGAACAGAATCTGCAAGGCGCACTGGTTACGCCGGGCCTGATCGACGCCCACACCCATCTGGTCTATGGCGGCGACCGTGCGGCCGAGTTCGAGCTGCGCCTGCAGGGTGCCAGCTACGAGGAGATTGCGCGTGCCGGCGGTGGTATTCGCAGCACCGTGTCCGCCACGCGCGCTGCCAGCGACGACAGCCTGTTTGCCAGCGCCGCCGGGCGCGCCCGGGCACTGATGAAGGAAGGCGTCACCACGCTGGAAATTAAGTCTGGCTACGGCCTGAGCGCCGAGCACGAAGCGCGCTGCCTGGGCGTGGCGCGCCGCATCGGGCGCGAGTTGCCGGTGAGCGTTCGCACCACGTCCTTGGCGGCCCACGCGCTGCCGCCCGAGTACACCGGCCGCGCCGACGCCTACATCGAAGACGCCTGCTCTTGGCTGACGGCACAACACGCCGCCGGTCTGGTCGATGCGGTGGATGCCTTCTGCGACCACATCGGGTTCAGCCCGGCGCAAACCGAGCGCCTCTTTCAAACTGCAACCAGCTTGGGCCTGCCCGTCAAGCTGCACGCCGAACAACTCAGCGACCAGGGCGGCGCGGCAATGGCCGCGGCCTATGGCGCACTCAGCTGCGACCACCTGGAGCACTTATCAACCAGCGGCATCGCCGCCATGCGCCAACACGGCAGCGTGGCCATGCTGCTGCCGGGCGCCTACTACTTCCTGCGTGAAACCCAGCTACCGCCAGTGCAGGCGCTGCGCGACGCGGGTGTCCCCATCGCCATCGCCACCGACCACAATCCGGGTTCATCACCGGCCTTGAGCTTGTTGCTGATGCTGAACATGGCCTGCACGCTGTTTCGCCTGACGCCCGAAGAAGCCTGGCACGGCATCACGCTGCACGCTGCCCGGGCTTTGGGCTTGACGGACCGCGGCACCCTGGCCGCGGGCCAGCGCGCGGACTTTGTTATCTGGGACGCTGAACACCCACGCGAACTGGCCTACCGCTTTGGCCACAACCCCTGCCACTGCGTTGTCTTCGCCGGCACACCCCGGCCCGCCGCATGAACCGCCACCACGTCTACACCCTGCAGCGTGGCCACACACCGCTGTTGATCAGCTTGCCCCACGTGGGCAGTGCCATCCCGGACGAGCTGCAAGGGCGCTACACTGAACGCGCGCTGCAGGCCGAAGACACCGACTGGTTTCTGGATCGCCTATACAGCTTTGCGCAAGAGCTGGGCGCCAGCCTTGTGGTGCCGCGTTATAGCCGCTACGTGGTAGACCTCAACCGCTCCAGCGACAACGCACCACTGTACCCCGGGCAGAACCAGACCGAGCTGTGCCCAACGCGCCACTTCACTGGCGACCCACTCTACCGCGACGGCATGGCGCCAACGTCCATCGAGATAGCCCAGCGGGTGGCTACTTATTGGCAGCCCTACCACGACGCGCTGCGTGAGCAACTGGCGCAGCTCAAGTCCATCCACGGCCACGCAGTGCTGTTCGACGCGCACAGCATCAAGAGCGAATTGCCCTGGCTCTTTGCCGGTACGCTGCCCCACCTGAACCTGGGCTGCGCTAATGGCAGCAGCTGCGCGCCCAGTCTGCGCGACGCAGTGGCCGCGGTGTTTACGGCGCAGTCCGACTACAGCCACGTGGTGGACGGGCGCTTCAAGGGCGGCCACATCACCCGCCACTATGGCCAACCTCAGCAAGGCGTACATGCGGTGCAGCTCGAGCTGTGCTGGCGCGCCTATATGCACGAGGCACCACCCTACCGCTGGCACGACGCGCGTGCTGCACAGATTTCACCCTTGCTGCGCCGCATGGTGCAGACCTTGCTGGACTGGCAACCATGAGCCACACCTTGTGGGCACCACGGGCCTGGGTGCAAGGCGCCTGGGCGAGCGAGGTGTTGATGACGGTGGACAGCGCAGGCCGTTGGTCCAGTATTCAGACCCACGCACCGGCTCCAGCGCACGCCCAGCGCTTGTCGGGCCCTGCCCTGCCCGCCTTGGTCAACGCCCACAGCCACGCTTTCCAGCGCGCCTTTGTTGGTCTGGCAGAACGCCGCGACAGCGCGCAAGACGACTTCTGGAGTTGGCGCGACCGCATGTACGGCGTGGCGCTGCGCATCACACCCGAACAGCTGCACGCCGTGGCCGTGCACCTTTACACCGAGCTGCTGGCCGGCGGCTACACGCACACCTGCGAATTCCACTACCTGCACCACCGCGAAAGCGGCCAGCCCTATGCCGACGAAGCCACCATGAGCCGCGCGCTGGCGCAGGCTGCGGTGGACACCGGCATGGGCTTGACCTTGCTGCCGGTGCTCTACGAACGCGCCGGCTTTGCTCAAGCAGCACTGCGCCAGGACCAACGCCGCTTTGCCACCGACGTGGCCCGCGTGCTGCGCCTGCGCGACGCGGTGCGCTCTTGGCGATTGCCCCACGTGGACGCTGGCGTGGCCATCCACTCCTTGCGTGCGGCCACGCCGGCTTCGCTGCTAGAGCTAACGCGTTTGCTGCAGGGCGACCCCGGCCCCATCCACATCCACATCGCCGAGCAAACTAGCGAAGTAACCGACTGTCTGGCCAGCACGGGCGCCCGACCCATCGCGTGGCTGGCCCGCGAGCTGCCACTGGATGCGCGCTGGCAACTGGTACACGCCACCCACGCCACAGCGGAGGAAATTCAGGCAGTGGCGGCCAGTGGCGCCGGTGTGGTCCTCTGCCCTGGCACCGAAGCCAACTTGGGCGACGGCCGGTGCGACCTGCCCGCCTGGCTGGCCAGTAGCACGCCGCTATCCGTGGGCAGCGACAGCCAAGTCACCCGCCACTGGACCGAAGAGCTGCGATGGCTCGAGTATGGCCAGCGCCTGGCCCTGCGCCAACGCAACGTAGCCGCAGACAGCGACGGCCACAACGCCACGGCAGCGCGTTTGTTCCAGCGCCTGTTGAGCGGCGGCGCGGCCGCGGCCGGCTGGAACGCCAGCGGTCTAGCCGTGGGTGCCCGGGCGGACCTGCTGGTGTTGAACACCGCCGATGCGGCGTTGATAGGTATACCCGACAGCCACTTGCTAGATGCCGTCGTGTTTGCCGCTGGCAGCCAGCCCTTCGTCAGCACTTGGGTGGCCGGACTACGCTTACCACCCGGCGAGACCGCACCCGCCATGCAGCACGCCATGCGCCAGCTCTGGTCTGCAGCTACCTGATACCCCCCTCTCGGTCAACCGCCTAGGGAGTCGGTGCCGCCCGCTTGGTCGGGTATGGAATGGATGCTCACCATCGTCAGCACCTCGTAGGCGGCGACCGTCTCGCCGTCCTGATTGCTGATCTCAGTATCCCAGCGCACCTCGCCCCAACCCTTTTCCGGTCGCAGCGACTTTTGTTTACACGCGATGCGAACCCGGATGCGATCGCCGGGCTTCACGGGTTTAACGAAGCGCAACGCCTCGAGCCCATAATTGCCCAGCACCGGGCCGTAGTCGGGGTCGACAAACAAGCCTGCCGCGGCGCTAATCAAGAAATATCCATGCGCCACTCGGCCACCGAACAGCGGATTGCGAGCCGCTTCAGTTTCCGACATATGCGCGTAAAACCGGTCTCCCGATAGCGCCGCGAAGGCTTCAATATCGGCCACCGTGATTTCCCGTTCTGCGGATTCAAAGCTATCGCCCAACGCCAGTTCAAAGAACGGGAGGCGGAATGGGTGCGCGCGCGGCGAACGGGTGGTCGCTCCGCGAATGAAGCGCCCACCGATGCGACTCAAGGTTTCGGGGGATCCTTGGATGGCGGTGCGCTGCATGTAATGCAAGAGGCCGCGCATGCCGCCCATCTCCTCAGAGCCCCCGGCGCGACCCGGGCCCCCATGCACGAGGGTGGCTAAGGGCGAGCCATGGCCGGTGGACTCCGCCGCACAGTGACGATTCACCACCAACAAGCGCCCGTGGTAAGGCGCCAGACCCAACACCAGTTCTTCAGCCACGGCATCATCCGCCGTGAATACCGAACTGACCAAACTGCCCTCGCCCCGCCGGGCCCAGGTCACCGCTTCGCTCAAGTCGCGATAGGGCAAGAGCGTCGCGACTGGGCCGAAGGCCTCCACGGTATGCACCACCTGCGCACGCGCGGCATCAACGCTGCGCAGCAGCACGGGCGACATGAACGCGCCCAGCGCGCGCTGACCGGTGGCACCGCGTTCTGCCTCTACATCGCCGGCGACCACCTCCGCTTCGGCGCGCAGCGCCTGCAGGGCCGCCAATACATCCGTCCGTTGCGCCAGCGTCGCCAACGGACCCATACGCACGCCCGCGTCTCTCGGATCGCCAACCGTGATCGTCGCCAGACGCGCCGCAATTGCCGCGGCGATCGGTTCCGCCAACGCCTCCGGGACGATGACTTTGCGAATGGCGGTACATTTTTGCCCCGCCTTCGCGGTCATCTCGCGCACCACCTCGCGCACCAACAACTCAAATTCGGGTGTGCCCGGTTGCGCATCCGGTCCGAGCAGTGCGCAGTTCAACGAATCGGTTTCAGCCAAGAAGCGCACGGATTCGGAGACCACGCGTGGATGGGTCCGCAAACGCATAGCCGTAGCAGCAGAACCCGTGAACGACACCACGTCCTGGCAGGTCAGATGGGAAAACAAATCTCCCACCGAGCCCACCACGAGTTGCAAAGCTCCCGCCGGCAAAATGTCCAGCGCAATGATCTGGCGCACCACTGCCTCGGTCAGATAGGAGGTGGCGGTGGCCGGCTTCACAATCACGGGCATGCCGGCCAAGATTGCTGGCGCCAGTTTTTCCAAGAGTCCCCAGACTGGAAAATTGAATGCATTGATGTGGATCGCCGCCCCTTCGAAGGGCAAATGCACGTGCTGCGCCACAAAGGTGCCCTGTTTGGACAAGCGCTCGACTTCACCGTCGAGTAACACGCGGGCATTCGGCAAGTCGCGCCCACCACGGCTCGCGTAGGTGAGCAAAGTCCCAATTCCCCCTTCGATATCCACCCACGCATCCGCGCGGGTAGCGCCTGTCGCCCAGGACTGCGCGTAAAAGGTCTCTTTCAGTTCCAGCAGGCGCTTACCGACGCTACGCAAGGCCGCCGCCCGCTCGGTGAAGGTGAGCCGTCGCAAGGCCGGGCCGCCCACGTGACGGGCGTACCGTAACAGCGCCTCCGTATCGAGGCCCTCACTCACCACCGTCGCCACGCCCTCGAAGGTACTGGCGTCGCGCAACACCACGCCCTCGCCAGGCGCGCGCCACCAGCGGCCCGCGATATAACTTTCCAGTGGGCGCGCGCTCACCGGCGATCTCGCCGGTGCAGAGCGCAAACCGCGCCAATCAACCTGGGAGCGCCCGCACGCTGGGCGCGATCTGGTGAACCGTCTGACATATCCCCTCCTCGTCGTGCGCCGTGTTAACGGCCGGTAAATTGCGCGATGCGCTTGTCACGGAAAGCGGCAACGCCTTCTGCATAGTCGGCCGAGCGCCCGAGTTCTTGTTGCAAATCGCGCTCTACATCGAGTTGCTCGGACAGGTTGTGTTGCCAGCCGCCGTAGATCGCTTCTTTGGTGCGCGCCAGTCCTCGCGTGGGACCTTGGGCCAACCGTTGCGCGAGAGCATCGACCGTCTCGGCCAGCAGCGCGTCATCCACACACTGCCAAATCAATCCCCACGCTGCGGCTTGTTCGCCGCTCACCTTGTCACCGAGCAACATCAAGCCCAAAGCGCGCGCATTACCGACCAGTCGGGGCAACAACCAGGTTCCACCACAATCGGGGACGAGGCCGAGTTTATTGAACCCCTGCACGAAGACCGCCGAGCGCGCTGCCACCACCACATCGCAGGCCAGCGCCAAGTTGGCGCCCGCACCAGCGGCCACCCCGTTGACTGCGGCCAACACCGGTAGCGGCAGCGCGCGTAGCGTTCGCACCAAGGGCGCGTAGTCACGCGCTATCGACTCGCCCAGATCGACCGGTGCGCCGCCCGGCGCCACCGCACGATCACTGAGATCCTGACCGGCACAAAAGGCTCGCCCGCTGCCAGTCAGCACCAGCACCCGCGCCCCCTCCGGGCCGAGGCGTGCCAGGGCGTCACGCACCTCGCCATGCATCTGCGCCGTAAATGCATTGAGTTTGTCCGGCCGATGCAGTGTGAGCCGCGCAATGCCATCGACGCAGCTGTACAGAATCGAGGAGTAGGTCATCGGAGAGCCTTAAATGTCATCGTAGGTGAGGTGAATCTTGTCGGTCGTAGGCTTGGCCTGGCAGCACAACACATAGCCGGCTGCGACCTCCCAGTCCTCCAGCGCCTGATTGCGCTCCATTGCCACCGCACCCGCCACCACCCGAGTACGACAGGTTGAGCAAATGCCCGCCCGGCAGGAGAACGGCAGGCGCAGACCGGCCGCTTCGGCCGCCGCCAGCACCGACTGCTGTCGGTCCATCAAAAAGTGCCGCTCGCGCCCGTCCATGGTGACCGTCACCGCCACCACCTGCGCATCGGTCACGAGCGCAGGTGCCGGCGCTGGACGTGCCTGCGCACGGCTACCGAACCGCTCGGCGTGGATGCGCCCCGGCACGCCGCTTTCTTTCAAGGCGCCGGTCAGATCCGCGAGCATGCTGTCAGGACCACACACATACCATTCATCGACCGTCACGCTATCCAGATCACTGGCAAGCACGCGGCGCACCATTGCCGCGTCGATCCGGCCTTCGTGGCGTTCCAGCTCTTGCTGCTCTTGGCTCATCAGAAAGTGCAACGTGAAGCGGCCCAGATAGCGATTTTTCAAGGCCAGCAACGCCTCAGCAAACATGGTGCGCGACAGCGTTTGGTTGCCGTAATAGAGCGCTACCCGCGCCGCCGGCTCCGCTGCCAAGACAGCAGTGATGATCGCCAGCACCGGCGTGATGCCAGAGCCGGCGGCAAAGGCTACATGCGAGCGGGGCCGCGTGGCATCGATGACTGCGCGGAAGCGACCGGTCGGGGGCATGACCTCCACGGTTGCGCCCACGGGAAGTGCCGCCAAGTGCTGCGACATCACCCCTTGCACACGCACGCCCAAGACCAACGAGTCGTGGCCGCGGCCCACGATCGAGTACGTGCGTCGCACGTCTTGGCCCGCCAGGACGGCGCGCACTGGCAAGTGTTGTCCACCCTCAAATTGAAACCAGGGAGCCAGCGTGGCCGGCAGTTGGAACTCCAACAGCACAGCGGCCTCAGCGAGTGGCTCACGGCGGATGAGTGTCAATGGATGGTAGGTCAGCAACGCAGCTCTCAAAGGCACTTGAAGCGATCGAAGGGTTCTTGGCAGGCGCAGCAGCGATGCAGCGCTTTACATGGCGTCGAGCCAAACTCCGAGAGCAACTCCGTCTGGCGACTGGCGCAGCGCGGGCAGGCCGGCGCGACCTCCTCCTCGAGCAAGGCGGCGACGCGACCGACGGGGAACTCGGGCGGTGCAATGCCATAGGCGCGCAATTTCTCGCAACCCTCTAGGGTGATCCACGCACTGCTCCACGGCGGCGACAGCACGTCGTGCACCTGCGCCACGTAGCCGGCCAGTTGCAGCGCCGCGGCCACATCGCTTTTGATCACCGCCGTCGCCGGGCAACCGGAATAGGTCGGCGTAATGCCGACCACCACGTGTCGCCCCTGCACCGACACCTCGCGGATCACGCCGAGGTCTAATAAAGAAAGCACCGGAATCTCAGGATCGGGCACCGTACACAGCACCGCCCACACGGCCGATGCCTCGGGACTGGCCAGTGCCGTCACCACTGTGCTCCGGGGTGTGCCCGATGCAAGGACTGCAGCTCCGCCAGGAGATGGCTGAGGTGTTCGCTGTGCTGCGCGCGCTTGCCAAACCAGCGATAGTCCACGTTGCTCGGTCGGGTCAAAGTCGCCGCAAGGAGGATCGGCGCTAAGCGCGCTTCAAAGCCGGCCTGCACCGCGGCAACCGAGGGCACCACGCCGCGCTCCGCCAGCGCCTGCTCAAGCGCATCTTCAGCGAACCACTCAACGACATAGGGCCAGAGCGTGACCAGCGCCGTGGCCACCCGCTGGTGGCTTTCGTCTGTGCCATCCCCCAGACGGACCAGCCAACCACTGCTGTAGCGACCGTGGTAACGGATTTCCTTGACCGCTTTCGCGGCAATCTGCGCCAACCGCGTATCCGTGGACTGCGTTAATTGTTCGAACAGTTCGAGCCGCCACAGGTCCAGCAAACACTGCCGCACGATGGTCTGGCCAAAATCGCCATTCGGCAGTTCTGCCATCGTGGCATTGAGAAAGTCACATTCCTCGCGCAAGTATGCGAAGTCGTCTTCGGTGCGCCCGGCGCCTTCGAGTTCACCGGCATAAGCGTAGAGCAGTCGCGCTTGTCCGAGTAGGTCGAGCGAAATATTCGCACAACCCAGATCTTCTTCAATCGCCGGTCCGTGACCGATCCACGCCGAGAGTCGCTGCGCGAGCACCAAAGAGGTATCGGCGAGGCGCAACACGTAGGTCGTTAACTCACGGGCAGTGGCGGGAGTGGTCACCGCGTTCACAAGGTCTCCACGTCTTTGGGAATGTCATAGAAAGTGGGATGGCGATAGATTTTGTCTTCGGCCGGGTCGAAGAACGCCGCCGCATCTTCTGGAGCGGAGGCGACGATGTCGGCCGATTTGACGACCCACAGACTCACGCCTTCCTGACGACGGGTATAGAGATCGCGTGCATGCTCGATAGCCATAGCCGCGTCCGCGGCATGCAGACTACCGACATGTTTGTGGTCGAGCCCGCGCTTGGCACGGACGAAGACTTCATAAAGTGCCCAATCGTGGGGAAGTGTCATGGCAATGGCTCCGTAGACCTTAAGCGACTGCACGCGCGGCGCGCTTGGCCGCATGGGCGATGGCCGCCTCACGGACCCAAGCGCCCGCGGCATGGGCCTCGCGGCGCTCCGCAATGCGCTCGGCATTGCACGGACCGTTGCCCTTGAGCACCGCATTGAATTCGCTCCAGTCCAGTGGCCCGGTCTGGTAGTGGCCATCCTCGGCCTGATGCAATTGCGTATCCGGGACCATCAATCCCAAAAACTGCGCCTGCGGCACGGTGAAGTCGACAAACTTCTGTCGCAGTTCGTCGTTGGTAAAGCGCTTGATTTTCCAGCGCACCGACAGCGCCGTATGCTGCGAGGCGGTGTCCGGCGGACCGAACATCATGAGCGCGGGCCACCACCAACGATTCAGCGCGTCCTGCGCCATCCGCTGTTGCGCCGGCGTGCCACGCGCTAGCGACAGCATCGCGTGGTACCCCTGCCGTTGATGAAAACTCTCTTCCTTGCAGACCCGCACCATGGCGCGCGCATAAGGCCCGTAAGAGCAGCGGCATAAAGGAACCTGATTCATGATCGCCGCGCCATCGACCAACCAACCGATCGCCGCGACATCCGCCCAGGTCGGGGTCGGGTAATTGAAAATAGACGAATACTTGGCGCGCCCGGACAGCAACTGCTCAATCAGTTCGCTGCGCGCAATGCCGAGCGTCTCGGCTGCGCTGTAGAGGTAAGCGCCATGACCACCTTCGTCTTGCACTTTGGCGATCAGGATCGATTTGCGTAGCAACGAGGGTGCGCGCGAGATCCAGTGGCCCTCAGGCAGCATGCCGACGATTTCGGAGTGAGCGTGTTGGGAGATCTGACGGATCAAGGTCTGCCGATAGGCGTCCGGCATCCAATCTTTAGGCTCAATTTTTTCCTCGGCATCAATGCGGGCCTGGAAGCGCGCCATCCGCTCGCTATCCTCCACCGCACTGGCCGCCTTCGGCGGGGCCTCCAGTAATCCTTGGGTATACATCCACTCCCCCGTTGCGAACTTTGGGCCACACCTCAGCGTGAGGCAACTCCCCTTATTCGTATTGTGACACGACTTATTTGACTTAACAATTTTTTCAGTGTCACAATTAACGCCAGACTACGATGACTTCCATGCCCCTGACCGATCCTGTCCTCACCCTGCGCAACACCTTCCAGGCGCAACGGCCCCTGCGTGGCGGCTCGCTGATCGTCACGGTGTTCGGCGACTCGTTGGCACCACGCGGCGGCGCCATTACCCTTGGCAGTCTCATTCGTCTCATGGCTCCCTTCGGCTTGACCGATCGACTGGTGCGTACCTCCGTCAGCCGCTTGGTGGACGATGACTGGTTAAAGTACCGGCGATCGGGGCGCCTGTCGGAATACGCGCTGTCCGCCACCGGCCGACAACGCTTCGCGAAAGCCACAGGCCGCATTTATGGTGGCCCGGTCCCGGTTGGCGATGGACGCTGGACCACGGTGGTCTTACCCTCTGCTGCCCTGGGTGACCGGCAACGCTTACGCGAATTGCTGCGCCTCGAAGGCTTCGGTGAGCTGGATCCGGGGGTCTTTGTGCATCCCGCTGTCGCACCGGACGATGCCGTCGCGGCGCTGGCGACACACGGCATGACGAATGTGTTGGTGTTTGCCGCGGACCTTGTGGCTGGCGCCAACGCCGCCGCGCTAATTGCTCGTGGTTGGGACTTGTCCGCCCTTGATACGCGTTACCGGCGTTTTGGCGCGTCCTTTCAGCCGGTCGCCGACCACCTTGCGACCCACGGACCACAAGACCCTGCGCACGCCTTCGTCACCCGCACACTGCTGATCCACGACTACCGCCGCATCCATCTACGCGACCCGCGGTTGCCGCGGGCCCTATTGCCACCGGAATGGGCCGGCCATGCGGCCTATGCGCTGTGCCGAGGCCTCTATGAGGCGGTCTTCGCCAGCGCCGAACAGCACCTCGATGCGGTAGCCACCCGCTTCGATGGCCCACTACCACCCGCGCAGGCCAGCAGCCCACCGCGCTTCCCCGCCCCGTAAGGGCAACAAGGTCGACTCTTGGCGGCCAACCGCGCGAGCAGCGTGAGGTTGTGCGCCAGGTCGTTGCGGACTGCGGAGAGAGCTATATTTTCCACCAACGGAAGCAATCGTTATAAAAGTTAAAATTGGGTATACCCAACGCAAATATCAACAATTAGCCCGTCGATGATCCGCAACTAGGTGATCTGCAAATTTCATTTTCGGACTTCTCAGCGCACGATGCTTGGTAGCACGTCCTTTCATGCGCTTGCGCCACAACCGAAATGAATTAGGCTGCAGTTCGTGTCGCATGAGGCGAATGACATCCGCCTCAGACCATCCCATGCGCTGCTGAATGGTCTCAAAGGCCGTCCGATCTTCCCAAGCCATCTGAATAATTGCCGAAATGTCAGCTTCTGAAAGGCCTGCAAGACGTTGAGAGAATTTAGTCTCCACAGCAATGCTCCATGACTAAATGACGACTTAAATTCCACCGGATGTGTAACTCCGACGTCACCCGTGACGTCAGCGGGGGCAGACGCTAATCCAGACTGCTAGTCAAAACTGGTAGGACGTCGAGACTTGCCACGCACGGACCTACACTCGGTGCACAATGGTCACCCTATCCTAAAGGCCGGTTGCCAGCCATGTCCCTCCGCATCGTCGACTGGTCGAACCACTTGGAAAACGACGGCATTTCCGTTCGGCCGGGCTCCCCGATCGCACCATGTCTCGCCGCGCTCTTGTGGCTGGCGCTGCTCCCTTTCAGCGTACTTGCCCAGACACCACCTACACCAGTGGCCACAACCGCGCCGCTACCCGCCACCACGCCGCCTTCGCGGGTCGAAGAGGTAGTCGTCTCCGCACCGGAGCCGCGCTATGTCGCCCCCACCACGCGCGATCACATCGGTCGTATCTGGGCGCCGGTCAGAATCAACGGTAAGGGCCCGTATCGCTTGGTGCTCGACACGGGCGCAACACGCTCAGCAGTCATGCAGCGCGTGGTCGATGACGCCAGACTGCCACTCGAGTCCAAACCGGTAAGGCTGCGTGGCGTCACGGGCACTCGCACCGTGCAAGCAGCACACGCCAAGACGCTGGCAGTCGGTGATCTCTTGATCGAGAACGTCACCTTACCGATTGTGCCGGACGTCTTCGGAGGTGCCGATGGCGTCCTCGGCGGCGAAGGGCTCAAGGATAAACGCATCGCCATCGAATTCAGCAAGGACCGAATAAGCATTGCCCGTTCGCATGGCAAGCCGGCACCGCCCGGGTTTTCGATGGTTCCCTTCAAGTACGCGAACAACCGAGGCATGCGTGCCATGGTGATGGTCGGCCCCATCCGCACCATCGCCCTGATTGATACGGGATCACAGGCGACCGTCGGCAATCTCGCCTTGCGCCGGGCGCTGGCGCGCCGTAAAGACCCACGCGATGTGTTCGACTCAGGTGTCATCGGGGTGACCGAAGACCTACAGCACGCAACACGTGTTCGCGTGCCGAGCATCTCGGCCGGCAGACTACTGGTGAAAAATGCCGAAATCATGTTCACGGACCTGCAAATCTTCGAGCACTGGCGCCTGACCGACGAACCGGCGCTACTCATCGGCATGGACGTGCTCGGCGTGGTCGACGCGCTAGTCATTGACTACCGGCGTAGTGAACTGCATTTCCGGA
>Ga0164294_10001757_pt1 | contig 19810 bp, 21 predicted proteins | sample GEODES005metaG_FD_111479 | JGI IMG/M metagenome (GOLD analysis project Ga0164294, IMG submission 111479) | Oligotrophic lake water microbial communities from Sparkling Lake, Wisconsin, USA - GEODES005 metaG | ecosystem: Environmental > Aquatic > Freshwater > Lake | place: USA: Sparkling Lake...
GGCATGCAGTTCGCGGAGCGGAGTGCGGAACGGTTTGGAAAATATCGCTGCGAGAGCATCACCTTCACGGGACCGATGAAGGAGGAGCTAGCCTACCCGGTGCGGGCGGCGTTCGAGGACCGGACGATCCGAATCCCGTTCGAGGACGACAAACTCAAGGCTGACATCCGCGCCATCCGCAAGGAGGTCACGAACTCCGGCAATGTGCGGTTCGCCGCCGACCGTGGCACTAACGGCCACGCCGATAGATTCTGGGGCGTGGCCCTGGCACTGCACGCGGCGAAGAGCAGTAGTGCGCCCGTCGGAGTCCAGAGCATTCCACTCAAACGCCGGGGCACCCGCTACGCAGGCTAACCATGAAATATCATCCAATGCAGCCAATCACGACATCCGCCAGAAATGCCCCTGTGGCGGGCTTTGCGGAAAATAACGCGTCATCAATGGCGAATGCGGTTCAAGGCCATTTGCAGCGCGATGCAGGGGCAATTCAGCCCGATGGCGTTGACCATCTGGAAAGGGGGACTGTCTGATGAGCCGGAAATGGAAGAAGTTCGAAGCATCCCGCAAATCAACGGGGCGTGACGGCGAGCAGAACATGGCACCGATCACCGCCGGATCTGGGCCGCTGCATACCTCCGCCATGGCGCTGAAATTCCTGCGGCAGAACAAACACAACCCGCTGCCGTATCTCAAACCCGAGATGCTGAGCCGGGTGCTCGAATCGTTCGAACACGGGCGGATGCGCGAGGCGGTGCTGCTGTGGGAAAAAATGGCCGAGCGGGACGACATGATCTCGAACGTGAAACCCAAGCGGGAAAAAGACGTCTCGCAGTTGGACATGCAGGTGGTGATGCAGCCGGACAGTGGCGAGGCAGGCAAAGCCCAGCAGGAGGTGTTAGAAAAATTCTGGAGCAATGTGCGGGCGGTCAATGCCTATGACCGCAACGAGCGCGGAGGATTCCGGCGGCTCATCAAACAGATGATGTCGGCGGTGAGTTACAAGTACGCGGCGCACCACATCATCTGGCAGCCGCACCCGAACGGTGAGCTGCATGCGACGTTTGAGTTTGTGCCGCTGTGGATGTTTGAAAACACCACGGGCAAACTCCGCTACCTCGAAAACATGTCTGCTCTAACGGGCAAAGATTTAGACGACAGCCAATGGATGGTCACGGTGGGCGACGGGCTGATGATCGCCAGCTCCATCGGCTACCTTGCCAAGCGTGCGGCGTTTAACGACTGGTTAGTTTTCTCTGAGAAATTTGCCGTGCCGGGCGTGCTGGGCAGGACCTCGGCCAAGGCGGGCACGCCGGAGGCCGATGCGATGACCGAGGCCACCCAGGCATTTGGCCATGACTGGTGCGCGGTTATCACCGGCGACGACGGCACCCACGCGGAGCCAATCAAAATCGTGCAAGCCCAAGGCAACCCCTCCGGCATGCCGATGCCCGCCGTGATTGAGCGGGTGGACCGGCGGATCGCGGCTCTCTATCGCGGGGCGGATCTATCCTCCATGTCATCCGGTGCGAGTGGCGAAGGCTCTGGTGCATCCCTCCAAGAAAAAGAAACCGACATCCTCCGGTGCGACGATGCCGAGACTATCGCGGAGACTCTATCCGAAGTCTCGCGCATGGTGCTGGAGTGGCATTTTGGCAACGGGGTGGCAGTGCTCGCCCGCGTGGAGTTGGTGGTACCGGTGGCGGAGGATGCCACGAAGATTGTGGATTCCGCGAGCAAACTTGCGGACCGAGGAGCGAAAGTCTCGACCTCCGCGCTGATGGCCCGCCTCAACATCCCCGAGGCGACGGATGAGGCGGATGCACTCACGCCGACGAGGGCGTCTGCGCCGGTGCCGCCCGCCGGGAAAGAGGGCCTCGCGAATGATGGCCGAGCTGGTGCGGCTGCGCCGGATGCAAACTATGCAGCGGAATTGCGCAAGGCGCTTGCAACGGACCTGCAGCCGCTCGGCGACGCCCTGCTAGCCGCCTACCGGGCCGGGGATTACGCGGCCATGCAAGGGGCACTCAAAAAGATTTCTAACGACATGCCCGAGCTGGCCGGAGACGCGGCGGCACTCACTGAGGAAGTGGAAGCACAGCTTGCGGCGGCATACCTAACCACCAACGAACTCCCATGAAACGAAACCCCGTGAATTCATTTTTCCGCCGATGCTTTTTGCGCGAATCCATCTCTAACAGCGGGACGTCGCAGGCCCGTGAAACGGCAGTGGCCAACGCGCTTGATCCTGCGGAGTCCATCGATTTCTCCGAGGCCGCGGACGGCTGGTTCAAGATCGCGCCGTATGGCAGTTTCCGGGGCAAGGTGCCGGGCCGCCCGCAGACGGTCGCGCCGGACAATGCCTCCGCGATGGTGCAAGAGTTCAACTCCGCGCTGGGCAAACTGGGCCGTGCGTTCCGGGGCGTGCCGATCTACCACGGCCACCCGGATGTGGACCCAGAGATCTGGCCCGATGACCGCCGGATCGGGAAAATCACCCAGATGGAAACGCGGCCAGATGGGCTGTGGGGACTCGCCGAGTGGAACAGCATCGGCAAGCAAAACAAAGCGGAGGGCTGGTGGATCTACCCGAGTCCGCACTGGGACGCTCCTGTTGGGCAACGCGCATTTGCCCCGGACCGCCTGATCTCCGTGGGTCTAACGAACACGCCGCGCATCCTCGAAAGCGAACCGATTTTCAACTCTCTATCCAAAAACGAAAACAACAACATAATGGACCTGCAATTGCTCCGCGAAAAACTCGGCCTCGCGCCGGAAGCCACCGACGAGGAAATCCTCGCCAAAATCGACAGCATCACCGCCGCCGCGACCGAAAAGGAAACCGTGGCCACCGAGCTGGAAAACGCCAAAACCGCGATGACGTATGCCGAGAACGAGAAATCGGAAATGGCCAACTCGCTCACCACGGCAAAAACCGACATCATCAACCTGCGGTCGGCGCACAACAGTGCCCTGCTGGACCTCGCTACCCGCGACGGTCGGATCACTGCGGCGGAGGCCCCGACATGGCTGGCCCGCCTCAGTGGCGAGAACCGCGAAGCGGAAATGAACTCCCTCGCCGCGCTTAAGCCGGTGCTCAACACCCAGGGGATCAAACTCGGCGACCGCCGGGCGGAGCGCAGCAGCGCAGACGGCATGCGTGAGCAGGTGGCCAATGCAGTGAGCGCACTGGAAGCCGCCGGGGTGCCCTACCACGACGCGTGGATGAAAACCAAGAAGGACCCCAAGTTCGCGGAGTATTTCGCGAAGACCGAGGGCTGATCTGAAGAGCTTAAATCTAAAACACCATATCTCAAACGAACATGGCCAAGAAACTAACGAACGAAGAAACCGCCGCAGCGCCACGCGATGCCGCGCACGAGTTTGCCGCTGCCGAGGTGGCAGCACTGACCCCCGCTGAGGCCCCGAAGGGCATCTCCGAAGAGGAAATCTACGAGAAAACCAGTGTGGGACTGCGGCGCGAACAAGCGATCGAAGTCATCATTGCTCAACGCGCCCACGATGCCCAACTCGCAAAAGCAAAAAAATGATTTTCCCACGGCGGATTTCTCCCGCTCCGGAACACCACAAAACACAAAACGATAGACCGATGAAAATGAAACATACCCTGAGCATGGTACTGCTCGCCCTCGCCTCGGTGTTCCGTCTCGGAGCACGTGAGTCCTGCCACAACATCGCCTCCACCGTGGGCACTCACTCGACCGGGGCGATCCCGTTAGAATGCCAGACGGCGGCCATCACCACCCGCTACCTGCTCGTGCAAAAAGGCACTTCGGACACCCAGTTCATCGTGAACATCGCCACGACTCGCCCTTGGGGAGTCATCGCCGACGAACCTGCGGTGGGCGACACGGGAACCGTGCTGCTGCTCGGTTGCGCGCCGGGCACCATGAAAATGGTGGCCAATGCCGCGATCACCGTGGGCAGTCCAGTGTACACTGCTGCTGCCGGGAAGGTGTCCCCTACCTTCGGGAGCACCCTCTACATGGTGGGCCGTGCCGTGACCCCCGCTGCTGCGGATGGTGACCTGATCGAGGTGGCCCATTGTTTCCCGCTGCTCAACAGCGCGTCGCTCTAACCGTTGGAAATCTCAAACGCTAAAAACTGAAAATATGAAAAAACAATCTGCAAACCTTGCCGAGCGCATCATCGCCCGCGAGCAACTCCACAACAGCCTCCGGGCCATCGAAAACAGCCGGTTCGAGCCAGCCTACTCGGACAAGGATGGACACGAGCGCATCGCGGAATTTAACGCCGCGCTCATGACCGAGTCCTTCTTCTCGCAGCCACTCACCGACTATGCGGTGGGATACCGCGATCCCTCGGATCTGGATGCGGAGCTGGAATTCTTCGCGCCGGAGGTTCCCGTGACCGAGCGATTCTCTTACGCGCTGTGGGACAACGCGGAGGAGTGGCTCTCGGACACCAAGGATGACATCCGCGCGATCAAGGGGGATTTCAAAGAAGTCGAATACACCTCCAGTAAGGTGGAGGCCGCCGTGGTAAACCGTGGACTGCAGATCACGCTCGACATGGACCAGATCCGTGCGCGCTCCGATTTCGAGGAGTACTACACCCAGAAACTCCTCCGCCGTCTCAAGCGCAACGAACTGCGCCGGGCCATCGCCCTGCTCAGTGAAGCCGCCACCAACAACGCGAAAACGTGGGACACCACCGCCGGGAAAGACCCCGACCAGGACGTAATGACCGACTTGATCGCGGCGGCGGATGCGAGCGGCATCAAACCTAACCGCGTGGGATACGGCGACACGGCATGGGCCAAGCGCATGCTCGCCCACCGCGCGCAAGCGTCCGCCGGCGGATTTGGCTCGGCAGCGCTCACGGCGGATCAAATCGCCGGGCTCTACGGCGTGGACAGCGTGCTCAACTCCAAGAGCCGCTACACCACCAGCGCCACCGCGAAGGCGCAGTCGCTCGGAAACCTCGTGCTCATGTTTAACGCCACCAGTGGCATGGACACCGAGGACGCCTCTAACATCAAACGCTTCGTGGCGAATGGTGCGGCGGAAGAGGGCGGCGGGAAATACCAAGTCTATTCGCAACGCGTCAGTGCCAAACGCTGGGTGATTGCGGTGGGCTACTACTCGAAGCTCGCGATCACCAGCACCCTGGGCATTCGCAAAATTACGGTCTCCTAAGTTTGGAGCGTGGTGCCCGGTGGGTTTCCCGCCGGGCTCCTAGCTCCGAGCTTAATCGACGGGACTTAGAACCTATGTGGAGAGAACTAACAGAAAACGATGTGCTCAGTGTGCTGAACGCACTGGAGACGGCGGCGTATCAATCCGCCGCTGCGGGCGAGACGCAGGACGTGCTGAGCGACGTGCTGAGCGGAGTGGTGCACCACTGCCGGGGCTACATCGCGGACAACCCCGCAAACAATCTCGCAGCAGGCAGCACGCTGCCTGAGCGTGCCCACCGGCCAGCGCTGCATTTGATCCGCAAGGACCTCCTCACCCGGTTGGACCTAGAGGTGAGCAAAGACCGCTCGGACGACGCCAAAGAAGCGCTGCGATTTTTCGAGCGGGTCTCGGACGGCAAGATCCAGATTGAACAGCCGACGGGAACCCTAGACACCTCCTCGCCAAACGAACGCATCACCCTGCTCTCCCGGAACGAACGCCAAGCCACTCGCGAGAACCTGCAGGGGCTGTGAATTCTAACCGCTATTAGACCAATTATCTAACGCCACCATGCCCGCCAACCAAAGCACCACCGACGCATTTCGCGCTGCCCAGCAGCGTGGAGAGCTGCCGACCTCGCTCGGCACGGCGGAGCTGCGCGAACTGGGCGCGGGAGTGCTGCGCAATGCGGTCTTCACCGCGCGGGGGACGAATGCGATTTTTGCATCGATGATCAAAAAGGTGGTCGAAGAACTCGCCGCTGGAAACATGGATGAGGCCACGGCGCGGGTGACTCTGCTCGAAACTCTCCGTGCGCTGGACTACACGCCAGAGGGAGGATTCCCGGATGCACCGGCGGGAGCCGTGCCGCCCGCACTGAGAGGCACCCTGCAAGATTTGTCCTCGTACCGGAGGCTCAAACTCATTGTCGAGACTCAGCGCCAGCTCATGCAGGGCGCGGGGTTGCAATTCCGTGGTCAAACGGCGGATAGGCTGTCCCAGTTCCCGGCGTGGGAGCTGGTGCGGATTTATGCGGTGACCGAGCCACGCGACTGGCGGAGCCGGTGGCAGATCGGGGGCGGGAAATTCTACGCTGGCCGGATGATCGCGCTCAAAGGCGACCCCGTATGGGGCGAGCTTGGGAGTTATGAAAATTTCACGGATGCGCTGGGGACCGACCACCCGCCGTTTGCATTCAACTCCGGGATGGGCTGGCGTGAGATCGGGAGCGAGCAATGTGCCGCGCTCGGGGTAACGGGTCCTAACGGCGAATCGATCGAGGAGTTTCTATCCGGCATCAAGCGGCCCCGCGTGATGGCGGGCGATCTCCCCCTCCCCACGCCGCAGCTTTCTACGAAGGAGATGGACCCGGAGATCCGCGACTATTTCATCCAGGCGGCTGGAGCAACCGTGACGGACGGTGCGGCGACGCTGTCTTATGACGCGGCATCCATCGCCCAGCGTGCGGCGGAGCGCGAGAAACGTGCCGCCGAACGCCTGGCAAAATCCATCGCGGATCGCAAAGCCGAATACGCAAGGAGGGGCGACTGATGAAAATCGACATCACCATCACCGACAATGCAACAGCGCCCTTGCAGGGCCTCCGCAAGGGGGTTGCACAGCGCGGCCCCATGCATGCCCGGATCGCGGCCGAGGCTGAGGAATTTGTCAAAGCGCACGGTGCGGGCATCTCCGCGAGTGAGCACCGCAGCGCGAACCGTTTGGGAGCGAAACCGACCGGCCATTTGGCGCGGGCGTACCAAGCCATCGAATCCGGCAGCGATGACAGTTCCGCGTTTTTGCGGGTGCCACGTGCCAGCCGCCTGCGCGCCGCATTTGGCGACTATGTCGTGCGACCGGGCTCTGGGAAAAAATATCTAACCGTGGCGGTGCACCCAGACGCCTATGGCCGCCGTGCCGGGGAATTCCGAGATTTGTTTTTTGTGCGGCTGGGACCGCGCCAGACGCCCGCCCTCGCCCGCAAGGCAGGGACAGGCATGGAGGTGATGTACTGGCTCACCCGCTCGGCCACGATCAAACAGGACCGAGGGTTGATCCCCTTCGAAGGGATTGCCTCCACCGCGCAGGATGCCGCCGAGGCGTACCTGGACGACCTGATGAAACCCGGAACCGCAAACCTAACATGAGCAAAGCCCTCACCATCGCCGATGCCCTGGCGGCCCGACTCAATGGCCTCTCAGCTCTGTCTGGGGTGGAAACCTTCGTGGACCGCCAGAAAGACGTGGGTGTGGAAGTGGCGAAAAGAGTGGGCAAGGCCACCGGCGGCTGCGTGACGATTTTGTTCGAGGGATTTACCAATTCGGACCCGCGCCAGTCTGGCTTGCCGAGCGTGACCCGCCGCTACACGGCCACCGTCTATTCCCGGCCCGTGTTGCTCACCGCCGGGGAACTCCCTGCCGATGACATCGTGGAGGGCATCGCCACCGCACTGCATGACTGGGACCCCGACGAGACGCTGGCGGGCATCCTGCAGATCCATGTGACCGGCGGAGATTTCCGGCCTGATTTCAAATATCTGATCTATGACGTAACCATCGAAGTGAAATGCCGCCTCTAACGAATCCCAGTAAAATCAACATGAAAACACCTAAAAAAACTGCCTCCGCCGCCGAGGCGACTCCCGAGCCAACTCCGCCACCCGCCGCCACCGAGGAGCGCAACATCGCGGTGACCATCCTCGAAAACGGCCTCAAAATCGGCAACGCGATTTGCGGCAGCGGGCCGTGCTCGTTCCCTCTAACCATGGCAGATGCCAAGACGCTCGAAGCCCTCGGCAAAGTCCGCATCACTGGAATTTTCTAACGAACTAACACCCGAACCACCGACCCATAAAACGATATGCCTGCACCAACCTTGATCCGCCGCGAGCTGAAAAATGCCCGCATTTATTTCATCCCCGTTGGCGAAGTCGTCGACTCCGTCACCGTGGCCAACGCCACATGGCCCGACAACGTGCCGCTGACCAACTGGACCAACTACCAGATCCCCGACATCGAAACCGTGAAATCTGAGCGGACGGTGAAGTCCGAAACCTTCAGCATCCCGAACGACAACGGCGGGTATACGGAGGACACCGAGGAGATGGTCACCAGCCGCAAGTGGACCGCCACCACCCACAAGACGAACAGCTACCTCAAGCAGTTGGAAAACGGGCTCGCGGCTACTGCCGTGGCAGCCACCGCGCAAACTCCCGGCGGTAAGGCGGACAATTTCATCGATGGGGTGATGCTGCTAGAAATCCAGAACAAGGGGGGCACCGTGATCGAGCGCACCCAGGTCTGGGCGCGTTTGCGCCTCGTCAGTGGCGGCGAGGTGGGGCCTGCAACCTCGCAGGTTGAGTTCTCACTAGAGCTGCGCCAAAGCACGCTGAACACGTACGTTGCGTACGCGTAACCCACCCACGGCGGGGCGGCGGATGTTTGATCCTCCACCGCTCCGCACTTGTATTTTTTAGCTCCCACCACCATGCCGACGAACCCGATTCCTGTTTTCACGCCCGCAAGCTCGCCCCCGAGTGCGGCGGCGAGTGTGTTCACGCCCGCAAGCCCGGCCCCGAGTGCGGCGGCGAGTGTGTTTGCCGCGCCATCCATTACCCCCGCACTGCCGGGTGTTATCCTGCCGCCTGTAAATGGCAGTTTTGCCACCGTTACTATCAATCCTGCGGGCGGGGATAACTCCGTCATTTACACCGCCAATGCGGTTGGAACTGCTGGCAACGACATCACCGTGGGCTACGCCACCCCCGCTGTTCAGGCCACGACTACGGTTCAGGTGGCCGGAAATGCGATTACGGTGACTCCAGGGACGAAGGCTCAGATGATCGTGACGGGCACACTGACGAGTAATGGGAGCACGCCGGTTGTTTTTGGAAAAGCGCTCTACGCGGGGCTATCATCTAGTAAGGCCAGCTACAAATCTACCCCTGGAGATTCAATGCAACTTCCGGTTATCAGGTGGAATGGCAGCATATGGATACTGATGTCGCCGGATTTAAGTTTTTGGCATTCGAGTGACAATGTGGCGACGCCCGACCTTGTCACGACATGGGTCCCGCAAGGATCGGCAACCGGCACGCCTGTTGTAACTGCTGGCGTTTCGAGAGCGGAACAGGTCATCACCGAGGTCAACGCCTCTTCCGCTGCTGCTGCCCTAGTCACCGCTTCTGCCTCCGGCACCGTGACCGGCTCAGTGGCTGCAGTCTCCGCCACCAATCTCAGCGGTGGAGCTTCTGGCCCATCCTCCACGCCACCAAGTGCACCGAGCGTCTTCACTCGCCCTGTCATCTCTCCCACGGCACCGCCCGCCATTCTGCCCTCGGCATGATTTCATCCATCCACCAGATCGATTTTTTCCCGGCGGACGGAAGTTCGAGCATCCGCCTGCTAGACTATGGCGACCGCATGCAGGACCCGCTGCAGTTTCCCGTTTCGATCTCGGTGGATTCGTACGCGCCCATCGGCCAGACCTATGGGATCGACATCCCTAAGTGGGGTGCCCGGCGGGCGATCGACTGGAGCCGGAGGACGGAACACGCCAGCCACGCCGCAGCGGCGAGTTATGCCATGCGCCACCCGGCAAGCATGCCCTACATGCAGACGGGAAAACTCCGCGTGACCGTGCAGGGCGGCGAGGTGTGGGATTTTCTCGACTCGGTGATTCTCGGTTGCACCTCCACTCAGGCATTTAGCGGGAAATTCGCGACGATGACCACCTACCGCATCGGGGCGGGGAAAACCGTGCCAGCCTACGCCATCGCCCTAACACCCGGCATGCCGATGGAGTGGATCCACCAAAACTGGGAAACGCTCACGAACCATTGGGAAACCTACTAACCATGAAAACACCATCACATGCCAGCCTCTAACATACTCACCGGAAACAGCCCCGCCGCCACCGCCTCGCAAATCCTCCACTGCGGCACCGGCAGCCTTGCGGGCGGAGGCTTCGTGGTGCGCCTGGGCGATGGCACCGCCACGCCGCTCACGATTTCGTCTGCCGGGATCTCCACGACCAACGTGGTGGCGACGACCAGCCTGACAACGCCGCTTGTTTCGGCCACGACAAGTCTAACGACGCCGCTCGCGAAAATCGGCACCGGCTCCGCCATCACGAATCTCGCCTCAGCAGCCACGGTAGGCCGTACGATTACCCTCGCCGATGCGGATGGGATGATCTATCCGGTGGTGGCGAAACGATTACCCTCAGACGTGATCAACACGACCACGACTTTTGCGGAGCTGTCAGCCATGAACTTCACGCCAGTGGTGGGGAAAACCTACCTGGTCGAACTCTATCTGATTTGCTCGACGGCCGCCACCACCACGGGGATTTGTTTCTACGCCGAGGCCCATGCAAACTCGGCGCTATTTCTCTGGGATACCAATACCAATATGGGATTCAACGCCACCAACCAGTCCTACGTGCCCGCCAACACCCCAGCGGGCATTGGCGCAGGATCAGCATTCGCGATCGTTTTTAAGGGGACCTTTACGGCCTACGATACGCAGTCGCTGAAATTTTTCGTGCGGAGCGAGGTGGCGACGTCGCAGGTGAAAGTTTTCGCGAGCAGTTACCTCACTCTCACGGCGATTGCCTAACCCACCGCTCCCATGGCCGAAAACGACGTTAAGATCCACATCGCAACCACTGCCGACACCGCTGGCGTCGAGCAGACGGTCGAGGGGATCAAGCGCGTCGAGGCTGAGGAGATGACGCTGCAACAGCAGCGGGATGCACGGGTGCGCGGGAAGACGTTTGACGACCCAGCGGCAGGGATGGCGGTGGAAACCCGCAAAGAACAAATCCGCCTGGCACGCGAGCTGGAGCAAGCGGAGCAGGATCTCATCGACAAAATGCACGCTGAGGCCCGAGCGGCCCAACAGGCGGCGGATGTGGTGGAGGCGAAATCCCGCGTCGCGGCCCGTGCGGCATCCGCCCAGGCGGGAGAGGTTAAAAATCTCGGCCATGTCGTCAACAACGTCGGCGCACAGCTCACCGACTTTGCGGTGCAGGTGCAGGGCGGCACCAGTGCACTCACCGCCCTAAGCCAGCAAGCCCCTCAAGCGGTGGGTGCGCTCACCATGCTGAAAGGCGCGACGATGAGTCTCGGGGCGGTGATGTCATTGGCACTGTCTCCGCTGACGGCGATCAGCCTCGTTATCACCGCGCTTGCCATCGGCGGGCGGGCGGTTGCCGATGCGTGGGGCAAAATGACCGGTGCGACCAAAGCGAGTACCGAGGCAGCCAAGGCCAATGCTGAGGCGGCGGAGTACCTGCGCACCCAGCAGCAAAAGCTGCGCGAGGAGGTCTTGCGGGAAACCCTGGCCGATGCCTACCAGCGCGAGGCGGAGGAGTTAGAACGGCAAGCGGACGCCATCGAACGCATCAGCCGACTGCGGGACGAGCTCGGGAACATCGAACAAAAACGGGCGAACCAAGAAATCGAGATCGCCAGACAACGTGAGGGGCAGCAAATCGCCGGGACGAACCAGCGGTATGACGTGGGCGTGGCCGAGGCCAACGCGCTGGCGGTGCAACTGCGCACAGGGATCGCCGCGCTGAATGGCGAGCTCACCAATGCGCAGCAAGCCGCATTCCGCGCACAACAGACGGCCAACGTTGCCTATGCGAACTATCAGGAGGCCATGGCCACCAATGCAACGCCAGAGGAAATCAACGATCTCCGCGTCCTGGTGGACAAATCCCGCGAGGACGCAACGGCGGCAAAGCAAGCCTTTGGCGACACGACCCAGAAAGTGACCGCACAGCGCGAGGTGTTGCTCAACGAGGTAGAAATCAAGCTCGGGCAAAAAGAAGCCGACACGTCGATCAAACAGACCAGCGCCGCAGACAAGGCGTTCGACGGGGTCTATAAATCCCTCAAAGACGCTCTCCAGCAAGGGCCCACTACCGCCGTGGAGCAGATCAAAGTGGAGGTGGGAGCCGTGGCCACCGCTGCCACCGCTAAGGCGAGTGAGGTGAAAACCGCCATCGATGGAGAGCGCACGAGCACCGTGGACGCCATCCAAACCCTGACGCCCAAAGCGCAGGACACGCAGGCGATCACCGAGGCGGTGAAGGCCGTGGGAACCGGCATCACCGAGCAGGGCGACGCCATCCTCGCCGCGCTCAGTAGTCTAACGACCAATCTCTCTGCCGTGTCTAACCGGGTCAATCAGCAGCAGACGCAAATCAACCAACTCTTCGTGATCGCGAGATGAAACCCCCTGCCCCATACTATCTCGCCGGTGCGGATGGCCGCGCACTGGATGCAGCGCAAGTTTCGCTGGGGGATCTCTGCGTTTACGGTGCGACGCTGGCGATCCGCTCACTGGATGCCGACACGCTGACGTTCCAGATCCTCGGCAGCCGGAGCCGGGCCATCCCGGACGATGACCAATGGATCAGCCTGTACGACGCCACCGGCGAGCGGATCTTCACGGGCATCGCCAAGCGGACGTACACCCACCCGCAGGGGATTTATTCCTACGTGGTGTCTAACGTCTATCTGGGACTCTCGCAGACGAGCTTGCTCTCGGAAAACGGCAGGCCGTATGTGACGTATGACCAAGGCGACCTGCGGGGGATTTTACTCTCGATCCTCGCAGCGGCCACGGCGGCGGGACTGCCGATCCAAGGGCCTCCGCTGGAGTCCATCCCGGCCGCGTTCAACGTGCCGAAAATGTCGTTCCGCGCCTCGTCGCTGGCGGGCGCACTGGAGGACGCACTCAAATGGGCACCGGACGTGACGACGCGCATGGACTACTCGACCAACCCGCCCACGCTGCGGTTCTACGCCCGCTCTAACGCCAGTGCTGCAACGATCGATCTGGACGCCAGCAACCACCATGCAACGGCGGTGCAACTGGCCGCATGGCCCGAGGCGCGTGCGCTGTCGGTGGCGTTTGTGTACGCGGAGCGAGACGGCGACACGGTCATCAATTACCGGGTCCAGCAAGCAGGCGATGACAACGCCGAAGCCCGCCGGAAGCTGAGCGTGTACCTAAGCGGCCAAGAGCGCACGGACATGATGGTCTCCGAAGCGGTGGTAACCTCTAACTCCGCACGCGCCACCGCCAACGCCTCGCTGGCCGCGGCTAACGCGGCGATCACTGCCGTGAACGCGCAAATCTCGGCGGATTATCAGGCAGCCATCGCGGCGATCCCGGCGTTAAACGATACTTTCAGCGACATTTCCCATGTCATCGCCAATGATTCTGCGTTGGCAGCGCAGCCGGGTCTAGGCTGGCAGTCGGCCTATGTTTTTTTCCTGTACTCCAGTTACGCCACGTCCGGGACACGGCCAACTGGCGGCACGACGACGAACAAGGCCGGGCTCACTCGCAGCCACGCAGGCTACCCGGTTTCTGGCTCCCCGTTTACCGCCGCGCAGCTCACGACAGCGGGGGCGACGCAGACCGCCGGGAACATCAGCGGTCACGTCATGTTTAACTCGCCATCGGCGGGGGGGTACGGTTTCCAGCAATTGGTGAGCGGCTGGCCGGACAACTATTATGCCAACAATGCCGACGCCAATGCCGCCCGCCAGTCGTGGTGGTACAAAGAGGTCAACGTGGCCGTAAACTATCTGAGCAAAGCTCCCTCGGTGATCCGCGCCGCGCTGCAAGCAGACGCCGCCGCCACGCAAGAAAACTCGACGGTGGACGCCGCTGTCGGCAACACGGCATTGATCGACCGTGCGGAGTTCGTGAGTGCGCCGTATGATCTCGCCGCGAACTACTACGCACGGCAGGACTGGACGCCGTACAAAGGGCGGCTCTCGCTGGACCCTCAGGCCACAGATTTCCCCGCGCCCGGCACCTACGTGAACGTGGCCGCCGACACCGCGCCCGCCGAGTGGGCCAGCATGGCCGCGCCCGTATCTGAGCTGTCGCTCGACCTCGCCACGGGTGCCGCTGAGGTCACGATTGGCCCGTCGCCGCGCATGGATTTCCAGAGCCTCGTGGACCGCCTCCGCATCCCGCCAGACGACAACTACCAAGCCGGATAACGAACCGTTAATTATGATACCAGGAAAACTGCAAATCGAATCATTCACCGAGGGGGATAGCTGGAGAGGCGTCCCGGCTTTTTCGATCCGGGTGAATGGGGCCGCCCCGAGCTTCCCCATCGCCATGGCGGTGATGCGCTTCCAAAAAGCGACAGCCGCGATACCCAATCCGCCCTTCGAACTCGCGTCGAATACGACCAAACTCATCGTCACCTCGGTGGCAAATTGGGAGCTGAAGGTGCCGCCGCAAATCGTGCCACAACTGACGGCTGGGGAGTGGGATTTCCAGATCAAAATCACGGACACCCAAGGGACCCGCGAGACGTACATCGCGGATAAATTGACCGTGCTCAGAACCATTTAATGATCGTCGAAATTACCACCTCTGAATCGCCGGTGACGGTGGCAGTGACCACGCTGGCCGCTCCCGTCACGGTCTCGGTGGCACTGGTGGATGCCCCGGTGACGGTGGCGGTGAGCATGCCCGCAGCCCCGGCCATCATCCTAAACCTGACGCTAAACCAAACGCAGGTAATCGTGGACGTGGCGGCAGCCCCCACCCTCCAGGCGTACACGTTTGAAGGGCTAACCGGTAAGCCGACGACGCTGAGCGGCTATGGCATCACCGACGCGGCCACGACGGCGGCACTGGAGGCGGAGATCGCGGCGCGGATCGCGGGAGATGAGGGTGGATTGCAATGGGTGCAACTGACGAGTGCGGAATACGACGCCATCGCTAGCCCAGACCCAGACACGATCTACGACATCACCGGCCTCGTTGGGCCTGATGGGGAGATATTCGAAGGGACCCTGCCGTGGAGCCACATGGTTCTGGAGTCCTCCACGAATGGGGTGGATGTCCCGATCTCGGGCGGCAGCTACCTCGTGTACAGCTACCAAGGCACGACCGTTTATCGCTTCATTTCGACGGCCTCGGACACCAACGGCTACCCGACTGAGGACGCATTCTACACGACCCTCAGCGGCGGCGCACTAAGCGGGAAAATCTGCCAACGAAACCTCTAACATTATGGCATTTGCACTCGGAACATCAGCAGGCGCGGGAACGATCAGCATCCCAGCGGGCGGTCGCGTCGTCACAGGCGTAAACACGGCTTTCTCGTCCGGTAATGTCGGAGCCGTCCTTGTGGTCGGCTCTCAGTGGGGCGTCATTGCCACCTTTACGAACGCGACCAGCGTCACGCTTGATCGTCCGGTTGAGACCGTCGTGAGCGGTGCGTCCTACACCGTATCAGCCAATTACCCCATCATTACGCAGAGCGGCACGGACACGACATTGGCGGCATTCAATACTCTTGCGGGCGTATCTAACCTCTCTCTGGGCGATGCTCGGATCTACCTGCCTTCCGTTGCAATGCTCAACATTACGGGTACGCTGACGATCCCTGCCTTTACCGAAAAACTGGTTTTCGATAACCAGACCGACACGGCGGTAGGCGGCACCCAGCGCGACCACGACATCCAAGTGTCCGGCACGCTGAACATCAATCTAAGCTCGGTCGTAAACGGAACGACGATTTACGCGCCCGATTTTGTTTATTTTTCTCGCAGGCCAGCTCCAAGCGGCGGCGGCGGCGAGCACCAACTAAACACGACAGGCTCATCGTTTTACGTCACCCCGACGGGCACGGTCAACCTGACGGGCGGCACCTACGTTACCCAGTTCAATTTTGCGTGCGACACGGGAGGCCTCCTCAACGTGACGGGGTCACATCTCAAAGGCCGAGGCAATCGCTTTTGGATGAAAACGGGCAGCATCACCACGTTTACAAACTGCACGATTGAGGGGTTCTCGATCTTCTTCAATGCGTTCCCCACTAGCATCTCGGGGGTGACGTTCAAGAACTGCGGAACGATCACTAAGGAAGTCGCGCACAGCGGCGGCTTCGATTCATCTCCTAACGTGGTCTTGGCACCGCAATGGCTGGCGACGACAAACCCCATCATCAACATCTGGGGCGGCGCGTGGCTGCGGGTCAAAAACTCACTTGGCGGCAGCAGTCTCGGGGTGCTCAATACGGCAATAACTCCGTGGGCTTCGGGGATCGCCGATTTTGTGCAAGACGTTCAATTCCGCGTCAAAAACCTAGCGGGCAGCGCGGTAGTCGGTTTCAAGTTTTCCGCCATTGAGAGCAATGACGGCAACCGTAGAAACGTGAGGCAATACACGGGAGTCGGCCCGTTTTACGACAACACGGACATCAGGACACTCTCATGGACGTCGGCGGCTGGTGGCTTGACCAACACGATCGAAGCGCGTTTGCAAGCTGGTGTAACGACACTCACCCCAACCGCAACCCCTGGCAGCGGCGGGCTGGTGACTACGAATTATGGCCAGACATCGACCGATGAATACGACGTCTTTGGGCTTGGCTATGGCTACCTCATCTATCAAAAGCGCATTCAATTCCGCGCCAATGGTGCGTTGCTGGTAAATGAAACCGTCCTTCCTGACACCTCAATTACCGAAGCAAATCCGGCAACGGTGGCGGCCTATACAGCCATCAACAATAACGCCGAATGGTACGATTACGCGGCCTACCACCTGTTCACCAACTACGCACGGCAGGCGGCGTTTTATGTGACGCGGCAAGGTGATGCGGGTTCGCGCAATGTCATCATCAACGCATCTGCGGCGCAGCCCTTCACCCCTAACTTGTCATCGCTGGCGATTAAATCCTCTGACTTTTCCGGCGACATCACGACAAGCGGCTCAGTCATTCTTGCAAACGGCGCATTGCTTTCCAACAACACGGTGGACGCCCCGAACATCATTCAGGACATTCCGACCAGCCTGACCGGAGTTACCATGACCGGGAACCTGAACTACAGCACCAACATCCCGGTCACGATCACGCTGACCAACTGCGACATCCAAGGCACAATCAGCAACACAGGCTCTGCACAGGTCAACATCGTGATCGTCAACACGACCATCGCTGTGGTCGGCGCAAACGTGGTCGCACAGCAATTCGCTACGATCTCCGCACCTAACCTACTCAGCGGAACCCGCGTGCGGGTTTACGACGAGGACAACGGCGTGGAGATGTTCAACGGCGTGCTGACAAGCGCAGGGTTCGAACAGAGTTTTGTCTATACGCAAGACACGACGGTCACGCTGACGGCCACCTATGCCAGCGGAGCAACGGCCAAACTCGGGCTGTCGGCGACGGGTGTTTTCACGGCAGGCGGTCTGACCATTCTGAGCGCACAGGCGGATGACGAGGTCTACAACAGCTATGGCATCAACGGCGCGACCGTAAGCGGGTTTGCCGCAGACTACGTGCAAGACGATGTAAACCTGACCATGGCCTCAAATTTCGGCGGGGCCAATCTGTACGCCTGGTGGGTTTACAACACGACAACAGCTCAAGGTATTCGGGAATTTTTCGGAGGAATCACCGCGCTGGATGCTGCCAATCTGCGGATCAACAGTGGGACGGTTAGCGTGTTTCTGGATAACGCGACGGCCTCATTTATCTACCAGTCCGACGCGATCCGGATCTTCCGCTCCGACGGTGTCTATCCAGCCCGCCCCGTGACGACGGGCGGCGGAGGCATTGCCGTCAACGCGAACACCAACGTGTATGTCGGCACGTCTGACGTGAGCGCCGTCATCGCCGCACTGGGAACCAAACCGACGCTGGCTCAAATCGAGGCGAGCACGGTGCTGGCGAAATTCGCGCAGCTCAGGGACCTCAACGAGGGGATCAAAAAGGCATCTAAAGCAATCCCCCACAAGGCGGACCTCACGTCATGATAAAAGTGGGCAAACGGCGGCCGAAGGGGCTGCATCGCGGGACGCGGAAACAGCATCTTTTGCTGCGCGGGGACCGCCCAATCTACCTCTCGCAGGAGGGGGTAAACATCGGTGCAAAAACGTGGCTGGACGCGAACGTGGAGCATGCGGTGACGATCGTGGAAGACGAGGCGGCGACATGGTTCGAGCTGGAAATCATTCTGCCGGGTAATTTCACGGGCAACCCTGCGGACGGCTGGACGGATGGTAACATGCGCCTCGGGCTGTTTTTCTCGGAAAACCTAACCTCGTGGGTGTCGGGCGGATGGATCGCATCCCCCGGCAAAACCACCGAAACGCTAGGAGATGGCCGGAATAAACATTTCGCCCGCTACTCGCCGACGCCGCTGTTCTGGAAGGCGGTGATGATCGACCTGACGCTGAATTCCAACCGCTACGGCAAAGGCATCACGGGGCTGGAGATCTACCAGACGCCAGTGAGCCTCCCGAATTTCCCCTACGACATGCCGAGCGAGGCCGCGCAACTCCAGGCGGATCTGCGGGCGGCGGGCTACACCGGGGCCGTCATTTCGAGTGTGGCGGCACCGCTGAGCGTGGGCATCACCAACCATCTGCCGAGCGGGCCACGAACGCTGCAGCACACGATGAGTGGGGCGAGCGTCACCGACATCCGGTACAAGGGCGTCACGGTACCGCTGCCCGGCTACCCGTATGCCATGCCCAGCCAGCGGGCTATTCTCCAGACGCATTTGCGCAGTGCTGGAAAATCGGGCGCGGTGGTCAGGCTGTACGGGGATGTTTGGACGCTATTTCTCCCGAACCGGCTGGCCTCGGGTACCGTCCGCGACATCTCGGTCGTTTTCAGTCCGGGCGATCCCTACCCGAATTTTAACCTGTACGAGGAGTATGTGGGAGAGGCCCCCGCAAACAGGGAGATTGGAAGCTCGGACAACGTGCGGACTCCGAGTGGGGCCCCCCTCCGCGAAACACTAAAGGGATTCGCCCGCATCGGATTTGCCAACACCTGATCACCATGACATTCAATCTCGCCACCCTCATTTTCGACCAGCCGATCACACTCCAGTTGCCCGCTGGCCGCAATCGCATCTCGTCGCTGCCGACGCTGTTAGCGGAGCGGACGCTGACAAAACTCGATTGCTGTTTCACCCTCAACACCCTGACGCGGACGATCCATGCGGAGATGCCACCGATCCCTCGGCCATTGCTGATTTACGGGGCCGATGATTTTGCCGCCGCCGCCGCCGACACGCCAGAGCAACACGCAGAGCGAGTCCGGGCCATCCTAGGGGCCGATCCCGCAGCCACGCTCCAAGCGCTCGCCAATGGCGACGCCCTGCCCCCGCCGACGCCACGGGTGCCACCTGAGATCGCCAACTGGCGAGCCAAGGCCATGCTGGCGCAGATGGGCATGCTCGCCACCGTAGAGGCCACGATTGCCGCGCTACCCGAGCCTCAGCGCACCGTCGTCTCGCTGGCATGGGCCGGTGATGCCAAACTCGCCCGGAATGGACAGACCGTGCTCTCGCTCGCGGAAACGATGGGGCTTTCACCGGCGCAGGTCGACGCCATGTTCATCGCTGCGGACGCCCTGCAGGTGTGATTCTCAGCGCATGCAAAGAGGCTGCATCAGGCATGCAGACGAGTGCGCTTTTCCAAACTGTCCGTGGAGTTTTCTATTTTCGGACGGCGGGTTACCGAGCATCGACCCCACGAAGAGCAGCTGAAAACAAACGGGTAATCATACGAACAGCAAAACACTGAGGGATCGCCCCTCACCCTGACAAGAGAAAAGTCGGCTGCAGGGATAAACCATGCGCC